>Ga0209084_1001294_pt1 | contig 21359 bp, 23 predicted proteins | sample C_130820_MF_Meta_FD_187309 | JGI IMG/M metagenome (GOLD analysis project Ga0209084, IMG submission 187309) | Freshwater microbial communities from Lake Croche, Canada to study carbon cycling - C_130820_MF_MetaG (SPAdes) (version 2) | ecosystem: Environmental > Aquatic > Freshwater > Lake...
CTGATATGGTCAACACCTTAGAAGAAAAAGTCAAAGAAAGAACGGCTGAGCTCAGTAATTCTTACCAAGAGCTAAGAGGCTCGTATATTGCCTCTGTCAAAGCCTACTCAACCCTGATTGGTCTTCGCGACAGTGCTTTGTTGGCCCACTCGAAGTCTGTGGCTGATCTGGCCGTGCGTATGGCGAAAGCTGCTAACTGTTCACAAAATGACACGCAAGATATTTATATTGCAGGCTTGTTGCATGACATCGGCAAGATTGGTCTTTCTGACGAAGCCTTGAGTAACTTAAGTAATGGTGTCGGGGGCTATAGCAAAAAGCTTTACGAAGCGCACGCCACAGCCGGACAAAATTGTCTATCAGGACTCTATGAGATGGAGCGCATTGCTTTGTATATTGGAACGCACCACGAAAGATTCAATGGTTCAGGCTTTCCAAATGGCATTAAGGGCGATGCCATTCCACTTGGCGGAAGAATCCTCGCCGTAGTGGAGGCCTATGAAGAAGTCCAGATCAAGAAAAAAGATGTTGAACAACTTTCATCCAGAGATGCAGCATTGCTCATCCATGACTATTCAGGAACAGCATTCTGTCCTCAGGCTTGTCAATTGTTGTTGAAGGTGCTTGGGGTTGTTCCAGCTGCAAAAAAAATACAACAACCCACCACGGAATTAATTTCCACCAACGACGCAGATGATGCCGATGAGCAATTCAATACGCCTAAAGCTATTGAACCGAGTAAGCCGCCAGTCCCTGAGAAGCTAACTGCCCCTCAAAATAATGATGTTTTGATTAAGAACTTGCTCACTTACTCAGAACTTCTCGCAGCAGTCGCCAAACACCCTGGCGCACAAGTCTTTGATGAAAGAGATCAACCCAATGGGTATTTATGGGTTCGCCAGGCTGGAGGTATAAACAACGCCAACCCCAAGTTAGTGAAATGGTTGGGTGAGCATAAGTTTTTACTCAAGGCTGAAAAGGGCTGGTTTTTGCCTGTCCTATAAAAAAAATAAATGGGGCCCTTAGGGCCCCATTTATTTACCTATCAATGCAGGTTAAGGCTTAAAAACGTAACCAGAGCCAATCATGGCATTGGCTGGAATGGCCGGTAAATCAGAAAATAACTTTGGGTTATCTTTCATGACCTTGAGCATATGCTTAGGCTCGATATGTTTGTTCACATCAAATGTTGATTTGATAAATCCCAAACGGTTCAGGCGATCTTCGGCGCTCCACAAAGCTTTGTAGTTGTTGGTAGACAAACGGCGGTCTGTTTGTTGGATATTGAATTGCATAGCAGCCTCTGCCACATCTTGCTTGAGGCCAGGTATCCAGCGTGTTGCAACTTGGGCGGCTGCTTTAGGATTGGCGCGCATCCATTGGTCTGCTTCTGAGACAGCAGCAAGAAATTTCTCAATAGTGGCTCCGTTCTTTTCAACCCAAGGACGCAAAGCAACATTAAACCCTACATAAGAAATCACGTCACCACCACGAATAACTTCAAAAGCACCAGGTACATCTTTTAAAGCAATGATAGGAACAGGATCCCAGCAAGCAAAAGCGTCGATGCCTTTGGCTAAAAGAGCCACAGTCATATCTGGGGGAGGTGTATTGACGAGCGTCACATCTGCAGGCGTGAGACCAGCCTTCTCAAGCAATCCTAAAACGTACAAATGGTTGATCGTGCCAAAAGCAGCTGCAATTTTTTTGCCTTTGAGTGATTTCAGATCACCTTTGACAATGCCTGAACCGGCACCTGCAATTAAGGCGATGGTGGCGTCACCTCCTAATTTGTGGGCGCTTCCACTGTAGTTGCCAAGCGCTACTAAATCCATGCCGCGTAGAACTGCTCCGATCATGGGGACGCCGACTTGCAAAATGTCGTTTTCGCCTGCTTGCAAAGAATTTAATGCATCCACACCCGTCGCATAAGGACGTGCAATGGTCACATCTAAGCCCCATTTTTCAAAGAAGCCACGCTCAAGTGCAATCGGTAATCCAATTTGGTCAATACCGGCCACCATGCCGGCTTTCATCTTGACCAAGTCTTGCGCCATGGTGAGGCCTGGTGCTAGCAAGCACAGGCATAACATCAATTTTTTCAATAACATGTTCAGTCTCCTTTTAGTGGTTCTATACGTTTTACCCAAAAAGGGCGAGCAAGGCTTGATAAATCATCCCGCTTCACCCCACGAACTTCGATCGATGTATCTTCGGTCCCAGATACCCGACCAAACTGCTGCATTGCAATGACATGAAAGCGATCGGGTGGGAACGGCAAAACAACTTGCACATTGACTTTGCCTTTACCTTCACGCAGACTCTCTGAGACCTTGCCAGGGGCCGACAGCCCCAAATGTATTTGCCATACAGCGTATAGCAATACACACACAAAGACAATCCGGCCTTGCATGGATTGATGGATGGATTGCCACATCCTCATGCAGAGCGCACCTTATGAAGTACTTGTGCACTCAGTGCTTTGAAGGTGTCGTCTTCAATCAAATGCTCCCAAACACGGGGGCGCTCTAGCGCGATGGGCATGTCTTCAAGAACTCGCCCTTTACTCAGCACAACCACACGATCTGCTAAAAATACAGACTCCGCTACATCATGGGTAATAAAAAGAATAGTAGGGCGACGTTCTTGCCAAATACGGGTTAATTCTTCTTGCAACGTCATACGGGTTTGTGCATCAACACTAGCAAACGGTTCGTCCATCAGCAACACATCCGGATTGTTGGCCAAAGCCCGCACCACACCCACACGCTGTTGCATGCCACCCGACAATTCGTTGGGGTATCTATCTGCAGCATGCTCGAGTCCTACCAGCGATAGAAATTCACGGGCAATACGGTCGCATTCAGCAGTTGGAAGTCCGCGCATACGTGGTCCAAAGCCCACGTTTTCTAAAACAGTTTTCCATGGGAAGAGGGCAAATGTTTGGAATACAACGCCCCTGTCAGCGCCGGGACCTTTGACGGGCTTGTCATCGATCATGATGGAGCCGCCCGACGGGGGAATAAATCCAGCAAGCATATTAAGCAAAGTTGTTTTACCGCACCCAGATGGGCCAACGATAGAAACAAACTCGCCTTGTTTGACGTGCAGAGAAATATCGTGAACTGCCGTGACATTTGCGCCCGCATAAGGATCGAAATATGTCTTTGACAGATTTTGAATAGTCAAACTTTTCATTGTGTAACGAGTCCCCAACGTTTACCAGTCGCGCGTTCTATGGGCGCAAGTACCCAACTGTCGACCACATACCAAAGTGTGCCCAGCACAACCATGCCAAGCAAAATTTCAACGACTGATCCAGCGCGTCGTGCATCAAACATCATGAAGCCAATTCCGCTCGTCCCTACAATAATTTCAGTCGCTATCAAGGCACGCCATCCATAGCCCAAACCATTGCGAAGGCCCGTCATGATGTTGGGTAACGCGCCTGGTAATACAACTTCCCATATCACGCGCAATTTGGAAGCGCCAAGACTCAATGCAGCACGGTGTAAGTCTGTAGAGACAGATCGCACACCTAAGGAGGTATTTAAAACAATGGGAAAAAGAACCGTATAGACAATCACCAGCGTCATCGTGGTCAAACTAAAACCAAACCACACCAACAAAATAGGTAGCCAAGCAATATCTCCAATCGCTTGAAAAAACAGCAAGAGCGGCCATACGGCCTGTCGTACTCGGTCACTAAGCCCGACCAAGACCCCCAAAGGTATCCCTATAGCAATCCCAAAAGCGGCGCCTACGGCCAGACGCACAACGCTATCTTCTAAATATTGGGTTAAAACGCCTTTGTAAGTCAGTGTGCCAAAAGCGTTTACAACATCTATAGGACCTGGAAGAAAAGCACGCGGAAAAACAGCTAATTCAGTAACAAGCGTCCATGCAACCAGAAGCGGGATAAAGGGCACGATACCCCTTAGCGCAGGCAAGCGAGCGGTGACACGAAGATAGATAGACCAAACTTGCTGTAGAAGTTTCATGCGCGCCTCACCAGTCCCCATCGCTCAATCGTGGCGCGTTCAATCGGTGCCAGCACCAATCTGTCAATCACAAGCCAAATGAGTCCAATAACGATCATGCCAAAAACAATGACTTCGGTCTTATAAAAATCGCGGGCTAAAAACAACATATAGCCAAGACCCACATTGGTCGCAATCATTTCTGCGGCAATCAAACCACGCCAGGCAAAACCTAGTCCAGTTCGAATACCCGTGACGATATTGGGCAGTGCACCTGGAAGAATCACTTGGGTCAGCAATGTCCATCCATTGGCACCAAGCGAAGCGGCTGCATGCCTCAATGGCATGGGAATACTTGAGACACCAAGCAATGTGTTGTAAGTCACCACAAAAAATACCGCATTAAAAATAACGAATGTGATCGCACCAAAACCATATCCAAACCACAGGGTAGCAATAGGAATCCAAGCGATACCCGCTAATACAGAGAAGAAACGGAAAAGGGGAGATAAAAACTCTGACACGATAGGGTTAAGACCCATCGCAATACCCAGCGGAATACTGACAAGAATGGCTAACCCAGTGCCAACCGCAACGCGCCCCAGGCTGGCTGCAATATGTTGAAAGATGCTGCCATCGTTCACGGACTCGAGTCCTGCAGTAAATACTGCTTCAATACTAGGAAATACTCGGGCATCCACATGAAAGACCCGTACGCAAAACTCCCAAAAGATTAACAAGACAAACAAAGGAAGTACAAACATCAATGCTGAATGTATGCGTCGGTTCATATGAATCATGTTAACAATCAAAAATTCAATATGAGTGTCTCGTAGTTACCAAAACAAAGTAGGGTTAACACTTGATAAAGTGTCATAAGATACCCGCTTCCATAGGAGTAAATATGCGATTCGAAACCCAACTAGACACAGTAGTCATTGCCATCCTGATTGCAGGACTCTTACCCTTGATCTGTGCTGCTATTGCCAAGTGGGGAGATAAAACTTACGACAACCATAACCCGCGTGCATGGCTGGCTAACCAGGAAGGTTTTCGCGCCAGAGCCAATGCAGCACAACAAAATTGTTTAGAGGCGTTTCCGTTTTTTGCTATCGGCGTTATCTTGGCTTCTTTGGGCGGCGCCGATGGATATCTGCTGGAAACCTTAAGCTGGATCTATGTAGCCGTTCGCATCGCCTATATTGCGTGCTACCTGTTAGACAAAGCCGCATTGCGCAGCTTGTTTTGGGTAGCGGGGCATGGAATAGTGATTTACTTGTTTATCCAGGCTGTCTAAATATTATTCAGATTTAGCTGGTTCAGGTTTCGCATCCGTATGAACCATTTTTTGTGTGTATTGGCGTTGGATAGGCTTTACTTCCGCAGGGTCTACACATTGACCTTGGGCATTGGGAACTTTATTGATGTCCGATAAGCACTTCCAACGACCTTTACAGATCATGGGCCCCGTCACATTAACCTTTGCTAAGGAAGTGCCTGGTGGGCAAGAGGCGGTCTTGTGGTCCATAGTTTTCATGCAATAGCCTTCAAAGGTCCAAGCAAGACCCGGAGGGCATAAAACTTTTTCTGCTGAGGCGTTAAAACTCCAAAGCAATGAAATACCCAGAAAGAAAATTACTCGAATAAAAGACATGTTGATTAACTCTTTAAACCTTGTCGCGGACCACATTAATCATTTGCTGGTCTTTGTCTAGCGCCATGACTTCATCAAAGCGCCATCCAAAATTGAGCAACATGTTTAAGAAGAGGCGGATTGGCAGACCATCTGCTGAGTAATCTGCGACATGGGTCATTTCAATGTATTGGCCTAATTCGTCTTCCTTGATAGGGAATTCAAAGAAGGGGAATTTCTTTTTAGCCGCTTCAGCTACTTTGATAACTTCTTCTTTGGCTACGCCTTCTCGTGCGTAACCCTTGCCGATCAACGTGATGGTTTCTGCCACTGTCGATAAACGCAAATAAAAGGGATAGACGATTTGCCAACTTCTGTCTAATTTCAAGTCGCCGTTTTCTTGCATTTCAGTGCGGACTTGACGTTTTCTATCGGTCAATATTTCGTCTATAGCTTCCATAGTGACCAAGTCTGCCTTGATCGACATGGGGGCGTCGCTGTCCATCGACTTGCAGCGTGTTTCCTCTATGGCATCCATCACATGGTGCGAATAGCGGGGGACATCACGCCAGTTCACCATCATGCCGTTTTGCATCTGTAACTGAAGAACCTTGACAACGTCCTCGAAAACGGGGATTTTGACTTTAATAGAAACTGGCGATGTTTGAGCGGGGTAATCTCTATAAAGATGATCAGGTTTGCGCAAACCAAAGGACCTGTAGTTCACCACGTCATTGATAACGTTGTCAACATTGATGCCGAAAAAGTAATGCTTTATGTTTTTTTCTTCACAAACTTTTTTAAAAAAGAAATTCAAATGTTTCTTTAAGTTTGGAATGCCGCCGTATTTTTTAAGTAGATCTTCCATTCGCGTACCCTAAGATTGCCATCGGTAAAAAAAGAAAACTTTTTGTAACCGGTAAAAAGGGAACTTTGGTTATGAATAAGGTGAAAGCACCTTACGTAAACTCAACGCCCAAGCACGATTGTAGGGCGAAAATAGAAAATTACAAATGTGTAATCTGTGTAAAAGGATAAGTTTTTACTTGTTTTGTCTCGGGCTCTGTACAAATACCTACGGAGTTAGGGGCACCTCCACCCAAACACTTTCCGCTTGAAACGCACAACGCAGGCCCAAGGACGCTTGGCTTAGACAGAGTAGATGGCGCTGGGCATGACGCTTCTTGTTTTCCAGCCAACTTGGCGCATTGCATGCCGGAAAAACTCCATGTCAAATTCGCTGGACAAATGACTTTCTCAGCACGCGCAGAAGCACAAAGCAACGTAACTGCTAAGAGTATGCCTATGTGTTTAAAGCGTGCCATAAATAACCCCGTTAAGTGAAATCAAGACGGTATCGGTACAACTGAGTCGTGACTTTAATGGGTGAGGACTTGATTTGTATCAAATCGAAGTGATTTGTAATCAACTATTACGAGGATGTAACCTATAAGGGAGTTACTTACTACCTTTTAGAGCTAATCGGCAGCTGAATGTGACGATTTGGTTTACAACTCGGCGTATTTCTAAATCGCCACCATGCGCTATAGCGATTTCTCGGCAAAGGCTTAAGCCCAAACCAGAGCCTTGTTGTAAATTGGGTTCGTTCTGATTAGAGCCAAGATGGCGATAAAACCGCTCGAACACGCGCTCATCCAAGCCCGCAGCGCTTAAGTGGGTGGTGTTGCTGATATTGAGCGTAATGTGCGTTGCGTTGCTTGAAGCATTAAAAAGAACTTTTCCGCCCGAGAAGTTGTATTTGAAGGCGTTACTAAATAGATTGAGGATCAATTGGGTGATTAAGTCTTTGTCTCCGACTAATTCCATATTTCTTTGCAAATTTTTTGTGATTTCAATGTCTGGTCGGTAGTTGGCGTAATCCTCCACCAAATGGTCTACCAAATCGTTAAGGCGGATAGTTTCTTTGTGAATGGCTAGGCGCCCCGCGTCTGCCTGGGACAGCATTAACAATTTATTGGTAATTGAAATCAGTCTCTCCACCTCGTCCATCACAAGGGACAGCTGAATTTGATCGTCTGAACCGTCTTGGGATCGGTTGATGAGTCTTTGCAAATGGCCGCGAACAATGGTCAGTGGTGTTTTTAGCTCGTGCGACGCATCGCTAGAAAAACGATTGGCTTGCTGGTAGCTCAAGCGCGATCTGTCTATGAGCTCGTTGAAGTAATCAAGGAAACTAGTAAGTTCTCTGTATGTATTCTTAGTTTGAAGATGGGCATCGCTATGGGTATCTTTGATGTCGATTTTTGAAAACAGTTGCTGCATATTCCTAAGAGGCCGCAAGGCAGCATAAGAAATGGCTAATGTCAGAAAAATAATATACAAAATCAAAATAGGGTAAATCTGCAAGCCCATGCGATCACGCACGTCAAGGATATCGAACATGCGTTGCCTTAAAACACTTTTCTTTAAGGCTACCCAGTAAAGCGGTGTTTTAGCTTCTTGTGTTTTAAACAACCGCCATTCATCTCCGTTTATGTCGACATCCAAGTAACTGAGGTTTGTATTTTCAATTTGGTATTCAAGTTGTTTCCAGTCGCTTGCATTTTTTTGTTCGGCTGCTAACAAATCGCCCGCAAAGTTTTTACTAGTAGCATCTTGAGGGGTGAAAACCAAAAACTCATCTGCGTTTAAGCCTTCAATGGCATATAAGAGGTGGTTGCGTAGTTTCTCTGTAGCGGGCAAATTGCCAGCAGAGTTGCTGATGCGCGTAATTTGTCGCCCAAACAATTCGCTTTGGTAAGTGATGAGAGGTGCGCTGGCAGAGTAGCGGATAGTCAGACGCGAAGCCAGTACAAATAAAACAACGCCTATAAAAACATAGGTAAATATTCGTAACTTCAAAGAGTATTTCATTTGATGGCGTTAAGTCTGTAGCCAACGCCACGGATAGATTCAATAGGAAATGGTTGAAGATTTTTAGGATCGGCGTCAGATAGTTTTTTTCTAATACGCTGTATGCAGACATCCACAATATTGGTGCCGGTATCAAACTCGATACCCCAAGAACGTTTGAGAATTTGTTGGCGAGAAAAAATTTGCCCAGGCGAAAGCATCAAGCATTCCAACAGCATGAACTCTCTTTGTGTCAAGGTCACCGTGCGTTCTTGGTAGGTGGCCACACGCGTAAAACGGTCTAGAGAAATGCCGCTTTGGTCAATGGTTTTTTCAATACTACCAACTTTGCGTTGCACCAAGGTATGGATACGGATGATCAACTCTTCTACAAAAAACGGCTTGGGCATGTAGTCATCAGCCCCAGACTGAAATACCTTGAGCCTGTCATCGAGTTCTGTTCTAGCAGTGAGCATGATGACGGGAGTAGTGAATTCTTTTTTGCGGTATTCCTGAATCACTTGAAAGCCGTCGAGCAAAGGCAGACCCACATCAAGCACGATGGCATCAAATGTTTTGATCAATGCGGTGTTGAGACCTCTAAAACCATCAAGCTCATGGTGGGTCGTGATGTTGGCAGCAGCAAAGCCTGCGATGACAAAGTCAGCAATCTTTTGTTCATCTTCTATAAGCAATACGTCCATGTGTTGATTTTGACCGATGGGGATCTCTTCACAGTGCCATTACTAACTTGTAATAATCTTGTTCGCCATCGAGCCAAAGCTATGATGCGACCTTTATTCAAAAAAACAGGAGACAAAGATGAAAAAATTCATTCAAACAGCCCTTGTGGCAGCCATTTCGCTGAGTTCTTTAGCATTTGCCCAAAACGTAAAAATCGTCGGCCTCGTGGAACTCACCGGCACGGGCGCAACCTCCGGAACCAACTTTGATAACGGCATCAAGCTAGCCGTCAAAGAGATCAACGCCGCTGGCGGTATCTTGGGTAAGAAAATTGACTACAACTCGTTTGATACCCAATCCAATCCTGGCGTTGCCAAAGGTTTGGCAGACAAAGCGGTTGACGACGGTGCTTATGTAGTGATGGGTCCAGTTTTCTCAGGCTCTATTTTGGTGAGCATGGCGTCAACCAAGCGCGCTGAAATTCCTAACTTCACCGGTGGAGAGGCTGCAGCGATTACGCAGCAGGGAAATCCCTATGTTTTCAGAACGTCTTTCACGCAGTCGACGGCCATGCCCAAGATTGCCAACTACATCAAAGACACGGTCAAAGCCAAAGTGGTAGACGTGGTCTATGTGAACAACGACTTCGGCAAAGGTGGTCGCGACTTGATCATCAAGGCATTGGAAGCGCGTGGCATCAAGGTCGGTGCTGATATTTCTAGCGACCCAGGCCAGGTAGATTTCAGCAGTGTGGTGATCAAGGCCAAGCAATCTAATGGCGATGCCTTGTTTGCCTATACCAATGAAGAAGAGTCTGCTCGCTTATTGCGCGAACTCAAAAAGCAAGGCTACAACAAGCCAGTGATTGGTGAAACCGTCTTGACCAGCCAAAAAGTGATTGAGTTGGCCGGTGACGCTGCCAACGGTGCGATTGCCCACGTAGGTTTGACTGCAGATGCGCCACAACCTTTGGTTAAGAAATTTGACGAGTCGTTCCAAAAAGAATTCAAATCACGTTCGGACCACAACGGTTTGAAAGGCTATATCGGTATGTACACCGTCAAAGCGGTGACCGAGAAGATTGGCAAGTTTGATTCGAAAGCATTTGCCGCTGCTATGAAGAACGTGAGTTTGTCTGCCAAAACCACCCCTGGTTTATTACTAGACCTTTCTTACGATGCCAATGGCGACTTAGACCGCGAAAGTTATCTCACTAAAGTGGTTAACGGCAAGCAAGTGGTGAGCGAAATATTGCCCCCTGTGAACAAAAAATAAAACGTCAAGAGAAACCATGTCAGATAGCAACAAGTTCAAACTCGCAGGTGTGATGGGCATGCCCGTCTACCAATCACGCTCACCCATCTTGCATAACTACTGGTTAGCCAAGTACGGACTCAAAGGCGCGTATGGCCACTTTCCTGTGGAGCTGAAAAACTTGGAGGCCGCTGTTCGTGGTTTGTCTGCGCTGGGTTTGGCAGGGTGCAACATCACCTTGCCCCATAAAGTGCATGCGATGAAGATGATGGACCACATCGATCCATTGGCAAAGCGCATGGGCGCTATCAATTGCATCGTGGTGCAAGAAGATGGTGCTTTGCACGGCTTTAATAATGACGGGTACGGCTATATCCAATGCGTGAAAGATGCCAAACCCGATTGGCGTGCCGACGAAGGACCTATCGTGGTTTTAGGAGCAGGCGGTGCTGCAAGAGCGATTGTGTTGGGCTTAGTGGACGAAGGCGCGAAAGAAATTCGCTTGGTCAACCGCACCAAGGCCAAAGCCCAAGAGTTAACAGCTGGTGTGGAGTCCGTCGTGAAAGTGTTTGACTGGAGCGAGCGCAACGAAGCGATGCGTGGCGCAGCGATGTTGATCAACACCACCAACCAAGGTATGTATGGCCAGCCTGCGCTTGATGTGTTGTTGGATTCGTTGCCAATAACTGCGCTGGTTTCTGATGCGATTTACATTCCATTAGAAACACCTTTGCTGGAAACTGCCCGCTTACGCGGCAACCCCACCGTCAATGGATTAGGCATGTTGTTGAACCAAGCGCGGCCTGCATTCAAAGCATGGTTTGGTGTTTTGCCTGAGATCACCGATGACTTAAGAAAAGCTGTGTTGGCGACTTTCTAATATGGGAATTCTTTCTGACAAAAAGATCGATTCCCATTGCCATGTTTTAGACCCCGCGCGTTTTCCATACCACCCAGATGTAAGTTATCGCCCAGCGGGGCAGGAGATGGGCAACGCCGCCTATTTCCAAGAGTTGATGGACTGCTATGCCGTTCACCATGCATTGCTCGTCGGCCCCAATTCTGGTTATGCCACGGACAACGCTTGCTTGTTAGATGCCATAGCGCATAGCAACGGCCGATTCAAAGGCATTGCTGTTGTGCCAAATGATTGTTCTGACACCCAACTAGATGCATTGCAATCACAAGGCGTGATTGGTATTGCATTCAATCCGTCTTTGATGGGTTTTGATTTCTATGCGGATCTTGAGCCCTTGTTGTTGCGTTTGAAAAATCGCAATATGTGGGCGCAATTTCAAGTGGAAAAAGATTTGCTACTTCAATTCTTGCCCACGATCCACCGTGTGGGTGGCAAGATTTTGATAGACCATTGCGGACGCCCGAATTTGCACCAAGGAACAGAACAAGCTGGCTTTCAAGCCTTGTTGGCCTTAGGCCGGGGGGGCAGGGCTGTCGTCAAAATTTCTGGATACGCCAAGTTTTCACAAATGGCTTATCCATTTGCTGACGTTCAACCTTTTGTCGATGCCTTGGTAAAAAATTTCGGGACACACAACTGTGTATGGGCATCTGATTGGCCATACCTCAAAGCGCCTTATCGTTTAGATTACGGGCCGATGTTGAAGGTGTTTGAAAACCAGTTTTCAATACAAGAGCGCACCACTATGTTGTGGGATGCGCCTATGCACCATTTTCAGTTTGCTTGAAGTTTGTTTGCTGTGGTCAACAGCAACGAATCAGGCAACTGGGTGCCAACACGCAAACGCGGTTGAATCGGTAGTTACCAAGTTAGGTGGATCCGATAAGCAATTGGCTTGTGCCCTTGCACAACGCGGAGCAAAACTGCAACCCTTAGGCAGATGCGCTAAATCAGGTGGCGAACCAGCGATAGTGACCAAAGGACTTCCCCGGTTGTCATGGCTCACGGTAGAAGCCAACAAGCCTTGCGTGTAAGGGTGGCGTGGCTTAGAAACAATATCTGTCACATTGCCAATTTCAACAATACGTCCCGCATACATCACGGCGATGCGGTCTGACACTTCTACTGCAGCCCCAATATCGTGGGTTACAAAAATCACCGACATACCTGTTTCTTTTTGTAACTCACGTAACAAGAGCAGGATCTGAATTTGCACCGATGCATCTAATGCCGTAGTCGGCTCATCTGCTAGTAATAGTTTCGGTTTGCAGACCAGAGCCAAAGCAATCATGGCGCGTTGGCGCATGCCACCTGAGAGTTCATGCGGATACGCATCAAAACGTTTGCGTGCTTGGGGAATTTGCACGCGCTCCAACATCTCTAGCGCACGCGCCTGTGCGGTGGCGTTATTGATTTGCTCATGCGTACGCAAAGCCTCTGTCATTTGCTGGCCAATGGTGTAGACCGGATCAAAGGCGAGACCTGGCTCTTGGAAAATCATCGATGTGGTGTGACCACGGTATTGGTTCAAGGCTTTGTCGTTTAACGCTAAAACACTTTGTCCATCAACGTTGATTTCGCCTGTGATGCGTGTCGTTTTTTCAGGGTGTAGGCGTAATAGGGTGCGCAGTGTGACGCTTTTCCCTGAACCTGATTCACCTAACAGCGTCAGCACTTCACCCGCAGCGACTTCAAAGTTGACGCCGCTGAGTGCTTGCGCTTTGCGTTGGCCATTGAATTGCACATGCAAGTCTTTGACTTGGAGTAAGGCGTTACGCATAGGTGCGTGGCTCAAGGTTGAGGTGGCAAGCCACGATGTGGTCGAACACCACACCGACGGGTGCTAACTTGGGTGAAATGCTGCGGCAGCTGTCTTTGACATGGGGGCAACGGTCTTGAAACCTACAGCCTGCAGGTGGATTGATAGGGTTGGGTGGATCGCCCTCTAGTGGTGGCTTTAAGGTGCGCTTTGTCGGATCCATAGACGGAATCGCTGACAACAGTGCCTGTGTGTAGGGGTGTGCTGCATGGTTAAAGATGCGATCGACTGGGCCTTTTTCAACAACTTGACCTAGATACATCACCATCACTTCATCGCTCATGTAATGCACCACATGCAAATCGTGTGAGATGAAGAGGTAGGTCAGTTGTCTTTCATTCTTGAGTTCTTGCAACAAGTTCAAGACTTGGGCTTGCACAGATTTATCGAGTGCTGCTACTGCTTCGTCAAGTATGACCAAGCGCGGTTGATAAGCCAAGGCGCGTGCGATATTCACACGTTGACGCTGCCCGCCCGAGAGTTCGTGTGGATAACGCGAAGCAAAGAGTTCAGGTGCCAGCCCTACGCGTTGCAACAAGGCTCTGGCTTGGACAGATGCTTCAGCATTTGAGACGCCGTGAACGGTAGGGCCATAGGCAATGGTTTGTTCAATCGTCAAGCGCGGATTGAGCGAGGCAAAAGAATCTTGGAAAACCATTTGTAGGTTTTTGCGGAATTCTTTGAGGGCGATGCCACCATATTCCGCCACACCATCACCATCAAACACCATCTTGCCGCTATCGGGATTGATCAAGCGCGCGATCAATTTGGCGGTGGTGGATTTACCACAGCCTGATTCACCCACAATGCCCAGCGTTTTGCCTTTGGCAACAGAAAAGCTCACGTTGTCCACAGCATGGACAAACTTCTTCTCTTTAGCAAAGAGTTCGTTGCGAACAGGAAAATACTTTTTGAGGTCCTTGACGACCAGCAACGGTTGTGCAGGACCACCTCGGTCTTCCGTGTTGAGGATGGGGGTGTTTTCTTGCGCCATCATTTTTTGATATCCATGGCAGAACGCACGCCGTCTGCCAATAAGTTAAAGGCGATCGACGTTAAGAAAATGAACGCACCAGGCAGTGCTGCAATAAAAGGCTTGTTGTAAATAGCGGAGCGCAAGGTGTTGAGCATCAACCCCCACTCAGGTTCTGGTGGCTTCACACCCAAGCCTAAAAAAGACAAACCAGAGGCCAAGATCATGCTTACGCTCAAAAGACCTGTGGCGTAGACAAACACAGGCCCCAGCACATTGCCCAAAACATGCACACGAATAATGGAGAAAGCACTTGCGCCGCTCATGCGTGCGGCTTCGATGTAATCGAGTTGACGCACCTGCGTGGTCACACTCTCTGCCACACGCACGATTTGTGGCACGAATACCAATGTCAGCGCGATCAAGCTGTTGCTCAAACCTGGGCCGAGTGCTCCAGAGATGGCCACCGCCAGCAGCACGGATGGAAACGCATAAAAAATATCCAAGGTGCGCATGATGACCATGTTCACGCGACCACCTAAATAGCCTGCAAACAAACCTAAGGTGGTTCCGATAAAGAATGCAGAAAACACAGGCACGATACCCATCAACAAAGACAGGCGACCGCCATACATCAGACGCGTCAACATATCGCGTCCCAACTCGTCGGTGCCTAATAAATAACCAGGACTGCCAATAGGCAACAAGCGTTTGAGCATGCTGGCTTTGAATGGATCTGCAGGTGCCAGCCACGGCGCAAACACCGCTGCGATTATCAATACCAATAAAACCCCGGCGCTGATCATGGCCAAAGGCTCGTGTTTGAGCTGGCGTAGCACCACGCGCCAATAGCCAACGCTTGGAGAGGTTTGCGTCTGATCGTTCACTGTGTTTACCTCTTACGCACGACCCATGCGTGGGTCAATCAAAGGTTGCACGATGTCGACCAACAAATTCAACACCACAAAAATCATGCACAACACCAACAGAGTGCCTTGCAACAAAGGAATGTCGCGTTGAAAGATAGCGGTATTCAGTAAGAAACCTGTACCCGGCCAAGCGAACACGGTCTCCACCAAGATGGAACCCCCCATCAAATAACCAATCTGCAAACCCGTCACCGCTAAAACAGTAGGTGCTGTATTTTTAGCAATATGTTGGAACACCGCCATGCTGCTTAAACCTCTGGCACGCAATGCAATGACAAACTCTTGCTCCAACATATCAGCGACCAAAGCCCGGACCGTGCGTGTGATGATGCCCATGGGGATGACGCACAACGTAACAGCAGGTAACACCAAAAAGCGCAGGTGTTCTAAGTCCCACACCCATTCGCTTGAACCACCAGGGCCAGCGCCCATAGCAGGTAACCAACCTAAGGTGATGGAGAACACAATGGTCAACACCAAACCAAGCCAGTAATGCGGAATGCTCACACCAATCACAGACAGGGTGGTTGCAATCTTGTCTATCCAGCTACCGCGTTGGTAACCCGCTAAGGCGCCCAGCACGCAACCCACGCATACACCCATGAGAGAAGCAATCGTGGCCAACATGAAGGTGTTGCTGACAGCGCCCATCACTTCTGTGAGTACTGCGCGACCAGACGCAATCGAGGTGCCTAAGTCGCCATGCAAAGCGCGCCAGACCCACAAGCCGTATTGCACGGGCACTGGCTTGTCTAAACCATAAGCGCTTTTGAGAGCTTCGATCACCTCAGCAGGTGCGTCTGCAGGCGCTATGGCGTTGAGTGGGTCTCCCGGTGCCAGATAGACCAGCATGAAGGAGATGACGGTGACGCTTAAGGCAATAGGCAGTGCATACAGCAGACGCTTGAGGATGTAGACCCACATTACTTCATACGAATCGTGGTGAGGTCTTGAAACCAGTGTTGCGCTTGGACAAACTCTTGCACTTTAGGTGACAAGGCATGTGGATTGACGTCATGTACCACCCACAACATCAAAGCATCGTCCACCATAGTTTGGTGCACTTCAGCCAACAAAGCGTCTTGCACTTTGGTGTCAAAGTTGTTGCGCAAGGTGTCCAGTGTGCTGTCCATCTTGGGATTGTTATAGCCACCCCAGTTCACACCATTGGGTGCGATGTAACGGCTATCAACAAAGCGGGTGAGTGCATAGAACGGATCGGCTGTGACGTACCCTAAGTTGATGCCCGTGATGCCTTTGCCGCCATTCATGTCAGCTTTGGCACCGCTGCGCCAGTGGAGATAGAGGTTTTCCAGTTCAACGACTTCGAACTCAAGTTGAATGCCAATCTCTGCCAAACTTTGTTGGATGAACTCGTTCATCGGCAAAGACAACATCTGTCCAGTACCGCCTTGCGCAATGATGATCTTTGCTTTCAGGGGTTTGCTAGGGCTGTAGCCAGCTTGTGTCATCAACGCTTTGGCTGCAGGCAAGTCGTAAGCAATCTTGAATGAAGGCTTGCCAAACCAAGGGCTGGTGCTGTCGAGTTGACCTTTAGCGGGAGTGGCCAAACCATTTAAAAGCTTGACGATGGCACTGCGGTCAATCGCTAGGTTAGCGGCTTTGCGCACGCGAATGTCTGTCCAAGGTGAACCAGGATATGTAGAGAAGTGATAAGGCCACACATGGGGTGTGACGTTGGTCACGAGTTTGAAGCCAGAGCTTTTGAGCTGTGGCAACACATCTGGTGGTGGTGTTTCGATGATGTCGACTTGGCCATTGAGCAAAGCATTGGCGCGGGTCATGGCATCAGGAATCGGAACCAACACAATGCGATCGGTTTTGGCGATGCGTGTTTTGTCCCAGTAGGCGGCGTTCTTCACCAAATCAGCGCGCTCACGTGGCACCAGTTTGTCTAATTTGAAAGGACCTGTGCCGGAAGGTTGCGTGGCAACTTTGCTCCAGTCTTTGCCTAACTTTTCCCACTGTGCGGGGCTGCCGATTAAGAACCATGGCAACTGATATGGAAAGAGCGCATCAACGTTCTTAGTTGTAATTTCAACGGTGTAATCATCGACTACGCGATAAGAAGCGATAGATGGAATACGTGGACGCACTTGCGCGCTTTGCTTAGCGTCAAATTGAGGCGACTTGTCAGCCAGTACCTTATCTAAGTTCCACACAATCGCAGAAGCTTTGAGGTCAGAGCCGTCATGGAACTTCACGCCTTTGCGGATGGTGAACAACCATTTTTTGCTGTCCTTAGGGTCTACCTTCCAAGCAGTCGCTAGGCCTGGAACCAGTTTGCCAGGACGCGTGCTGATATTAGCTTCCCATGCGATCAATGGGTCATAAAGGGTGTGACCTGTGAACTGATAAGCACCAGCACCGCGATCGGGTTGGCCTGTGGTGAGAGGAATATCTGCCATCGAAATGCCGTAACGGGCAACTGTCTCGGCTTGCAAGCCGGTTTGTAAACACAAGGTCAAAGGAAGGGCAACTAACCAAGACGGCATTTTTTTCAGAACAGATGGCATGGGCAACTCCAAAGTGAATTGACTTCACTGTTTGCACACTTCGTGCCATCTCTTTGGTTTGTTTGGTTCTGAGGGCGCACTTCATTTCATGCGCTACAACCCACTCAAAATCTATTCAACTGCATGTGTCTGCTTTCTTTTTGGTGCATGTATGCGCACCAAAAAAAACAAATTTCAGCAAATGCACGAATTGAGGGAATACCCTAATTAGATGGATTGGTGTTTTATTCAAACCCAATAGTCCGTTGTGGACTTGAGATAGGCTTGCAGCAACATCAGAGTTGGTAAGGATATAGGGCAATCTGGCTTAGTGCTTGCTAGCTATAAATAAGATAAAAAACGAATTAGGAAAATTTATGAAATCTCAAAACATTTGCTTATTGAACATGCGTGTGTTGATGCGAATGTTCTTTGTGTTCTGTTTGGGCTTCGCAGCCACAGCCCACGGGCAAAGCCCCGATTACCCCAATAGACCCATCACCCTCATTACGCCATTTCCTGCTGCGGGCTCTACAGATTTGATCGCACGCACCATCGCTCTAAAACTACAAGAAGTTTTAGGTAAACCCATCATTGTTGAAAACCACGCGGGTGCTGGCGGAAACATTGGCTCCAACATCGTGGCCAAGGCTGCGCCTGATGGCTATACGATTCTCATCACGTCCTCTAGTACGCATTCCATTGGAGCCGTTTTAAACAAAAACGTGCCGTTTAGCTACGACACTGATTTCACCCCCATCATCTATGGCGCTGTGGCCCCGCAAATTTTGATGGTCACCAAGACCATTCCTGCAGCAACCTTAAAAGACTTTGTTGGGTTTGCCAAAGCCAATCCCACGGTATTGAATTTCTCCTCAGCCGGCAATGGAACCATCATGCATTTGACGGGCGAGGCATTTAAGGTTCAAGCTGACGTTCAAATGGTGCACATCCCTTACAAGGGTTCAGGTTTGTCTATTCCCGATTTGATTTCCGGCAAAGTACATGTGCTGTTTGACAGCATCGTCTCAGGCGTATCACATGTGCAAGACGGAAAGTTGGTGGCCTTGGCCGTGTTGGGCAAAAACCGTTCACCGTTGCTGCCCAACACACCGACCATGCGAGAGATTGGCGCGCCTTATGGTTTGAAAGATTTCGAGTCAGTGAATTGGTGGGGGTTTTATGGCCCTAAGAATTTACCCAAAGACATACAAATGAAGTTAAACCAAGCGCTCAACAAAACCTTGAAATCCAAAGACGTGATTGATAAGTTAGCCACGCTCGGTGCTGAGCCTGGTGGCGGTACGCCAGAAGCTTTTCAAGAACTGGTTTTGAAAGACAGGGCGCAGTGGAGCAAGCTCATCCAGAGTCAAAAAATTACGCTAGATTAAAAAGTAGTGTTTTTACAGGAGCTATGCGCTAATCAAACTAACATGCGCCGCCACCACACGCCAACCCTCTGGCGTGCGCATCCAAGTTTGGCTTTGGCGACCTGAGCGCGCAACACCATCTCTTTGAAACTCGGTATTGGCAGTGGCAAAGTCTTCACCATAGGTGGTGATCACGGTGTTCATGCAGGTGCGCTGTAGACCTTGAGAAGGCCTCGACGCGCGAAAGGCCTGAATAGCTTCAAAGCCATATAAGTTTTCTCCGATGCCGTAGCGCAAGGTGTGAGGGCTATTCCAAAACAATTCGTCCAGAACGTCCACTTTGTTGTTCACCAAAGCGTCTTCATAACGGGCGAAGGCAACTTCCATTTCAGCCAAAACATGTGGCAAATTAATCTGCATTTACAGCTCGACTTTCTTTAGATGGCAAATGCCTAAGGTTTCTAGTTGTTTGGCGACACGAAATGCCAAATCTTCGCGCCAAGGGGCGGAGATGATTTGAATACCCAATGGCAATCCATCGTTCAAACTGGGCCACATGGGCGCAGCCACGACGGGGCAACCAGCAAACGAAATAGGTTGCGTCAATAAACCCATAGCCGCGCGGCTCGGTAAGGTTTGGCCTTGGATCTCCAACCAGTCTGTGCCGATGACAGGTGCGCTGACAGGTGTGGCGGGCGCCAACAACACGTCCCAGTTCTCGAATAACGCATTGACCTTGTCGCGGTAGATGCGGCGAAACCTTTGCGCTTTGATATACCAAGCAGCGGGTTGCAAAGCGCCTGACATAAAACGGTCCACGGAGAGTGGTTCCATCTCTTCAATGCGGTGGCGCAAATTGTCTAAGTGCAATGCGCCGCCTTCGCTGGCCGTGATGATGAATGCGGCGATGCGCCCTAAGGTGGCGTCTGGCCATTGCACTTGCGCATGCACGCCCAAGGCTTTTGCCGCGGTAGCAACCACCTCGTGTGCTTGGGGCGAGGCGTTGTCTTCAAAGAAGCCATTGAGAACTCCGATACGCAAACCTTGTGTGCCGTGTTGCAAAGAGGACAACACGGGTTCAACTTTCTTGACGTGGCAGCCAGGGTCTAGTGGATCAGGGCTTTGCATGGCGTCATACATCGTGGCTAAGCCGTCCAAGGAATTGGCAAAGCCGCCTAAATGGTCGATGCTGTTGACGAACGGAAAAGTACCCCTGCGCGACAACCTGCCAAATGTGGGCTTGAGCCCCCACACGCCACACAACGAGGCGGGCACGCGGATAGATCCGTTGGTATCAGACCCTAATGTCAAAGGCAATTGGTGTGCAGCCACTGCAGTGCCTGAACCACCGGAAGAGCCGCCGGAAATACGTGTGGTGTCGTGCGGATTTCTGCAAGGACCGTAGTGCGTGTTCTCGGTGGTGAAGCCGTAGGCAAACTCGTCCATATTGAGCGAGCCGACCAAGACGGCACCGGCCGCTGCCATTTGTTGGATCAAAAAAGCGTCCTGCTTGGCAGGTGCGTGATGGCGGTTGACGATAGAGCCTGCCAAGGTGACTTGGCCCTGCACATCGAATAGATTTTTAACAGCAAATGGCACACCCGCTAATGGCGGCAGAGAGGCACCTGAAGCACGCAATGCGTCAATAGATTGCGCTTTTTGTATCGCACGATCTACATGTTTGGCTGTAAACGCATTGACTTTTTTGTCGGTGGCTTCAATGCGATCCAAACTAGATTGCAGCACTTCGCTTGCACTAAAACTACCCTTAGAAATACCCTGCGCGATATCCACGCTAGAGAGGTTGTGCAAACTCATGGCGCTAGTTGCTTGGGGCAATAGATTTCGGCGATTTCTAGATCGGCGGGGCAGTCCACTTGGTCGAGCAATTGGGCCATGGTTTCTGTGCGTTTGAAATGCGCTGCAACCCGTGCAACCCGCGCCTCGTCGGCAGGCAAGCCCAGCGCGAGTGCGCTGGTTTGCACGAATTGAAGCACCTGCTCGTCGGTCATTTGCGGACCTCGGTTTGGAAAATTTCTAAGCTGCGTTTTTTCATGGCGATAAAGCTGGGTTCAGACAGGGTTTCGACGGTGCGCGGACGTGGGTCGCGGTAGTTCAGTATCTCGGCCACAGAAGTGGGGCGCTTGGTGAGCAACAAGATTTGGTCGGCCAAATAAACCGCTTCTTCCAGATCGTGCGACACCAGCAACATGGTAGTGCCTGTTTTGATGAACACGTCTTGGAGTTTCTCCCGTATGAACAGGGTCATCTCAAAGTCCAAAGCGGAGAAGGGTTCGTCTAAAAACAGCACCTCTGGGTTGGGTGCTAAGGCCCGCATGATGGAAGCGGTTTGCTGTTGACCACCCGAAAGCTCATAGGGGTAGCGGTTCAAGTCGAACTTCACATCAAACGAAGCGACTAACTCGTCC
>Ga0209084_1001295_pt1 | contig 21358 bp, 5 predicted proteins | sample C_130820_MF_Meta_FD_187309 | JGI IMG/M metagenome (GOLD analysis project Ga0209084, IMG submission 187309) | Freshwater microbial communities from Lake Croche, Canada to study carbon cycling - C_130820_MF_MetaG (SPAdes) (version 2) | ecosystem: Environmental > Aquatic > Freshwater > Lake | place...
AACAATATTTGCAGGTTCGGCTTTTGCTACAGTTTTTTTAGCAGCTGGTTTTTTAGCAGCTGGTTTTTTAGCAGCTGGTTTTTTAGCAGCTGGTTTTTTAGCAGCTGGCTTAACTCCTTTGGCTACTGCAGTAACTACGTGTACTGGTGTAACTTCTTTTGCTTTTGGTTTACGTGTTTTTGGTTTTACATCTGCAACTGCAACTTCGGTAATAACAACAGCTTCGTTAATATCAGTATGTACTAATATAGTTTCTGCATCTGTTTTTGTAGTTGCAGGTTTTGGTCTAAAAAATCTTTTAATAAATTCAAACATAATATCTCCTTTTTCATATTTATAAATGCCCTAATGTCTTTAGACTACTAACTGGCATATCCCATAAATTTCGTTGTTCAACACCTTTTGATTGAGCAAATTTCTTTGCATTGCATTTGCTGCACACATGGTATACTTCATTAGATAGCCGAGTAGGATCCATTGATCCTTTATTGCGATTAAATAATTGTCCGCAATTGTCGCACCTTAATGTAATAATAGTTTTACGCCTAACATACGAATGTTCAATTCCTAATTTACTAGTGCGTGTAAATGTTGTAGTTATATACTCTGTAGAAATGATCATACTGTATTTACATTAAGATTATAGAATTTTTTTGATAAATATTATAAAACATTATGTTCACAAGAAAGGGGTGTAACTTAACATGACAAAACAGATAATTGAAATTGGCACACAAGGTAACGACGGAACCGGTGACAGCATACGCGAATCATTTCGTAAGGTTAATGAAAACTTTAACGATCTTTATGCAAGTTTTGGTATAGAAGGTAAATTAAAGTTCAAAGATTTGCAAGACGGGTGCGAATATAGTAATGGCGGTGTAATTATTGGTACTAATAACCCACTAACTGGCAGTACAACACTAACTGCAAAAACATTAGTAGCTACCGCTGGTGGAGGCATTACGATTACTGCAACTGCTACTGAAATAGGATTTTCGTTAGAAGGTAATGCAAAATTAGTCAATGATCAAACACCAACGTTAGGAGCACCTCTTGATGCAGGTGGGTTTAGTATTGGTCGTTTACGAGATCCTAGCATAGCTGCAGTAAATTACTTTAATTTAATATACGGCAACAGTAATCCGGAGATCACAATTGATGATCTAGCAGTAAATGTAAGATATGCAAATAAAAATTACGTAAGAATGACAGCAGACGGAACAATTGGTATACTTGATGAAAATGGCACAGTAGTGCCTGCAACAATTAAATCAGGGCCTGAACCAACTGTGCCTGACACCACAAGTGTGTATTATGATCCTTCATTAACTGGTAATTATTTGTCAAATGAAGTAGTTCCTCGTAAAGGTGTAGTATATCGCGGTGGCGACACCATGCAAGGACCGTTATACCTTAGTGATCACCCAGGTGCATTAGCCGGAACTGTTGGTGCAACGGGTAAAGAAGACCTACAGGCAGCAACTGCGTTCTATGTAGACAACAAAACCTTTTCAAGTACCGTCAATTTATATGTAGCAACTAGCGGTGACGACTTACAATTAAAAACACCAAAAGGAAAAGAAGGTAGATTTTGGAATTATGCATTTAGTTCAATTAACTCAACCTTATTATATGCAGATTCGTTAATAACAGCTGCAAGTCAAGAGCCAGGACCATATAAACAGCGTATATCATACACTATTGGACCAAATACATCATTTTCAACTATTAAACGTGTATCGTTAACTGCTGGTAATACTGCAGTTGCTGGAAATGCGGGCTATATTGCTGCATTTAACTTATTGCAAGCAAACAAGTCGTTTATTCAAGCAGAAACAGTTGCGTATATCAATAAAAAATATGTTAATAAGTATGAATTTGTGCCAACTGCAACCACTCCCTCACTTAGCGATTTAATAACTTCATTAATTGAAGATGTTAAAACTGATATTTTACTTGGTACACCAGCAGATGACGTAACATCACCGTCAGGTGTTCCTGGTACTAATTATAATTCGTACTGGAATGCAGTTTCATACATAAAAAATAACCCAACGTCTAAAGGATTGATTCAATGGGCGGCTGCGATTGACTTTGTAAAAGATCAATTTATTGATCTCTCATATGATTCTAATAAGTTATCAACATATACTGATCAACTAGTTACTGCATTATCATATGATTTAATTTTTAAGTCAAATTATCTAAGTATTCAGACAGGTATTGCATTTAAAAATGCAGAAACTAATATCACTGCATCGCAATTGTCTGCAATGCTTTCAATTAATCCATATACTATATCATCTGCAGAAGGAACAGCATCATCTGTTACGTTGTATTTTGCAACTCAAACAACTAATGTATATCCTGTTGGTTCTTGGATATTAATTGATGCAAAATTTAAACCTTCTAATATAACTAATAGTGAAATTATTATAACATCAACGCGTACTCCGGTGGGCGGAACTGCAATATTAAATCCTTTTCAAATAACTGCATCATCAACATCGTATGTTACATTTAATGTTGATATACTTCGAGCACCGTTTAACGTTGACACTTATGAAGTAGTAGGTGTTACTGGCACTAATACTGTTGGTACATTTGATCGTAGAAATTTAATTAATCAACTATTATTAGTACCACTAGTAACTAGCACACCTAATGCATCTTCATTAATTACCTCAAATGCAGCAACTATTCGTCAAATTGCAACAACCTCTGTAATACCGTCAGTTGTTATGCCTAAACCAATTAACCCTACAGCATTAAGCGTGTCGTATAATGCAATTGGTAGAGTAAGTGCAAATGAATTATTATTAACAAACATTCCATTTATTCAAGCAGAAGTAATTGCTTACCTAAGTGCTAACTTCTCAGATGTTGTGTATGATAGGGATTTATGTTTGCGTGATGTAAAATATATTGTTTGGAGTTTAGCGTATGATATTTTGTATACCGGTAACAGTCAAAGTGCGTATATAGGTAAACAATGTTGGAATGGGGAAATTAGTTATTTTAATACCACAGTAATAACAACAGATTCTCAAAAATCTGCATGTATCAAAGCTATTAATTATATTGGACAATTAGCAGTGTTGATTGTTGATAATGTATCATATGAAGGGCACTATCAGCAATCAGTTAGACAGTATAAAAACGACACGTTAGAAAATGGCGGCGGAACTGCAATCATTACTGATATTAATACAAATATTTCATTGATTAACTCAATTATAACGCTTAAAACAAATTATCCAGCATCACCTACTTTTCCAGTTGCATTATCAGGTGATCCAGCGTTATACACAATATATACAAATTTAACCAATGCAAAAATAAATTTTACAAACAGTTTATTAGATACATCGACTGTAAAATTTATGAATATGTTCTATCCGGTAATTACTAGTACAGCATACATTAACAAGATCTCTGCACTGTTTACGTTTATCAAAACTACTATTGTAAAAGGTACACATCCTACCGAGTTTCCAACATATCCTAATATACCAGTACAAGTAAATGCAAATGTGTTAAGAGGATTAGTATCTGTTAATATTACCAATACAATGGTGTCAACAGCTAGAACTAATTTAACAGCTGCTATGACTACAATATGTGCAGATGTTCATACATATATGGGAGCTAGTCATTCTAGCGTATCATACGATAATACCACGTTAACCCTTGATGTACGAAATACAATCCTTGCTGCATTATTTGATGCAACATATGGCGGAAATACTGCATCTGTAAAAGCAGGAAAATTGTTTACACCAATTGGCACAGTTACTACTTCTATTTTTGAAAAAATAGCAGATCTTGTTTCTACAAAATTAACAGTAACTAATCCAATTGCAGGTGATAGTGGTAATAATACTGCATGGCTAATTGCAACTAAAATTTCCGATGGACGTGCTAAATTTAATGCGCCACTAGTTAATAATACCTCAAATATTCCTGACATTTATAACACAGTGTTGTATACAACGTATGCAGTGCCTGTATACGATGTAATAGCAGCTACTTCAACAGTAGTTAACAATAACACTATTGCATATATTAAAACTACGTTTTCTGGAGGATTTGCGTATGACGAATCGTCATACTATCGTGATTTAGGATTAGTTGTTGATGCAATGTCAATTGATTTACTTACTGGTGATAATTGGCAATCTCTCAATATTGGTAATAATTTTTATAAAGCGTTACGTGCCGAAACACAACTTGATAAATCACGTGACGGTATTCAATTTGCTAGAGATCTTGGATTACAGGTTTTAAGAAAGGAATCTGCAACAAGATATCAGTCTATTGAGCAGATTACTAGTTTTAGTTCAGGTGCTATATTAGCGTCGGATGCATTAAGAGTAACTAGTAATTACCTGTTACCGGTGTCGGAGAATGCAAAAACTGCATTTACTAATAATATGAATACGGTGTTAGGTATTATCGATAATGGTGTATCGCCACTACCGTTAGTTGGGTCAGATGCAATATGGCATGTAGTTATTGATAATGGTAGTAAGGGGAATGTTGATCAAGGTGATCCTCTTAACAATGATATTTTTCCTGCTAAAGTTATTGTAGGCGTTGGGCAGTCAGCAATCAATCTTGACGCATCATTTGCACAAGGTGCTATTATAAAATATGTTCTAGGGGAAGATACGTCTGGGTATAATATTGCAAATACTGATACTATTCAAGTACGATTAACTAAACCTGGGTTCTTTACATTAGGCGAAGAAATAGAATTTGGCGAAACTGTACGTGATCTACAAATTACTGTATTTGTAGAAAGCGGAATCTATTATGAAGACTTTCCATTAAAATTACCAGCAAACGTGTCTATTAAGGGTGACGAATTCCGCAGAACAATTATTCGTCCTAAAGATCGTGTTAGTCAGAGCCCATGGCGTAAAACATTCTTTTATCGCGATGCAGTTATTGATGCATTAGAAATAGGGTTAGTTAATTATACTGTTAACACTAGTCCAACAGATACCCCAATTACTGCAATATTAGACGGAACAACTAGTAAGATTATTGTATCGTTGTTTGATGTAACTGATCCGTTAGCTCCGGTACCTTATCAAGTACCTATTTCATGGACTGGTAAAATATTTGCTGATAATAATATTAAAAATAAAGTTAGAGCTACTGATATTGCAGCATCAACTACTGCGCGTGCTACTATTAGTGCAGGGACTGGAACAGCAGATGGATCAATTGTAAGTACGTACATAACATACGTTGCTAGTACTGCAATTGCAAATGGTGATTATGTAGTTGGTACAGGTATTCCGGCTGCGTCAACAGTATCAAATGTTACTAGTGCTACAGTTGGCGGAATTACTACTATTTCATTTACTATTAATTTTCCATTACCGACTAGCACTACTGCATCGTTAACTAATGTTGCATTGACATTTGTTAAACAAACTGTTGGTAATGCAAAACGTGGTAAAGCAGTAGTTGATTCAGTAAGCGGTAACACATTTAACGCTACAACAATTTATCCGTTCTATTTAGATTTTAATAATAATTCTTTAGAATATACATCAAGTAATTGGAAATTGTTTGATACTATTAATTACGGGTATCATTACTTAACAAATTCTCAAGATAGCACAAGTGAAGCTAAAAATAATAAAGATATTGACGTATTTTTATGTAACGAAGGTAATAGAATTTTAGGATTAACATTCCAAGGACATGGCGGTTTTGCTATGGTCCTTGATCCTACAGGAAACATTAAAACTAAATCTCCTTATATTCAAGAATGTTCTAGTTTTACACAAAGTAATAATTCTCACAGATTTGCAGGTGGGCAGTTAATTGACGGTTTTGCTGGACGAGTATACGGAACAATAACAGCAGTTGCTGATTTTGGTCTTACTGTTACAGTAACTGGTGAAACTAATAGCGGTCTTGATGTTAGACCACCGCAGCCTCCATGTTCGTTTTATGTTAGAGGTAAACGTTACCAAATTGATGATATTTTAGAATTTAATGCAGTAACTAAAACCGTTAAATTGCGATTAGATAGATCAACTACATATTTGTATGATCCGATTACTCAGGAACGTAGCTATAATTTAGTTAAAGCTAAACGAGATGTTGGATTTGTAATTGATGCAGCAACAACTGATTATATTTTAAATACTAATTATCGATCAGTACATGCAAGTCGCGCATTTTTAAGATCGTATTCAAGTGCGCTAACTAGTTCGTTATTAGATTTAACAGTTGCAGGTATTAACAAAGCTAGAGATTATATAACAGCGTCGTCTGCTAGTTCGTATTTCCCTAATAATACCACAATCTACAATAATTTTGGTATCATAACAGCAGCAATTTCAAGTAAGACCGAACCATCAGTTATTAACTGGCCAGCTACTAATAACAGCGATCAAAAAGTACAAATTTTAATTGAACAAAATAGAGAGTTTATTAAGAAAGAAATAAGTGCATATCTTGCTAGTCATCAAATACTTAATGATTATCCAGACTACGATGTAATTTTATCTGAAAGAGATATCGGTTACCTTGTTGATGCTATTGTATATGATTTAATATTTGGCGGAAACAGTCAAACATACGAAAGTGCAACTGCATATTTTAAACTTGGTAGTTCAATTATACCAACAACTGCAACAATTTGTATTGATGCATTTACTCGGTTAAATACGGTATTATCAGCACTTGCACTGAATACTGCATTTGTTGCTTCATCTGGAAATGCAGTTACACGAGTTGCAATGCCAACTACTTCGTTGTTTTCTCCATCTGGTGCTCCGGCTAATAGCGGAATAATTCATCAAGATGCAATCAACGGTAATGCATCTACTACATATACTTCTAAGATTGATAAGTTATGTAATATGTTAATTAACTATGTAACAGTTGGCGGGAGTTTTACACCTAGTGCAACACAACCCTGCTATGCAATATCAGCAACAATTAGCGGAACACAAACAGGCACGTATGTAGTAGGTAATTTACTTACAGTTGTAAGTTCGGGTGGCACAAATGCAGTTGCGCGTGTTGCTACTGTTACTGCTGGTAACGTTACTAGTGTTGACTTTACCGGTACTGGTACAAACGTAGGTAGATTTGTAGCAGCTGCTGGCGCAACAACCGGTGGTGGTGGTAGCGGTGTTGTGTTAACTCTTACGTATGACACATATAATGTATTTCCAACATTTACAAGTAATGCAGGATATGACGCAACAATTACTAATGCAGCTGCAATTGCAACGGTAGTTACTAATTATTTAGACGACGGTGCTAATCAGAAAATTAACATAGAAATGGGCGGTAACCGTTCTATGTTAGGTAACGATTTTGCAATGTTTAATGATTTAGCATATGGTATTTTAGCTACTAATGGTGCATTTACTGAACAAATATGTACATTTACGTACTATGCACACACTGGGCTGTGGGCAAATAACGGTAGTAATTTAAGAGGTGTCGGTTGTTCTAATACATTTGGTGATTACGGTATGAGAGCATCAGGATTTGATGTTACTGAATTACCAGACAGCGTTACTCTTGCAAGTAACATGATTCAAACAGCAAGGGTCTACAAACAAGGCGAAACTATTACCGAAATGACACCAACTGCAACTACCCCTGCAGTTTCGTTATGGATTATCGGATACGACTATATTCCATCTAATGGATCTTATTTAGAGATCGATCATTCTGTAAATGGCGGACAGATTAATAATTACATTATATCATCAGTTCAATATACTACTATTCAAATTGCACGTAAAATTGTTCTTAAGTTAAATTTAAGTTCTTCGGGTGCTAATAATTCAACAAGTTCCGGTTTAGCAAAAGCGTTATATCACGGACAGATTGTAACTATTAGATCGTTAAAAAGTCTTAAATTTAATAATATTGATAATGTTCGACCAACTAGACCATCAACTGCGTTACAATATGTTGACAATTTAAAAGATGTATATCGCGTGGTTGCATATGTGTTAACAGAATCAACTGGTGATGCATTACCTGATAACACAGCAATTTTACAAAGTGATTCATCATTTTCGTATTATAATTTTACCACTAGTCCGACTTCAATTATTAATCCAGATCCTGATAATGCATTATCTGCATCTGTAATTTCAGGTAGTACTGGCTCTTTACACTTATTTGTTAATAATGAAACTGCAGTATCGATTGTAGCTAACCAAGTACTTGGCGGTATTGGGCTTGACGGGTTAACTGTGGTATCGGTTGCTGCACTTGGTATTGTTGATGCAAAGTATAAGTATGATATTACGTTATCTGCGGTACCTACATTGACTCCAGTACCTACAACTACTGTAATATTTTCAACAAAAACACAAGGGTCGTTGGCAACAGATACAAAAATTGCAATTTCTACTATAACAAACACTAGTATTATTAACCAACTTAAAAAAGGTATTTATTGCACAGCATGGAATGGTAGATTACATCGTATATTAGAATATGTGTCAGGCTATGTATCATCTTCCAACACCTATTCATCTTATAGTTCTGTTACTGTTGCCGGAGTAGTTACTACTAGTGTAACAGTGTCAGGAGTTGTTGATTCTACAGTTACAGCAGGAACATTAATATATGGTAAGAGTACTTCTGGCGTTATTGAGTTTGTTGGTACTATAGGAACAATGACATATGTTGCAACACCGGTATCTAAAACTACAATAATAGTGAATAATATTGCATTCTTTAACGGAGTAACGATTCCATCAAGTTTAAGTGTGATCACATATGGTTCTACTAAAAATGGTTATATTGTTATTCAATCAAGTGCGCTTATTAATAATAGTTCTGACATAAACGGAACAGTAGTTGCTGCTCTGACACTTGCAAGTGAACCGGTAGTTAGTACTACTAATACCCTTGTAACAGTTAACATACCATATAGTAGTAGCAATATTTTACCAAAAGTTGATAGTTATATCACACTTGCTGGTAATACAAATCCATTATACAACACTGTTGGGCAAGTAACTGAAGTAGTAGATAATACTACGTTGTTTATTGGAAGTGTTACTGGGTTTGCAGTAGGGATGGTAGTCACGTCTAATTATTACATCATTACAGTGTTAAATGACGTATTTACAACGAGTATTAATCATAGTTTAAGTTTAAATGACAAAATTACAGCTAAATCTACTAGTAATGGATTAATTGTAAATACTGATTACTATGTTAATACAATTACCGCACTTAATAAATTTACATTAAAAGCTAGTACAGGCGGCACTCAATTAACTGGATTTACAGCTGGTACTAATTTAAAAATTAAAATTGAAACACCAAAAACTGCTCGGATGAATTTAAACGGATCAATTATTCAGTCAATTGATACTGTTGAAAAATCTATTGTAGTAAGTCCGTCAAGTTGGGCGCCAAATGGTGCCCCAATAAGTGCAATATCTCCACAAAGTGTATCAAAGATTACTGTTACTGCAGGTGGTTCTGGATATAGTTCAATATTTCTTCCAAAAGTTGTATTTACTGGCGGATCTCCAACTGGAGAAGCAACTGGAACTTGCGTAGTAAACCCTGAGACCGGTGCAATTACTGAGGTTAGGGTTGTAATAAAAGGATATGGGTACATTACAGAGCCGCAAATATCGTTTGACGTAGGTACACACGGTGGGTCAGGAGCTAAAGCAGTTGCAGAACTTACAATTCCGGCTAAACAGGATGAAACTGCGTCATCAGGTGTTACTGTTACACAGATGTCAGTTTGGTATACCGGAAATCCGGAAACATTTGGTCCTGCTCCGCAGATACCAGCAATAACAGGTATATACGCAGCACCTGTGTATAACAGTGTAACAAACGTATATGATATAACATTTACAGTTACACCAGGATTTACCAATTTACCACAGGCAGACCAGTGGTTTTATATTGACGGATTTACTCAAGCAGTTAATGGTAATACATTACTTAATGGATTTGCAAAAGTTAATACAACTAGTACGGTGAATACACGTATTTCAGTAAGTTACCCATACAATCCGGATACTACGTTAGTTACTGTATTTACAGGTGCAACTATCTCAATTGCTACAACATCGGCATCAAGTTCAACAGCAGGTATTAGTAAACCGTTTAATCTTAAAAATGCATATACGTTAAGTGCTGGTTATTCTGCAAACGTAAGCGCACAAGTAACAACACGTATCAGTACATGCCGTGCAACCGGACATGATTTCTGTGATATTGGTACAGGTGGTTATAGTACAACTAATATTCCATATTCAATTTACGGTGAACCTGCACTAAGTCGTCAAGTATCTCATGAAACGTTAGATGAAGGTGTAGGGCGTTGTTTCTATGTTTCAACTAACCAAGATGGTATATTTAAAGTAGGTAGATTCTTTTCAGTAGACCAAGGAACCGGTGTAGTAACACTTAGTTCGTCTACTGCATTAACAAATGTTGAAGCGTTTGGATTTAGTGGTGGCGGTGCGGTTGTAAATGAGTTTTCAACTGATTCAACAATGACTGATAACTCATCTAATAAAGTACCGGTTGAAAGTGCAGTACGTGGATATATTGATAAACGGTTAGGGTTAGATCACGGTGGTTCAAAAATTCCGTTCTCGTCACAAGTTGGTCCAGGATTTTTGCCACGAAACGGCGCATTAGACATGTCTGGCAATATAAACATGGCTGGATTTACAGTTACCGGACTTCCACTTATTGCAATTTCTGATGCAGACGCAGCTAGTAAGAAATATGTAGATGATAAAAGTTCTGGAAAAGATTCTCTTTCAAAATTACTAGATATTAAGATAACAACTGCAACTTTAGCAAATTCACAAATGTTAGTATATAAACTTGATACAGGTACGCCAACTAATAGCGGTTGGGTTAATGCTGCGATGCAAGGTGATGTAACAATTGCATATGCCTCGTCAACGTTAACTGCAACTATTGGCGCTGGTAAAATTGGTAATAGTATGGTTAAATCAGATGCAGCAATTGAACAAAGTAAATTAAATTTAGTTAAAGCATCAGCAAGATCTGCATCAACTAATTTACAAGCTGATTTAGGTGTATCAACGTATAATAGTGCAGTGTTTAACTCTAATAATGGGTGGATTGATTTAGAAACTGGAACATCTGCTAACGGTATTGCAATTAACAAATTAAAATTCATTTCAACTAAGACTGTACTTGGTAATAGCACCAGCGGTGCCGGAGCAGTAAGCGAACTTACATTTAGTACTGTAGTTTCTGAAGGTGACGGACTTCAAAATTCATTATTTACATCAACTGGTGTAGTAACGGTTTCAACTGTAGCTAATAGTAAAGCATCTGCGTATACAGTGACTAGTTTTACAACAACAGGCGCTGCATCATGTTTTGTAAAAACAGGTGTCGACGGTGACATTGATGCTAACTGGTATAAACTTAATAATAAATCATTTATTACATTTTCACCATCTAATAGCAATTTAGTAATATTTACATCGCCGACTAATGTTAATTTTATTACAGCAGACGGTACTACAACAACTATGGCAGGAACTGTTGACGTAACATCTGGAACATTAAAGTCTAAAACTTTAGATACAGGTGACTCTAATGTTGTTGGTAATGCAGGTACTATCAAAGGGTATTGGAAGTTAGATGCACTTGGTACTATTGATACTACTGGTGGTACACTAAAATCAACTCCAACAGGGTTAGAAGCAGATAGCACGTATCCTAAAATAAGACCAACTGTGATGTTTGATTTTTTAAATAGTAAAACATTAGATCCTCGCATTACATTTACTAGAGCAAGTAATACTGCAACATATATTAACTCATTAGGGGTGTTAAAAACTGCAGCTGAAAATGAACCAAGATTTGATCATGATCCAATCACAGGTGAATCTAAAGGGTTGTTACTTGAAGGAATGGCAACTAATTTGTTACTTAATTCGACAACATTTACAGGATGGACAACTAGCAATGTATCAAACGCAATATTAACCAAGGAAGCACCAGACGGCACTAATGCTAAGAAATATACTGCATCACTAGCTAATGGTAATATTACATATTCAATATCAAATAGTGAAAACATATTTAGAGTATTTTCAATATGGATTAAACGAGTTGGGGCTGGTACCGGTGCTATTAATTATACAATGAATGGTAGTACATGGACTGCAATTGCAAATGTTACTACCACATTTAAACGATTTACGTTCCCAGCAACATCAACTAGTGGAGCAGTTGGCATACAAATTGTAGTAGCAAATGAAAGTGTTGCATTATGGGGAGCGCAATTAGAAGATGGGGCATTTGCAACTAGTTATATTCAAACTTACGGTACAACCGTGCAACGTAATGCTGATAATGCAGTTATAAAAGGAACTAATTTCTCAAATTGGTATAGACCAAGCGAAGGTACATTAGTTATTTCTCATACTGCATTAGGTGTTACTACTGTTGCAGCTGATTACGGCGGTGTTACTGTTATACATGAGACACTTACTGATTCGTTTATTTCATTAAGATGCGGATCTAACGGTACAAACATTATATACGATGCAAAATGCAATACTTCGCAAGAATTTGATTTTACTGGGTTTTCTACTACAAAAAATCATGAAGTAATTCATGCAGTAAGTTATATTGACAATAGCGCAACACATAGTTATAATGGCACAGAAGTTGAAACTCCAGATGTAGTAGTTACAATTCCAACTAACGTGAATATGATGAAACTTGGGAACGGAACTGGTGCACAATATATTGGTAGAATTGCGTATTATGCAAAACAATTAACAGCTGTTGAAACAACTGCTATTACATCATCAATACAGGAATAAATAATGATATATAAAATTAATAAAATAAAGGGTTTTAATAATGACTAGTTTTAGCTTAATAGGTAATAAACCGTTTCAAGTACCGACTAACGCAGACTTGGGTCGGTTAGCATTTTTAAATTATGTTGGGTTAGAGGACTTTGGGTCCTCTGTTCAACCTATCACAGTAATAACTTTAAAAACTATTTCAGTAACTTCAAAAGTAATGATTATTGATGTTGCAAGTGGCGTTATATCAACTATCTCAGTTCCGGGTGAATTTATTAATGGCGGGCAAATTACGTTAATACCAAAGCAAGCATTTACTACAGAAACTACTGGGAATATTGCTGTTGCTACTACTGCAGAAGCATCTAGACCGTTAACCTTTATTTACGAATCAGCTAATGGTAAATGGTATCCAAGTTATATAAAAACTGGAGTATATACTTTAGATAATTTATCAGTGTTTGCTAGCACTACTTCAGCACAGTTATCAGGTGTTATATCAGACAAAACTGGAACTGGTAAATTAATGTTTAACAGTAGTCCGGCAGTTAATGCGGCAATAACATCTGAGTCTGCATCGTTTGATTTAATTAATAACTCAACTGCAGCATCTGTTTATATAGCCGGTAATGCAACAACTTTAAAGATTGGATATACTACTACTACTTCAACTACAGTTGATTTTGTTACTGGTGCAACTGCTGCATTGGCTACAAAAACAATAAATATTGGAACTAGCGGTTTAAGTACATCTACCACTAATATTAATTTAGGAAGTACAGTTAGCGGAGCAGTAGGCACAACTACGATTAATAATAAATTATCAGTTGCATCAGAAATTGCTACAACCGCTACCGGAACATTTACATTACTTAACACATCTGCTACAACAATAGAGTTTGGCGGAGCTGCAACTACTATTAATGTTGGTTCAACTGCTACAAGTAGTGCTGTAAATTTTAAGTGTGACATTACTGCAAAAGGTAACATTACAGCGTATTATACATCTGATAAACGATTAAAAGATAATATTACACCAATTACTAATCCATTAGAAAAATTACTTAGATTGTCAGGTAATACGTTTAAATGGACTGCTGAACATTATGCAACTCAAGATTCTTCGCTAGTTAAGGAATACGACGTAGGGGTAGTTGCTCAAGAAGTACAAGCAGTACTACCAGAAGCAGTGCATGAAAGGGATAACGGAATGCTAGCAGTTGATTATCAAAAATTAATCCCATTATTAATTGAATGTATTAAAGCACAACAAATACAAATAGATGAGCTGAAAGGAAACAAATAATGACGTTACCCGTACAGTATGACATATCAATGAAGGGTATTAACGTAGAGTTAAATGCATCTTCAGATACGACTCAGATATCGTTAAATGATACATTAGTTCGTACCTTGTTTCAAAATCTTAACGGTGAAAAAGGCCAAATTTCAATGCAGGAAGGTTTAGGTAAATCAAATATCAAACCACCAGTAAATGTATTATTATCTAAAATTTTACAAAATACTGCCACAGTTACCTGGGAAAGATACATTGATTTACCAACAAACGGACAGATTACGTTTTATCAAGTTGATGTACGAGATTTAAATAATAACCAAGTATTCTTTAATGCTAATGTTACAAAAGTACTAACTGGTTTGCATAGTGTTGACATAACAGGGTTAGTAGCAGTAACTGATCATTCGTTAGCTCATAATTATATAGTTAAGGTTATTGCATGTAATGGAAATGTGTTATCAAATAAAGAAACAATCGTTAATTTGTTAACTTTAGAAGTAGCAGCAGGAAAAGCATCTACTCCGGTTGTAGCTTACATACCGTTAAATGAAAGACACGGTTTACGTATTACGTCTAGTGTAGCAAATGCTACTTCATATAACATATATGAGATGATAAGTGGTGTTGCTCAAAAACTTAATTTATCGCCAATTGTAGCTGCAACATTATCATATGACCATATTGGATTAGATTCTTATTCGTCACATATTTACAAAGTTGAAGGTATTAGTACAGGTAATACTACTGTAGCCGGTACAGCATATTCAGTTAACATACAACTGTCAGATGCATGTGCACCATTCTTAACATTACCGAATGATCCAATTCCTGCAGTGTTTACAACACCTGTATCAACTAAAGATACGATCACAATTGGATGGACTGATTCAACGAGTCCTCGTGTTAGTAAATATCACTTATTAGTAAAAAATACAGACACTCTTGCAGTTATATATGATCAAGATACTCAAAATAGATCAACGGTATCAGTTCCATTAACAGGGTTAACTGTAAATCAAGAGTACACTGTATTGTTAACTACAATTAACGAAGCCTCGTTATTTTACGGAACAACATTTACTACAACTAGATCTGCGTGGACTACGACTAATGCAGTAACTCCTGCTCCAACTGCATCGGTACTTGCAGATCCAACTCTTGGTCAAAGACAGTTGTCAGTATCATGGACTACAGTTACTGGAGGATTATCGTATAAATTGTCTAGAACAGGACCACAATTGGTTGGCGGTGTATTAACTACAACTACTCAAACATTTGCAGTATCTCCAACTACTGTTGGAACTACAGCAACATTTATAGACGGTGATCCTGCAAATCCGCCACTTAATGAGTTACAAAGTTATTCGTTTTACACATATACAGTAACTTCGGTAAACGCAGGCGGCGACGCATTACCGTCAGTAGCTAGTAATCCAACACAAACTAAAGCAGGACCTGCTAATGCAGTAACAGTATCGGTTTCGTTGGTAGATATATTAGATACTAGTATTACTGTAAGATGGACAGACCCAGCTGGTCAAATTGATACGTTTAATGCAATACTTAAAACAGCAGGCGGGGTACAAGTAGGAACAGCTGTTTCGGTTACATGGGTTAATGGACAAACTAATTATAGTGCAACGTTTTCTACTAGCATAACACAGGATACTGTGTATTATGTAACAGTACAGACTCTTAATAGTAATACTCCGGCATCTGCTGATTCTGCACAGTTTAGAACTAAAATAACAACACCTACTGGTGTAATAACACTTGCTAATAACGGTAAAGTTAAACTTGATCTATCTTGGACTGCACTTATTGGTGTTACCCCAACAGGATATAATTTAACTAGAGTAGATACTACTAATGCATATAGTGGATCAATTGGAACAATATCTGGATCAGGCCCATGGACTGCAACTGTGACAATTACAGGCACATTTGTTGGATTTGCTACGGGTGCGTCGTTTATTGCAACTAATAGTGCCGGGCAGGTTGGTGGTCCACCAACTTTGATTGTTATAGGAACAGTTACAAGTACTGGATTTACCTACACAATAACAAACGGGTTAACACCGGTTGCTGGTGCAATTTCTAGCATATATCCAGCGACAAATCTCAATAGCGTTACGACTTCAGGTTCTGGACCTATTACATACACTGATACTAGTTTAACATCATTTAATGAATATAAGTATTCATGGAGTGCTGTAAATGCCGGTGGTGCATCAGGCAGATCGCCGTATAGTTTACCATTACGTACATTACCAGATGATCCGGTTGTAGTTACTAATCTTGCAATTCCTATTGCTACAATTACTACAACCGGAGCAACTATTACATGGACTAAAGCAACTGGACAAGTTACGAAATACAGAGTACAGGTTGTTCAAGATGCTAATGGCCAATCTTATTTAGATAACACTAACGTTTCAAATACTACTACATCTATAGATGCTACTGGGTTAACTAGTGCAAAATCTCATACAGTAACCGTTACTACTTACAACGAAGCTAATCCAACAACTGGTATTAGTACATCTAAATCGTTTACAACAAAAGTAACTCAACCAAGTGCGCCAGTTGTTGCGACAGCATCTGCACAAACATCTCTATCAGTTACTTGGAATGCAAAAACAGGTGCAGATTCACACGATTTAAAACGATACACAGCATCAGGAAGTTCAACAATAACAGGTGTAAGTTCTTCACCGTATGCTGACTCTTCGTTATCGGCTATTACAGAATACTGGTATACATTAATTGCGCAAAACGGCGGTGGTGCATCAGCAGAATCGGCAATTAGTAATAAAGTAACTACGTGGGCAGATAAGGCTCCGGTACCTGGAACACCGACTGCATCGCCGGCAGATTGGGATAAGATGACAGTATCGTGGGCGGCAGTAACTGTACCATCTGGTGTAACTGTTAACTATAAGGTTCTTAGATATCCAGGTGCAATTGATTTAGGTGACGTAAGCAGTACATCGTTAACTGATACATCACTATCGGAACATTCTGATTATACTTATAGAGTTCAATCATGGACAACTGGTGGATATTCAACGTCTTCTAGTGCAAGTGACACGGCAACTACTTATTATAAAATACCCGGCAATCCGACTATTGCAGCAAACGGAGTTACTGGTATTACATACAACAGTTTTACTATAACATGGACTAAAGGATCTGGAACAATTATTAGTCAAAACGTAATAGCTTCTGCATTAGGCCATACTACTAAATTATCAGGGTCATTATCAGCAAATGATACATCATATACATTTACTGGTTTAGATTCCGATATAACGTATACTATACAAGTATGGGAGTATAGTAACAATGCTAATGGGGCTGGTTCGGCATCAACAACTGCTACTACGTTAGTAGCACCACCAGCTAAACCAACAATAGGTTCATGTACAGGAATTTCATCGTCTTCAGTGACTGTTAATTGGACTAACGTAACTGGTGTAACTTACCAAGTGTTTAGAGGCGGAACAGCAGATGCTAATTCAATCGCAACTGGACAAACTGGTAGTTCGTATGCTGATAATTCTGTAACGTATCACACAGATTACACATATTATGTAAGAGGTAGTACTAGCGGCGGAAATAGTCCGTTTTCAGATGCTGCTACTGCGTCTACTCCATACCCAACAGAATTAGTAGTAGTAACACCAACACCTGTTGAAGCTGGAAACAATATTACAGTTACTATGTCAAACGGTGTTCCGGAAGATACGTATTCGTTAGAGGTAACAGGTACTGCAATTATTAACGGATTATGGCCATGGACTGGAACACTTAATAGCAGTGGTGCTGCAACTGAAACAATTAATGATCCAACATCGTGGGGAAGTCTTAGCGCAAAAGTTACGTTTACTACAACTACTCACGTTATTACATCAACTGCTATAACTATAACTAAAGCTGCACCAGATTCGGCTGTAACTATCGGTACAGTAACTATTGGTGCTACATCTTTAACTATACCATTTACGTATGTTAGTAGTACTAAAGGGCCAGTTGAAGGTGTTAAAGTTGTTGGAACAGGTATTTCAGGAAGCACTACAACTTTGTCTAATAATGCCGGTACTATAACTGCATCTAATTTAACATCAGGAACTGCATATACATTTGGACTAGCTACTTATAATAGTGCGCATGATGGACCTACTTCGAGCACAGTTACTAAAACTCCATTAGCTGCACCGGCTACGCCAACTATTACGGTATCAGTTAACAGTATACCACTGTCTATTACATTTACTTCAACTGGCGCAGAATCATTCTTGTATAATATCAGTACTACAGCATACGGTACTCCAGCAACTTCAATTAATGCAACTAGCGGATCTGCCAGTGTTACTTTTTCTCCAACAGCAACCACGTCGTATTATATTTCAGTAAACGCGGTTAATTCGGCTTCAACCTCCGGATTAGTCCAAGTTACTAAGACAGTTACAATTACTTCTGTAGCACTTGCGTGGAAGTTTGCAAATACTACTTGGACAGTTGTACCAGGAACTGTAATATCTATAGGGTTATACGGTGCAACTGGCGGGGGCGGTGGCGCTGATAGCTCAGGTGCTGGCGGCGCAGGTGGAACAGCGTCGTACTTAACTGCACCAAATATTACAGTTCCTGCAGGCGTGACTAGTGTAACCTACACACATACTACTGGTGGTACAGCTGGAACAAACTACTGCACCTCTGCCGTTGCTCCAACTCCTGGTGGTTCCAACTATGGCGGCAGAGGCGGTGTTCCTAAAACAACTGGATCAAGCGGAGCAGGTGGTGGCGGTGCTGGCGCCGCCACAATAGCGTTAGGCAGCACTATATACATGGTAGCTGCTGGCAGTGGCGGTGGCGGTGGTGGATCTGCTAGTAGAGCTGGCGGTGTTGGAGGATCAGTAGCTGCCGGCAGTAGCATAAGCAACTATGTATCTAGCGGCATAGATAGTACTGGCGGCGCTACCGGTAACGGCGGTGGTGGCGGTGGTGGGGGTGCAGGTGCCGGATCTGGTGGTTCAGGCGGCTCTGCTGGTACTGATAGTAGTTTATCATCAACTGGTGGTCTTGCTACCACCAACTATGTTGGAACTGGGGCTGCTGTAACTACACTAGCATACGCAGCTGGAGGCACTGGCGCACCAGCTTCTACGACAGCTAACTCTGTTACTGCTGGTAACGGTAGTACCTCCGGAGCATGGTGTACATATAAAACATACGTAGTATCTTAATTCTCGCAATTCTGCAAAGACTACATTTGATTAAGCATTTTTTAATAAAATAGTATCTTCATTAATTCGACCGGACATTTTAGTATCGGTTGAATTAATATCATCTAAAAACTTTCGTAACATTAGTTTATTTGCAGACTTAAACTCTTTAAGTGTTTCTTCTGGCTTGCGTATAGTTTTTTGAACACTCTTATGTTCATCATATCCTAAAATAGCAGCACCTTTTACAGTTAACGGTCCTGTTATTTCATCAGCTACAAATTTACCAAGTTTTCTATTCTTAGTGTTGTATACCCATAACGTAGTAGCACCAATAATATCTGTAGGATTAATAGAAACAAGTTTTAATGGTTCAAATATTTTTAGATATTTTAATTTTTCAACTAGCTTATCTTTTGGTACTGCTTTCTTAGTACGCGGTGCTTTGTTAACTTTACTTTCTTCAATTAACATAGTACACGCAGATTCAACTTCTTTATAAAATGCAATTAAATTTTTAATTTCTCTTTTACTTCTATGTTTATAAGCTTCTTGTAACTGTTCGTATGCATCGTGCTTTTCTTCATCATCAGGTTTGCCAGCTGCAAGCTCTTCTAATTCCAACAAATTACGCGAGTACATATCTTTAATAATACGTGCATGTGCTGCTTTTGCTTCCTTAGCTTTAAGCGCATTTATTACTTTAATAGCTTTAGGATCAAACGTAGCTGCATTAGTAATCCATTGGTCTACAGCATCTTCAATAACTTCTGTCATACCAATAGCAGCTTCTCTTACACGAGCTTGTATGTTTATAATTGCAGCTGGCTTTTTAACTTCACCTTCTTCATCCGGTTCAATGTCTACTTCACCTGCTTCAACTGTAGCAGCAATGGCATCTCTTAACCAAGCAGCCGCATCTCTTCCGTTATTAAAAGTGTCATGAACAGCTGGCATACCTCTGAGGAGACAAGAAGCAATAGAACCCATAGTAGTACTTGTGCGCCAATCTTTAGTAGCTTTATAAGTGTTAATATATTCTGTGTTACAGCCATTTAGTGTCATCCATTTAACAACTGCAGGTTTTAAATCTTTTACGCTAAACTGCAGGTTATAGTATTGCATAGCGTTATGCCATTTTTTTCTGTATTCAGTAGGCGTCCAATCTTCCCAGTTGTCCCAAACAGGACTGCTATCCTTTTTAGCATTTTCACGTATTGTAACTGAAGTTACTTTTGTTTTTTTCTTAAGTGCCATATTATTCCTATGTCCACATGTGATGTCTAACTTTAATAAGTCTAATCATCATATCTTCGTCTTCTTGTTCTTGTGCTACTTCAATAGCATTACTAAGCAGTAATAATTTTAATGATGTTTCTTCTTCCTCTGTAGTACGGTCATTGTTAAACATTGTACCATACTTTTCTTCTTCGTAATTGTAAAAATCACCAAGTCCTGATTCGTCTATCGGATCTTTACGTTTAGGATATTCTTCAGTCCACCATAAGTACAGCGTTTTCATTTCAATTGCAGCAAGTGCTTGAGGAGATAGATCATAATGTGTTTTATCTTTATTTTCGTAAACTAATTCTGATGCCCAATCTAAGTAATCTAAACCAGCTTGTTTACTACGCCATGATCTCCAATGAAAGTTTGGAACATTGTACTTTTCGTATTGTGCTTTATCATCCCAACGAATAAAACTCCAAGCAAGTTCAACTTCAACAAAGTCAACTAGTTCATTAAACATACAAGGTAAAAATCTATACCCAACATCACACCATTCACCTGGTTTAATATCTTTAGGATGTGCAGTTAAACTGTGTGTACGACTAACCCATCTGTTTTCAATATAATACTTAATATTGTAAAAAGTATCTGATGGAAACATAACAATATCTTGAAGTTTATCAAGTAGTTCTTCTGCAATCCAAAAGCGGAGTGGGTGGGTGGCCTTTGCAAGTTTTTGAATAGAGACCCAC
>Ga0209084_1001296_pt1 | contig 21356 bp, 33 predicted proteins | sample C_130820_MF_Meta_FD_187309 | JGI IMG/M metagenome (GOLD analysis project Ga0209084, IMG submission 187309) | Freshwater microbial communities from Lake Croche, Canada to study carbon cycling - C_130820_MF_MetaG (SPAdes) (version 2) | ecosystem: Environmental > Aquatic > Freshwater > Lake...
ATACATGGCCTCGGAAGCCGTACAGGAATATGTTGAACCCATAACCCTTGGAGGATTATTTGCATGACACACAGTGGAGCAGGAGTTATAAACAAATGGATTGAAGTTCGTTTTCAGAAGGAAGGCATACACTGCTATCCAGCTGCTGCAACAGATCCAAAATTAAAAACCGGAGATGCATATGATGTATCGTTTTTGGCTAATCCTCATCGCCATATGTTTCATTTCAGGGTGCGCATCGTTGTGTGGCACGACGACAGAGAAATTGAATTCATACAATTCAAACGCTGGTTGGAATCCCTGTACAGTGGCAACATTCTAGAACTCAACTATAAGAGCTGTGAAATGATTGCGGACAATTTGCTCAGCCAGATCATAGATCGCTATGCAGGTCGAGACATTGAAATTGAAGTAAGTGAAGATGGTGAAAATGGAGCCATACTGCAGTATAAACCACGCATGCAACACTACACAGGAAGTAATCATGAGAATTCCTAAGAGCATAGTCATAGTCACAGGCGGATTTGACCCCATACATTCAGGTCATATTGCCTACATCAAAGCAGCTAAACAGCTGGGTGAACTATTATTTGTTGGCGCCAATTCAGATAACTGGTTAACTGAGAAAAAAGGTCGACCATTCATGCCCATGCATGAACGTCTGGCCATACTAGCTGCCCTAGAAGGTGTAGATCAGGTCTGGGAATTCGATGACAGCGATAACAGCAGTCGTGATTTAATTCGTCAGGTCCGCAAAGCCTATCCTGGCACCAAGATCATATTTGCCAATGGCGGTGACCGAACCGAAGGTAATGTGCCCGAACAGGATCTAGAAGATCCCCTGTTAGAATTTGCGTTTGGTGTTGGTGGTGACAATAAAATGAATTCAAGTCGTTGGATTCTGGAGGATTGGCAATATGAAAGAACCGAACGCAGCTGGGGGCATTTTGACATACTTAAAAAATATCCAAAATGCAAGCTCAAGGAAATTGTGGTTGAACCCAACCATTGTCTAAGCTATCAGAGTCATGAGTTCAGAGATGAACTATGGTTCGTTAGATCAGGCATAGGCAGCTGTATCATTGACAGCGAGGCTAAAGTATTATATACTGGTGATTACGTGCATGTACCACGCAATGCCTGGCATCAGTTAATCAATGGCGGTAAAGAAGCCCTGCATATCATAGAAATACAGTACGGTGATTATTGTGAAGAATCTGACATAGAGAGAATAAATGAAGACAATCTATTTAGTACCCATAGAACCAATTGACAGTCGTTATACCAAGCAGTGGTATGAAAATCTGCCACGCATCATTGGCGACAGAGTCAGTGAATTAGATTTAGATCCAGTTGAATTGGTTACCATTGAAGGCCGAGGTGCCACCAATGGAACAACTGCTGGAGCATTCCTGGACTTTGCAGCAACTAATATCTACAAGGCTTCGCAGATTCAGAACATATCTGAACGCTTTATGCGAGGCGATGTTAAAGCTGGTGATAAGTTCCTGGTAACCGATGCCTGGAATTTTGCCATTACAGCTATTCGCTACATGTCTGACCTGTTGGAAATTCCTGTGGAGATTCATGGCATCTGGCATGCAGGTCATTATGACCCAACTGACATACTGGGCATGAAGATGCAGAAGGATTGGCCACCACATCAGGAACGCGCCTGGTATTATGCCTGTGATTATAACTGGTATGCTACTAACTTCCACAGAGACATGTTCTTAAAAAACCTGGACATCAAAGATGCATACAAGGCCCATAGAAGTGGTCAGCCTCATGAATACATCATACCTAAATTAGAAGCACTCAGAGACATCGTCAAAGATAATAAAGTAATTTGGCCTCATAGATATAATGCAGACAAGCAACCTGACATAGCCGAGGACCTAAAGACTGATTTTGATGTGGTTATAACTGCTAAAATGGGACTGGACAAAGACAGCTATTATGCTGAGCTGGCATCCAGTGCCATAATCTTTAGTTGTGCCCTGCATGAAAATCTAGGCATCAGCATCATGGAAGCCGTGCTGGCAGGAACCATTCCAGTGTTACCTGACAGATGTTCATATGCCGAAATGTATCCTGCAGAGTTCCTGTATCCCAGTGTCTGGACCAGCAGCTATGAAAACTATGTGGCTTATAAACCTCAGTTAACTGAATTTATTGCTGACAGAATGAACAATCCAGGCAAGTATGCCCAGGCTCTGAGCATAGCTCAGGATACCATCAAGAATCATTATTTAAACTGCAATAAAATGTTGGATTTACTTTTAGACATCAATACGGTGCAACCATGAAAATAGGATTTACCTGCAGTACATTCGACCTGTTTCACGCTGGTCATTTAATGATGCTCAAAGAAGCCAAAGAGCACTGTGATTATTTAATTGTAGGAGTTCAATCAGATCCAACCATTGATCGTCCCGAAAAGAATAAACCCATACAGAGTCTATTTGAACGTTTTGAACAACTCAAGGCCTGCAAGTATGTTGACGAAATTATTCCCTATGCTACCGAAAAGGAATTGACAGACCTATTGTTATCATATAGAATAGATGTACGCTTTGTTGGTGAAGAATACAAAGACAAAGATTTTACTGGCAAAGATTTTGATACAGAAATCCATTATAACAAACGTCGTCATAGTTTCAGCAGCAGTGAACTAAGACAACGTGTAGCATTAGCAGAACATAAAAAAGCGGAGAGGGCAGAATATGGCATGGGTAATTGATAAGACATTTGAATTTTGTTATGGACACAGAGTTTGGACACAGAAACTCAATGGTGAGTATGCAGCAGATCTAAAGTGTGCCTGCAGACATCTGCATGGTCATGAAGGTAAGTTGCAGGTTCATTTGGCCAATAAAGATGAGATTTGTAAACTAGATGCTACAGGCATGGTAACAGATTTCAGACATCTAGAGTGGTTAAAGAAATGGATCAATACCTATGTTGATCATCAGTTTGTTCTGGATCGTGCAGATCCATTGTACAACCAGATCATTGGTGACCGTAAATTAATTCCAGTCTATGTTCCTGATACTACTCATGTAGCTGGGCATCAGATCTATCTGGGTGACCTAGAACCTAATACACCTGAATATGAATATTATGAAGGATTCATGATTGTGGATTTTGTTCCAACATCTGAGAATTTAAGTAAATGGATGGCTGACTTGGTTGATGCTAAAATGAACAAGTTGGGAGTCAGAGTAGACATGATTGAATGGTGGGAAACTCCTAAGAGCCGTTCAACTTATTATAACGCAAAATAAGGAGATGGTTCATGCAACAACGGATCTATCATCAGGGATATCGCCTGCAAAAAATCGTTCAGTTAGAACAGCAGCATCGTCAATTAGACGAGCAAATAATCCAGGGCCACAGCAACTACATCAATGACCAGCATCTGGCCAAACTCAAGCACGAAAAATTATTAACCAAAATGGAACTGAATCGACTTAAACTGATTCAGGGAGACAACGTTGAAATTAGCCATAATAACTGATACACATTTTGGAGCCCGAGGCGACAGCATACCCTTTGATCAGTACTTTCGTAAATTCTATGACGAAGTGTTCTTCCCAGAGCTAGTAAAACGTGGTATCAAGACCATCATACACATGGGCGATTGTTTTGATCGTCGCAAGTACATAAATTTTTACATACTTAAAAGTTGTCGTGAATACTTCTTTGATCGACTAGAAGAGTTAGGCATAGATTGCCATCTCATAGCTGGCAACCATGATACTTATTTTAAGAACACCAATTATGTAAATAGCCCACATCTGTTGTTAAGTGACTATGACAGAGTAACTACCTATTCAGCCCCAACCGAAGTAACTCTGGACAATTTTAAATTTGTCATGATGCCCTGGATCTGTTCAGACAACTATGCAGACGCCATGCAATTAGTACAGACTACAACGGCTCCAGTAATGTTTAGTCATCTGGAACTGGCCGGTTTTAGCATGTACAAGGGCCAGTTAAATGAACACGGCATGGATGCCAAGTTGTTTGATCGTTTTGATCATGTTTATAGCGGACACTTTCATCATCGCAGCACTCAGGGCAACATAACCTATACAGGTAACCCCTATGGACTGACCTGGAATGACTATGACGATCCCCGAGGCTTTAGCATACTGGACACCGACACACTGGACTTGGAACTCATAGTCAATCCCAATGAAATGTTCTTTAAGTATCTGTATGACGATACTCGCATAGATCCAGACCAGATTGATACTGGTTTATTCAAAGATAAACTGGTCAAGTTAGTCATAATTAACAAGACAGACTTCTACAAGTATGATTGTTTCATGGATCGACTCTACAAGGAAAATATATTAGAATTAAAGATCATCGAGGACTTCAGCGAGTTTGAAGCTGACGCTCTGGACGACGAAGACATCAACCTAGAAGATACCATTAGCCTACTGAATGGATTTGTTGACGGAGTTGAAACTGATGCTGATAAGCCCAGGATTAAAAATCTGCTCAAAGAACTCTATGTAGAAGCTCAACACACTGAGACACTATGATACAATTTAAACGCGTAAGCTGGAAGAATATGCTTTCGACTGGCAATGCTGGCATCAGCGTACAGTTAGATCGTCAGACAACTACCCTGATTGTTGGTGAAAATGGCGCAGGTAAAAGTACCATCTTGGATGCTATTTGCTTTGCCCTGTTTAACAAGGGGTTCAGAGATGTTAGTAAACCACAGTTATTAAATTCAATTAATCAGAAAAATCTAGAAGTAGAATTAGAATTTCAGATTGGCAGCAAGCAATACAAGATTATCCGAGGCCACAAACCTGCTAGGTTTGAAATACTCGTGGATGGTGTACAGCTCAACCAGGAAGCTGATAGTCGTGACTTTCAGAAGTTTTTAGAAGAGCATATTCTAAAACTTAATTATAAATCATTCACTCAGATTGTAATTTTGGGAAGTGCTAGCTTTACACCATTCATGCAATTGCCACCCAGTCATCGTCGTGAAATCATCGAGGATCTGTTGGACATTCGTATCTTCAGTGTCATGAACAGCATACTCAAGGACAAGGGTCGAGAGCTGGCAGATCGCATTCGTCAGATGGATGGCGACATCGAAGTACACAAAGAAAAGGTCAAGTTGCAGGATGAATTCATTCGCACTCTGAAAGAAAGTCAGCAGAAACGCAGTGCAGATGTTGATCAGCGCATTGCGATCACCGAAGAAGAAATCAACCAGCATCTCATACAGGTTGATTTAATCAAAGCAGAAATCATGGGCCTGCAGGCCAACATAGCCGATGCCGAAAAGGTCTATGGTGACAAAGATGAAATGTTTGTAATTAGCCGACAACTGCGAGATAAAATTAACAAGACTCAGACTGATATTAAATTTTATCAGGAACATGATAATTGCCCAACTTGTGATCAGGCTCTGACTGACGATTTAAAAGTAAAAGCTCTGGCTGAGCACAGTGCCAAAGAAGCCGAGCTACAAACAGCCATACTGGCTCTGGAAGCTCAGATGCAGGGCATCAATGCCAAGATTGACAACATAGTACAGATACAGAGTGGTATCAGCACGGCCGAGGACAATCTCATCAGCTATAACCATCAGGTCATAGCCGGACAGAAATACATACAGAAGCTGCAGGAAGAAAAATTACACGATGAAGACGATACCAGCAATCTGGATGATGAAAAGCAAAAATTACGAGCCATGGCTCGAGAAGTCATGACACTGGTCAGCGAAAAGACCACACTGAACGAAGAAAAATACTATCAGGACATAGCCAGCAGTTTATTAAAAGATACTGGTATCAAGACAAAAATTGTGCGTCAGTATCTGCCTGTGATTAATAAACTGGTCAACAAGTATCTGGCCGCCATGGACTTTTTTGTTAGTTTTGAGCTGGACGAGGCGTTTAATGAGACCATCAAAAGTCGCCACCGTGATGATTTTACCTATGCAAGTTTTAGTGAAGGTGAAAAACAACGCATCGATCTGGCTCTGCTTTTTACCTGGCGTACCATAGCCAAGATGAAGAACAGTGCCAGCACCAATTTATTGTTGCTGGACGAAGTGTTTGACAGCAGTCTGGATCATAATGCCACGGATTATTTAATGAACATTTTGAATACCCTGGGCGATGATACCAATGTGTTTGTTATCAGTCACAAGGGTGATGTTTTATTTGACAAGTTCCGTAGTGTTATTAAGTTTGAGAAGTATCAGAATTTTAGTCGCATAGCGCAAGGATAATTATGATTACAAAGAAAAGATATATTGGCTGTAAAGAAAGCGAAGGACTGGTAGCCAACATAGTCCGTCATTTACAGAAAGATAACCGTAAGATTGCTGCTGTAGTTGGCATAGTGCGAGGCGGACTAACACCAGCTGTGATGCTGAGCCATTATTATGATGTGCCCCTGTACATACTGGACTACAGTCTCAGAGATCGCAACAATGCTCAGGAGTTTGGCCCAGACGATAGTGAAATGCTCAGTCAGGCCTACCTGGATGCTGAAAAAGTTGGTGGCAGTGTATTAATTGTTGATGACATCAATGACTCAGGTGCCACACTCAAGGCCATTAAAGATTTTGTTGATGGTGAATATTTTAATCAGATATTCTTATATGCCACCATGTTGGAAAAATGCACCAGTTGTTTTGACTGTGACTACTATGGTGAATTGCTCATGGATTCTGCCTGCGACGATTGGATTGTGTTCCCCTGGGAAGACTGGTGGACCAACAAGGACTAAACCAGGCTCTCATAGTTAAGTGGCATAACACGTCCTTGGTAAGGACGAATCACGAGTCCGATTCTCGTTGAGAGCACCATTTCAGTTTAAAAATACCTTTGCATCTAAACTCAGAGTTTAGGTAGACCCTGATTTTTAAACTCTCCTTAATAATCAATGACTTAGCAGGCTTGACTTTCTGCGTGTTTTCTGCTATAATATAAGGTTGACCAGATATAGAAAGTGTCTATTTTTTAGACACCTAAAATGCTTGACTTTTTGGATCGTTCCTATACAATACTTGTATGATAATTAAAAAGGAACCAAAGATGAAAAGACAGACATATTACTTTATGGTAGGTAAAGAAGAACACAAGGTCATAGCTGAGAGCGCAAGTCAGGCTATGGTCTGGATGAATCGTCAGGTCATGGATAAGTTGAATAACGGTTCCTGGGCCTGGATGGATGGTGTTAAGACCAATTCTTATTATGCCGCAGCTGGTAATTACTGGGATTAAGTGCTTGACATCAAGCATCGTTACTATATAATGGTTGTATGTTTAATAAGGTGAGACTTAATTAATGGATATCAAACAAAGTAAAAGTATCTTGGCCAGACTCCTGGCCAAAGAAAACCTAACGGTTCAGCACAAAAATATCCCCACGGCCTATTTTGATACCAAAAATAGACTGCTTGCATTACCTACCTGGAAAGACATGAGCAGCGACCTTTATGACCTATTAACTGGTCATGAAGTTGGTCATGCTTTATATACTCCGGCTGTTGGTTGGCACGACCAGATTCAGGACAAAGATTTTGACGATCACTTCAAAGGCTTCTTAAATGTTCTGGAAGATGCTCGCATTGAAAAACTCATCAAGCGTGAATACCCAGGCATTCGTAAAAATTTCTATGCTGCCTATAAAGAGTTGTATGAAAAAGACTTCTTTGGTGTAAATGATGCAGATCTCGATGATCTCCTATTCATTGACCGCATCAATCTACACTTTAAGGTAGGTGCTTTTCTTAATCTAGAGTTTACCGAAACTGAACAAAATCTTATTACTGAAATTGAAGCTGTTGAAACCTGGGATCAGGTAGTTGACATAGCCAAGCGTCTGTATAAGATGGCCGAGGAAGAACTCAAGGACAAGCAGATGAAATCCGAAGGCGATCTGTTAGAGACTGAACAGACCGAGGACGACCAAGGCAAAGGCTCAGACGCTGAGCAACAGGAAGCCGATGCTGCTCCGAATCAAAACTCAGATCTAACCGACGAATATCAGGACATGACAGAGCCCGAAAGCCTAACTGATCGTGCTTTTAGAGATCGCGAAAAAGATCTTTTAGATGAAAAATCCATGCCCTATAATTACTATACTCTGGGCGAATATGATGCTAACCCTTATGTATGGAATTATAAAACCATGCTGAGCCTGCATAACTTTACACCAGAGCAAGAAGCTCGTCGTGCCGAAGTATATGCAGCCTTTAGATTAAAGAATCTTAAATTCATCAATTACCTGGTCAAAGAGTTTGAATTGCGTCGCAATGCTCAGCAACTGAGTCGTGCTCAGGTAAGCAAAAGCGGTGAGATTGATGTTGATCAGTTGTTCAAGTATAAATTTAGCGAAGACCTATTCCTTAAAGTAACCAGCATACCCAAGGGCAAGAATCACGGACTGGTCATGTTCTATGATATGTCAGGCTCCATGTCCAACAGCATTGCTGGTGTCATAGAGCAGATCCTGATCCTGGTGGAATTTTGTCGCAAGGTAAACATTCCATTCGAGGTGTATGGTTTTACCAATGACAACCGAGTGTTCTGGCAGGATGGAAGTCCTACCAAGATCTATCAGGAACAGGCTCAGCTACGCCGAGGTGCTCATGTCGAAGGTCAGCTGTCCATCACAGATAATGATTTTAGACTGCAGCAGTATTTTAGCAACATCATGAGTGCCAATGATTATAAGAAAATGGTGCAGAACCTTTGCATGATCAAGAAGACCTGGGAGAATAACCAGGGCCGTTATAACAATACCTATGACTATAATTGGTCAGGTAGCATGCCAGCCTGCGAGCATCTGCACAGCACTCCATTGAACAGTACGGTGTTGCTGAGCCGCAATGTGTTCGAAAGATTCAAGGCTCGTACTGGTGCTGAGATTGTCAACATGGTCATCCTGACCGATGGCGAAAGTGATCAGTGTATCAAAGCCGGCAATGGCTACTATGACGATGGAGTACAGGACAAACGCTATGCCTATATTGATAGCGGCTGGCGCAGTAATTCATTTATCACAGATAGCCGCACCAAGCTTCAGGTAAAACTCCGAGGTCGTCAGGCCAGCAAGAGTCTAAACGTGGCTCTGTTAGAAATAATGAGAATGGTCACGGGCTGTAACATAGTTGGTTTTTATCTGACCAATAATGTTCGTAATACAGTTCAGTCCGAAATGCGAGCACAGACCGACTGGACCGATGCCAGCAACATACGAGATGAAGAACGCATCATGGAACAGTTTAAAAAAGATCGGGTAGCTGTTCTGACCAAGGCAGGATACAGTGAGTATTACATAGTTAAAAATGACATGAGCATTCATGATGAGTTTGAAGTAGCAGCCGATGCCAATGTCAAGGACATAGGTCGGGCATTTCGTAAGCTTCAGAGAGGCAAGGTTCTGAACCGAGTACTTTTGAATCGTTTTATACAGATGATTGCCTAAAAGGCTTGACATTCAGTATCGTTCCTATATAATGGTTGTATAATTAATTAACTGGTGAGGAGTTATATTATGAGCAAGTGGAGTAAATTAGAACAAGATCAATTCTTAACTGAGTTGAGCAGTAAATTTGGTGAGATAGTTACTCGCCGTCAGGTGGAAGAATATGCAGTAACCAAGAGTCTTCCATTTCCTAGATTTATCATTGACTCAGCTGAGTTTAAAGTTGGTCGTGGTAAGTATAATCTTAAACCCAAACAGCAGGTCGAGGCTCCAGTGGCCCAGCCTGCCATGGCCGTAGTTCCCATGCTACGTCAGAAAAAATTGGAGACAACTGTGGACGACATGATTCCAGGTCGCGATGAAAATTATGTGCCTTTTGGTTTTTTCAAGGACATGAAAAGCATCATTTCAAGCAATATCTTTTATCCAGTATTTGTAACTGGATTGTCTGGTAATGGTAAGACCACCATGGTAGAGCAGGTTTGCGCTGATCTAGGTCGTGAATGTGTACGTGTAAACGTTTCAGTAGAAACCGACGAAGATGACCTTATTGGCGGTAATACTTTGGTAGATGGTAATATAGTTTATCGTGAAGGTCCAGTATTGCTGGCCATGAAACGCGGAGCTATTTTACTTATTGACGAATGTGACCGTGGTTCAAATAAATTAATGTGTCTGCAGGCCATCTTAGAAGGCAAACCATACTTTAATAAAAAGACTGGCGAAGTAGTGCATCCAGCTGCAGGTTTCAATATCATTGCCACAGCCAATACCAAAGGCCGTGGAACTGATGATGGTCGTTTTATTGCTGCACAGATTCTGGACGAGGCATTCCTGGAACGATTTGCCATAACAGTTGAGCAAGAATTTCCTGGCACCAAAGTAGAAAAAGAAATCATCATGAACAAGATGGCCGAACTCAAGACAGTAGACAATGAGTTTGCTAATCTGCTGGTAACCTGGGCTGATATTATTCGTAAAACCTATGCCGAAGGTGGCGTAGATGAAATTATCAGTACCCGTAGGTTGTTGCACATCGTCAAGGCTTATAGCATGTTCCGTAAGAACCGTATCAAGGCCATTGAATTATGTATTAATCGCTTTGATAATGAGACGAAATCAGCCTTCATGGACCTATATAACAAGGTAGATAAACCCGAAGAAAATCAAGAGGTTAGCATGCCTGAATATGAGATGGACACACAGAACAAGCCTAGCACAGGCGATCATGGTATGATTAATACCGATGTAAGCCAAAGTGTAACGCGCCAGTTCTCGGCAGCGGGCATGGGTCCAGCTGTGGTAGATAATGCGCAGGATTATTAATATCCTATTATTGGTAGCGGTCCCAGCGGCCGCTGCTGATTCAGGTATTAATCCCAGTCCCCTGACTGCAATCTATACTGCCGGTGAATGGGTAGTAGATAAAATAAAAGATCAACCCAATCCTGGTTTTCATTCAAAAGAGCGTCAGGCCAAGTTTGACCGCTGGGCCAAGGAAGATTGGATCAAAGATGATGCCTATGCCTGCATGTGGGAGCGGGATTGGATTCGTAAATATAACAAGGATGTCTGTAAATGATCATTGGTTTTGTAGGATTAATAGGTAGCGGCAAAGACACTGCAGCAGACCATCTGGTCACTGCCTGGGATTTTAAACGTGATAGTTTTGCCAATACACTTAAAGATGCAGTAAGCAACATTTTCCATTGGGACAGAGAATTACTTCAGGGCCAGACCGCAGAGTCCAGAGCCTGGAGAGAAGAGGTCGATGACTGGTGGGCCGAACGCTTGGGTATCCCTCACCTTACCCCGCGTTGGGTCCTCCAGTTTTTCGGTACAGATGTGTGCCGAGATAATTTTAGCAATGACATCTGGGTGGCCAGCCTGGAACGAAAATTAATGAACACAACACACAACACAGTCATAAGCGATGTTCGTTTTGCCAACGAGATCTGGGCCATAAAGAATGCTGGTGGTTCAATCATCAGACTACAGCGTGGTGCATTACCTTACTGGTGGCAATTGGCTCGTACTGGTGACGCAGTAAAAATGGATAGATTATGGCCAGGTGTTCATGCCAGCGAATGGGCCTGGGTAAGCCAAGGTGAAGATTTTGTAGTACATAATGACAGTGACATAGCAGACTTGTGCATGTCTCTGAATAAAGTTATTGACTCTGTACAAGGGTCATCTTATAATAGTAGTATTGATAAACCAGAAGGAGTTTTGTAATGAAATTTAGCAAGCAAACCATTAACATTCTGCAGAATTATGCGACCATTAGCAATAATATTCGCATCTATCCTGGTTCAGAATTAACCATACTAAGTCCTATGCAAAGCATCTTTGCCAAGGCCACAGTGCCAGATCAGTTTCCAGTCGATGCCTGTATATATGACCTAAACAGCTTCTTGGCGTTGTTATCCTACATGGAGAATCAGGAAGTTGAATTTGGTGAAAATAGTCTGACCATTTCAAGCAATGGCAGTACTTTTGAATATCGCTATGCTGATCCAAGTGTGATCATTGCACCTCCAGCAGGCAAGAGCATTGAATTAGACAAGCATTATACATTCAATCTGACAGCAGCCGAAGTCATCATGATTAAAAAGGCCATTGGCATCAGTAATGCCGAAAGCATCATCATCAAAGGCGATGGTACTACGGCAACCTGGGAAGTAGCAGGCAAGGCTCGTACTGTGACCTGGAAGAAAACACTGGGCACTACTGATCAGACTTTTGAAGCCATCTTAGAAATTCAGAATTTCCAGATCCTACCAGCAGATTATGCTGTGGCAGTAAGCAAGAAGAAATTCCTGCATTTTGCCAGCACCAGTACCGAAGTACCTCAATACTGGTTAGCACTAGATCCAAAATCTACAATCTAATCTGGAGTTTATATCATGGAAGCAAACCGCGAGCAATTTCTGTGGGTGGAGAAGTATCGCCCACAGACCATCAGAGACTGTATCTTACCCGAAGCAACTAAAGCAACCTTTCAGCAGTTCCTGGATCAGGGTCAAATCCCCAACATGTTATTATGTGGCGGAGCCGGCATGGGCAAGACCACAGTTGCCCGAGCACTGTGTGAAGAGCTCAAGGCTGACTACATCATACTGAATGGTAGTCAGGACAATGGCATCGATGTACTAAGAACCAAGGTCAAGGGATTCGCATCCACGGTCAGCTTCAATGGCAGGACCAAGGTTGTTATTTTTGACGAGGCTGACTATTTAAGTTGGGCATTCCAGCCTGCACTGCGTGGTTTTATCGAAGAGTTTTCAGGCAACTGTCGTTTCATATTTACCTGTAACTTTAAGAATAAGATCATTCCTCCACTGCATAGCCGAACCACGGTCATAGAATACAAGTTACCCAAGGCCGAAAGACCTAAAATTGCCGGAGCATTCTTCAAACGCGCCACAGAGATTCTAACTGCCGAAGGCATACGTTATGATGACAAGGCTGTAGCCAAGTTAGTAGAACGATATTTTCCAGACTATCGTCGAGTGCTGAATGAACTGCAACGCTACAGTGTGGGTGGTTACATAGACGAAGGTGTGCTGGTAAATCTACAGGACATCAATGTCAAGGAACTGGTAGACAGTCTGCGAGACAAGGACTTTAAGAAAATGCGCACCTGGGTGGTCAACAACATAGACAATGACCCTGCCACCATATTCCGTAAGCTCTATGATACCCTGGTGGAGCATGTTGAAACTGTTCCTCAGCTGGTTTTATTGCTGGCTGATTATCAGTACAAGGCAGCTTTTGTAGCCGATGCTGAAATTAACCTGGTAGCCTGCCTGACTGAGATCATGGCAGCTGTAAAGTTTAAATAATGCTAGGCGATCTATTAGGGGTCGAAAAGCCCAGGGAAATTACCGAAGAAGTCTATAAGAAAGTTCGGGTAAGCCCCTGGGATATCATCAATGCCATCAATGCCCATCAGACAGACCTAATCACTGAGGACAACGAGGAACAGTGTAAAAAAGAAGCCTTCTTTGTTAATCGTGGATTGAGTTTTGGTGCAGATACCGTGATTTATGCCAATGAAATGAACGCTCGGCATCATCTGGACTACAAACTCCAATTCGATTTTCTTATAAATACTATTAGACCACGCAAAAGATACAACAAGTGGATCAAAGCTGAAACGGTTGAAGTGTTAGAGGTGATTCAAGAATATCATGGTTATAGCATACATAAAGCTCGCCAGGTATTACCTCTATTTACTCCCGATCAGATTATTTTAATGAAAAAACGATTGAACAAAGGTGGCGAATAATGATCACAGATTTTTTTAATCTGGACCTACCCTTCGAATACTATCCTCTGGAAGTCAAACTGGCTCAGCCTGACGATTTCCTGAAGATTCGAGAAACACTGACTCGCATCGGTGTAGCTTCACGCAGAGATAATACATTATATCAGAGCTGTCATATCCTGCACAAACAAGGACATTACTTCATAGTGCATTTCAAAGAGTTGTTTGCACTGGATGGTAAGACAACAGATCTTAGCAAAAATGACATACAGAGACGCAACAGCATAGCCAAACTGCTGGCTGATTGGGGTCTGCTGGTGATCCTGGATGCGGATAAATATACTGATCAGGCACCATTGAGCCAGATTAAAATACTGAACTTTGATGAAAAAAATCAATGGAACCTGCAGACCAAGTACAACATTGGTAAGAAACGTAACTACAAGGAACAAAATAATGATTAAATTAGACCTAAGCATCAACGAAGTAAATGCTATTTTATTGGCATTGGCAAAACTGCCATACGAAACCGTAGCACCGCTGATTGAAAAAATTCGTGGTCAGAGCCTGCCTCAGGTCCCAGAAGAAGATCGCAATGATGCAGATCGTGAAAAACTTCAGGCCGATTTGCTCAAAGCAGTAAACGACGCTGATACAGAAACACCAGAAGCACTATAAATATCAGGTCCTGGGACGGACCTTAAACAGCCTGGTTATGCCTTAGGGATAACCATTTTATAAAACTCGCTTAACAAGGAGAACAACATGTCTTTACAAGACGCTTTTGTATTTGGCCCTGGTTTCAGGGACTTTGATAAATTTTTTGTTGGATTTGACGAACACTTTGATCATTTAAATCAAGTAGCCGAAGCAGTATCACGCAACACCTCAGGCTATCCACCCTACAATATCACCAAGCTCAGCAGCATCAACTATGCCATTGAACTGGCCGTAGCTGGTTTTGACGAAGCTGAAATTGATATTGAATATGCCGAAAACAAACTCACAGTCTCAGGTAACAAAACACCTGTAGAAGATTCTGAATTTGTACACCGAGGCATTGCTACCCGAGACTTTACTCGCACTTTTGGACTCAATGATGATGTCATTGTCACTGGCGCTAATCTAAAAAACGGATTATTGACCATTGCACTGGAACGCATCATACCCGAGGCTAAAAAACCCAGAAAGATTGCCATTGGATCAGTATCGGCCGTCAGCACTGGCATTGACCGAGTACAGGAATTACTGGTAGAGAAAGAAAAACTTAAAGACTAAACATAATTAATCGGGGGCTTCGGCCCCCACTTTTGGAGTTATTATGAACGTAAAATTGATGCGCCTTAGCACAGGCGAAGACTTAATTGGTGATGTTGTAGAACACAGTGGTGATACAGTTACCATTGAAAATCCCTGTATTGTTTATCTAAGTCAAAATCCCAATGGCGGTCCAGCCAACCTGGGCATGACTCGTTGGATGCCCTATGCAGAAAACAAAGAGTTTGTACTTGATAACAAATACATTGTTACCTATGCCAATCCAGTTGAAGAACTATCCAAACAGTATGATCAGGTGTTTGGTTCTGGTCTTATTACACCGCCAAAAACAATTCAGCTAGCAAAATAGTGCTTGACAGTTAACTAAAAATCCCTTATAATTGTATAATGGAAATGTGGCCGAGTGGTCGAAGGCACTTCACTGCTAACGAAGCAAACCGAAAGGTTTCGAGAGTTCGAATCTCTCCATTTCCGCCAGTAACCTGATTCAGGGCAGGTAGTCCCTGAGCTTGAGTGAGCAAGATCCAGACAATGGAACGTAACGCGCCATTTCGACTAGCTGGTATGGCAAGTAACTCACAATACCAGGCAGAAGGGCCAGCAATGGCCCGTAAATTTTTAATATAAATATAGGACTATGGCACAAAAAATATTTAAAAAACCCAATAAAAATAACCTGGATGGTTCAACAGTCCATGTAGGTGATGCTCCTTTTGAAGTTGCATTTCGTAAATTCAAACGCAAAATTGAAGCTAGTAATCTGCTGCGTGAACTACAGTTGCGTGAACATTATGTCAAGCCCACGACCTCTCGCAAGCAAAAGAAGGCAGCTGCCGTCAAACGCTGGGAACGTGAAGTAAGCAAAAACAAACTTCCACCGAAATTATACTAATATGACTACAAAAAACGATATCACTGGCGATTTTATCAAGAGTAAACCAGCATCAGATCAGTTTGATCGTAACTTTGATCAGATTGACTGGAGTGTTAAAATGGAAAAGCTCGAAGAAGTTATCAAAGACCATGGTGAGTTACTAAAAAAATTAAAAGATTGACAGCAACACCATAGTATCATATAATATTATTTTAACATGGAGAATTTGAATGAAATACTATGATCATGTAATGCTAGGTGAACCCAAAGAAGCGCCCCGAGTAGATGTACAACGAGCAGTTCGAATGTTTGGCCAAGAACAGTATAAATTGATTCTGGTGGCAGCAGCTCGGGCTCGCGACATAGAACGCAAATACACCATTGCCTGCAAGGCAGCTGGTAAAATTCTCCCACAGACCTACAAACCCATCAATGCTGCGCTCAAAGAAATCATTGATGGCGAACTAACACCCGAAGGAACCAAATAATGGCAGCAGCTGGACCAAAAGTACACAAAAGTAAACGTCATAACAATCCCATGACCTACAAGAGTGGTAAACCCCGTCTTCGTACACTTAATGTTAAACAATTAACATCCCTAGTAGATAAGACTCAAGTAAAGAAAGAGAAAGCAAAAATTACCAAAGAAATTCAGCGTCGCATAACAGCTGGACTACAAAGAGTAACAAAATTAAAATTATTCAAAGCCAAGGAGGCTTAACATGATACATGATCAGATCGTAGAACAAGTAACAGTATATGTAGCAGAAAATGACAAGTTTGAAACCAAAGGCGTAAAAGCGTCAGCTGCTAGAGCTCGTAAAGCACTGGGCGAAATTGGCAAACTGGTCCGAGCTCGTCGCAAAGAAATTCAAGAAAAGAAAACAGCAGGCACTGCTTAATGGAACAGGCCCAGGTGGCGAAATTGGTAGACGCACCAGTTTCAGGTACTGGCGACGCAAGTCATGGAGGTTCGAGTCCTCTCTTGGGCACCAAAACTCACGAAGCGCTGATCATTGCCGCAGAAGAATGTGCTGAGGTAACTCAGCAGATCTGCAAGATCATACGCTTTGGGCTGGATACTCCGTATTTAACTGCGGGTGACGGAACAACCAATCGTGAACAGCTGGAAAAAGAAGTTGGCGATCTAATCTGCATGATAGACATCCTGTTTGAACAGGGCATCATAGATAGTAATAATGTGACCCGAGCCGAGATAACCAAACGAGAAAAATTAGCAAAATGGAGTCGACTCTTTGAGTAAAGATCAAAAATTTAAATGGATCATGAGCCTGACATTTCTGGGCAGTGCTCTTTTACTCAGCAGTAATTTTGAATACAGCCGCATAGGATTCCTGACCTTCTTTGCAGGACATCTCATGGGGCTGTATGTATTTCGACGTGATCCGGCCATGCTCTGGCACAACATCATATTTAGTTTCATAGACCTCTGGGGCATATATCGCTGGTGGTTGTGCTGATATAAATAGCATATGGACCAGATAACCATAGAGCAGTCTGCAGCAGATAAAATTACAGAGTTGTTGGCCGAGGAAAGCAATCCTGAATTAAAACTTCGCATGTTTGTACAGGGCGGAGGATGCAGTGGTTTTCAGTATGGCTTTACCTTTGACGAACTACAGAATGACGATGATTTTGTCATAGAACAACTGGGTGTGACAGTACTGGTAGATGCTCTGAGCATGCAGTATGTACAGGGGTCAGTGGTAGCCTATACAAAAAGTCTCATGGGCGAACAATTCGAAATAAAAAATCCTCAGGCCACCAGCAAGTGTGGTTGTGGATCATCTTTCGGGGCATAACATGGCATATTCAGACAAAGTACTGGACCATTATGAAAATCCCCGCAATGTAGGCGTACTGGATAAAACCAGTCCGGACGTGGGCACGGGCCTGGTTGGCGCTCCGGCCTGTGGTGATGTAATGAAACTTCAGATTGAAGTGCATGAAGGAGTCATAACAGATGCAAAATTTAAGACCTATGGTTGTGGGTCTGCTATTGCTAGTTCTAGTCTTGTCACCGAGTGGCTCAAGGGCAAGACGCTGGCTCAGGCACAGACCATTAAGAACTCTGATATCGCAATTGAACTTGCACTACCCCCAGTCAAAATACACTGCTCAGTACTGGCAGAAGATGCCATCAAGTCAGCCATAGAAGATTATACCAACAAGCAATAATATACTATGAAAAAAATATTACTTAGCCCCTGGTTGGCCCTGCTGACCCTGAGCTTAATCATAGGTATCAGAGCCACAGACCCAGAATTTGTACAGTCAGTCAGGCTCAGATACTTTGATACACTGATAACAAGTAAACCCGTGGTACAATCTAAACGAGTCCATGTCGTTAATATTGATGATGCTGCACTTGAAAGACTTGGGCAATTTCCGTTTCCAAGGAGTCAATATGCAAACATTATTGAAGATCTTTACGCTCGTGATGCTGGCCTTGTCGTGTTTAATATCTTTATGCCTGATCCTGATAGGTTTGGAAAGGATGCTGGCCTGGCTGATACCTTCCATAGACATCCTGTGGTATTACCACAAGTCGCCGTCCCGGATAAACAACTGTCATTAGCATTCAGACCTGGTGTTAGTGAAGTTGGAGAACCAGCACAGAACTTTACAGTCAATTATGCTGGTATTCAACCCAATATTAAAATGTTCAACACCAGCGCTGCTGGTATAGGAGTCGTAAATGTCTTACCTGAAATTGATGGCGTTGTGCGTCGCATCCCTATGGTGGTGTCCAGTGGAGGCCTGCTCTATCCCAGCATCAGTCTTGAAACCCTGCGAGTCGCTGTTGGAGATCCCAGCTTCCAGATCAAATCTTCCGTTTCCGGAATCCAGGCTGTTCGCATCCCCAGCTTCGCAAAAATCAACACCGACAACCTTGGTCGTGTTTGGGTTGACTGGAGCTCGACCCCAGTTCAGCACAGTGTTATGGACCTCCCAGGATCGTTCAACGGAGGTATCGTCATCGTTGGGCTTACCGCCCGTGGACTCAATAATCCAGTCGCAACCCCTAGAGGTGGACAGTATCCGCATCATGTACAGGCTGCGGTTCTAGACACACTTACCTCAGGTACAAGTATATCCAGACCTGATTGGGCCGATGGTGCTGAGATATTAGGACTGGTATTACTTTCTATTCTATCAATTTTCCTAACCAGGTGGACCTATGGCTTTATTCCTGTTATTGCTATTGTCTGTGGCATTTATTTGGGCTCTAGGTATCTGTTCTCAGGATATTCCTTTTTACTGGATGCTAGCTTTCCAATCATTGGGCTTGTGTTGGTTTATGTACACAGCTATACAGTTAAGTTTGTTAGTGAGTTAAATCAGAAGCTACAGATCAAGAAGCAGTTTGGCACCTATCTGAGTCCGGATCTGGTAGAGAAGTTGCAGCGGAATCCAGGCCTGCTCAAACTGGGCGGTGATAGCCGTGAATTAAGCATCATGTTTACTGATGTTCGAGGATTTACTACCATAAGCGAACACTATGGCGCTGATGTGCAGGGACTGACTCGCATCATGAATCGCTACATGACAGCCATGACCAAAAGAATCATACAAAACAAAGGCACCCTGGATAAATACATAGGAGATGCTCAGATGGCATTCTGGAATGCTCCTTTAGATGACGAGCGACATGCCATCAATGCCGTCAAAACTGGTTTAGACATGCTGGAGGATCTAGATGCATTTAATGCGGAAATTACTAAAGAAGGTATTCCTGCTTTTGGTATGGGCCTGGGTATTAATACCGGGGTCGTCGTTGTGGGTAATATGGGCAGTGAGCAGCGTTTTGACTATACCTGCCTCGGTGACGCAGTCAATCTCGCAAGCCGTCTTGAAGGTCAATCAAAGAATTATGGAGTTCGAATCATCCTTGGTGCAGACACCGCAGAACAGGTCCAGGGCAGTTTCCCCACCATAGAGCTGGATACCATAGCCGTAAAAGGTAAAACTCAGGGGGTTCGTATCTACACCATAGGTCAGACCGTGGCCTACATGCATGCAGAGTTTCTAAAAGAATATTATCGTGGTAACTGGGCTGACGCAGAACGCTGGGCTCGCATGATGATAAATAATGATGAAGTAACCATCAAGGATTATTACCTGAACATGATTGAAAGATTAAGTTCAGGCCGACCAGCCGAGTGGGATGGCACCTGGCGAGCAACATCAAAATAAGGAGTTAACATGGGATCTTGGGACGCAGACTTACAACCATTACCACAGATTACAGAAGCAGATGCAAACAATACCTGGGATCATACTGTAACCTATAATCCAGGTGATCAGGTAGTTCACAAGGGCATTACCTATGCCTGGATAGCTGAGGCTGGAGCAGCAGAAACAGCACCAGACACAGATACCGATCATTGGGCCAGAGTTTAATTATTGAATAATTTCAGTATGTTTATGGGCCAGGCTCTTTTTAAGGGCCTTGAACCATAGTTTCTTTTCTTTTTTATGCTGATGTTGCACACAGGCCACGTACATCTTACGTAATAGTTTTTGAACTTTCATAGCATCTTCTTCCAGTAAACGATTTCCCAGCGACCATCTGCATGCTCAACCAGGGCACTGCAGCTCTCTACCCAATCACCATCATTCATGTAGACTATGCCTCGTTTGGTTTTAATCTCGGGTGTATGTATGTGTCCACAGATGATGCCATCATAGCCTTTGCGTTCGCAATAGTCAATGAGATTGTCTTCGAATTCATAGACAAAATTTATGGCTTTCTTGACCGAGTGTTTTAGGAACTTGCTCAGACTCCAGTAACCAAACCCCATGCGATGTCGTACATAATTAAAGTGAGTGTTGATCCACAGCACCAGATCATAGGCATAGTCACCTAAAAAGCTAATCCAGCGACCTAGACGAGTAATACCATCAAACATATCACCATGAGTAAGTAACAGGCGACGGCCGTCAGTGTCTGTATACTCGGCATGATTACATACCAGAATATTACCCAGGGAAAACTTAGTAACAAAAGGACGTAAAAACTCGTCATGATTGCCTGTGATGTAGGTGACACGAGTGCCTCGCTTTGCATATTCTAATATGCGTCCTATGACCTTGGTATGGCTCTTTTTCCAGCGCCAGCGGTTCTGCTGTATCTTCCAGCCGTCTATGATGTCACCAATTAAAAAAAGATTATCACACTCGTGATGCTTAAGGAAGTTATTTAATAACTCGGCCTTGCAATCCTTGGTGCCCAGATGTGTATCACTTATGCATATGGTCTTATACTTCATCAAAGACTCAGTTCCTGATCCTGTAGTTGTTTGCTATATTTACTCATCTTGTCCAGGTAACCACGATTGCGTAGTTCCTTGAACACTAGATTTTCCAGACTAAACTCACCGCCTTTTTTAATAGCAGCTCCGCGCATGTCTCGCAGTTTGACCTTGAGAT
>Ga0209084_1001299_pt1 | contig 21305 bp, 21 predicted proteins | sample C_130820_MF_Meta_FD_187309 | JGI IMG/M metagenome (GOLD analysis project Ga0209084, IMG submission 187309) | Freshwater microbial communities from Lake Croche, Canada to study carbon cycling - C_130820_MF_MetaG (SPAdes) (version 2) | ecosystem: Environmental > Aquatic > Freshwater > Lake...
AGATCTCGCTCGATGGCGCCGACGCTGTCACCAACGACGCCGTGCGCGGCGAAGGCACTTATGCCCGGGTGCGCACCGCCATGAACCATTTGCGCGATGCCGAGTTCGGTCAGTTCAAGTTGTCCGTGGTCATGACCCGTGAGAACGTCGAACAGGTCGACGCCTATGAGGCACTGGCCAACGAGTACGGCGCCGAGCTTCGCCTCACCCGCTTCCGCCCGTCTGGTCGCGGCATCGACACCTGGCATGAGCTGCACCCCACCAGTGCGCAGCAGATCGAGCTGTACAACTGGCTGCTGGCTCGCCCCCATGTGCTCACCGGCGATTCCTTCTTCCATCTCTCGGCCCTTGGCGAACCGCTGCCCGGACTCAACCTATGCGGTGCCGGCCGAGTGGTGTGTCTCATCGATCCGGTGGGCGATGTCTACGCCTGTCCGTTCGTGTTGCATGACAACTTCAAGGCCGGTTCCATTCACGAAGATGGCGGTTTCGCAGCCGTCTGGCGTTCCTCGGATCTGTTCACCGAACTTCGCGAACCCTCGAACCCTGGCGCCTGCGGTTCCTGTGGCAGCTTCGACGCCTGCGGCGGTGGCTGCATGGCCACCAAGTTCTTCACGGGCCTGCCCCTCGACGCCCCCGATCCGGAATGCGTCTTCGGCCACGGCGAAGAGGCATTGCGTCAGCTCGAAGCTAACGGTGGCGCGGTGCGTCCGACGGTGAGCGTCGATCACTCCAAGCCCGGCCGCAAACGCATCCCGGTGTCGATCCTCTAGGTGCGAATCGCTACCCGGCCGGGGCAGCGCTCGAGTCCTGTGTGGCTCGCGAATGTGCCCTCAGGCGCCGAGGGTGCGGAAGAATCCCTCGGGGGCAGTCACGTCACCAGCGGTGAGTTCGTTGACGTGTGATTTACCCAACCCGAGCAGGCAGGCGTCGATGCCACCGCGCAGTACGTCGAGCACGTTCTCCACACCAGCCTGACCGTTGACCGACAGGCCCCAGAGATACGCACGGCCGATCATCACGGCCTTGGCGCCCAGGGCCACGGCTTTCACGACATCGCTGCCACGACGGATGCCACCGTCGAGCACGACGTCAATGTCGTTACCGACAGCCTCAGCGATCGAGGGCAGCACCCGGATCGGCGCCGGCGTGCCGTCGAGGTTGTTGCCACCATGGTTCGAGACCGAAAGTGCACTGGCGCCGAGATCACGGACGCGCTTGGCGTCGTCGACCCGGCACACACCCTTGACCATGAACGGTCCGTTCCACTGGGAACGCAGCCAGGCGATGTCGTCCCAGCTCGGCGGTGTGCTCTGCATCCACTCGTAATAGGCACCGAAGAACGCCGGGGGCTTCTGCCCCGGTGCAGCCATGTTGGGCGCCGAGAGATCGGGCAGCGTGAAGGTCTTCAGATACGTGATCAGCCACTTGGGGCGTGAAAGCGCCTGCGGTGAGAGCTTGATCATGGTCTTGAGATCGAGCTTCTCGGGGATCCACGGGCTGCCCCAATCGCGACCATTGGAGAACGACCAGTCGAGCGTGAGGATGATGCCCTTGGCACCAGCCGCCTCGGCTCGTTGCAAGCGCTGCACCATGACATCGCGACCGCCCGACCAGTACATCTGGTGGAACACCTGGTTGTTGACGGCGCAGACCTCTTCGATCGACTTGGAACCGAACGAGCTGAGACCCATGGGGATACCGCGGTTCGCCGCAGCGCGGCCGACGGCAACTTCGCCGTCGGGGTGCACGGCCTGCACGCCGGTGGGCGAGATGATGATCGGCATCGAGAGGTGCTGGCCCATGACCTCGACCTCCATGCCGCGCTCGGCATGCAGCCCGGCCACATGGGGGGCGAGACCCAACTGGTCGAAGGCGGTGAGGTTGTCGTTGAGGCTCAGGCCTTTTTCGGCACCGCCGATGATGGCGCCGTAGACCGAACCGGGCAGTCGCTTCTCGGCGCGTCGTTGCGCAACAGCAACAGTCTCGAACCACGTATTCGCCATCGGGTGAACCTCCAGAAGTCGGTCGGAAGACTATCGCCGAGGGTTCTCGCGGCCCGAATCAGCGCTCCAATGCCGGGACGCAGAGTGATATTCCCTCTGCGGCACCCGGGGGCGGAGTCGCCCAGAACTCACCAGTGATGATGCCCATCGTCGGGATCAATGGGTGGCTGCACGCCGAACTGCGCTCGCACCTCGGCCAGCGGCACCTCGGCGATGGCCAGGTGATCAATGATCGAGAAATCGGCGGTGCAATGTGCTCCGCGGGCGAGTTCCGAGGCAAGCAGTTCGGCGGCCCCGGGGGAGGCCAGGGTGTGGGTCTCACTCGCCACCTTGCCGGCGCTCCCGAATCCGACTTCATGAACGATCAGCGAGGAGAGCAATGCGGCCACGTTCGCGTCGTTGTCATTCATCGCCATCTGGAAAGCACTGAGCGCCACTTCGGCCGCTGCCGTTGTGCCGATACCGGCGATCACATGGGTCATGTCGTGCGACACATAGAAGTGGTTGAGCGTTGACCCCTCCACACCCGGGACGGGAAGGCCGTTGCGAGCATGGAAGTCGAAGAACTCCCGACCCAGCGTGCCCTCGGGTAGATCCTGCAGCGCGAAGAGCAACTCAATCAGTTCGGGTTCGGGTTCGGCGGCCGAAACTGGGAGATCCCGAAGTGTCGGCTCGAACCGCAGCGGCATGGTGGCATCGAGGAAGCGGGCGAAGTCGGCGGCGGCCCGCTCTGCTCCGGCTTGAACGAGATCGCGGAACATGGCGATCTCTGCACCCGAGACTGAGAGGGCCCGGTTGTAGCGCTCCGCCTGATCGATTTGTTCGACGCTGAGCGGATGCCGGCAGGCTTCGAGCGCCACGAGGATCTCGTGAAAGGTCCGCCGCTCGACGCGATCATCGAGTGCGGCGGCAGCGGCGGCGGGGCCGAGTGGGGTCGTCGAGTGCAGATCGAGGGCCGGTCGTTCCCACAGCTGAGCGGTGATGGCGCCAAGGATGGCGAGCTGTTCTGCTGTGGCGCCGCCATCGACATCGATCGCTCCGAGCAGTGCGGCCACCATCGGTTCCACCCGGTCGGTGTCGAGTCGCAGTGACATGAGCCGAACAGTACTCATCGAAATTGTTTCCATCTGGGCCCCTCGGGCCGCGAGACTTGGCCGATGCAACCCACCGTCGTGAGTCTCCACCGCAACGCCGATCACACCTTCTCCAAGGGTGCCGTCGAGGAGGTCACCCTCATCGCCGGTGTCGGCATCGAGGGTGACGCCCATGCTGGTGCCACCACGCAGCATCTGAGCCGCCAGAAGAAGGACCCGAACCGGCCGAATCTGCGTCAGGTGCATCTCGTGGCTCGCGAGGTGCACGAGGGATTGCTGGCCGACGGTTTCGATGTGCCCGGTGGCGGGTTCGGCGAGAACATCACCACCCGTGGTCTCGAACTCGGCGAGCTGCCGGTGGGCACCACGCTTCGCCTGGGTACCGATGCCATCATCGCACTCACCGGATTCCGTGACCCGTGCGCCCAGATCGATCGGGCCCATGAGGGATTGCGGGCCGCGGTGTCGTTCAAACCCGAGGTCGGCCCGATGCTGTTCCGCAATGGCGTGATGGCCATGGTGGTACGGGGCGGCACAGTGCGGGTCGGCGATGAGATCGGTGTGGCACTGCCCGCCGAACCTCATTACCCCATGCAGAAGGTCTGATCCGCAGGGTTCGCAGACCGAACAGCTCCAGCGTTGTTGAGAGGGCCGGGACTCACGCTTGGCGCCTTTCGAGGTGCAGGCCGGTTCAGTCGAATCTCTCGGCGAGGTCGATGAACTTCACGACCTCGACCTGTGGTGTTTCGATCTCGCCCTCGGGCAGGAAGAACCGCCAGAACACCGTGCCCAATGGGCGGCCTTCGGTGTCGATCCAGTTGGGATGACCCGGATCTTCGTGGGCCAGCACCATGGTGAAGGTGCCATCGGCATTGAGTGTGGTGTTGGCGCGGTTGCGGCTGACCTGACGGTTCACGTAGTCGTACATCTGTGACCAACGGTTCCACAGACAAACATTGCCGAAGCGACACTCGGGCCAACGGCCGGTGATGACAAGTGCCTCATCCGGGCCGATCAGATACGGCGCCATCGAATAGGCGGCATCGAACGCAGCAAACGCCATATCGCCGGGCACGACCGGCTGCGGGAACACATTGGGCACCCGCGAAACGAACGCAATCGGCGTGTCCTCGGATGGTGCCGGCGAGTTGATGGTCTTGGTGGCCACATGGTTGATGACCCGTTGGATACCCGCGGCGACGCGTTCATCGTTCCAGCGCGGCGGTGCCGCGGGAGGGTCGAGCACCTCGATGCTGATGGGCACATGCATGGTCTGCGAGGCCGAAGCCGCCCACGGGAACTCGAAGTAATGACGGGTGGTGATGCGACCGCCATCGTCGGGAATACCGAGCCAGTTGCGCTCCGCCGGCGCACCACCGAGACGGATCTCGTAGTTGCCGTCTGCGTCGACATCCATATCGTCGTCGCGCAGAACGCCCGAGGTGTGCGAGGAGTACGAGCCGTCGGCGGCACCGGCCTCCATCGTGAACGAGGTGTAGACCGCGCCGGCGAGGTTGCCCCGCACGATGTACTCGCGACCAGGTGCCACCGGGGTTTCGAAATAGAGAGCGTCGGAGTTGTCGCCGGTGAACGAACGGGTGGGTGACACGATGCGGTGGAACACGGGCCGGTCTGGGTCGAACTCCTGATGGGAGTACAGGGCGCTCTGCAGGATGTGGGTGAGGATGCGGAAACCCTCGGCGACATCGTCGTCGCTCATGGCCACCCCGGGCACCACCCACTCGTCGGCAGCCTGCTGCAACGTGCTGAGCAGTTCGTTGAACTTCTTGCGCGATTCGAGTTCGCTCATGTCTCCCCCTCGAGAACGATGAGCCGCCATCCTCCCAAACCCCGGCGGTGTCTGCACGCGGTTGGCGAGGATCGGACTACGTTGCCGACGGAACCGCAGAGTGCTGCTCACCGAAGCGCTGCGGTCGACGACCAGGGGGAACATCATGGCCAGCACCGATGCAGGATCGACCGACGCACGCTCAACCGAGGACCGTCTCGCAGAGGCTCTCGACTATCTCGACATCCGTCGTACCCAGAACCGGTACGCCGACATCGTGACCCGCCGGGCCTGGGCCGAGCTGCACGAGATCATGCGGCCCACATGTTCGCTCGAACTGAACCTCGGCGATCAGGAGATGCGTTTCGACGGCCCCGACGCCATCGGCGGGTTCATCGGCGAGTCGCTCACCCAGTTCGAGTTCTTCGAGTTCGTGATCCTCAACACCGTGATCGAGGTCGATGTGGCCGCTGGTGTGGCTGGGGCCCGCATGTACATGCAGGAGCTCCGCCAGAACGTCTCCGATGGCCGACGAACCAACGCCTACGGCGTGTATCACGACCGGTTCGAACGCCATGACGGCAAATGGTGGCTGGCCCGTCGTCGGTACGGATCGTTCTCGCGCACCGCGGTGCCGGGCCCCGAAAACGAGCAGGTCGTGTTCCCGTTGCCCGAGTTCGACCTCGGCTCGCTGTAGCGCACCGGTCAGGGGCGTCCTCCGGGCGTGACTGCTTCGGGTGAGACCGCTTTGGGCACCGAGGTGTATTATTGGTGTATGGCACGCACCAATATCGATATCGATGAAGCGGCCTGTCAGGCGGTGATGGACCGTTTCCACCTCAGCACCAAGCGCGATGCGGTCAATTTCGCTCTTCGATCCTTGGCGGTCGAGCCCATGAGCACCGATGAGGCGCTCGCCATGCGCGGATCGGGTTGGGAAGGCGACCTCGCGAAGCTTCGCGGGTCCCGGTTCGAATGATTCTCGTCGATTCCTCCGCCTGGATCGACTTCCTGCGGGCCAATGGCTCGAAAGCAGGCGAACACCTCGCCCGACTGCTTGCCCACGATGATGCGTTGGCTATCACGGGTGCTATCGAGATGGAGATCCTCGCCGGTGCGCGTGACGAAGTGCAGCTGTTGCAACTGCGGCGTCTTCTCGCTCGCGCCACCCTGGTCGAAACCGTGCCGAGCGATTTCAGTGATGCTGCGATGATCTACCGAACCTGTCGACGCGATGGTCGCACGGTTCGGCGGATGATCGACTGCCTCATCGCCGCCGCCGCTCGCCGCCTCGACGTCCCATTGCTGCATGCTGACTCAGACTTCGAGGCGATTGCCGCCAGTGGGTTGGTGCAGGTGCTTTAGCGCCTCGGTCGGGGGCGTTCTCCGGGCGAGGCTCTTAGAATCCTCAGTGTGGATTCACCCAGTAGGTGTGAGGATGATCGTGGGGTCGATGTTGCCCAGATTCGCGCCCAACTCCGTCTGACCGTTCCCGAGCGCGTGCGGGTCATGGTCGAGGCCGCCAACCAACTTCTGGCTGTTCAAAATGCCGCGGGTCTCCATCGATCGGTGACGTCGGACTGATGTATGACCCGGTTCGGATCTGCGAGATCCTGAACGAAGAGGGAGTTCGTTACATCGTTGTCGGTGGATTCGCCGCAGTCATCCACGGTTCTTCTCTGACGACCAAGGACATCGACCTTGTTCCGGATCGGTCGGGCGACAATCTCGAGCGTGATTAGCTGCGCAGTTCGAGAGCTGCGCCGGTGGAATCGGAGGCGTTCATCTCGCGCACATCATGCGGGGCGCCACCCACAGTGAGCGCGGCCAGCACCTCAAAGGCCACATCGGTGGCGGTGGTGCCGGGCGCCTGACGCAGCGTCGCTCCCTCATGGTCTTCATCGAGCTGCCAGCCCCGCTTGTTGAGAGCGGTCGCCACGTTCTTGGTCCGTGACACCGAGAGTTCGTTGAACCGGATCACAAGCACGCTGCTGCCACCGCTCTTGGCGTTGATGACGAGCCGGTGCCAGCCCGCCGGCGCGGTGATTGTGGCCGCAGCTTCGAGTTCGTTGATGAGCACATGGGCTCGGAGAGAGACGATGGCCTCGGTGAGCAGGCCCACAGCATCGAAATCGGCGAGATCGATCGACAGCGGGTCGGCACCGGATTGCGGGGCGGGATCAGCCATGTCAGAGCCTCGCACACCGCAGCCGCGACTTCTGTCGGTCGGCAGGCTCGGGTCGTAGGATCTTCTCCCATGTCCTCTGATCGCCCGGTTGCCATCGTGAGCGGCGCTGCGCGCGGTATCGGTGCCGCTTCTGCGCAGCGTCTCGCTGCGCGCGGATACACCGTGGCGCTTATCGATCTGCCCACCGATCCGGCTCGGTTGCACACCATTCCCGGTCCGTACCGTCATTCCACCGGCGCTGAGCTCGATATCGCCACCGCCGCGTGCGGTGGTCATGGCGAGGCCCATAGTGCCGATGTTCGCAATGGTGCCGAGATTGATCAGGTTGTCGCCGCGGTACTCGAACGTCATGGACGCATCGACGCGGTGGTGGCCGCTGCTGGCGCAGTCGCCGGCGGCGCACCAGTGTGGGAGACCGACGACGACACGTGGCGTGCCATGATCGACATCAACCTCACCGGTGTGTTCAACCTGGCTCGTGCTGCACTGCCAGCCATGGTTGGAGCTCCTGAGCCCCGCAATGGTCGTTTCGTGGCTATCGCCTCGGCTGCTGCGCACCACGGTCTTCCCCAGATGGCGGCCTACTCGGCGGCCAAGCATGGAGTCGCTGGCTTGGTACGTGCGCTGTCCGCCGAACTGGGAAACAGCGGGATCACCGCCAATGCCGTGGCCCCGGGTTCCACCGATACCGAGATGCTGCGAGCAAGTGCCGCGATCTATGGCCTCGAATCCGTTGATGGGTTCGTCGATCAGGCTCGCATCGGTCGGTTGATCGAACCCGATGAGATCGCGGCAACTGTCGAGTGGCTCTGCGTCGACGCGCCGGGGTCGCTCACCGGCGCCATCATCGATGTGAATGGTGGTTTCCGGGCATGAGCGGTTTCACTCGCAATGTCGTTGACGCCCTCGATGCGGTCGTAGTAGGTCGTCGTTCCGAGATCGAAGTTGTGGTTGCCGCGCTGGCTGCCGATCGTCATGTGCTGCTCGAAGGGCCTCCGGGCACCGGCAAGTCCACGCTGCTGCGGGCATTGGCCGCGGCGGCCGATGTCGAACTGGTCTTCGTCGAGGGCAACGCAGAGCTCACCCCCGCCCGCCTCATCGGCACGTTTGATCCAGCTCGCGTCTTGGCCGAGGGCTACTCGCCCGAGGTGTTCCTCGACGGACCGCTCGTCGAAGCGCTGCGCAGCGGGGCCCTCCTCTATATCGAGGAGATCAATCGCGTTCCCGAGGAAACCCTCAACGTCATCATCACGGCGATGAGCGAACGCGAGCTCACCGTGCCCCGGCTTGGTCGGGTTGTTGCTGCCCAAGGGTTCCGTGTTGTTGCCGCCATGAACCCCTTCGACGCCATCGGTACCGCCCGCATCTCCTCGGCTGTGTACGACCGGGTGTGTCGGGTGGTCATGGGGTATCAGGAGCTCATTGACGAGAACCGGATCGTGGCGCGCGAAACCGGATCGGTCGGCGACAGCAAGATCGGCCGTCGGGCCGTGCGAGTGGTGCGAGCAAGTCGCGTGCATGGCGATGTGCGCATCGGTTCTTCGGTTCGCGGTTCCATCGACCTCGTACTCATCGCTGAACAGCTCGCGTCCTTGCGTGATGGTTCGATCGACGACGACGCCCTTGGGCTCGACGCTGCGCTAGCCGCGCTTTCCGGTCGCATCCGTGTGCGTGAAGGTGGCGGTCGTAACGCCGAGGATGTGGTGCGCGAACTGTGGGCTGCGAACCCGGCCGAGACTGACGATGACGGTGCTGGTGATTCCGGCGCCGATGGTTCGCCGGCGGAGGCGGGCGCGGGAAAAGCCTGAGCCCCCAACCCGGGGGCCGGCCCGGCGCCCAGCCCTCCGATGAGGAGCGCACGCTCGAGGGCGAAGAGGCAGAGGAGGCGTTGGCCGAGGCGGCGCGGCGCACGACCTCACGGCACAGTTTGAGTCGTCAGCCCGGGTTCGATGAAGTGTCGCCCGAGGTGGGCGAACTCAATGAGGCCGCGTTCGATGACCTGATGCGTGATGACCCCGACGCTGCGCTTGCGCTGTTGGCGTCACTCAGCGGCGCCACCGACGAGAAACTGCGTCGGCTGGCGCGCGAGCTGGCCGGGCGGGTGGTTGTCGATGTGGTGCGCTCGGGTGTGCCGCGTCGACGGGGTATTGGTCGGCTTCGTCATGCGCGCGCCGATCGATCCGATGGCGAGTTGGATCTCGACCGTGGCATTGAAACCCTGGCGATCGCCCGGGCCCACGACGAAGCGCCGTCACTCGAAGACCTGCACGCTCGCGAATGGTCGAAGCCCTCACTTGCGCTGTGTCTGCTGATCGATCGCAGCGGTTCGATGACCGGCGATCGACTCGCCGCTGCTGCGGTTGCGGCCGCAGCGTGTCTGTGGCGGGCGCCGATCGACACCAGCGTGGTGGCTTTCGCCGAGGAGTCTGTGGTGATCGCATCGCAGGGTTCGGGGCGCGAACCCGAGCAGGTTGTCGACGCTCTGCTGCGCCTCCGGGGTCATGGTCCGACTGATCTCGCGCTGGGGTTGCGCACTGCTCGTGAGCAGCTCGATCGGTCGCGGGCCACTCGCCGCATCACCATCCTGCTCTCCGATTCTCGGCCCACGTTGGGTGGCGATCCCGCGGCGGCTGCGGTTGCGCTCGACGAACTGGTGATCCTCGCTCCGGCCGGCGACAGCGCGGATGCTGAGGAACTGGCGGCGTCTGTGGGCGCGAGATGCGTGAGCCTCGCCGGGCCTTCGTCGATCCCCCAAGCCATCGCCGAGGCGCTGCAGGGCTGAATACCTCCGCCGACGGCTGCGGTGGTGGTCGGGAGGTGCGACGATACGGAGATGGCCCTGAAGGATCTGTCGTGGATGACCTCACCGGAGGTGCCGGCCGCTGGGGCGCGCGTTCTGCTGGTGCCGGTGGGCAGTCTCGAACAGCACGGGCCGCATCTTCCGCTCGACACCGATACCCGCATCGCAGTTGCGCTGGCCGGGACTGTGGCGGATCAACGCACTGACGCGCTGGTTGCACCAGCGATCGCCATCGGTTCCTCCGGCGAGCATGAAGGCTTCGCCGGCACGCTTTCCATCGGCTCTGATGTACTCAATCTCGTGCTGGTGGAGTTGGTGCGCTCGAACCGTGACTTCGCGCATGTGGTGTTCGTCAATGGTCATGGTGGCAATCTCGACGCAATGCAACGAGCCAGCGCGCAACTCGTTGCCGAGGGCCACTCGGTGGTCGCGTTCTCGCCTTCGGTTCCCGGTGGCGATGCCCATGCTGGTCGGACCGAAACCTCGCTGATGCTGCATCTCGATCCGTCGGTGGTGCGCCTCGATCTCGCGTCAGTTGGCGCAACCGAGCCGCTGGGCGAATTGCTGCCGTTGATGCGTACTGGTGGTGTGCGGGCAGTGTCGCCGAACGGTGTGCTCGGTGATCCCACCGGAGCATCAGCCGCTGAAGGCGCCGAGTTGTTCGCGAGATTGGCTGCGGATCTTTCCGCCTGCGTCTCGTCGATGGTTGATCAATGAGTGACACCTCGTTGGTCGGGATGCGGGTAGTTGCCGATGGTTCGCTGAAACGGCACGGTGCCGGCACGGTGCTCATGGGTGGATCGCCGTTGCGAGTGATGCGGGTGACCGAGAACGGCGCCCGTCTCGTCGATCGTCTGCTGGCCGGTGAAGCGGTGCCAGACAGCAACGCGGCTGCGACGCTCACCCGGCGACTGCTCGACGGCGGCCTCGTGCATCCGATTGCCATCGACGGGCCGTTCACGCTTGCCGATGTCACCGTGGTCATCCCGGTTCGCGGCGAGTTGCCGCCGCGCCTTGTGCATTCGGTCGGTCGTGTGGCGCGCATCCTCGTGATCGACGACAACAGTTCGGTTCCTATCGAAACACCGACGCGCACTGATGATGGCGTGCCGATCACTCTGCACCGTCGGGCGATTCATGGTGGCCCGGCGGCCGCGCGCAACACGGGCCTCGATGCGGTGACCACCGATCTCGTGGCGTTCATCGATGCCGATTGCGAACCGGAATCGAGTTGGCTCGACGCATTGTTGCCACTGTTCGCTGATGAGCAGGTGGCGCTGGTTGCTCCTCGAATCATTCCCACCGAACCAGTTGGTGCGCAGAGCATGCTGGCCCGGTTCGAACATCACCGCAGCGCACTCGATCTCGGTGACGACCCCGCGCGGGTACGGGCCCGCACGCGGGTTTCGTATGTTCCATCCGCTGCGATGGTGGCGCGCACCGAGGTGCTGCGCTCACTGGGCGGGTTCGACGATGAGATGCAGGTCGGTGAAGACGTCGACCTGGTGTGGCGACTCGACGAGGCCGACTGGTCAGTGCGTTACCAACCCACTGCCCGCGTGGCCCATCGGCATCGCACGCGTTCGTTGGCCTGGGCCCGTCGTCGGTTCGACTACGGCACGTCGGCAGGACCATTGGCGTTGCGACATCCGGGTGCATTGGCGCCGGTTGAGACTTCGACATGGAGCATCGCCACCTGGGCATTGGTCGCGAGCGGTCATCTCGTCAGCGCCACCGGTGTTGCCGGGGCAACTGCGGTGATGCTCTCGAAGAAGTTGGACTCGATTGATCACCCGCTGCCGGTGGCGGCGCAATTGGCTGGTCTCGGTCATCTGTCGGTTGGTCGCTCGTTCGCGCAGGCGCTGTTGCGCCCGTTCTGGCCCATCACACTCGCGCTCGGTGTGCTCATTCCCAATCGACGGTTCCGGTTCACGTTGGTTGCGGCCGCTCTTGCGCCGAGCATCATCGACTGGGTGCGGCAACGACCCGATCTCGATCCGGTGTCATTCGTGGCCTGTCGCGTGGCCGACGATGTCACCTACAGCACGGGAGTGTGGGTGGGCGCGTTGCAGGCCGGCACGCTCGATCCGCTCACACCGGAACTGGTGAGCTGGCCCAAGCCCGGTCGCTACACCCGTTGGCGCGAGGGTCGCCGGTCGGTCTGATTCGCTGCTCGATCGCCGAGCCGGTGGTGTCAGGACCCGGCGATGACCTTCGCGGTTGTCGCCGGGTTGAAGAACTCGCGTTGGAAGCAGATGAGCCCGTCGCGGAAGCGGAACACCGCGATGTACACGTTGGCGTAGGGCGCTGAGGTGGGCAGATAGCTACCACCGCCGGTGAACTCGATGATGAGTTCGTCGGGATCGAGGCACTCGTGCACGGCGGTGATGGTGAGTTCGAACCGGAACACGGTGAATGCCGCGGCGATGTTGGCCAGCACCTCGGCCCGGGTGGTCGAGCGCTTGGGCGGATCGGTGTAGGGCAGTTCGAAGATGACGTCGTCGGTGTAATGCGAGAGCTGACCCTCGGCGTCGCCGGCGGCGATGGCCGCGAACGCTGAACGAACAGTGGCGAGATTGCGGGCGCGGATTTCCGCGGCCGCCGACGCATCAGTCATGCGGGACTTCAGCCCTTATTGGGGCGACCCGAACCGCGACCACGGTCGGGCACGAGAGCGATGAGCGCCGCGCTCACGGATTCGATGACGGCATCGCTCGGGGTGACGTCGTCCTCGACGAGGGCGAGCAGTGCCTCATGTTCGTCGGGCTCGAGGGCGAGCAGACGACCCTGGTAGCGGGCGGCGCTCACCCGGGTGAACACACGTGGGGCACGCAGTTTTCCGGCGACGGCGTCGAGGACGTCTTCATCGGCATCGCCCTCGGCATCGTTGACGAGATCGAGGAGTTCCCAGATCTGACGGGGGGTGAGCACGACGCCGAGGAGATCGGTTTCGGGTGCGGTGGTGGTCATGGTGATGACTCCGATGGGGGTGACGGGTCGAGGACCCTCAACACTGGATCGCACGGGCGGGAACTCCGGGGAGGACCGCACGAGCGGGATTACTTGTCAGGACACCGGAGAAGGGGGGTGATGCCGTCGAATGGTCGCTGGCAACCAGCGCCGCCGACCTCTTCTCCTTGCGACCCCCTTCCTATCTGCTCGGACCCCCCTTGCGCACATCGGGCGGGAAAAATGCCCCAGCGGGTGGTTCCGGGCACTGTCACAGTCGGTTCGTACGTTCATGGTTCGTGTGGCGGGGGGGTTCAGCCCCCCGGCGCACCGTCCCCTCCTACGATCGGACCAACCATGAAGATCCTCCACACCAGCGACCTGCACTTCGGTCGAAGTCTCGGTTCCGTCTCGCTGCATGCCCATCAAGAGGCGTTTGTCGAGTGGCTACTGGCCACCATCGACTCCCATGGCATCGAGCTGCTGGTTGTGGCCGGCGATCTCTACGACCGTTCCATCCCGCCCACCGAGTCGGTGGCGCTGTGGCGTCAGGTGTTGCAGTCGGCCGCTGCCCGGGGGGTGGCCGTGGTCGCCATTGCCGGGAATCACGATGGCGCCGATCGTGTGGCTGCCCACGACGGCCTCACCGATGCTGCCCGCATCTACGTGCGGGGCGGCTACGAGCGAGCCGGCGAGATCATCCGCCTCGAGTTCCCCGATGGGCCGCTCGACGTGGTCGCGGTTCCTTTCCTCGATCCCCAGGCCGCACCGCCGGACTGGAAGGCGGCGTTCACCGAGCGCGATGAGGCCCGTACCCATGCGTCCGTGCTCGGTGTCGCGCTCGACACCGCTCGCTCCTCCCTCGCCGAGGTAGGCAGTGCTCGGTCGCTTGCCATCGTGCATGCGTTCGTTGCTGGTTCGTCGGTGTCTGACTCGGAGCGTCAGCTCTCCGTGGGTGGCACTGATCGTGTCGGTTCCGAGCTGCTCGAGGGTTTTTCGTATGTCGCCCTCGGCCATCTGCATACCCCGCAGGTCATCGGGGGCACCGACACCATCCGATACTCGGGTACACCCCTGCCGTATTCATTCTCCGAAACTGCGGCGAAGTCCGTGGTCATCATCGATATGGCGCCCGATGGTGTGTGTTCGGTCGCCACCGAGCCGGTTCCCGTTGGTCGGCGGGTGGCCTCCATCACTGGCACCATCGGGGAACTGCTTGCCCCCGACGCCCATCCCGAGGCCGTCGACTGCTACCTGCGGGCCACACTCACCAACGCCACCTATGTCACCGACGCCAAGTCGCGTCTCGCCGATCGCTATCCGCACATCATCGATGTCGTGATGGCGCTCTCCGGTTCCACGATTGTGTTGGGTGGGGATGATCCGTCGGTGCAGCAGCGTCGCTCGCCGCTCGAGGAGGCCAACGGGTTCTGGACCACCGTCGTGGAATCAGAGCTCAGTTCGTTGCAGCTCGAGGCGCTCACCGAGGTGCTCAACGAGGTCTTCACCGGAGCGGAGGGTGAGGCATGAAGCCGCTGTCTCTCTCGCTCACCGCATTCGGTTCGTACCCCGGCACCGAGGTCATCGATTTCACGGCGTTGTCGGGTCTGGGTCTCTATGTCGTCACCGGTCCCACCGGTTCGGGCAAGACCACCGTGTTCGATGCCATGGCTTATGCGCTCTACGGCAAGGTCCCCGGAGTGCGTGAGGCAGGCGATATCCGCTCGCATCACGCTGACCCGAGCATCTTGTGTTCGGTCACGTTCCGCTTCGAAGTCGACGGTGTTGCGTACCGGGTCGAGCGCTCACCCGAACAGTTTCGGGCGGGCAAGCGGCAGGGTTCCGAGCTCGTCAAGCAAACGGCCAAGGCGGTGCTGGTTCGTGAGTCCGACGATGTCACGCTGGCCTCCAGAGCGTCGACCGCCTCCGACGAGTGTGCCGGTCTGGTCGGGCTGAACGCCGAACAGTTCGAGCGGGTCGTGCTGCTGCCCCAGGGTCGGTTCCAGCAGTTCCTGTTGGCCGACACCAAAGAGCGCCAGCCCCTGTTGCGTCAGCTCTTCGATACTGGCCGCTGGCTCACGGTCACCGATCGCCTCAAGACTCGTGCGTCGCTGGCCAAGGCCGAGGTGGCTGCCATCGAGGCCCAGCTCGGCAACCATCGCCACAGCCTCATCAACAACCTCCGCCAGGCGGCCGAGTACCTCGACCATGAGGTGCCGCTGATCATCGACGAAGAAGCCGCTGCGGCCGCGTCGCTCGAGGCCCTCGATGCACTTCGTACCGAGCTCGATACAGCCGCCGCGGGCCGCCGAGGCGCTGCTCGAACCGCTGCCGACGCGTCACGGGTTGCCGCCGAACTCGAGGCCACTGCCACGAGAGTTGTCAACGATTGGACCGCACGTCGCGACCTCCGCGCCGCAGCGGTCGCGCTCAACGAGCAAGCCCCGGCCATTGCGACCACCCGCGCCCGACTGATGGCCGATGCGTCGGCCCAACCGGTTGTCACCGCAATCACTGCACTGCATGCAGCAGCACTCGCCGCCGACAGTGCCACCGCAACTCGCAACACCAGTCGTCAGGTCGTCGTCGACGCATGCACACCGGCCGGTGTTGTGGCCCACGAATCGCTCGAGGCTCTGGTCACGGCCATCGCCGACGCCCGAAGTGGTGCGGCAACGCAGCGTCGTGCACTCGATACGGTGGTCGATGCGAGCACCAAGCTGCAGAAAGCCTCTACCTCGCTGGATTTGTTCACCGCGGAACGAGCAGGCATCACCGATCGTCTCGGGGAGATCGACACCGACCTCGAGGTTCGCGACAACCGCCTTGTCGAGCTCGCCCCGGTTGCCGACCAACTCGCCGTTCTTCAGCTCGAGGTCACCACGGCCTCCGATCGTCTCGCCGCGGCCACACGCGCTGGCGAACTCGTCATCAAGAAGGAAGACGCTGCAACGGCGCTTGTTGCCGCTTCGAATCAGCAGCAGATCCTCACGGCTCGGTTCATTGCCGATGCCGCGCCGCGGCTGGCGGCCGAACTTGAAGCCGAGCAACCCTGTCCGGTGTGTGGTGCCACCGAGCATCCGTCTCCAGCGAGCCCCGCGGCCGGCGATGCAGTGGATGCGGCCGAATTGGATCGTGCCGCCGGCGTCGCCTCGAAAGCGGCCGCCTCGGTTGAGGCCATCGACACCGAACTGCGGTTACTCCTGTCCTCGCTCGGCGACGACGCGGGCTTGGCGATCGCCGAGTTCACAACTCACCTGAGCTCGGCGCAGGCGACACTCGCCGGTTCCGAGGCCGCGGTGCGCGAGCGCGCTGCATTGGGCGCTGCGGTCGAAGCCATACGGGTCGATCGCGATGAACTCATCCGGCGAGCCACCGAACTCGACGTCGATCTCGCCCGTCTGGGTGCCGAGCAAGCTGCGGCCGCTACCGAACTCGAAACCGCACGTGGTGGCCTGGGTGCGCTTGCTGAGCGCTTCGACACCGAAGGAGCCGAACTGGTTGCAGTGTTCGAACGTCGTTCGCAGGCCATCGATCAACTCGACGTCGCAACCACCAGGTGGAGCAAGGCGCTCACCGAGTTCGAGAACGCCCTCGGCGCAGTTCGCACCACGGAGACACTCCTCGCTGACGCAGTGCTTGCCTCCGGCTTCGCGAATCGTGCTGCAGCCGAGGCGGCAGTTGTTCAACCCAGCGAGCGCGTCTCCCTCGAGGCTGAGGTGGCGACCCACGACACCGGCCGGGCCAGTGTCAACGCTCGCCTTCCCGAGCTCGAAGCGCTCGACCTCCCCGTCGAATGCCCCGACATCACTGCGCTACAGCACGACGCGGCAACGAAACGCAGTACCGCCCAGGCCCTCGCCGACGATGTCTCGCGTATCGACGAGCGTCTCGGTCAGGCCTCCGACGATCTCGAGGCGGCTCGTGTCATCACCGCCAGCGCTGCCGACGCCTTCGAGCGCTCTGATCAACTCACTGCTCTCGCTCGCACCTGCGACGGTCAGGGCCCCCGCAAGGTCTCGCTCGAGACCTGGGTGCTCGCCGGTGAACTCGATCGCGTCGTCGTTGCGGCCAGCATCCATCTCGAACGCATGACCGCCGGTCGCTATCGCCTCGAACGAACCGATGCCGCCAACCATGGCAGCTCCCAGGCGGGGCTCGATCTGCGCGTGCTCGACGCGCACACCGGTGTCGCTCGTCGACCCGGCTCGCTCAGCGGCGGCGAGCAGTTCCAAGCATCCTTGGCCCTCGCACTCGGTCTTGCCGATGTCGTCAGCCAGGGAGGGTCAGCTTCAGGCCGGGTCTTCGAGGCGCTCTTCGTCGACGAAGGGTTCGGATCACTCGATCCCGAGGCACTCGGGCAGGCCGTCGATGCCCTGCATCAGATCCACGCCACCGGCCGTACCGTGGGGGTCATCACCCATGTTGAAGCCATGAAGGAGGACCTCCAGCTGGGCATCCGGGTCGACCGCCTGCCCGACGGCAACGGGTCCACTCTCGCCTGCCATCCGGAGATCTGACATGACCACCCCGCAGCCCGTCGCCATCCGCCCCGCCATAGCGGCCGACGCGCCCGCGCTGCTCGATGTCTTCACCCGTTCCATCACTGAGCTGGCGCCTCCGTTCTATGCACGGCCGCAGGTTGCTGCATGGGCTGCTGCGCTCAACGACGAGCGAGCCCTCGCGCTCATCACTGATCACACCACATATGTGGCCGAACTTCCGGGCGTTGGGGCTGAGGGCCGGGTCATCGGGTTCGCCACCTTCGCCGAACCCGACGAGTTCGACATGCTCTACGTCGACCCAACCGTCGTCATGCGCGGCGTCGGCAATGCACTCGCCACGGTGGTCGAGCAACATGCCCGCTCCCGTGGAGTGCACGAACTGAAGGCCACGGTCTCCGACTGCGCCCGACTCGCGTTTGAGTCCTTCGGCTTCCGTCACGAGCAGCCGCACACCCGCGTCCTCGACGGACACGAGTTCAGCGTCACGCTCATGTCTCTGCCTCTGCGCTGATTCAGCCGATGCGCTGAAATGCCGGCCTCGTCGCTCCGACCGAGCGACCGATGGACCGACCGCCGGCTCAGACCTCGGGGATCGGGTTCGTGCCGCCGCTCATGATGTGCTCGAGCCACCACGCCGGAGCGTTGTCGATGACGTTGCCGATATGCGAGTAGTCGTGCCAGCGACAGATCTTGCCGTCGCGCACCTGCATCACGCTCACGAATGGATGGTCGACAACCTCACCGGTGTGGAACATCCAGCGTTCCATGTGTTCCCAGATCACCAGATTGCCCTGGGCGACGATGTGCTTCGGGAAGTGGTAGTAGCCCGACAGCGGTTCGATGCCGATCTTGAGCCGTCGGACGATGTCGGCCCCACCGGTGGCGCCAACGGGGTCCATGCCGACATCGGTGTAATGCGCATCCTCGGTGAAGAAGGTGGCCATGAGTTCCCAGTCGCGCTTGAAATGCGCATCCCAGTACAGCTCGACCAATTCGCGGTTACGTGCTTCGGAACTGTCCATGTCTCCCCCTGCGGTGATGACGACATCACCGATGTCCGAGCCGGGCAGACCCGACGTGATCGTGGGCGAAGCGTAGGGCACCATCAGCGATGGCATCGCCGGTCGATCACGGCCATGCTGTCTGGGTGCCCGACATCGAGATCACCACAGAAACCATTCGTCTGGGTCAACTGTTGAAGCTGGCCAACCTCGTCGATTCCGGTGCCGATGCCAAGCTCCTGCTCGCCGGTGGCGAGGTGCTGGTCAACGGTGAGATCGAGATCCGACGCGGCCGTCAGCTTCGTGCTGGCGACGTTGTCGAGTTCGACGATGAACGGGTGCGGATCGTCTGAACCACGGTTTCAGCGGACCCGGATGATCGCATTCGATAGAGCAGATTCCGGGCCGCTGCCCACGAGATTCCTGGCCTGCACCGTGAATGTGTAGGAAACGCCGGGGCTCATGTTGGTGAGCGTGAGCGACTTCGCAGAGCCGCTTACGTCGAACGATGCGTGATAGAGGCCATTTGCATAGGCCCGAACCACCTGACCGATGACGGGGGATCCACCATTCGATCCGGGACTCCAGGAGATCTTGGCGTTGCTCGTGGACTTCACCGCGGCGACAACGTTGGTGGGAGCAGAAGGTGCGCTGGTGACCACGACGCTGTTCGAGTAGCCAGAGATCGCGCTGAGGCCGATGCTGTTGCGTACCTGCACGGTGAATCGGTAGGCGATGCCGAGTTCGAGTGGTGCGGGTGTGGTGAACCCGATGGCCGAACCCGACAACGAGGTGGTGGCCACGAGATCGGATTCCTTGTAGATGCTCACCATCTGCTCGGTGAGCACGGAGCCACCATCGGAGGTGATACTCCAGGAGACCGATGCGGTGCCCGACGGATTGATGGAAGCAGTGACCGCAGTGGGAGTTGATGGCACCGTGCGCCACACCACCGCAGCCGAGGCTGATGATGCAGTGCTCATGCCGATGATGTTTCGGGCCTGCACGGTGAAGGTGTAGCTCGCTCCTGCGGTCATCGAGGAATAGGTCATTGTTCTGATGGTGCTGTCGACGACGGTCGAACTCCGCAGTGTTCCGTCACGATAGGTGTTGACCGTCTGGTCCAGAATCGGTGTAGAGGTGGAGAGCGTCCAGCCCACAGTGGTCGTTCCTGCAATCGGCGTGGTGGCGATCACCGAGGTGGGGCTGACCGGTGGCTCGGTGATGGGCGTTTGCGTTGCCCCGGTGTTGAGTAGGCGGTTGGGTGAGCCGACGCCTGCCTGAACGATGACGTCGGGGACCGATTGTGTAATGAGGGCGCCGGCGATCTGGGCAGGTGTGGCGGTGGGAGTGGCCGCCAGCAGCAGGGCGACGGCGCCGACCACATGTGGGGTAGCCATGGAGGTGCCGCTCACCACCATGGTGGAACGGTTCTTGTTGGCAGGGTTGCCGTCGTCCTTCCAGTCCGAGGTGATGGACACGCCGGGGGCGAAGAGGTCGACGCAGGATCCGAAGTTCGAGAAGTAGGCCCGGCGATCGCCGGAGTCGACGGCGCCCACGGTGATGGCTGCAGTGACTCGGCTCGGGGAGCGCTTGCAGGAGTCTTTGTTCTCATTGCCCGCTGCAACGACGACAGAAACTCCGTCGGCGATCGTGGCGCGGACGGCATTGTCAACAAGATCACTTGGTTGTAGGCCCAAGCTCAAATTGGCGACGGCTGGCACCCCGGCCGGATGGTTGCCGATGATCCAGTTGAGGCCATTGATGATGTCCGATGCCTCGGCGCCACCGGTGCAGTCGAGAACTCGAACAGGGACCAAGGTGACCTCCTTGGCCACCCCGTAGGTGGTGCCACCAATGGTGCCGGCGACATGAGTGCCATGGCCGTCACAATCGGAAGTGCCCCGGCCATCGTTCACACCGCTGTACGCGTTGGTGCCACTGGTGACCCGTCCGCCGAAGTCGGTATGCGTAGCGAGGATGCCAGTGTCGACTACGTAAGCCTTCACGCCCGAACCGGTGCGGTCAGAGGAGTAGCTGTTGGACAATGGCAGCGTCGGCTGATCGATGCGGTCAAGACCCCACGTGACCGGTGATTGCATAGCCTCGACGCGTACCGGCGCGTCGGCCTCGATCAGACTCACCTTCGGGTTGAGGCGCAGTGACTTGACCTGCGACGCGTTGAGGTCGGCGATCTCACCGGCGAATACGTTGGTCAGCACCGATTGCACCGCCATGCCGCGTTGAGCGTGGACGGTGGCTTCAGCAGTGGCGTCGGTGCTCGATACGAACTGGAGGATGTAACGCTGGGTCCGGGCGAGCGAACTCGTGGCGAGCGCCGAACTCGAGGTCGGCACCGTGACCGGCCCGGCGGGTGCCGCCCCAGCGACTGCAGCCGTGGCCGCGGTTCCACTGGCGACGCCGGAGGCTCCTGCCGGGGCTATCGAACTGACCGCCATACCGATTGATGCGGCGAACAGCACTGATGCTGCGGTGGCACTGGTCAAGGCGGCGCGGAAAGGGCGATTCACGGGGGCGACCCTACGCAGTAGGGGTGATGCTGAACAGTCAGTGAACAGGTATTTAGTCGTGATTTAGCGATGCTGGGGGACGGATCTGGGTCCGGACCGGCGATCGACCCAGAGGCCCGAGCAGAGTCCCCGATCAGAGCCCGGGCATATCGATCCCGAGCATCGAGGCGGTGATGCCCGCTACGGGATTGTGCACAGCCATCATGGCCATGTTGGGGTCGCCTGAATCCATGACGAACATCTCGGACAGCTTCACCATGACCAGGCAGAACTGGAAACCGGCGAGCAACTCGTAGAACGCCACATTGGTGGCGGGTCGGCCCATGAGTTCTTCCCACAGGGCAATCGTGGCCTCACGGTCGAGCATGCCCGGCAGCAGTTCGGCGCCGCCGGTCTCGAGGCTGAAGCGCTGCAGGAACAGCCACCAGCCCAGATCGCTCTC
>Ga0209084_1001300_pt1 | contig 21286 bp, 20 predicted proteins | sample C_130820_MF_Meta_FD_187309 | JGI IMG/M metagenome (GOLD analysis project Ga0209084, IMG submission 187309) | Freshwater microbial communities from Lake Croche, Canada to study carbon cycling - C_130820_MF_MetaG (SPAdes) (version 2) | ecosystem: Environmental > Aquatic > Freshwater > Lake...
TCACATCATTATTCGAGCAATTACTATTAACGGACTTCGCACATGGGTTCCCTTTGGAGGCTTTAGTGACAGGAGCTCTTAATATTAAACAATTACAACTAAGTTTGATCTTAGTTTGCTGTGTATATCCTTACCATGTTGATATACTCTAGTGATGCTCCATATGATTTGGTGTGAAAAAATATAGGAGCGTAACTGCTTCTCATCAAAAAAGTAAAAATGCTTAAACCCTGAATCCATTACGAGATACTTAGGTGATAATCCTTGATCGTTTTGAGGGTACATACATATTATAGCAAATATGTGTGGTGCAGAATGTAAATCATTTTCACGTGATATTGATACTAGTGTTCCAATACAAAATCGTGGATCTTTAGTAAAAGGCTGTGTGCTTTTGGCATAATGTATTTTTTCATTTATGTCAATAAACATTCGTTGTTCTAAATAATACTCGTGTTCGCGACTAGGAGGTTGTTGGATATTTTTCGGAATAGCGTAATTTATGATTTCCTCTTTGGCCGTATGGTTTATAACACCATCGTATTCAACTCTTAGATGAATAAATTGTAACCAGGGAACCAGTTTGTCATACATGTATGGCGTACCTGCTGGTATATCGTTATTCATTATGTCTTCTTCAGTGGGTGCAAGTAATCTTATGTACAATTTTTTGTTTGAGATCTTTATTTCTTGCTTGTATGCATCAAAATCTTCTAAAGAAATTATGTGTTTAACTTTCGAGAAGGGACTGGCTTGAATAAGATTGTTTATTGCATAATATACGCAAAAAGGATCATTCGTCTGCAATGCAAAATTGGTAACATATTTAATTTTATTAAAGTAGGATCTTGTTATTGCTTCACCACCGTGAATTGGCATTACAAATGTTTTTTTTATTATATAAGAAACTTGTTTGTTCCGACTGAGCAAAACCTAAAAACTGCTTAAAAAGGCATTGTAGAGGCCTCGGTCCTTTTCATTGAAAAATACGTGAAGCATGATGCTGGTGGAGTTAGTCCACAAAGATTTGATGATGTCCATAGGCCTCGCAGTGCCAAGGTCTTCGATTACAAGGTGCTTTAATTCCACGGCTTGCCTCTGGAAATTGGGAGTCCAATAATCAAGACCAGTCTTGGACCTTAAACTACTTAAGAAGTTATTGATGGCCAACTTTTCAGATGATTGGACTTCCACAAAGATTTCATTGGTAAAGGCCTTCACAAAGAAGAAATCCGCCAACATGAGGGCACATCTGCACTGAGCGCATTCCTTGTAATTATTTTGAGACCACTCCACATGAAAATGCTGTTTGATACATTCCTCGCAGTACACGTGTCCACAAATGGACAGTCCAAGCGAATCATTGGTCTCGAAGCATATGCAGCAATTTTTGTCATCGGCCTTGAGTGTTTTCAGCACAAAACTTTCATTCAGGTCAGGAGTCTCGTCATCGATCTTGTACGATCCAAAACTTTTTCGAGTGGCCTTGAAATGTGAGTAAATCAGTTCTTCGGCCTTTTCTAAAGGCACTGGCTTGCCACTAAAACGTTGCAGGGCGTCCTTATGTAGAATTCCTGGTAGTAGGCCGCTTTGAAACAAGTTTCCGATGCGGTCTTCAAATATGGTTGGCTTGATTGAATGGCCCACGACTCGAAACTTTTTCAGGATGGACTTGTTGATTGGTATGATTTGAGTGTGGGCCTCCATGCTCTGAGCAAGAAAGGACAAGGACCATTCTTGGGGAAAATCATAGGCCGCTATTTTCGTTTGGTGCCAAGTCAGGCCCTTGGGCTTGGTCATAGTATTGTTTTTGAAAATGTTGACCAATTTAAGATAACGACAATTGTCTTTGAATGTCAGGAGGTCCACAATGCCCTGCTGTTTAAATGCTTCTGCATCGTCCACTATCATGGTGCCAAACTGAATGAAATCGATTGGTAGCACAAACGACTCAAACTTTGCACACAAGGAATTGAGGATGATACGACGTCTCTGTGTAAAACAGGTCTCAGGCAACATGCACTGCGAAAAGATGTGTTTCACCAAATCATCCAAATCGCATGAATTCTGTAAATTTTGAAGAACTGCTTCGGGACTTGCAAGAACTACCAAGGGTCCTGCCAGTTTTGAAACCTGAAGGCCTCTAGATTGAAGCAATTCGCAGGGCACATTGAGGCCAATGGAGGCCGTTGTCCAACATTCTGGCTTGTGTGTGAGAACCAATATGACATTATGTGCCACAAAGAGGTCTATACTTGAGTCGGGCATAACAGCGCGTCTTCGTTGTTGATGGCTGGACATGATGCTCAGTGTTTGACTCAGTACCAAATCATACCACGTATTTGTGGCATCTGATACCAGTATACTTGGATTAATGTTGACTGAAATACAGGGGCCCTTATTCTTTAGAAACATTTGGTCTTTAAAGGACCAAAACAGCTTCGAGTCTATAATTTCCACTGTACTTGGAATGTCAATTGTTTTGGGACAAAGGTCCCAAGAAGGCCTTTTGCGCTTAGATTCGGCCTCAATCACTAGATGTCCCGTGAGACTCTTGCGCAACGAGGTCTCAAAGCTTAAAAAGTTGGGCGAACACAACTGCGTGGCATTCATGCACTGCATAATTTGATCCTTTATCAAATAGATGCGTATGCCCACAGGCTCAAGCATTGTAATTGAGCCTGCATTGGTCTTGGAGTAATTCATTAGTGCAGTGAGCCTACAAAACGAGCTACCAATTAAGTGGATCCATGCGGAATCCGCGAGCTCATTGATTGGCATACTTGTCGTGATGTCCGAAGGTCCACAAAATTTTATTTCATAGGTTCGCCATCGAATTGTTACATAGACTTCCAAAAGGTCCATACTTGTAATGGCACCCACGTGATGAAATGGTAACAAGGTACAAAGTAGCATTTATTCATTAAAGGCCTTTTTTTTTAAATTTTACGCCTCTGTCGCAGCTTATAACAACGAAAGGTCTCTGTTAAAGGGCTCATGAGTCTGTGTGGTGCACTCTACATGGCCAAACGATTCAATTAAAAGCGTGCTAGAGTCTTTGCATGCATATTCTTCATTCTTAATGTGGCCCTTTTCAATTGGCCAAGTTGGCCATACCATGACTGCATCTGCCATTTTGGTCCAATGGCCTTCATGATCGGGAATGTTGTATGTGGAAGTGGCGCAGTCCTTGCACTGGCATTTTTTGCTTGAGGCATTGCGTATCCACACCTTGGGCCAAAATGCATAGCATCGAAGGACGGCGCCCTTTCGAAATGTGTAGTCTTGTTTCAAGGTTGCAAATCGAAAGGCCTTCCAAAAAGTTCCTGTATAAATGCCGTGACCAAGCATGCCAAATGTAGATTGAAAGCCTTCTTTGATTATGGACTTGACAGAATCTTTGCATGTCCCATGGTAAACCACATAAGGCTCATCCAAAAAGGATAGCCCAAAGTGTTGGTAAATCTTGGGCATTACATTAATAAATAATGGACTCAAAGTTGCATTAATATGAATGCCGTGAAGACTTGCTATGCCAATGGGTAGACCTTTGGGCATGGCATCGTAGTACGAGGCCCACGCTCCATCCCGTAAAATGTCTTCTTTTGTACGCCGAATGGGTCCAATTGGTACGCTAGAGGAAACGAGTATCACTGTTAAGGCTTCGAGGACTAAGCAGGGCGCCAATTCGCGACCTCGAAACCTCGGGAGTGCTTGCTGCGGCAAGTCAAGAACTGCTGAATTTGGACTAGAGCACAAGTAATACTCCAAAAACTTGTTACTCTTATAGGTCCTGAGTCTACAATACAAGAACATTCTTCTGTTTGTGGCTATTACAAGCGGCGTAGAAAATTTTACAAACCTTTGTTTACAAACTTTGTTTGTTTACAAACTTTGTTTACAAACTTATAAATAAAAGATGATCTACACTATTGACTTTTCCGGCTACCATTCAAAGGTAGGCCTTCATACCATGATTGGTTTGCTTCTCGATAATTTTAAATTTGATTATCATTATACAATCATGGAGGCTCCCAACGGAGGACCTCTTGTAAGCCTGCACTCTACAGGGACCATCAAACAAGAAAAACTGCTAGATTTTATGAGAAAATGGAACGGCTTTGTGCCCGAGAGGCGCCTTCGTTTTCACAATTAGATTCAAGAATGTTCCACAGTTATTTTTTGCTTGGCAGACTTCAGGTGATCTCCGCTCTGCACTTTGCTCTGCACGTTGCTCTGCAAGTTGCTCTGCGAATTGCTCTGAAGTTCAACTTCTCGTTGCTTCTTGTGTTCATCCCAATATGGAGCATGGGGCAATGCCTTTCCAGCTTGTGCAGACTGTGCATAAAAGAGTCCCAACATCTTGCGATTGAATTCTTCATTACTTGACATTTTTTATTTGGATATGCACTCATTTTACGTAACGAAACGAAGGCATCACTGGATTGTCCACAAAGACTATCGAGCCCTTCTTGAAGCCATACCAGCGAGCAACTGCATCCGACGTCGGCAAAATAGGCAAATCACTCTTGTTCATCTTGGGGCCCAAAAAGCTCTTCATGCAGGCCTCGGAAACTTCTGTATGCCTCAATACCAGTTCATGCCTTGGTATGTCTATTAAGAGGTCATCAAACAGCAAAAAGAGACCCTGATGCTGTTCCTTTTTTGCTTGAGGACTCAGTTTGTTTGGGCACAAAATGATGTGCTCCATTGAATTATTTTTTGCAATACTCTCATTTAACATTTTAATTTGATCAGTAGAAACCATGCGCTCCTTGCATTTGATTTGATCATAATTTCTGTCGATGGACCATAATTCTAACATGGAGCCATCCGAGCGCCTATAAGTTTCATGTACAGCTTCGCCCAAGGAACACTTATTTTGCTTGGCTTTTTTGTACAAAAGTCCAGCAGTTTCATAGGGGCCCAAAGGATCTGGAACTTGATAGCCTCGATCTCGTAGTAGGCGCATACAATTTGACACTGCTAGACCAAGACGATACAAAAACACGAGATCCATTTTTTTTGAGTGTTTGTATTTAATGTTGTTAAGTTTGAATAAGTTTAAATATACAATACAATGGCCATGTTTGCCATGTTTGCTTTGCCATGTTTGCTCAATATGGACTGCCTGATGCAAAGTATGCGAGGCACGGCACTAAGTGCAAATGTCAATTCGGTAACGTCATCACGAGTGCCCTAAGCAATACATTTCAATGGTGCACATGCGATCCGCAAAAAGTATTGTTGGCTTCGTTTGAAGCACATGTCAAAACAAATAATCAAGGACCAATTACACGACAAAATTACGCAAGTGTAGCTTGTGCCATTCGATGCATTTGCGCGGCGGTCGACGCGTAGCGCGCGCTTAGCAATAATTGAATGACAATGATGCATTGATACATTAATTGGATGCATTGCAATGCATCATTGCATCATTGCAATGTATCTGAAACAACTTCGTAGAACGCGAGGCCCATCATGCAATGAAATAGGGTGTGAAATAGAGTGTAACGATAGCGCAAAACACTCCGTTCTCTGCCCATAGCAAGCAAATAAAAAAAGAATGCAATGGTGACCTTGACTATTGAACTGTAGGACCACTGAAATGCCACAAGGAGTACCGCGACATTTGCCTTGGCAATTAAGGCATCAACTTTCTGATATTTTTGTTCATGATGACTGTGATATGCCACTGAAGCTATAAATCCAAGTAAATAAGTTAGGCCAATCGTTTTGTACGCCATTGATCCATTTAGAAAAAGTTTAATGATTCCAGGCAAGCCAGCTACATTGCTAAATGTCACAATGTCAAAGGGCACCAGGGTCTCAAAGTAATCGGTCTCAATATGCCAAGGAATTCCAGTTTCAAGTTGTTTATGAATGATTGGCAGGTCTTGACAAGATCCCACGGAGATCCTGCGGGTAGCGTAATTGATGATGAGAGCTCTCATAGGTAGGCCCAACTTATTGGAAAGAATCTTTAGTGTTTGACACTTATTGGAAATTACAATGTATTTGGGTCCTTGGGCCCATAAGCGCTCTTTGCATGCCTTTAAAATACTTGCATGGGTCGTATCGTGTGTGCCGCAAAAGACTAATGTGTTTTGTGTACTAAAAAGAAATTTTAAAAGTAAATCAACCCTTGAGGTACTCTTTACTACTAGAATACATGATTCGCGTGGCCTCTCACAGGTCCATCCTAAGAGAAGCGCTAGCATCGACAATGTGGCAATAAGTTTGTGATGTCGATAAAAAATTTGTCCAAATAAGTTTGAGAAATAAGTTTGTAGGCCAAGGCAAGCGCGTTTCGAATAAAAAGAAATCTAGCTATTCAGTATAGTAAAAGATGTCTGCAATTGAGAGTCTCGAGAAGCTAAAGCTTGATAGCATCAGCGCGCTGCCACCTCGCACGCTAGGCAAGGCAAAGCTCGTGTTTTTGCAGTACAATGGCTCACGAATTATTTCCAGCACGCCCAAGCTCGACCAGGCCTGGCCCGTTAAGCCTGTTGATGAAGGCGAAGGCAAAATCCTTGACAAGTTCACACTTGAGTGTCGTTTTGGGGACAATGAGACCTTCAAGAATGCTCTGACAGCAATGGACATGAAGATCCGTTCTCTGGCTGTCCAGAATAAGAAGCTTTGGTTTGGCAAGGCCGCCGATGACATTGAGACCGAGGCCGACTTGCGTCAAATGCATTCCATGAGTGTGCGCAAGGGCTCCGAGAAGGCTGACGGTTCTCGCTACGATGACACAGTCAAGTTTAAGGTGACTGGTTGGGCCGATTATGTGGAGGAAACTCTGTACAAGGGCGAAGGCGACAAGAGGTACCCTGTGGATGTCAAGTGGAAGACCCGTTTGGTTGATTCGCAGGGCCATGGTGGGCCCAATGAGGAACAGACCAAGTTCTATATTTGCGAGGGCACCGACATGACCACTGGCAAGGAAAAAATGGCTGCCTGGACACCCTGCCAGGATCCTGCGGGAAATCAAATCAAGGACGCCTCCGGCAACACCATGTGGGAATTTGTGGGCCCCAAGCACTGCCAGCCTGGTTGCAAGATCCGTGTGGTGTTCCATCCGTCCATGGTTTGGCTTTCTTCCAAGTTTGGTGTCACTCTGGCTGCCAAGCAGGTCTTTATTACGCCTGCGCCCCCTAAGGCAAAGACTCAGCTTGAGGGCATTGAGATTGTGACTTTTGTGGATCCTATCTTGGCATCTCGCGCTGCTCAGCAAGCCATGTCAAGCAACGATTTGCGCGACCTCGAGGAGATTCCTGCAGAGGAAGAGTTCAATATCGAGGCCGAGCCATCCAGGAAGCGCGAAGCCGAAGAGGCCGTTTTAACAAGCGCTTCTGCAGCAAGCAGCTCTGCTGCAGGCACTGCAGGCAGCCCCACCACGAAGAAGGCCAAGAAGAGCTCCAGCAAGACCGTTTCCATTGCAGAGGAGTTTTAATTTATATTGTATTACTCAAATTTATATATGTCAGGCCTCGAAGTTGGTGTGGCCTTTGATTAATTTCCAATTTTTAAATGCATCTCTAATGTCTACATTAGAAAGCAAAATAGATCTCACTTGTTGTAATACATCGTAAGGAACATTTTCCCATTGAATGTTTACAGCTCCTGAGTATATATCAATAAAATCTTCATTAATATACAATGTAGTGCCACGCGAATCGCTGATAAATGTGCTATTATTAGAAGACGACTTGTCTCGAAATAATTGTGACAAATCTAACGTAATATTGTCTCTTTTTAAGGTTTTTTCTTCTTCATTAATAATATAATTTGACCTTGCGGGTCGAGCTGGAGCAGGACTTTGGTGACTATTGCCTCTTTTCGGGCTTGTCCCACCGCCTCTTTTTGATCTTTTTCGGCTCGGACTTTTTTTGCGCATGGACCTCGTCGTGACTGGCATTTATTATATGGCTTCTTGTTTTTTTTGTACCTTATCATCATGATGTTTTTTTTAATCATGATGATAAGTATGCCCTACTTTTTTCAAAAAATATTTTACCTCTCATTCATTTGAAAAAGTAGGCCATCGCGCAAAAAGGCTTCGCAGAGCGTCTCAATCTAGCATCGAATAGACAGGTAAGAGCCTTTTTTTTGTGTGTATGGCGCGCGTTGATTTGACATTTTATTTTTTTTTGATGCCACGTGGCGTTTACCTTCTAATAACCCCCCCTTTACATACCATAATTGTTTTCAACAGAATGTTAAATATGGAGTTTCAAGGCCTGCGCATGTACAACTTACTGGATGCAATCATAAGTGCTACCATGGGCAACCGATCATTTAACAATTTGAAAACCCATGTAATTACAATTTTTAAAAAAATCTTCCGCGATCCTAAATCAAGGTCTAGTTTGATGGGGAAAATGAATCCTGAAGCTGCTTTCAAAGTGAGTCAAGAGTTTGATAGAGTCATATCATACCTTGACGATGACAACACAATTTTTTCAAAACCATCCTTTATGGCAATTATTTCTAATATTATTTTAACTACTGGATGCTTCATCAAGGACTTTCCTACGATTGAGTTCTATGTGGTTTCATTGGACAATTTGGAGGCCACTTTAAACAATCGTCTCATTTTTGACTGCGGACCCAATGTCAAGACTCTTATGATTTTTCAAGTTGGCTCAATGTTTATGCACGGCGTTCCCAAGGTTGGGGGCAATGCAATTGAACAAATTCATGAGTATACCAAGTACCTTCATTCGAGGGGCCGAAAGCCTTACGATTGGACCTTGGGCCACACTTTTAACGCGAGCGAAATGGAGGGCGCAGAGGCCCTTGCGCACTTATCAAATTCTGCTTTCGAAATATCAAGTGCAGCTGAGGCATTAACCAGTTTTATTAACTAGTCACATTTGAGGGGGGCCATCTCCGTCGAAGAGCATGGATTCTGCGAAATATAATGCATTATAATTGATAAAAACAATCGAAAAAAACTATTTATGAGCCCGCTTTAATTGGAATACGGTGCCCACCTTTTTTCCGAACTTTGGTGCCCACCGCCCTTTTTCGGGCTCCGACTTTTTCGGCTTGGCGATCGACTGTCTTTTATATATAACAAATGCCAGTGACGACGAGGTCCATGCGCAAAAAAAGTCCGAGCCGAAAAAGATCAAAAAGTCGGAGCCCTAATAGGGGCGGTGGCGGGCACCGTAGTCCAATTAATAGGGGCGGTGGCGGGCACCGTAGTCCAATTAAAGCGGATGCCATGTTAAGTGAATTGGTACATTGGAAGATCCTCAGGGATTTTATGACTACAAAAGAAGCGAATCAAATAAGTCTTGTTAGTAAGGAAGCCAATTACAACGTGAACAATGCTCCATGGAATGATCAATTGACTCCAGTCACGGGATCAGTCAGGGCCTGGCGTCAAAAATTTCCTTTTGCGACAGGAATTAATCTTCAGTTTCGAGTACTTACCGATGAGGACTTTGAGCAACTTCAAGGTCTTCTTTATATCAACATTTCAGGTACTAATGTAGAGGATCGTCATTTCCCTAATTTTCAAGGAGTTAAGACATTAAACATTTCGTTATGTAACCAAATCACTGATGAAGCCTTTCAGTGGCTCCAGGGCATCCACACCTTGAATATGAGACGCTGTGATCAAGCTACCATTACTGGCGCTGCCTTCCGATGGCTGGCTGGTATACACACCTTGGATATGAGTGGCTGTAATCAAGCTACCATCACTAGTGAGGCCTTCAAGTGGCTGCAGGGCATCCACACTTTGAACATGAGTAACTGCGACCAAGCTTCCATCACTAGTGAAGCCTTCCAGTGGCTCCAGGGCATCCACACCTTGAATATGAGGGGCTGTGATCAAGCTACAATAACTAGTGAGGCCTTCCAGTGGCTCAGAGGCATCCACACCTTGAACATGAGTTCCTGCAATCAAGCTACAATAACTAGTGAGGCCTTCCAGTGGCTGGCTGGCATCCACACCTTGAACATGAGTGACTGCAATCAAGCTACCATCACTAGTTATGCCTTCAAGGGGCTGGCTGGCATCCACAACTTGTATATGATTGGCTGCAATCAAGCTACCATCACTAGTGATGCCTTCAAGTGGCTCAAGGGCATCCACACCTTGAATATGAGTGAGTGTAATCAAGCAACCATCACTAGTGCGGCGTTTAAGTGGCTGGCTGGCATCCACACCTTGGATATGAGTCGCTGTAATCAAGCTACCATTACAAGTGAAGCCTTCCAGTGGCTCAAGGGCATCCACACCTTGAATATGAGTTGGTGTAATCAAGCTACCATCACTAGTGATGCCTTCCAGTGGCTGGCAGGCATACACACCTTGAATATGAGTCTCTGCAAACAAGCTACCATCACTAGTGAGGCCTTCCAGTGGCTGGCAGGCATCCACACCTTGTATATGAGTGGCTGTAATCAAGCTACCATAAGTAGTGAGGCCTTCCAGTGGCTGGCTGGCATCCACACCTTGGACATGAGTCACTGTAATCAAGCTACCATTACTGGTGATGCCTTCCAGTGGCTCAAGGGCATTCATACCTTGGATATGAGTTTCTGTGATCAAATTTCAGCCGCGGCAGTACTCTCTCTGGTCTTTGTACCGAGAATTGTTGTATATTTCGTCTCTGCTGAAGTGAAAGCTGCTGCAGAACAAATCATGAGACGAAAATTTTGAAAAAAAAGTTGTAAAATATAACGTCGTTAGAAAACAGCTATTGAAGATCTTCTTCTCATGCTTTATAAGTCTAGGAGTTATAATATCGCCTCGACCCGATTACTAATCTAGTTTAAGATTTTTCATTGCAAGTAACAATGTGTTATTGTAATTCATTGTTATTTGATCTGTATCCGATATGTAGTGTGTTGCCATACCTTTTTTCTGCATAGACAGAGCTCGAGCACTACTTTTTTTAATTTTTGCTATGTAGTGAAGAAGTCCTACATGATGAAAATGTTTATTTATATAAATTTTCTTACTGTACTTTACGTGGCCCTTAGGTTTACAGTTATGAGCTCCACACTCATAATTCATCTCAGTAATCTTTTCACGCAGAAAGCATAATTTTTTATTTTCTGGAGGCCAAGGATGATTTAATGTCACTTGTTTAAAATCAATATCAGAAAGATCTTCGGTTTTGCTTTCCCCAATCATGTTGTATCCGTGTACTTCTAAAATTGTTGTTCCAGCAAGCTTTTCATTCATTAGTTGTTCTTCTGTAACGCACAACAGTTCGTCCATGTCTGCTACAATGACCCATCCCGATTTTATAGGTTTCCAACAATTGTTTTTTATTTGAATGTATAGAAAATCATTTATTTCATTATTACTGTTCCACGAAACAACAGAACAACCCAAGTCCTTTGCAATTTGAACACTATTATCCGTGGATTCATTGTCATAAATAGTTATGTGACAGTTTGGCAAATATGTCTTGTAGTGCTTTACAGTGTGTGGCAAAAGCGCGCTTTCATTGTAACATAGCAGAAATACATGCATTTGTTAGTATGGCCAAAAACTATTGAACTCTCTTTGTAAACATTCAAATATGGAAAAGGATTGTATCAGGTCCACACTGAGATCCACGGGTTGTGTGCTCTCTGATGCGTCCGACATGGCATCGTCCACGGCATGGTCCACTGATCCATCGAGGGCCTCAATACAATCCTTGCAAAGATCTTCAGGTAGGCCCTTCATTTCCAGTTTATTGTTTGGCAAGAAAATGTCGTCAAAACCAGAAGGATTCCAGCAAACAGTGTCATGAATCCGAAACATGTTTGATGCACAAATGTTTGATGGCTTCGGAGTCAGCAAGTGCCATGCGACAGTCGCTGGTTGCACGGCCTGTTGCACGGCCTGTTGCATGGCCTGTTCCAAAATGTATTCAGTGGCGGGCCAATAACTCACTCTTGTTGAATTGTGTTCTATGAAGGTAGCTCCAGTGGGCGGCCCCACATGAAATGTTGTAGGCCCTGTAGGCCCCCCTATAGGCCCCCCTGTAGGCCCTAACAGTTCTACGACAAACCACAAGATTCTGGTTTCATAGGCCTTGTTGAAGCGCATTTGCCTTAGTGGAGGCACCCTTGCTGTTCTAAATAACTCAAATGCGCGAGGGCTCAATTCAGTACAAACCAAAAAAGACTCTTTGAAAGTATTCGGCTTACTTGGATTACCCACGTGAATACGATCCTTGTAGACATACTTGCAGGATGACCAGTGGCCTACCTGATGAATGGTATATTCACTCAATAAGTTCGTACAATGCCGGAGGGCCTTTACGGTGAGACACAATGACTCGTGTCGAGAATAAATTGGCAGAATTCCATTACAGCCATACTTGCTACTCTTTCCAGGCTTCGTCTGGCCTCGTTGGACCTCCACGCACTCCTGAAACATTGATAAAATTTAGTTTTCAATTGGGGCTCTTCTAAAATAAGTTTGTAAGCATGTATAAAGAAAAATGCATCGAAAATCACGCCCAAAAATAGGGTCCGAAGGCCCACACGAATGAGGCCCACACGAATGTCACGAATCACAAGGGGCCTAAAATCAATAGGTTTTCATTACGTGTTAAAGAGACTCTATATATGAACCGCGTCGTAGAGAGCCAGGGTCCTTGTTTGGCCAGCGAGGGCCTTTGTAATGTCATCGCGATCCAAGTAGGCCCGTAAAGCGTAGCAGTCCGAGACTCCGAGGCTCACTTCGAAAGTAGTTTCATTGAGGCCTCTAAGACCAGTAATGAAAGTAAAGCCTGGAAATGCAGGTACATCCACATGTAAAGGCCCGCTTTGTGACACCAGAGTATAATTATGGTCCAGTACTTGCAGAGCATAGACATAATCTGGCATAAAGCGCTTCTCAATGGTTTTATTAAGTCGTTTATGAACGAATCCAAGTTTATGTCGGCCAAAGTCTACATAATTGGAAGAGCCTCGCCAATCCAGGTCGTTGAAAGCTGTCTCGACATCGATGGTCTTGGGCCAGCGGAGATCTACATGTATTATTTCCGAGGCATTTGTAGAACTTGGCACTCGAGTCATGATCTTAAGACTGTTGTTTTTGACCTCCAGGGGCACCCAATTCTTTTGCACCTTGGAGCTTCGAAAGGTCCAATGTTTTACCAGGACGCCTGTGTGATTCACTTGAATTAAATTCATGACATTCGGGCCCTTGGTTAAATGAGTAAAAAGGATTAGGATGTTGTGCGCATCCAGATCAATCGCCCTTGGATCCTCAAAGTGTCCATTGTAAAGAACTTTTTCACAGTCGATTTGAAAGGCCCTTCCCTCGGGCCATTTTGCATAGAGCACTGACATGCATTCCCGTGTGAAATGAGGCTGCTTGGTCAACGGCAGAAACGTGGTGGGACAATAATTGTAGCTAGAATATCGCCAAACACTGACTCCATTTTGTGTAGTCATGTTATTGAATGAACGCCATTGCGCTTCCAAAGGACTAGGAACTGGATTTAAAACTAGCTTTTGGGGTCCCCTGTTGTTGATGTGCATCTCGATGGCTACAGCACAGCTAATCAGAAGAACTACAAGGCCGGACAGAAACATTTTATGATTCTAGAGTGTCTCAAAGTATTATGTTGGCCACCGCAACCGAGAGGCAATAAGTTTGATACAATAAGTTTGACTAGACGGAACAAATGTTTATATAAATAAAAATGATGACTAGAAGCAAACCTATATTGATCCCTCTGCTAAATGCAAGTATTTGAATGTTCTATCTTCACTGCGACAGGCCTCTTGATGGAGCCCAAAAAGTCATCCTCAATCATTTTATATTCAACATGGAACTTTGATGCATGTTTTTTTCCTTCTGTTTGAACATCGATAATTGCATGTAAGAGGCCTGAATTTGCTTTTCGTAAAGTTGTGAAGGCCTTGCAAGCTGCCGTTGCAGGTCGTTGAGCTGTATAGACATTGATAAGGTCAAAATTATGAAATGTACTGTACCGAGGCATTTATTTTAAAAGGCGTAGTTCAAACATACATTCAAACTTAATGAAGAATCATAATAATAATTTGTCAAACAATGAAGAAACTAAAGATACCCCAAAGACTTCGAGAACAGCTGTGGGTCCTTCACTATGGAGAAACATTTCGAAATAAATGTAAAACTAATTGGTGTTCAAATACAATAACAGTCTATGACTTTCATTGTGGGCATAGACTTGCAGAGGCTCGTGGAGGCACTCTCGTAATGGACAACCTGGTGCCACTCTGCGTCAAATGCAATCTGTCCATGGGCACCACCTCTTTTGATGATTGGTGCAAGTTAGGCCCCAATGCAGGGCCCCATACTGGACCCAATGCTGGACCCAATACTGGCGCAGCCCAAGCACCCGCCGTTGCACAGACTTGTAAATGGTGGTGCTGGTAACTATACTTGATTTGAGCGCCTTGATCTTCTTCTGGACCGCTTTGAGCGCTTCATTTGGGGTCTCATTTGGGGTCTCATTTGGGGCCTCATTGAGCGCCACTTTGAGCCAGCATTAAGAATATTTTCTTTTTCGGCCAAGAGTTCTTCTCGAATTACTTGGAGTTTTTTAATGTCGCCACACGGATCAAATGATTTCATGCACTTTGTATTCATCATTGCAATGAAAATCTTGGCTTCTTCACAATTAAACTCAATGGTCCATTCAGCATCGCCAACTAATTTATCGCACGTTTCCCTAGATCGAAAGGTCCAGAATCGAAGTGATATTCCACTAGTGATGGTGTAGTGCTTTGTAAAGTAACCATGTTTGGTGCATCCATACGGTCCATTCAAATAAATCAGCAAAGGGCCCACGCTTATCATCTGATACAAGGTTGATGGGCTCGCAGTATACAAATGTTTTGAAATTTGAAGGGCCTCAAGTTTCGGGACTACTGATTCATTCACGCTAAAATGAATGCGACCCACAGTTTGCTTGTATTTGTGCGAACTACGATTGAAACAGTCTTCAGCATTAATTGTATTGGGATTTGGATAAAATGTCTTGTCATTGGTCTTGTCATTCATTTTTATTTATTATATTGGGATCTTGTTTCGGCCCGTTTTTTGTATAGAATAAATGCCAGTCACGACGAGGTCCATGCGCAAAAAAAGTCCTAAAAGAGGCGGTGGGACAAGCCCGAAAAGAGGCAATAGTCGTAGTCACCAAAGTCCAATTAAAGCTGACCATGATAAGTGAATTGGTACATTTTATGTCCATTTTATAACTATGTAATAGAAGCTACCTTGCGAAGGAATGTCAATGGTTATCTGGAACCCATCGGAAAACATTTTTTTTAATTCTGGAATTAAGGTCGTTTTTGCATCTTGAACAGGAAGATTGTCTCCAGGGTACACTATATATTTAGCAACCTTAAGGCCTTCTATAGCTTGGTGTACAACCAGGCGCTTGATAGAATGAATGCGCTCTTGCATCACTTTAGCCTCTGTCTTCTCGCGAATTATTTCATTTAATTGTGCAATGTCCTTAGAGCCTATTGATTTTCTTGTCATTAAATCATTGATGACTTCTTCTTTTATGCTCGACATAATGAATGGCGTCAAGTATTAATGGAAGTTTGTGTTAAGATGGAAGTATTAAGTTTGTGTTAAGTTTGTATGTATTAAGTTTGTGTTAAGTTTGTATCATATTATTTATAAGCATTGAAAAAAAGAAAATGTTTTGTGTTTTCAATTCGGCGCATAAGAACTCTGCAATTGCAGCAAAAAGCGCCAGCGTGAGGCTTCTAGGCCTTAATTTACCTTATGAAGAAGCTAGAGCAATGTGTGAGGGTCCCATCGAAACAAGAATTTGGCCCATGTCAGGGCCGAAGGAGCAAAACTGGCGCGCTCTCACCAATATAAACTTATCTGAGTGCTCGGAGACTCTTTTACAAGAGGAATACGATTCAATTGAACAGCGCATCGCGGATTTTGTTGCACTAAGGACTCGAGAGTCTGATGAAGTCTATACGGCCATGGAGAACAAGGTCATGAGGCCCGTCTATCAAGTGAGGGCCGAAAAGCTACTGTATGAGGCCAAAATGGCGAAGAAAGTGATAACTGCGATGAAAGAGCCCTCGATAACTGCGATGAAAGAGCCCTCGATAACCGCGATGAAAGAGCCCTCGATAACCGCGATGAAAGAGCCCTCGATGATAGAGCAGCCAAAGTTTGTTCCAAGCATGCCTCGGTCCAGTGAAATTCGCGGACAACAATGGGCCCTCATTGGACTTTATGGGGACGCCGCTTATGAAGTGAAGAAGAAACAGCTCCTGGAAGATCTTGGTCGCTCATATTTTGACGCTTTAAGACGCGCTGTGCCGGAAGCTATGTCAGATGCTGAAGCAGAGGCCCTGTATACCGCCGGTTCCGTAGAGGATTCACTTGGTCAACAAATTGCTGAATGCGCAGCAGGACTTGAGGCCCTGGTTGAAGAGCCCTGCATTTGCTTTTTTGATGCTGCAGAACAGCCCGAGTCCCTTGTCAAGAAATCCAAAGCTCTTTCAGAATTGCCAGAATTGCGCCATGTAGATCTAGCTGTGGTGCGCATGTATTCCTGGCTGAGTCTTCGCTTTTTAAAGAGCAACGCCATTGAGAGGACCTCCAGGGATCCCAAATCCGAAGAGTTTTACAAGCTGCTCAGGTCTTCTCAAAACACAGATTGTCATTGAACCTTTTTATCATGCATGAGACTACTTCTTTTTCAAATGAGTTATAGATAGTATCCGACATTTTAATCCATAATTTTTTGCGTCCAACAGTTATTAACATACTAGTAAATAACACTATGCATAAAATTATTTAGATATGGCCCTAGTAAAGAGGGCCTAAAGAGGCCTAAAGAGGCCTAAAGAGGCCTAAGGCAGTCTTTGGAGTATGGCGTTCGCCAGCTGCGCGTCACTGCATCTGTTTTGCAGAATGGACTCTGAATCGATTGTTTCGAGGATTGCGATGGCTTGGCCTCGAGTCTTCAAGAGAAGCTCTTCGGTCTCCACATTAGTGGTTCCAGTCCATTGACGTGCCAGGGTCAATGCAAAGGCGCCTTTTTCAAAGTAATTCTGTTGACGCATTATGACTCGGGTGGCCTCAACACCAAATGGAGTTTCCAAGGGATCTAAGGGCTTTTTGTAAAAGATTTCGCAGGCATAGTTCTCCGAGGCCTCTCTGAAAAAGATGTCGATGGATGAAGACAACGTTTCTGAAGACGTCAAGAGTGTCTGACCAAATGTTTTTGATTCCAATGGCCAGTGCACCTCTGTCGTTAGATTGGAACTGGTACTTGTGCTCCATAGCTTATAGGCCCAACACTTGCCGAGAATTTCCTTGTAGCGACTCTCCGAAAGCTTCATTGTGACTTTGAGACTAGGAAATATGCGTCTTGACGCAGCACTGATTCGAAACTTGCTCACACAGTCTTCCAGAAATGGCACAACCGCTATTTTGTCCATGTCAGTAAACTTTGTGGCGTATGCTGCCGGATTAAAATCGCTTTCTTGTTTCCAGTTGAGAGGCCTCACCGCGACAAATGTGGTGTCTAGTGGCGGCTCAGATTCAAGAGGCTCCACAAAAATCTCTTCTTGGGCCTCCAGTTCTTCGGACACGATGCCCACCAGGCCAGTTCCGATGCAGACAGGTTGTCCTGTTATAATTCTTTCAGTGGCTCCAGCAAGTGGATCGGATCGACCAAATGCGGCACCCTCCTCAAAGACATCAAGACTCTGCTCAAAGGATGCTTTCTGCAAAAGACTAGAGCCGAGGTCCTCCATATGGTGCCTATTCATCGCAGCCAGGTAGCCCGAGCGGCCCATGGTGTCAGTGAGAAGCCAGGTGTGTCTTGGGTCAATGTAGGAGCCATCAAAGGATAAGACCTTATGCAATTCGGATTGCAAGACTGTGAGGCCGCAGGCTATGCCAAGCACCTGCGACATTTCCACAACATTGGTACTTCGAATACTTTGAGGGTCCAAAAAGGCACACTTGGCTAGATCCACAATGTTGGAGCCTTCCGTTTCCACAACATGGTGAGCAGAGTCCTGCGCCATATGGCCTTTCAGGCCAAAGGACTTGTCTTGAAATACTATACAGTTCTTAACATAATCGATGCCTCGCACTTGCTGCTGTGATTGGAGGCCCTCACAAATTGCTGGTAGGGCGCTCGGCATGAGCCATGGTGCAAAATAAATCTTAATGCTTGGACCTGTCTTGCCATGCCAGTGAGGTCCAGCGACAACAAAGGCATCGTAACTGAGTGTTTCGCGAAGGGCCCTCACCACTGAGCTGACAAGTATGTTTTTTTGGGCGCACTTGGCCCAACTCAAGGCAAAGGTTACTGTTCCAGCACAATTGAGGTCTTCTTGCGTAGAAAATTTGACACTAAGAGGGCCCCTCAGGTTCTTGTAGGCCAGAAATGCGCTATGAGGTCTCTCGTACTCCAAGGGGCCCCTGTGAGTCATCAAGTCACTCAGGAGAACCTTGGAAATTTGAAGGGCCTCTTTGGTGTCTTGAAAGGTCCTCAGCTTGGCAGTCATATTGGCTGTCTCGTAGGTATCGACGCCATTAATCAGTTGCTTAAAGCGAGGCAAGCCAGTAATGGTTACATTTTTATCTGCTATGCCCGTATAGTGAAATGTATTCAGGGTCTTTTGCATACTTGGCTCTCCAATGCTTGAAGCACCAAGTGCACCCACGCCCTCCCCTGGAGCCACAAGAGCACTCGCATAATGCTTGACGAGGCTTTCGATTGAAGCGGGACAAAGAGGTCCATGGTTTTGAATCCAAAAGGCCGCTTGAAGCACAAGAACTGCCACGCTGGTAGTCATGAGGGCCCGCTTACTGCTATGATGTCTGGCATGAAGGGCCATTACGCGCCGATACAGGACCAATATGTTGGCACCGCCGTTGGCACCGCCGTTGGGGCCGCAGTTGGCACCGCCAGCAATTAAGTTTTCCTCACAAAACTGGCGCACGATTGGATCGAGAGCCACTGCGCAGGGAAACAGGAACTCCTTTTCCTTGTAGAGGCCCGCATTCCAGATGCAGACTCTCTGCACATGCTTAAGGGCCCTCTGAATCAGTTGAGCGGACTGCGGCGTCGTGAAGGCGCCAAGGTTCGCACCAAATTTGGCCTCAAAGATCCAGGGCAAGTGGATTCGTTCGAGCCTCGAGCCATCGAGGTCATCGCCTCCATAAATGCTCTGAATAATAATGTTGGAGCTCACGCGCACAGTACCATCATAGCTGACACACTGCGACTCTTGGCCCTTTATCATGCGTCTCTGATTGTAGCCGCTTTCCGAAGTGTTGACGGCCGTGGCCACGATTCCTTCGCGTCCTGCCATTTGGTGCTCGAAAAACTCGGCGGGGCTCAGGCCGCTCATGTAGGAATTGCTCACAAAGCCACGCGCTTCTGCGCGAAGGTCTCCAGGGGAATAGTAAATTAATGTACGAGGACCAAGTCTTGTAGGCCTCAAAGGCACACGACGACCATAAATGGTCTGCTGGCCCACACAACCACTGATCTGAGCAATATTCATCACGTTGCCCTTGGAGCCGCTATTGACACAGTTTGCAAGGGCACTTTCCTGGCGCACACTGCTCAAGACATGGGAGCCAACGGTCCTTAAAGTTTCCTGAAGAATTGCCGAACTTTTGGCCTCCTTGATTTCTTCAGGCAAATTGAGGCCCAAAATGGAGTCCGAACGACCAAGATGCTTGCTCAAGATTTCCCTAACAGAAGTATCCGAATGAATCAAGCAATCAATGATGGACTGCGTGGGCCCATCGTGTTGCAGATGCTTCACGAAAAGCCTCTGAGCATCGGAAATAAATTTGTGGGAGCCTCCAGGTCCATAGAGGCGCCAAATGGCATGCACTAGGCCAGTACTTGCAGCGCCAAGATAGCTCTTGTTGAGGCGTCCTGCCAGCATTTGGCCATTTTTGATGCAGAGTCCAGGGGGATCCAAAAGGTCATTGAGACACCTGGTCTGCTTTATGATGGACACCGTATTGGGTATAATGTGGCTCACAAGCTGCTTGCCGGTCCACAGGGCCTTGGGCCTCAACACAGCGGGCTCCTGCAACTGAAAAAAGATATTTTGGTCCAAATTGAGGCCCGTGTCACGATACTCGCTGTCTGTAGAGCCAAGGCCAGGAACCTTGTACTTGAGACAACAAAGCAAATCAATGGCCTCTTCGCGCGTAAAGAAGCAGTCCTGTGCAGTGAGTCGCCAGGCGCCCACCAAAGAGTCCTGAACAAGGCCAATAATAATGCTGTTGCTTTGCGGAGTCACAATTTGTTGGCTCACTGACATGAGCTCTTGGGCCTCAGTAATGGCTTCGTAGCCCTGCAGAGCATGAATGTTCATTTCGTCTCCATCAAAGTCCGCATTAAAGGCTCTTGTGACTGGCAGTGGGAGGCGCGCTGTAAGGCCTTCCACGCGGTAACAGCGAAAGGCCATCATAGAGGCCTTCCACAAACTTGGCTGTCTGTTAAAAAGAACCCAATCGCCGTTGATCAAATGGCGCTCGACGGTCCATCCTGGTCTTAATTGACTCGCCAAGTCAATGCGAGCCTCGAGGTCCAACATGGGCAACCAAATGACATTGTCGGTAGAATGGTTGGGAGGCCGCACTGCAAGGGCCCCATTGTTTTTGTAGGCTCCCTGTACAATGCATCCAGCCAAGTAGGCCCTGTTAATTGTAGTCACAGTTTCAGGAAATGTGAGCTTATTCATCATCACGCTAGGCACCCCAAGCTCGTCAATGTCATGACTGGAGTCTCCAGAAATCACCGTGCGACCCGATTGGTCTACGCGCTTGCCATTGAGGTTCCCACGAACACGGGCCTTTTTGCCATTCAGACGAATCTTGAGATCAATGACCTTGCGCTTGCTCGTTGCTGCAACCAATGGCAACAGGCCCTGTTGAGCTGCAGTCCTCTTAATTGCATAGTTTATGATGCCAGACACCATGACTTGCAGCTTGTCGTAGCAGGTCTCGTAGTTGGTCTGAAAGTCTTCGCCGTTGCGGGCCTCGTTGCCAAGGCCTTCGGGACTCTCTTCGGGACCCAAGAGTGCCATGAACTCTATATTGGTTCTCACCACGTCCTGAAGTGCACTCGTCAAGTCATTTTCGGAGCGCACCTTGGATTCGCCCACAAAGTTCGAGGGCCTTATAATTGGTGGAGGAACAATTTGGAGTTTGCACATCAGGCTGTCGTGACGATCAATCAGCATCGCGCTCGCTGCCTTGGGCTCCAAGCAGTGCAAAATTGCACTTGCGTCATCTGGC
>Ga0209084_1001303_pt1 | contig 21261 bp, 28 predicted proteins | sample C_130820_MF_Meta_FD_187309 | JGI IMG/M metagenome (GOLD analysis project Ga0209084, IMG submission 187309) | Freshwater microbial communities from Lake Croche, Canada to study carbon cycling - C_130820_MF_MetaG (SPAdes) (version 2) | ecosystem: Environmental > Aquatic > Freshwater > Lake...
CAACCTAAAAATAAATTTCTTGATGAATGATCTTTGTATCGCTGTATAATCTTATCGTGGGAAGTTCCCCACTGTTCTTAAATGGAAAACTCCAATGAAACTCTGTATCAATTGCAAGCACTACGTTCTTGACAAGCTTCTCCCCCAAACCAAATATTCACGCTGCGGACGTATTTGGCCCATCTCTCTAGTAGACGGGGAAAAATCTCCCCTAGAACAACTACCCTACTGTTCCGTACAGAGACTCGCAAATAGCACTCAGCATTGCGACCAAGAAGGAAAGTTCTTTGAGGGGGCCACCGATGTCTGACTATGACTATGTGATTGTCGATATTCGGTTATCCAATTTATTGGGTGATGACACTCATCTTGCCTACAAACAGGTAATCCCTTTGTCTTTTTTGACATCCCGTAACTACAAATGGTTAGAGAAAATTATTGCCATCATCAATGACTTGGAGGCTAAAGATGTCTGATTTCAGTTCTGAAACACGCAATAGCGCCATCTGGTCTGGTGACGCCCGGATGATTGCCCAAGGCAAGGCCAACCAAGTCATCCTGACAAAGCTGGGACGGATGCCTATCCCTGACCTATCTGACGTGGAGGCCGTGCAAATGGGTCACGTTATGGAACCCGTTATCGGGCGGCTGGCGCAGGAGCGCCTGGGTATCGACCTGGAGAAGATTGAGGACGCATTTACGCATCCCACCGAGAGCTGGCTTAAATCACACTTTGACTTTGTGGGGCGCGAGAATGGTAAACCTGTTTTGGTCGAGGCTAAGAACTACAACGCAGGTACGCGCAACAAGTTTGATCCTGATACTGGACTTATGCCTGCTGCGGATCTGGCTCAGGTTGTGCACGAAGCGACCGTATTCGGCTGCCAGGTGGTTTATCTTGCCGTGCTATTTGGTGGTCAAGAGTTTGTGCTTATTCGCACGGAAGTTACTGACCAGATGAAGGCAGACCACACTCGTCTCATGGCTAACGTCTGGGGCAATGTGGTGAACAAGACGACCCTGCCGCCAGAAGATACAGAACAGGCGAAGCTGCTGTATCCAATATCTGCTGATTCCGGAAAGATAGCTTCAGGGGCCGTAGAAGGTGCTTGCCAAGCCTTGTCGCGAGTGAAGCAGCAGATAAAGCAACTAGAAAACACGGAAGAGCAACTGCTAACAATGCTGCAAGGCTACATGCAGGAGAGTGAGCGGCTGGTGAACGTGGAGGGATCTGTGCTGGCTACGTGGAAGTCTGCAAAGATTAGCAAGTCTTTTGACAGCAAGCTGTTCCAGTCTGCCATGCCTGACATCTACAACAAGTTTGTGATGGACAAGCAGGGAAGCCGTCGTTTCCTTCTGAAGTGAGGCGCAAAATGAACATAGAAGATTATTTCCCACCGTGTTTTGAAGATAAAAAACAATACAGGGAATGGAAGCTGCTCTCTATGAAGAGTTGCAGTTACAGATATGTTGATTATTGCGAAGACTGTACTTTAGCGTACCAATCCAAAATGGTAAGAGAAAGACGGTGTACGAATCCTAAACTTGATTTAGTTGAGTTTCAAGACAAACACAAGCGTGATGACATATCCAAAGAAGCACCAGGTAAATTTAGCATAGAAGATACACCTTTGGCCGACGTTTGGGAAAATATGTTAGGCGTTTTAACCAAGAAACAAAAAAAAGGAAGTCTCCAATGACTAACGCTCTTGTACCAGTTGGTGACATCGAGAAGATGGCTATTGCCATCGCCAAGTCGAAGATGTTCGGCATGAAGACGCCAGAAGAGGCTTTTGCGCTGATGTTGATAGCGCAAGCAGAGGGTATGCACCCTGCTATCGCAGCGCGTGATTATCACGTCATTCAGGGCCGTCCTACGCTGAAGGCAGATGCCATGCTTGCGCGGTTTCAGAATGCCGGCGGGAAGGTTCAGTGGGAGGTTTACACGGATGCAGAGGTGACAGGCGTGTTTTCTCACCCGTCCGGAGGCTCTCTCAAGCTGACGTGGACGTTTGCCCAAGCCAAGTCTATAGGTCTTACAGGCAAGGACAACTGGCGCAACTACCCTCGAGCCATGCTACGCGCACGGTGCATCTCAGAAGGCATCAGAACGGTCTATCCTGGCTGTGTGGTGGGCACATACACGGCAGAGGAGCTAGAGGAGATACCAGCGCCAGCAGAAACACCAAAAACTTTGGAGGTGGTGGAGGAAGTTGAGAAGCAATACAAATTGTGGATTCCAAATCAAGAAGAGCCTTACTCTACCTATGACACCCCAGAGGAGTGGAAAGCAGGGTTTGACGCACTTGTGAAGCGCATCACCCATAGCCCCAAGTTCTCTGAGGAAGTGAAGGAAGAGAAGCTGGACGGCCTCAAGGCTTGCAACTTGGATATGTTGGAATATTTTAATTGGGTTGGTGATTACGATAAAGCAGAAATGCATGGAAAGGAAGTTAATCATGGGGAATGAACACCGCGAGATGCCAGGCAGTGGCGTAGCTTTTTGGGAGACTGTGAAGAAGTCTGACAAGGGGCCAGACTACAAAGGCTTTGTTACGCTGGAGATGGATTACAAGGCTGGAGAGAAGTTGAAGATGGCCTTCTGGCTCAAGAACACCAGCAACGGGAATACGCTGTTGGCAATCAAAGAGGACAACTACAGCAAGCGTATGAACATGGAGAAGGATACGCCTCGGGAGTACGAGCCTAAACCTAGAGTGCAGCCAACTCGTCAGCAGCCGCCGCGCAGGGCTGTAGATCTTGATGACGATTCTGTTCCGTTCTAATGGCAAAAGAATCTCCTACCACCCGATCTCTGGCTCTCTTGCGTGAGCAGGGTTACACCGTTGCGGTGGTGGAGAAATGGAATCCACACGCTAGGATTCGCCAGGATCTCTTTGGGTTCATCGATATCCTAGCTATTAAACGTGGCGAGACGCTGGCAGTTCAGGCAACTGCTGCTGGTGTTTCTGCCCGTTTGAAGAAGATTAACGACAGCGAACTACTACCGAAAGTGAGGGAAGCAGGATGGACTATACAAATCTGGGGTTGGACAAAGTCAGCAAAGACTGGGAAGTATGTCCTGAGAGTTATCGACATCTCTTGAAAGAAGCGTACCAGGCCGGTTTTGAGGACGGCCTGGCATTCGCAGATAACGAAGTTCTTACGCTTGAGATTCCGCCCAATTAAGACGGGCCACAATCGTGTTGGATGCCCCTGCCGCTAAGGTGGAGGCGACCACATAAAGAACGTCTGGGCCATCAGGGAACTGGTTGGCTTGGCTGGTGGGAACGGCGTTACTGTTTCCACCGCCTAACGCAGCATTACCAAACGGAGCAATACCTGACAAGTCGTAAGTTGTTTGTCCAGAGCCATTAGAGTAGAAGGCGGCGATGGACTCACCTCCGGAAATGGTCGTTGTAGCCGTCGTGTTAACTCCAATTTGAGAAATAGAGCTTGTGTTTGTACCTTGAGTGGGCGAAACAAAATTTCCGCTGTTGGCACTAAACGCAGCACTAGGAACACCGTTAAGGATCAACTGAATTAGATAGGTGGTGTTTGTAACCACAGCCAGTTCTCGCATAGACAACTGCAAGCGGTTGATAATTTCTTTCTGCCCCATGTAACCTGTTTGCCCGTTATCAACAGATGGAGCAATCCTGATAGCCATGATGGGGACAGCAGCGGTACTGTTAGGGCTTGTCAACGCAGTGGTCATTCCGTAGTTATAAATGGCAGACACGTCAGACGTAAACCCACCATCCATGACCACAGAAGAACCCCAATGAGACAGCAATGCAGCAGTGTCAGGGGCGCTGTATTCCACAGATACCGGAGCGGTAGCTGAATAAGTGAATGCAGTAGCAGCAGCCCCGCCAGTTGCGCCCCTGGTGCATCCCAACAATTGCGTTGGTGTAAGGCTTGCATAGGTGACGTATTCAACAGCACCACTGGTGGCAGACGCACGCAGTATCACAGTGCCACCATTAGGGTTAAACCCGTATGTGTTACTAACGTTGATGGTGGTGTCGCTAGATCCTACGGAACCTGTAATGAAAGTAGTGTTACTGACGTTGCTTTGCTCATACCGAGAACACATGTTCCCAGATCGCAAATACGCGCTGTACTGAACGTTGTTATTCTGGAAAGTGTAGACGTAAGATATGGCTCCGTTGGTCATGCGAATTCCAAATCGAACAGCGCCAGCGCCATACCAAGAGTAGTCGATGTACCACATCTGGATTTTGGTCAAATCTAACTTGTATCCAGACGGGTTGGCGAGCGTGTTGGTTCCATCGCAAACGTCGTACCACTGAGACTGAGGAATTTTTACATCAACAGTTCGGCTAACAATTGCATTGGCAATGGTTGTGCCACGGTATTCTGGAGAAATAGATAAGCTGGTGTTGCTTGTAATGTTCAACACACGATAAGACTGACCGCGGATAACAATGTAATCACCAACCACAAGATTGGTGCTAAAAGCAGTTCCTGACCCAGTAACAGTTGCGCTTCCTTGTGAAACAGACACACTTCCAGTAATTTGCTGGATGCTGTTTCTCAGAATTACGTACAAGACTTGACCGTCGTATTCAAAAAAGAACCCGTTTTGTTGGTCAAAAAACCCAATACGATTTCTACTGCCCCACCAGTTTACTGGGCTAATGCGCAAGACATTCGGAACGGTTGACGTTGCAGTTGTAGCAGTAGGGATTGTGCTGTTTGCTGTAACGTATTGGAATGTAGTTTCGCTGGTAACAGACGTGATTATGAAGGTTCCGTTGTACGCAGTTTGGTCAGCGCCGCTAACTGTAATGTACGTGTTGATCGCCAAGTTGTGAGGCGTCAGCGTAGTGACAGTTACTGTCGCCCCAGAAGATGTAAGCACAGGCAACTGTATCTGAGGATTCAGAATAGAACCAGTAGAGAACTGGATACTTTTTCCTGACTGGTAACGGAAATAACGGCGTGTCTGGCGTGCCAATTCAGCAGATGGGACAGCAGCGCCAGCAGTAAAGTTTACCGATCCGTCGTAAGCCTTGGTGTCAACGTATCCGGCAGGACGGGCGTACAGGTTAGTTTGTCCGGCAGTGTTTGCAATTGTTGTGGAGGGCGTTCCGTTGACGTTGGTAAACGTAAAGCTGTTGTTAGCAGTAACTGTTGCTACAACTTGAGCGCCATTGATCTGAGTGGCTGCACTTGGGCCGGTTGTTCCTTTAATAAAAATGAACGAACCTTTTGACAAGCCATGCGGGTAGGTTGTTGTACAAGTGACCGTAGATCCACTAAAAGTAAATGCAGTCGTACCAGTTAAATTGATGCCGCAATTGCTGTACAGATAGCCTTGATACACAGATGTAGAAGTTGCTGACCAGCAGGTTACCGTCGTCACTTGGTTGCTGCCTTGAGCGGTAAAACTTGTACCTCCAGACACGCCAGTAGTGACGTATGCCCAGCCACTTGCCAGAGGATCAAGAGCGTCTTGAATAAACAAAGGTGTACCAGCCGCAACCGTTACATTGGTTGAAGTTGTAAAAACAAGCTGGTATTTGTTGGTTTGGTTGCCAGCTATTGCACTCACAGGCAAAGGAGTCTGTACGTTGTAGTACATCGACGCACGGTTGTTTTGTAAAGCAACTTGCTCCCACTTACCGCCTTGCTGCCCGTACTCAAAGTCAGTATCAATCAAAGATTGCGGGGTTGACACCCGCAACTTGTCCACAGCATCATAAGCTCCAGATCGTTGCGAGGCGATGGTAAGGTTTTGGTTTTGCGCCTGGTTGCCAGGTGTGCCAGAAAAGCCGGATGCTATAGACATGATTAGCCTTTGTTGTGGTGACGTTTTGTACCGCCGGTAGCCCAGAAGGGAGATGAATCTTCTGAAGGGGGATGATTGAAGCGAGCAGCACCACCAGACACAATAGTTTTATTAGGGTGGGGCATAGTGTCCTGCATACTACGGCCCCAGCGGTACTGGAGCGTTCCGTCTACAGGCACACGGTCATCACCAGATCGGCATGTCGCGTCAAGACTCTTCACCATCTCTTTGGGAAGGTATGTGCTTTGGAATAGCTTTGTCACGGTTTCGCTCCTTGTAAAGTACAGGCAAAAATACACACGTTGAGAACCAGCCAAATGTCGCCACACGCAACCAGTCCGGATTGTTCATTATCCATGTTGCTAACACAAATGTCATTATCAAGCACACTATTGTCAGCAACCTATCGGTAATGACTGACAACGCCAACGACAACAACGCAGCAACTTTCTGTTCCATAGCTATCCCCTAAGTTAAAACTTGAGTATAACGCTATGTATCACTATCTTCATCTTCACCAAAAAATCCACTGCCCCAGGCATCATCGTTCATTTTCAACTTAAGAGCTTCCAGCTTCAGGCTCCGGTCGATGATCTTCATCTTATCGGTCAGCGTGGCCTCTGCATCATTCATCGTCTGCTCTAGCAGCTTGGCTATGGCTTTTTCTAGCGCGGGGTCTATTCCTGGTGTTTTCTTCTTGCTCATATCAGAATCCCGTCACAGAGCGAATTTTGCTTTGAACCATAGGGCCAGCAATTGGAAGCGCCAGCAAGGCAGCAACAGCCGCCAATTTCTTGGCGCTTGCTTTTTGTTGCTCTATAGACCCGCTCAAGCCTTTTGCAGCATCTAAAAGCTCATTGCGTTGTGCCTGCGTGATTAGACCTTGGTTTTCCATGCTTCTAGCAATTGCCGTCACATTTTTGGCAGTTTCGGCAGGGCTTGTTCCACGCTGAATGTCTGATATAGCGTTGCTCAATTGGCGTACAGATTCATTTTTAGCCGTTTGCTCAGCAGTCATTCTTGAAGATTCTTGTTCGTTAATCTTCTCAATAGTGGACTTTGCTTTTTCTTTTTCCCCGGTCAACCGTGTCTTGGCTTCTTCTGCTTCTTGTGCTTTTTTTGCAAGCAACTCATCTGAAGTTTTCACGCCTTGGCCTGCTTGCTCTGTACGTTTTGCGGCTTCGCCTAACAGCCTTGATTCAGATTTTGAAACCAATTCAGCTACTCTGCGATCATGCTCTGCTTTAGACACAACATCATTCGCAAAGTCAACAGCCTCTTTTGCCGCTTTCTTGGCGTTTCTTAGGTCTTTGAACTCTTCGTACAAATTGAGTTGGCGCAAAGAATTTTCATTTGTTCTCAACCAATTTGCAAAAACTGCGTCAGTTGGCGCAATCTCTTTGCCAAACAAATCTTGCGTAAAGTGCAACCGTGCAGCGTCTTTGAGTTCTGGGCTTTCTTGCAACAGGCGAGAAAAAACAGAATGACCAGCATTTGCTTTGTTGATTACAGCGCCAGCCACTTCAGCTTCAGAAAGTTTGCTTTCTTTGGACAAGCTGTTTTCATCCAAGATGTTGGATACAGTTGTTCCTGTACGTTGCTCAACAATGTCTAGCGGTCTTGATGCTTTTCGATATTCGGACATTGCCTTACCGTAATCTGGGTGTTGCTTTACGGTTTCTTTGAGCAAATCGGTTTTGTACTTTTTTGCCAAAACAGCAATATCTTGGTTTACAAGAAAATCCTTCTCTTGATTTCCAGCAACCATCCTGTCAAGAAAACCCTTGACTGAATGGGCTTTTTTGAGGTTGATTTTGTTTTTGTCAAACGGCAATTCTGCGGTTTCAAGCTCTGCGTACAGCGTTTGAAGAAATGTGCGCTTGGCGGGATCACCCGTGTTGGCAATCTCTTTCTCAATTTTTGAACGCAATCCAGTTGTTCCGATAGAAGGCTTTTCACCAGCACGCGCAAACGTGCCTTCATAGTCTGCTGCCTTAGACCTAGCTGCACCAAAACTTGTTTTTATGTCGTTGACTATTTTTCTGACAACTTGACCAAATTGGTCTTTGCTCATTCCTGGCTTGGACAACAATTGCTGATCTAGTTCATCAACTGCTTGTTTGGCTTGTTGTTGCCGTTGCCCCGCTTCTCCTGCTTTGGCTTCAACAGTTCCTAATTTTTCTTTGGCGGCGGCAGCTCTAGCGCCCACCTGAGATTGCACTTCTTCTCTGACGGGCTTCATGGCGGCAACGCCAGTAGGAGCTGGCATCTGAGTTTCTGCTCTTGTTTTAGCAACTTGCGGCTGTTGTTTCAACTGTTGTAACGCCTGATCTCGCTTGGTTATCTCAGAATTGAGACGGTCAATTTCACTTTGACGCTGCGGCGTAATTTCTTGAGACTTAATTTTGTCAAGGCTCTGTTGCAGTACGCCTCTTTCTCCAGCAATTTTGTCAACAAGCGCCGCAGCTTCTGCACTTGTTTTTGTTCCTAATGCTCTGCCCAAAGATCCACCAACGTAGTCAGCCGCAAGACCTAGACCTTTTTTAAGAAGAGTTCCTCCAGCAGCCGCAAGAGGTGTAAGTTCTCCGGCAGTCTGTATGGCTTGTAATTGCTTGATTTTTGGCTCTCCCAATCCAATTTTGGAATAGCCTTGGCGTATTTCTTCTGGCGTAGGAAATACGGTTTCATGCCCTTTAAGTTCGCCTTTAGCCGTTGGCGTAATCATAGACTCAATAGAGCCAGGAATGCCTAGAATTTCAGACGACAAGCCTCGACCAAAAGCAGCCACTTGTCCAGGCAACGCCTCTTTTGCTTTTAACCCGCTGGCAGCTAATTTTCCAGCGCCGCTCAAGACTTGCTTGCCAAGACTAGGTTTTTCTTTTTTAGCGGGTACAACTTCTCCTGTGTACTCTTTTCCACTAATAGGAATTATTTCACCAGTGTATTCTGTAGCCACAATTACTCCACGTATTTTTTGCCATCTGGAGCTTGATGAACTGGTCTTCCATCTGGCGTATTTCCTATTATGGGATAGGATTTAATGTCTACTTTTTGACTAGAAGACGCAGCAGGAAGAGCAGCAGCAGGAGCAGCTTTAGAAATAGGCTGTTCTAAACCTGCTCCAAATTCAGATGCCATGTCTTCCATAACACCATGCGTTATCTTAGGACTTTTTTCCCTTGCTCCCCGTGCGACTTCCACTTCCATGTCATCCATCAAGGCAGACAAGCCAGCAGGGTTAAATTGGTCTTGAGATAACAAAGCGTTAAACCGTTTTTGAAATGCAACGGTTGAACCAGATCGTGAAGTTCCTGCCAACGCTTGTTCATAACGTGTAAGCATCGAGGCGTATTTTTTAGCAAAACGCAATGCGGCTTGGTCTTCTGGTTTAACGCCAGATTCATCAACGGCTGGGCCTTCACCTTTAAATGATTGATAATATTTATCGGCAAACTGTCGTATCTGACCTTGCCTACCAACCAAACTTGGATCAGAGGCAACATCTGCTTTTAATGATTGCAAAGTGGAATAAGCGTTTACCGCGCTCTGCACTGCGGCACGATCTTTTTTGTCTGCAATATGTATTCCTTTGTCCGACAAATAAGACGAAACATCATCAGCACCTTTCGCAGAGGCTTTAGCGTCTTTTCCTGCAATAGTTATGTTTATCCTTTGCTGACTTAAATTTTCTCTTTTTTCAGCCCCACGTTTTCTTTCTTGCAAAGAATCAGCATCTCTTTTTGCTTTTCTTGCTGTTTCCAAATTGTGATCTAATATTTTTATTGCTTCTTTGTAGTTGCCTTGCCGCATTTTTAAAGAAGCGATTCCACCAGTGTCCATAGCAATAGCAACTTGGGCGGCAGACATTGCAGCATCTTTGTCAGTGCTGAGCAGACGTTGTGACAATTCAACTTGCTTCAACAGGTTTTCTTGGTGCTTAGTGTACTCAGCAAGACTTTTGTTGTAGCTGTCCATCTCTTTTTTGTAGACATCATCACGGCCTTCTTTGTAACCCTTCATGGCCCCGGTAAGAGACGAAAGAGCATTCATGCCGTAATACTTGCCCACAGTGCCAGAACCCATCGTTGCTAGAGTCATGATTGAAAAGATGCCAGCAATGTCTTTGGCAGTTTCTTTTGACGGCGCAAAATGACCGTGTTCACTGTCAAGAATCTTCTGCTGTTTCTCGGTAAGAACTTTCTGTTTTTCAGCAAAGTCTTTGTCAATTTCAGCTTTTCTAGTTTTCTCTTCCAAAGTCTTTTTATCTTGCAATAGACCTAATTGTTTGTTGGTTCTTTGTTCCACAAGGTCTGCCGCAGTAAGTCCACGGGCTACAACTTCTCGATCATCTGAACCTTTAGCCATAGCTGACAGGCGATAAAGCTCATCATCGGTCATGGTGTCAAATGATGGTTCAGCGGGTTTGGCGGGAGCCGCCGCAACAGGAGCAGGCGCAGCAGCAACAGGTGCTGGCGCTGGTTTTGGGTTAACAACAGGCGCAGCCCTTCCCAGCGCATCAGGCTGCCTCAAAGATTGTCGCAATGCGTCATCAATCATGATTACCCTTTATTTAGGAGCTGCGTTAGCTTGCTGTGTTGGGCTGGTGTTGGCTTCTGGTTCTAAGAACTGGGCGATAGATCGGAAAAAGTCTTGCGACAAAGCCTGGGCATCTTTATTCTGAGCGTAGCCTGTGTTCATGGCTTTCATGATGTACTCGTCTGAAATACCCATTAGCTTCATGCCTCTGTCGATGTTTTGCTGCGCAAATTCTCCAGCTTGCCGTTGCAAGTTTGCTTCTAGCTGTTGCTGAGATGTGCCGCCGGTAACGCCCGACGATGCCATCTGCTGCGACGCAACTGCGCGTTGTATCTCCAACTGCTTCTGCTGCTGGGGCGTAAGACCACCGGCTTGACCCAACGCCACCAACTGCTGGCCTTGTTGCCGGTAAGGCTCTGACAGCCTCCTGATTTCAGCCTCATTTGCCGCAGCCTGCTGTTGCATCTGCGCACTAGCTTTGTTGCCTTGTACAGCGCCATACAAAGCGCCAGCGCCTTTTAAATAAGGCGTCACAGGCGATAAAGCCTTGTTGAGTTCACCCAACTGGTTTCCAAAATTTCTTACGCCTGCCATAAACCCGCCGGTTGGCGCAGCAGTTTGCTTGTTAAATTCGGCAGCCACTTGGGGGCTGGGCGTTTCCACGCTAGGCAATTGACCTGGAGATTGAGCGGCAGGGGCCTGTGTAACAGGCGCAACTGACTGAGGTTGCGGCGCACTTCCAGCAGAAGCTAAACGCTGTGTTTCTGCTGCGGACTGGTCTGGTGCTTTTTCTTGTTGAGAAAAATAAGCCTCTGGGTCTTCATCGTAACCTTGAAACTCCATGATGCCAGTATCAGGATTGATCTCTCCGCTGCCTCCGCGAGACTTTAGCAGCTTGGCTTCTTTGGGATTGATGTGGGCAAGAATCGTATCTTTGCCCCGTCCAGCAGAAGCTAATCGCTTTGCCATCTCCGGCAAACCCATATCGACCTGCAACAGTTTTGCGAGAGTAGCCATGTTAGATACCCAATCCTTCTTTAAGAGCCGTTGTTCCCTCAGGATCGCCCCAGGGGTATTTTCCACCTTTTTTAGAAACTTTGCTACCTAGACCAGCTTGGCTAGTGTCGTCCAGCATGGCAACATCAGCGGCACCAAACGCTGCTGGCGACGCTGATCCTTCCGCTGCTCCAGAAATCTGTGTTGATGAAAATGCGGCGGGTCTATTGGCTTGACCTCCACTAGGGGCGCTCTTTGTTATTAAGTCTGCAATTTGTTTGTCGTAATTGCTGCCTAGGCCAATCTCGTTTGTAACGTAATTTATGCCTTTTTCTAAACCGTAATTTACACCTTCTGTTGCTGCGCCTGTTGCAGCTCCACCAAGAATGTCGCCGCCAGCTAACGCTGCTTTTGTTGCGCCACTAGCGCCACCAGACACAACACGTTTTGTAAAAGGGTCGTCAAACTGCTGCGCAGCATATTTACCTGCTTCGCTGCCTAACCCACTCGCAGCGCCACTCGCCAAACCTTGACCTACGTCTTTTCCAGAAAGCGCGGCTTGGGTGCCGCCAGCAACTGCTCTGCCGCCGATAGACGACAGCGGTGCATTTAAACTTGAACCAGTAGTAGGGCCAGATCGCAACCCACCCTCATTGCTGTAATCTGCGCCCGTTCCACTTGTTATGGTGTTTGAAATTTCGCCTTTTGCATAGTCGCCAACCTGTCCTGCAGCGTAGGAAGTAACACCTGCTTTCATAGCATCTTCTAAGCTTCCTCCGTTCATCGCCGTTACAGCAGCACTTGCAAGCTCTGGAGGAACTCCATTAGAAATAAGAATAATTGTTTCTATTGTTGGCAGTGGGTTTTTGATGATGTTTTCAATCGTGTCTCCAAGACTTTTACCTATGCCGCTGACAGCGTCGGTTAAGCCCTTGGCTTCATTGCTCCAAAATCCGTCGCAGCACATATTACAGCCCTACTTCTACGTGGATGGAGGGTTTGCCAGTTTTTGGTTCTGGTGACGCCCCCATGTTAGATTGCACGTTAAATCCCGTTGACTGTATCAACTTGATGATTGCTGGTCTTGGGGTGTCAAAACTTACTTTGGTGTAATTTGCTTTTTTCAGGGCTTGCAAAAACTCTTTCATGTTTTTAGCCATATCCGCAGGCCGGTCAGCAGAAGCCATCAACACATACGCATTGCCGCCACCATCATTTCTAACCACCAAGATACTGTTGCCAGCCCTCAGAATGCGGTACTTAGGTTGCTGCACCAGTTGCTGTATGTTGGCATAAACTTGCCTCCAATCCATCCCAGTACCGTTGTTTTCAAACTCTGTACGCACAATGTCCTGCGTACTCATCTTTTGAGCAGGCGAGTTTTCTTTTTGCAATTGCCCCATTACGTCAGTTTGGGAAATCTCATTTTTTTTTGGTGGGGGGGCAAGGTTGGGGAGCGCCATATCAAAGTCCTAGTGCAACAACAATTTGCTGATGTAGTGAAAGATGGGTGCCTATCCAGTCGTAAAAAGAGTCCTCATCGTTCCAGTTTGCGTCTAAAAGATTAACTGGATTGCTCAATCCTAGCTCCGCAGAGATAGCCTGATGCTCTACCTGATGGGCCAAAAGCCAGTCCTCAATGTCGTTCGGATTGATGTCAATGATGGGGAATTTGGGTATCCGAATGTCAAAATCAGCCAAAGTGTCCGCAAATAGCTGGTGCTGAAGGCCGTTCTCAAGCGCAAACCCCTGGAGACTGTCTGTGTCTCCATGACGCACTAAAGAAATGGCGTCCATGTTCATGTTTTGGGAAACTTAGCTTTTACAGCCAAACACTTGTCGATGTAAGCCTGCACCTGAGCAGCATCACCTTTGACAATACCATCTAAGTAGTCTGCAATAGGCGGGTAAGCCGCTGCGCGTTTTTCTTGGTACGTTGGCTCTGATGGCGCAGGGCGTAGGGCCTCCGCTTCTGCGTCTGTAATGGCAACAGAACCAGCGGGGAGCAAGTACTCAAACTCAATAGAGTCTAAAGAGTGGATGGAGTTATCAGGGGCTTTGTAGTGCACGGTGTTTCCTTAGCGAAGTTCCGACCAAAACGAGAATCCAGAGCTAGTGGTTGCAGAATAAGAAAACCCCGGTGGAACAATGAATGAAGTACATCCTGTCGATAATCCATTTGTTGTGTCGCTAACCAAATAGCACACAGATACTCCTGCAACAAGGGCGGTCATACTAGAGTTTGTTCCAGATTGCGCTTTTCCAATATTTACTAAAATTGGTCTGCCGGTGGTGTTGTAGTAGGTCGTATTACTGGTTCTACTACCAGTTACGCTCTGCCAAGTCTGCCCATACCCAAGCGAACTCATTGCTGTCAGCGCTTGACCGCCTGATCCTTGGATGGTAGATGGCGTAGTAGCCCAAGTACCTGCGGTTGCTTGTGTAGATTGAATAAAACCAATTACACGATACGCAAGAGATGTTCTGGCTGTTGCTGAATACACTACGTTTGCGCTATCCGCTGCACCAGCACCACCCTCAGCAGTTGTGGTTATAAGATTTGTTTCATCAAGTTGGTTGCCGCCGCTAATATTTACAGCCGCTAATTCAATTGTTCCAGCATTATTAAGAGCAATCACCACAATTCTAGATTGTTGGGCGCTCACTGTTCCAAGAGTTGAACCACTAGAAATAACTAAATTTGCAGGCGTACCGCTCACAGTAGTTACTGTGCCGCTTCCAAGAGTTGTAGAACGAAAATCTAAATTTAGTAGAGACGCCGAAATTGTTAACGCATTAGCAGCAACTGATGCTGAAATGGGTTGTATTTGAGCAACATTTGCATATATTGTGGCTGGGTTAAGCAATTCCCAGTTGCTATTTATGCCATCGTATTGCAGTATTATCACATGCCCGTTGCCTGCAATCTCTCCTATTTTTAAAGGTTGATTGTTTGTCTTAACTATTGTTGCAGCAGTGAACCCGTTAGGTGAAAACGTAGGAGTTGTGGTTGTGTTAGCAAATCCTGCTCTCACGTACAGCGTTAATCCACTGACAAGCGCGGTTACGGCTGGCGTGTAAGTTGCCGTCAGAGCATCAGATGTTCCTCCTGCCGTGGAGTACAAAGCCTGCGATTGAATGTCAACGGCAAAGTTAAAGTTGTCATCCAGCGTAGACAGCGCCAACGGGCCTGTTTGACTGGCATAAACATTAGGGTAATAAGACATTAGAACCTCGCTCTTAGTTCGGTTTCAAACTGGATACCTGTCATCGTCCAGTTGGGTGATGTACTTGTTATCGTTAAAGATATGTACTTTCCCCACATCTGCGCATCATAACGGTATAGGTAGTAACCCAATGACGGGTTGCCCCAAGACACGGGCGCGTTGCTTGCATTTATCCATCCAACAACAGTGTTGGTGTTGTTTACCCACAATACTGTCGTGTAATTGCTGAGAGTAACAGTTGGAGATGTTGCGTTCTCAGAATCAACAGCAACAGTCATGCTGTTGCCACTTGCAGCACTCAGAATAGCTTCCACGCCAAATTTCAGCGCAACCTTGTCCCTGATGATGTTGCCCATTCCGTACAAAGCAGGCTGGATGTAGCTTGAAATTGCAGTGGTGGAGTTTTTATACGCTTGTTGTAAATTTGTGCCTGTAGTTGTAAACAACACAGCAGACCCGCTGACGGGAATAGATGTAACAAACGTCGTTGCGTTTTGAGAAGTAAAGAACCACTTCTTGTCAAAGTACACGGCCTGCACCCACCGCCCACCGCCTGTGCCATACGGGAATGTGCTGCTGACATAAAAATTAAACGCAGCGCAGAGAATGTTGTATATCAACACCTGTCCTGCGCTTACCGTCTTGGTAAAGTCTATGTAAGGGAAAACCCCGTCAAGCGCGTCGCTAAGTTTGGATGTAGTAGAGCCAACCAAGGCGTATACACCGTAACGGTTCATGAACACGATAGACCGGAAATACGGCATCAGGGCGTAAGGCAGATCTGTACCTACGCTGGCGCTGATGTTTGTGTTGGTGAACAACGTAGAACCATCTGTGGTGCTAACGCGAACATCCGAAATCACGTTGATGCTGTCCGTGCCAAACACATACAAGAAGTTGTTAGCGCTAACAATCTGAGTGATGTTGCCAATCAGCGTGGAGTCATTAAAAATAATGTTTCCAGCCGATTTGCTGATGAAATCATTGTTTGTGCCAGAAGCGGTGTAATACAACACCCTTCCATTGGCAATCCAAACCCGCCCCGCATACGATGCTATGCAATTGCCTGGTTGAAAAATCACGCTTGCGGTAATTGTTTGTCCGCTGCCTGCACCACCCAAGGTCACTGTAGGCACGCTGGTGTAACCTGTGCCTGGCGTAAGACCTGTGCCATATGCAGAGACGGTTGTAATTGCGCCTCCCGTTATGGTCAACGCAATAACCGCGTCTGTTCCACCAGTCTGGTTATGCACACCAACGCTAACGGTAGTTGTTGCCCCGTATCCAGTTCCGGTTCCCGACAAAGCAAAACTAAGAGAGCCAACCTTAACAAGGTTTATGCCATCCCATTGGAAGTACCCGTTGACTGGATCAATGATGATGATGAGTGAGTTGTACCACTGGCTTGACTCTACGCCCGATGTGGAGAACGTACCGGCAGAACCGATAGTTGTAGTTGTTCCGCTAGGCACAGACACTTGCACCGCAGAGCCATCTGACAAAAACGCTATGTAATAGTTGTTAGTACCAATGTTGCCGTAGGTGGCATAAACAACACTAGCAGCAAACGTAACGCTGCCAACAGTTGCAGGAGCAGGAACAACGCGCACGTTGGCGTGACCGATAGGCATGGCATTTTCTAGCCACGAAAACTCCTCTTCCTTGATCGCGGTGCGATTGGCTTTGGTGTTAACGCCTACAAAGTCTTTAACAACTTTGTAATCTTTCTTTTGCTCCTGAACTGCCATGCTTACTTCTTAGCAGTGCGTTTTGCGCGTCGGAATGACGCAGCAGTAGGATAGCCCTTCTGCCCAGGACGTTTCGCAGGCAAACCGGCTTTGCGGCGTTTGCTGATGTTGTAGTACAGCCCACGTTTTGCTTTTGGCGTTTTCATCTGCACCCCCAACGTTTACGTGCGGCTTTGCCGCGCTCACCTGTCCAGCTTTTGCTTCTGGCACAGAACGATTTGTGTCTTGGCCCCGACTTCTGTGGAGCCTTCAAATTGCTTCCAGTAGATCTGTTGTACTTGGCCCTGCCTTTCGCAGTCAAGCCCCCGCCCTTGCGGACAGATTGTTTTTCACCCCTGCCGACAGATAGGTTGGGGCCTTTCTTTCTAGCCATACAAGCGCGTACCTTCTTTGTCAATGATTAGCACTTGACCACGGGGTGCGCTGGTTTCTTCGTTTGGCACAGAAATGTGCGTCCAGCGGTCAAACTCTCGAATGAGTTGGTCATACGGCAACTTGGCAGTCATTATTGCCTTTACCACTTCATCAGGCGTCATGCCTGGCACTCGTAGGTCTGCCGCACAGCCGATCCTATGTTGGCTGGTGTCTTTAGACCCAACGGCATCATTGACTTTTTTTGACCTGAAAGCGGAGTTGACCATGATGGGCTTTCCTCCAAGTACCGTTTTGACGTTTTCAAGAAACGCTGCAAGGCGTCGAAGGTTTGCAAGTTCTGTTTCATTAGGCGTGTTCTCAAACTCACGATGGTCTGTGTGAGTCAACTCTTCTAGAGTAAAGTGTTCAGTCAGATTCATTTGATGGCATCCTTCATCGCGTCGGTCTTGTCTTTGCTGGACTTAGAACTGCCGTAAAAAAAACTGATGATGGTAGCCACAGCAGTGCCAAGCAGGAAGCCCAAGATGATGTTGCCAAAATCTTTTCCGGAAGCCGGAACTTGACCAAAAGTAATCGCGAAGAAATAGGCCATTGAGCCAACGCTCCAGAACCAAGCAAACCAGTAGATGAAGTGCTTGGCAAACTTGTCGTCTTGTTGCAAGGAGGTTTCCTGCATGTGACGCGCTGAATCTCGGTCAGCGTTCTCAAGTTCAAACTGGCGCAGGTCTAATTCTGCAAGTTTTTTTGCAGCTTCTGGATCGCCAGCAATGGCAGTTGCAACAGCTTTAACGTCGTCAGCCACGCCAAACTTATCAGCAAGAGCGGTAATAGCGAGACCACCGAGAGGGCCGCCGACAGCAGTAGCAACAGCAGGTGCAATGCCTTTAAGAATATTGAGTAGTTCATCCATGTCATTTCCTCATAAAGTCTACGTATTCTGCCGTTCCCCATGCGACTATAGTAATAATCAGCGCGGCTAGTGCAGCCAGCAGCACAACTTCCACTACTTCTCCAATCTCTTTTTTTTGCTTTGCTTTTGTTTTTTCAACCGCAGCCTCTTGAGCTTTGCGGTCATGAACAATCTTGTTGCGCTCGCGCAGTATGGCCTCCCAAGTGTCGGCGTTGCCAGACCAGATCAGCATTTGCTTTAGCTCGTCTTCAGCGTCTTGCAACTGCTTGGCCTTCATCACGATCTCAACAGCGCGAGCAGTATCTGACTTTCCAGGCTTTACGGCAGCTTTTGCCACAACGTCCTTGGCCTCAAAGAACTTCATCAAGTCACCAGAGATAGCTCCAATGTCTTTGCCCATTTTAATTGCAGCCTGCACCCCTTTGATTGCGGCTTGTGCGGCAGCAAAAGCGGTGAAAGGATCAATCATTAGTGGCCTATAAATTTCTTAAACATTTCAGCAGCAAAACCTGGGCCAAGTAAAACGACACCACCAATCGCATACAAGATGTATTCAATCTTTTGCATGCGTTTTTCTCCGTTTGCAAGAGCTGCTTGTATGCCTTCGTAACGCTCTGCGCATACGGCTTCATGTACGCTCAAACGCTTGTCGTTGTCGTTTATCGTGCTTTGCAGATCGTCCATGTTTATCCCATAAGGTAGGGTGTTGTGATGCGTCGAGTAAACACAGAAGCAAGAACGGCCTTCACCTGGTTCTTGTATTCTTGGCTAAAAATTTCTGACTCTCCGTAGGCTTGTTCTTTGTACTTGGCCTTGTGGCAAGCGTAGAACGCCACAGGCGTTGTGTACGGGTCAGGAATGGTTTCTGTGGGCGCAGCAGTAGTCAGTGCCGTAGGCATGATGACCGTGTCCAACTCTACGCTGTATGTCTGGTCTGGCACGGGGCCAAGATAAATGCTGGTCTGCCCGTACATCGAGTAAGCAATCGGCCTGCCAATGTAGTTTTGGTAGTAACGCAGCCGTGCGTTGAAATCGGTGAACGGCAAATACTGCAACGCAATCCTGGTGTTACCCCAGATCAAGTTGAAGTTGATGATGTCTAGTGTGCTTGTGCCGCTTGGCAGAGAGCTAGTGAGCAGAACTTCTTGGTTCTGAACTACTGAAGATGTTTGGTAAGTACGCAGACAGCCAGTGTCGCGCACCAAACGAACTCTACCCTGATTGATGTAATCAGTTAGTTCGCTGTCGGAGTAAAAGTTGCCATTCGCATCATGCAGCAATCTCCGGCATTCGGTGATGTAATCAGAGAGTACCATTTATGCCTCATGATGTTATGCGGCTTTTTGAACAAGACCAGTCCTACGCTGTTTAGGCGCAGGAACTGGCTTTGAGTCAACCACGGGGGATAGGACGTGGACGTTGGGACGTGTTGAAGAAAAAGAAAAGCAAGCTAGGCGGTCTTTGGCCTTTTGCAATTCGGTGTTGTTCAACATCCATCCGAGCCGCCGCAAATGCGGCTCTTTGTTATCTTCACCAAACCCAAACACATGGTTACAAACAACGGGAGGCACTTCTATAGGGACACCTTTGGCAAACAAGTATCGCTTGCCATCGTATCCGTCTTCTAGATCGTGTTCACTGTTATTTGTAACCCACATGTTAAGCCGTAAGAATGTCGCCGTAGATGTACAGGTCAACTGTGGCTGCTGCGCCTTGAGCCGTGCCAACGTTGATGTACAAATAAGCCTGAGAGAATGCATTCGTGGACGCAATGCTCAAGTCTTGTACAACAGCAGACGATGCCAAAGCAGGAGTTACCGAAGTAACAATTGCCGTACCACCAGCAGATGCCGCAGTGCGAACCGTAAACCGAGCCGTCGTCGGGTTGATAGACCCGTTGGTCATTGCAATTGCGCGAATCCGAAACTTAGTAGGGGTATCGGCAAAAGCAACAAACGTGTCGCCCGTTGTGTTCAAGTCCAAACCAGCAACAACAGCTAGCAGAATGCTACCAAATTGACTCGGCAGTTTGTTTGCAACTCTAGAGCTAGACATGGTATTTCCTTAAATGGTTTGCAGATACACGGTGTCAGATACGCCGCCAAATGTATTTGCAACTGTGCCGGTTGTTGTGCCAAATGCTGCTGACGTAGGAATGACGCCCGTATAAGCAGAGGCAACTTGGAACAAACCATTGTCGGTCAGTGTTGCAGCCCAAGCCGTTGTAGAGGAACAAGTTACATAACCAGTAGCGGGACGAGGCACAAAAATACCTGTGCTGATTGCTGGGTTGGTCAACACAGAAGTGCCAGCAGTAATGTTTGATGTTGCAACAAATGGAGCGGTTGCAGCATTTGTGTAACCAGTTCCGCCGGTTGTAGCAGAAGTCAACAAACTCATGCACATCACGGCAGTAGCCGCAGTGGTAGATGCTGGAGCAAACGACATGGTAGGAACAGAAGTCATGTTCGCGCCATTGTTGTTAATCGTAACAGCAGTAACGGTTCCAGAGCCTACCAACGTAGAGTTGATAGTCAACACCGCTCCAGTACCAGTAGTGTCACCGTTAGCGTTAACCACAGTGATAGTAGGAGCAGCAGTGTATCCAGCTCCTTGGTTGGTGACAGAGACAGAGTTAATAGCTCCGCCAGAAATGGTGCAAGTTGCTGTTGCCTGTACTCCGCCAGCAGGAGGAGCAGAAATAATCAGAATGGGTGCGCGCAAGTAATTCAAACCAGCGGTTGTAATCGTAACGGTTGTGTTAATAGCGCCGCCAACAATTACGTTGCCAGTTGCCAACACGCTACCGCCGCCAGCCGAAAATGTAACGCTAGGAGAAGCAGCAGTTCCAAGAGCGGTAGCCGACGGATAAATTCCGTTGGTGTAACCAGAGCCAGCAGTTGTGATGACAGCGCCAACAACCGTACCAGTCATGTTAATCAGACGGACGTTGCTTCCGTCAGATGTAACAATGGTTGGTGCAGATTGTGCAGATGCTTCTACAAAACGCCACGTTTGCTGGACTCCGTCAAATTGCTGTACAGCAGTGTAGGGGCCAAGGTGAGCAGAATATTGACCGCTTGGAACAGTGTAAACCTGACCAGAAGCCAGATTGATGGGCGTGTTGGGCCAGTTAGTGCCACGAACGCCAAAACCCATTTGATTAATCATATTGTGCTACTCCTTAGATAGTAAGAGAGTTGTAACCAGTAATTTTGGTCATTGATTTGGGCTTTGTCACCACCAGCTCGGCAATGGTCAACACCGCACCAACATAGCCAACTTGCCAGTTAGCCAAGGTGGATTCAAAGCCGGTGAAAGCAAACGATCCCAATTCGTGGATGTACAGCGATGCGTAGTTGCTATTGAGCAAGTACACAGTGCCTTCTGGGCAGTAAGGATCAGGATAAATTGGCACACCAGCAACCATCAAAGCACGGAAGCCAGATTGTGGGCCGTCAGAGTCATTGTCAAAGCCAATGCCTTTGCCTGGGGTAATGACGTAAGACTCTTGAGCAACATAGTCTTGAGCCAACAAAGTCCACGTACCAAAACCGCACACGCCAAACGTGGGGACTTCGGCAGAGTTCTTCACAGTACCGCTGATGTATTGCAGCAGGTTGGCGCGAGTTGGGTTAACAGAACCGGCAG
>Ga0209084_1001304_pt1 | contig 21251 bp, 15 predicted proteins | sample C_130820_MF_Meta_FD_187309 | JGI IMG/M metagenome (GOLD analysis project Ga0209084, IMG submission 187309) | Freshwater microbial communities from Lake Croche, Canada to study carbon cycling - C_130820_MF_MetaG (SPAdes) (version 2) | ecosystem: Environmental > Aquatic > Freshwater > Lake...
GGTCCATCGCGTAATTTACGGTCATATTCTAATATTCCTGTTTCTCTATTGTAGACAACTGCCATATGTTTAAGAGCCAGGTTAGTTAATTCTGTAATTTCGTCGTATTTTACAATCTCGTGTAAATGTGTCGCAAAAATAAAACTGCTATTTAATTGGTTTAATTTTTGAATTCCCGCAACAAAAATACTGATAGCAGACGATATTTCAGTTCCAGAACACAATTCGTCGCCTAAAATCAAACTATCTTTATTAGCAACTGTTAAAATAGTTCTTAGTTCGCTCATTTCGACAGCAAATGTAGACAATCCTTTAAATATATTATCATTTCCAATAATTCGGGTAAATATATATTTATATGGTTTATATGAAAAACTAGAACATGGGACATATAACCCAGATTGTGCCATTATAATATTAATCCCAATTGATTTAATTAAACTTGTTTTTCCAACAGCATTAGTTCCATAAAGTAATATACCATCAATAATACTATTTCCAAGAGTAATATCATTTGCGACATATATTTCATTTTGGTGTAATTGTTCGATAAGAGGATGACGTATATTTTCTGCGTCAACGAATGATTTATCGCGATTATTTATAATGGTTGGTTTACAATAATTATATTTTTTAGATAACACCGTTTTCGAAAAAATAACGTCGATAATAGTTACAAAATTAATAATTACATCAATTTGTGGTTGTAACTCCTCGAATTTACCGATTATATCCTTAAACACAGATAAAATGGTGTCTTTCATAGATACCTTGATAGTTGAAATATTTTTACATAATGTATTAATTTCGTCGTTTGAAATTATATTATTTGCCGCGCTTTGTTTATTAAATTGAATATCCTTTTTAGAAATATTCAAGTTAAATTCTGTAGATTTGTTTGTATGTGATGATATGTATGTTAGTAGTGTTGGTTTAGTTTTTGTGTGTAAATTTTCTTTTAATAGTTGACATCTACGTTCGGTGCTAATTAAACTAAAATGGTTTTTTTCGGTTTCGTGGATTTTAACATATTCACACGATTTTGATTTTGTTTTTTTCTCACAAGATTCAATAACTGAGTTTAGATAAGAACGAATACATTCTAATTTATCGTTTGAGTCAACAAGAGTTTGTGTTTTATTGTCTAAATCAATATTAATATTTTGTTGAATAAAATTTATTTCAAATCCTTGTAATTGGTCGATATCTTTTGCTAAATCAATTATAAAATTATTATGAATAAAATCCCGGATAGTTTCACAAATCGTTGATATGTTATACATCTCTTTTTCATAAAAATTTAAATATTTCATAATTATTTTATCGTTGTTTATCAACTCATAAATTTCTTTAATAATACCTATATTTTTATATAAAATACAAATGGTTTTTGGGGTTATTTTTTTCATAAATATTTGTCTTTCAAATTTAGAAATATCTTTAATTTCTTGTAATTTAATTAAAATATTGGAATTAAAAAATTCTAATAAATACTCAATCATATCATATTCTTTTTGAAGATATTCACAGTTTGTTGTTGGGTTTAGGAAATTATAGGCAAATTTCCGTTTTCCCATAGGTGTTATACAACAATTTAACATTTTCAAAACTGATGAGTATTTACCGCTATAGTTTTGGTCATCTATAATATTAAGTTGTTTTAAAGAATGGTTTGCTAAAATAAGTCTTTCGGAACAATTTTCGAATATAGGTATTTTAATTTTATTTACCAAATATGGATTATGTTGGTAAATAAAATCAAGTAAAAAACAAAAGGATTGAGTTGCTATTGTATTATTATTAAATAAATCGAAATTATCAATTTTATAAAATCTGTCAATAATTTCCTTTTGATAATTTTGTTTTTCGCAATTAATTGCTTGTTGTAAATATTTAGATAGAGTCTTTTCTTTCTGAACAAAATTAATTCTATGAATGAGACTACATTGTATATTTGCGTAGTTAATCACATCTTCGACCTCTTTTTCAGGTAAATTCGATATAAAAATTACTTCACTCGGATTATAAATTGAAATAAACCTTTCCAGTTCATCATATGTTGTAGGATTATTAATATACTTTTCTTTAAACTGGAATATACTTGTTTTACCGGTATAAATATCAATATTAGATATTCCGACAACAACATATTTACCTTTCAAAACAAACGTGTTCTCAATTAAATCCACCCAAATACACGTTGTATTATTTGTAAGACGATGTGTATCATTATTAAAATATGTTCCTGGAGAAAAAATACCGGTTAAACTGCGTGTTATCGTATTATCCGGATGATTTATTTGACTATATACAACGGCAGTTACGCTTGCTTCCAATATTTTCTTAATATATTTATCAATCATCATAATATTAAAACCAGCCATAAGCACGTTATTTGAACCAACACATACGTTTTTTTCCGAAACGTTTAAATCACATATTTTTGAAAAATTCTGGATTTGACTACCAGATATACTATTCGTTGTTTTATCGCAAATTCCGTATACTTCATAAAAAGAACCAACCTGCATTAGTAAAATAGTATTTATTCCATAATCGGTTTGATATTTATCTGTTAATTCGAAATACTCTTTGATTAAAGCCATCTTGTTATATAATATGATGTATATGTATCTTTAAATACATTTAAATAGTTGTTATCATATTGTAGCGGGAATTTTAGAGTATTAAATAGTTATGAAATCGTCGTGTGGGATTCCGCTTATTGTCGACAATATTTTCTTTTTAAGAACCCTATAGGTGTCTTTGGAAATTATATTTAATTTATAAAATAAGAATTTTAGGATGATTAACATAATAGATGAATAATATGGAAGGGTTGTTTTGCGTGTATGGTCTCGAAGTATTTCATCTTTATATTTTTCGTTATAAATCGAAAATTCAACCCGTAAATTATTGTCTACATCTTTATACATTAATTTGTGTCCATGAACTACATAATTACTGTTGAATGATTTCCATATAGTTTTTTTAGTTTTATATTTGTCTACATTCAAGAATGTTTGTAACTTAAAAATTGTGCTTGTTACGTTATCTGTAAATATGGCAACATCAATATCACTTTCTCCTTTAAAATAGTCGTTGCGTTGAATACTTCCGTAAAAATATAACGGGATATCTAAATAATATTTTAGTTTATTAAAAAAACTGGTTTCATATGGTGATAATTCATGCTTGGTAGTCTGCATATTATATATTATAATAATATATAAATTATGGTTTCATTAAATTGTGAATAATACTATCTCTATTATTATTTGTGATTTCTCCGGCTAACATTGCGGATTCGTAAATTTTACGAATAACGTCAATTGGAGCATTACTTCCTGCCATCATTAAATTGTGCGAATGTAAGTATTTTTTTATAGATGGTAAATCCTTTTTTTTTATTTCTCGTTGGGCATTTAACACTTTTTTTTGTGTATTCTTATCCTTTATTAAAATACTTACGGTTCTTTTATGATTTGACTTTCCTAATACATATTTTCTGAGAGTTGTGTTTTTTATAAATGATTTGTGTTTTTTAGGTTCTATATTATTTCGAACGATTGTGGGTTCTGGTGGTTTAATCGAATTCTTAATCGGTTCTTTTATTGGTTGGGTATTTAAATTGGTGTGTTGTAAATGACCAGGCGGTTTAATTAAATTTGTCGTTGGTTGGGATAATGAGGTATAGTTTGATTGTTTTGACAATATTCTTTCTTTTAATTTATTCAATTTAGTTTCTCTTTCACTTAAATGTTGTGTAACAACGGGAGGAGATGGTTTTATTGGTTGTGTTTGGTTTGAATAATTACGATATGTTTTTTTAAATCCGCCTTTTAAACATCCGTATGGTATATCAGTATCTATATTATAATTTAATTTAATGGGTAAAGTAGAAGTCGAATTGTCTACAGTATTATAATAATTTTGTTTTAATTCTTCAGGAAGTTCTGTTTCGACATACTGAGTATTTAATTTTTCGGTATTAAGAGTAAAATTATTTCGCAATGTTTTTTTATATAAATCATCTTTATATTGTTGTTTCTCTTCCTTTTTTTTATTATTGGATAGTGTTTGTAAATATTCAAGAGAATCATTAAACTCATTATTATATTTTATTTCGCTTGGTTTAGGAGTTGTCTCATTAGGTGGGGCGGACTCTTTAGTTTTATGTTCTTTAATTCTTTTTAATAATTTATTTTTTAGAATGTTTGGTGAAATTAGTGGAACGTTTATTGGGTATTGTTTTCTCTCTTTATTTTTTTTAGTTTTACCCCCCATATTAAATATTTCAGGATTAATTTTTATGGTTTTTTTCAAGTCGTTAGACATTTATATCAATAACATACAAAAAAATAATCGTTTATATACATAAAACAATAAAAATGATTTAAAAATAAAATTGAATTCTAATTAATCGTTAAACCTAATGGTAACTATAGTAAATAAAACAGATAAATCAAATATGTACAATATTGAATCAGAACAATACATTGAGGAACCATGGAGTATTATTGAGTCTTATTTTAAGGGTCATCATTTGGAACGACTCGTAAGGCATCAGTTGGAATCATACAATAATTTTGTGGGATACCAAATTAATAAAACTATTGAAATGTTTAATCCCGTTCATATAGTTTCGGATAATGATTATGACCCTGCCAGCAAAAAGCATTCGTTAGAGGTGTTTATAACATTTGAGAATTTTCAGATGTATAGACCCCAAATCCACGAAAATAATGGTGCGATTAAATTAATGTTTCCACAAGAAGCAAGATTACGAAATTTCACGTATGCCTCGGCAATGACAATTGATATAAATATCAAATATATTATACGAACCGGAGCAAATTTGGAAAACTCACAAACAATCTGTAAAACCTTATCAAAAATCCATATTGGAAAATTACCTATAATGTTAAAATCAAATATTTGTGTTCTAAACCAGTATAAGTATGTTGAGCATACACATACTGGCGAATGTAAATATGATGCGGGAGGATATTTTATTATTAATGGGTCAGAAAAGACGGTTCTTGGACAAGAACGAACTGCAGAAAACAGAGTTTATTGTTTTAATGTTTCTAAAAATAATACAAAATATAGTTGGTCGGCAGAAATTAAATCTGTTCCAGATACTAAATGTATTTCACCGAAACAAACTAATGTAATGATTAGTTCTAAAAATAATGGATTTGGTAACGCGATTTACGTTCAAATTCCGAGAATAAAACAAGTTATTCCGCTATTTATTGTCTTTCGTGCCCTAGGCATTATAACAGATAAAGAAATATGTGAAAAAATATTGTTGGATATTAATTACTCAGAACACAAACTACTACTTCAATAACTACAAGCATCGATTATTGACGCAAATATATATTTAACACAAGAAGAAAGTATTAAATATATCACAAGTTTTGCGATGTATACCCCTATAAATATGGATAAAGAAACCGGAATTAAGAAAAAATTGGAATTTACGATGGATATCTTAAAGAATGATTTGTTTCCACACTGCCAGAACATCACCCAAAAAATATATTTCTTGGGATATATGACAAATAAACTGTTACACGCAAAATTTGAATTAATTAAGCCTGATGATAGAGATTCATATATCAATAAGCGAATTGATTTAACGGGTACATTATTAAATAACCTATTCAGGAATTATTTTAATAAATTGGTGAAGGATATGGAAAAACAAGTCATTCGAGAAATTAATACAGGTTCATGGAAGTCATCAGATGATTACGAAAATATTATAAATTTAACAAATTTATATAAAATCATTAAATCTACTACTATTGAAAATGGTTTAAAACGTGCGTTAGCAACAGGAGATTTTGGTATTAAACATATTAACAGTAATAAGGTTGGTGTTGCCCAAGTTCTTAATCGTTTAACATATATAAGTAGTTTAAGTCACGCAAGACGCGTATCTACTCCTACAGATAAAAGCGGTAAATTAATTCCTCCTCGTAAATTACATAATACGTGTTGGGGGTATTTATGTCCTGCCGAAACACCTGAAGGACAGAGCGTTGGAATTGTAAAAAATTTAAGTTATATGACGCATGTAACAATTCATTCAAATTCCCAACCATTATACGAATACATAACTCCTTATGTTATAAAACTAGAAAATCAAGAATTAACAAGTCTTGAAATGTTTAATAAAGTAAAGGTGTTTATAAATGGTGCTTGGTTAGGAGTTACAAATAACCCATATGAATTGTTTATTTCATTAAAAGAAAAAAAATATAAGGGTATTATTAATATTTATACCTCAATTATATTTGATTACCGAATGAAAGAAATACGTATATGTAACGACAGCGGTAGATTAACAAGACCCGTTTTACGCGTAAAGGATAAAAACATATTGTTAGATAATGATATTATTTCAAAAATTAGTTCTGGTGAACTTATTTGGGATAATTTACTAACTAGCACTAGTTTACCTGAATCCGTAATTGAGTATATTGACCCAGAAGAGCAATCGTTATCATTAATAGCGACAAAACCTAAAGATATAATTAATTACTCACCGGAACAAATCTTAAAATACACTCATTGTGAAATTCACCCAAGCACTATTTTTGGAATTTTAGCGTCTTGTATTCCGTTCCCGGAAAACAATCAATCGCCTCGCAATACGTATCAGTGTTTAGATATTAACGAATTAGTGTTATTGTCTTCTGGTGAAAAAAGACGAATCGCAGACATAAATATCGGCGATGAAGTTATTTCATTTCATCCAGAAACAATGGAAACATCATTCACAAAAGTAACTCATCACTATATCCGTGAAACAATCAAAAAAATATACAATATAAAAACAATTAGTGGAAGAGAAATAATCGCAACTGAAGACCATAAATTTATGACATCGTCTGGATGGATTGAAGTAAAAGATTTAATTCCAACAATCACTAAAATTGGTATATATATGAATAATTGTTATCCAATTAATAATAACTCCTTTGGCGAGTTATCTTGTATATTATCAGAAGAACAATTTATAAACTTCTTTAAAGAACAAAATTTTAAAATGAAATTAATAATGAAATATGTTTCTGAATTAAAAAATCAAGAACTATTACCATTATATAACAATAATAATAAAATTAGTATTCTATCCAGAATATTTGGGTTTATCTTATCAGATGGTTCAATTAACTGTTATACTAGAGACAATAACAAATTTACAAGTTGTAGTTTAGATTTCGGCACAATTAAAGATTATACCGATTTTCAAAACGATATCAAATATTGTGGATTTAGAAATTGTGCCTATTATGCAGGTTCAAGAACATTCAATAACAGAACACATCAAACGTTTTCAGTTTCTCATAATGGGTCACTTCCGGCGTTATTGTTAAGTTTGGGAATCACTTTTGGACGAAAAACAGAAACAATTCGAAACCCAATTCCTGATTGGATTATGACCGGTTCATTAATTATTAAACGTGAGTTTTTAGCAGGGTTTCAAGGTGGAGATGGGTGTAAAATTAGATGGAATAAACTTAATAAAAAAGGGTATAATTATGTTTGTGCTTCAACAACACAACAAATAAACCCAATATATCAACAAGGACTTTCTAACTTTATAAATCAATGTATCCAACTAATGACCGAATTTAACATTATTGTTAATTATATTGAAGAACCAGTTGTTGAAAATAGAATTAAAATTGGTTATAAAATGTCAGATAGTCAAGATAATTTAATAAACTATTATGATAATATTGGATATAGATATAGTTATACAAAAAATAGTTCGAGTGCTAAGGTAATTGAATATTTAAAATATAAAAAAACTATATTTGAAAAACATACATCGTTAATATTAAACATACGAAAATTATATGACGAATCCAAAACAAATACTCATATATCAAACGTTTTAAATGTTCCGTGTAATTTCATATCTGATACTCTAAGAAGCTATAAAAATAATAGACAAATAAGTTGTCCTAATCTAAAAGAAAATAATATTGAACAGTGGTTAAATGAAATGGTTTCGGTTAATGAAACGATGTTTATCACAATTGATAGTATAACTGAAGTTGAAAATAGACTAATTTCAGATATTACAGTTGAGTCTGAAAATCATAGTTTTATCGCAGGAAATAATTTCCTATCAAGTAATTGTGCGCAAGGAAAACAAGCAATGGGCGTATATGCGACTAATTATGAAACAAGAATGGATAAAACCGCGTATGTTTTAAATTACCCTGCCAGACCATTAGTCGACACAAGATTGATGAATTTAATTCAATTAAATAAAATTCCTTCTGGAACTAATGTAATTGTGGCAATTATGACACATACAGGATATAATCAAGAAGACTCAATATTGTTTAATAAAGGTTCGATTGATAGAGGATTATTCGTAACTACGATTTATCATACTGAGAAAGACGAAGATAAACAAAAAATTAATGGCGATGAAGAAATTAGATGTAAACCAGACATTTCTAAAACAAAAGGAATTAAAATGGGCAATTACAACAAGGTCAACAATAAAGGTGTTATTCCAGAAAATACAATTGTTGAAAATCGTGATATAATTATTGCGAAAGTAACTCCCATTAAAGAAAATCGTAACGACCATACTAAAATAGTTAAATTTGAAGACCATAGTAAAATCTTCAAAACTACTGAAGAAACGTTTATCGATAAAAATTATATTGACCGAAATGGTGAAGGGTATAATTTTGCAAAGGTTAGATTAAGAACATTTAGAAAACCTGTTATTGGAGACAAGTTTTCAAGTCGTCACGGACAAAAAGGAACTATCGGAAATATTATTCCAGAATGTGACATGCCATTTACTAAAAACGGTTTAAAACCTGATATTATTATCAACCCTCACGCAATTCCATCTCGTATGACAATCGGACAATTAAAAGAAACCATACTTGGTAAGGTTCTTTTAGAACTCGGATTATTTGGAGATGGAACCCCATTCGGACAATTAAGTGTTAAAGATATGTGTGATGAATTGTTGAAGTTAGGTTATGAATCTAACGGAAACGAACTATTATGTAATGGTTTAACTGGAGAACAACACGAATGTAGCGTATTTATGGGACCTGTATTTTACCAGCGTTTAAAACATATGGTTAATGATAAAACGCACAGTCGTTCTATTGGACCGATGGTTAACCTTACAAGACAACCTGCTGAAGGTCGCAGTCGTGATGGTGGGTTGCGATTTGGGGAAATGGAGAGAGATTGTTTTAAAGGCGCGTCCCATATCTCCATAAATAATGGGTTAAGTATAAAAATTGAAACTATGGAAAAATATAATTGGGATGTAATGGGTTGGAGTGAAAAACACAACGGTATTGTAAAAGCAACTCAAACCGATTTTATGTATAAAGGAGAAAGATATTGTGTGTCGGTTACATTAGAAGATGGACATAAAATAATATGCACGGAAGACCATCCAATTTTAACTTCAGAAAATGAATGGGTAAAAGTAAAGGATTTATTAATTAATCGAGAAACAAGAGTAAAATGTGGTATTAATTATCCATTAATGGAAATTGAAGAAGAAATTAATGAATGTGATGGGTGGAACCTTGACCTTGATATTATAAAATTACAGACACAAACACCAAAACATTATTTACGAACTCTTGCTTTTGCGAGAATAATTGGTTATTTAATTGCTGATGGTTCAATTTCATATGATAAACGAAATAATGTAGCAAGAGGAGTAATATATCTAGGACATATGTTAGATGTTAACTCGTTATTAATTGATCTAAGAATGTTTTGTCATATACGCCAAACCAAGTTTAAAATAAACAATTATTATTATATTTCAATACCTCAACCATTTATGAAAATTATACTAAAATTAAAAGGAATCATAATTGGAAGAAAAATAACTCAACCTGCTGAACTTCCAGAATTTATTTTAGATGATAAATGTCCTAGACCTATTATTCGTGAGTTTTTAGGAGGATTATTTGGAGCAGATGGACATACTTGTTCTTTATTATTACATCGTGGTAAAAGAGATAATATAACATCAATATCATTTTCACAATCGAAGACTTTCGAACATTTAGGTTCATTGACAACTATGATAGAAAATATAAAACACTTATTAAATAAATGTGGAATTCATAAAATCACCATACAAAATTTTAAAGAAACGACTAGTTCTAAAAAAAAAAATATTAAATTAGGTGAAAATAAAACAGATGGTAATCATCAGTTAACATTACATTTAGATATGGACGAATTAATCCCGTTTTATGAAAAAATAGGATTTAGGTATTGTTGCCACAAATCTCAAAGACTTGAAGGAGGCGTATCATATAAACGATTACGTAATGAAGTTACTAGACAACATAATTGGTTAGTAAATCGAGTTGATGAAATAACTAAATTTACAGAAATAAAAAGGATAAATCCAAATAAAATTGTTCATACAAAAAAAGCAATTATTCAAGCAGTTGATGAATTAAAAACAAGAGAGGGGTTATTACATGAATACGCAATACCTTCAACTCATGATATTACAGACCATTTAATAAAAGGCACAACCTTTGGGAAATTTACATCAAAATCGTTTCCGACTGCCGAACAATATTTAGAAAGTATTGGAGCATTAAGTTGGTTTTTAAAAGATGAATCAAAACCATATTACGAAAATAATAAAGGAATTATATTTGATAACGAATATGACGAGAACCTAGATGAAACACCTAATGAAAACAACGTTAATATAGAAGATATTGAAGAGACAGAAGAAATAACTACTGATGAAGAAGAAAATTCAAAATATGGTGTAAACCGAAGTAAGTTATGTTTGCCAACCATGAATTTAAAAGTAATATCAATACTTCCTGCCGGAGTTCATAAAGTGTATGATATAAGTGTTGATAAAGTCCATTCGTTTTTAGCAGATGGAGTTGTGGCACATAATTGTATGGTTTCACACGGAGCCGCAAGATTTACACGTGGACGATTGTATGATGCGTCGGATAAATATTCTGTTCATGTTTGTAAAAAATGCGGATTAATTGCCTCATATAATAATGAACTAAATATACATTTATGTAAGACGTGTGATAACAGAACCGATTTCGCGTATGTCGAAATTCCTTATTCTTGTAAATTACTATTTCAAGAATTAATAACTATGAATGTTGCTCCGCGTATTATAACCGAGCATTAAATAACAAATCGATACTTGAATTGTATAAATTAGAATAGGAGTAGAATAAGTAGATTAGTTAGAAATAAAATTTTTTATTTAGACATAACTAAATAAAAAATAATTAAAACATGTGGGTGATTTTATTCACAAAAAACGTGGTTGAACCAAATAAAATGCCTCCCCATAAAGTGTCTAAAATAGCAGTAGATACTTTCCAATTTTTTAATAAAGCTACGTTAGTGAAGTCGTAGACAGCATAAATAACTAATCCTAAAATAAACGCGTCTTTGACACTTCTATTTTTTTGAATAATAAAATAACTTAATCCAAATATTAAAAATATGTAGACAATTCCGGACGCAATAATATTAATTTGTATCTCTGAACCTTGAACACTTTTAATTTGTCTATTGAAATAGTCCTTAAAAAAATTAATATATAGACCGTCTAAAATTACAAAAATAATAGAAGTTAACAAATATTTAATCATATATATAAATAAATATTATTTTAGAAGTGTATTATTAACATTTTTTATAGATGTATTATATAAATGTCTGTAATTCGTGGAATTATGCCTCCCGCAACAGTGGATGTTGACAAAAGTTATGAAAATTATGAGAATGTGAGATTTACTTTAAGGAACGCATGGAACACTAAATATACACAAACCACAAAAGCAGTGACTCCTTTTAGAGCAGTTACAAATTCAGGCGATATATTGAGTCGAGTAGCGTATTCGTGTGGCGGTCCAAGTCAAGCATCCCAAAGTCGTCCTGGTCTTTTTGGAATAAAGGGACAGATTGGTTCTATTAAAAGTAAGTGTGATGGTTCAGGAATACCACCATCAACGTGTAATGTAAAATATGTGTATGATAGTTCTAACTATACAACCTTTTTAAAACAACAGGCAACAAATAAAAACTATAATGATATATCTAATGGTGGAAATAAGAATAGTGGAAGTCAAGTTTCATTTAGAGCAGTTCGTATATATTAATTCGCGTTTACTATAATATATTATAATTATATATTATAAGAATGACACAATTTGACGATATAATAGTTACTCCTGTATATGGACCATTAAACACATCACAAACCCCAAATGTGTTGCCTCGTCATAATTATGGTATTTTAACTTGCGCAACTCCGAATCCTCCTTTATTTTATCCATCCCAAGAACCCATTAATACGGACCAATTTGTGAATTCTCGAAAACAATATACGCAAGCATTTAGTTTAAATAAAATGACCCCAATAAATAAACCGAATAATAGCACATCATTTTATTCGTATTCAACCCAAATCCATCGTCCTGTATCTACGAATGTGAACTATATACCTCCACAAGATTCATCGCTATACTTGTCTCGTAAAAAGGCTTTAGCAGTTGGTAAATCATCATATAAAGTCGGACTACCTCAGAACGCACCAGTCGCAACAAAAAATTACTATCCAAGTGGTGTTAGAAGTTCTATTCGAAGGACCAGGTCTGGTGGGTGTACTGCTCCGGCAAAAAAAGGGTCCATTTACAACACAAGTTTGTCAAACGGTCAGTGTTGTGCGTGGGGGTCTTTAGTTAGAAGCACATATTAAAGAGTGACAACAATATAATATAATTTTATATTTAATTATATTATATGACTAGTGAAATTAAAGGACCCAGTTATTTAGAACAGATTTATAATACAATAAAAGATACAACAACAAGCACGTATAATACTATTAAAAACAAATCACTCTCTTTAAAACAACAATATTGGGATACAGCAACCGGGGGTAAACGTCGACGTAAATCGGCAAATAAAGCAACAAGAACGCGTATTAAAACCCCGTATAAAAGAAAACGAAATTCAACAAGAAAACGGTAATTATTTTTTCTTTGTCATAATTTTATAAATTAAATATATAATTAAAGCAGATAAACTCGCAAAATATAACTGGGTAATTGTATCTTTAGGAATTGTTATTCCTGTTTGTTCAGGAACAAATGCTTCCTTACAAGAAGCACCAGTAATTGGATTTTTTTTATTTGAAAAACTACACGGGTCCATATTTTGAATATCAACGGTGGTTACATAATGTGTTTCGTTTGAAACATTATTATTTGCGTCAATTGTCTGCATGGTTATTTCTTGACATTTAGGATTAGAACCAGACAAAAAGGAGGTCATAATTGAGTATGGGTTTAACACATTTAAATCGCTAATAGTTCCAGGGATTAATCCTTTAAATTCGCTAAAATTAACCCCCATTCCAGAGGATACTATAGGAATGTTACCTTGTGGAACATTATTAATATAAATATATCTATCAACTGACGTATTTGTTGTGGTATCCATACAAGTGGCGCCTGTTTTTAAAAAGAACTTATTTCCTAATGGTTTACCTGTTGCCGACGCCTTTCCTCCTCCAGAAACAAGCAACTCAACATATGATATTAAACCGGTAATATCTCGTCCTAATGCTGATAAATTCCCGTCAGAACTCATACCAATGTCAGACGGAGATTTTATATTTTTGTAATACGGATAATCGGGTCCAATTAGTTTTGTCTGAACACCGTTAGCATCTTTTAAGACATCTTGGAATAAGTTGGATGACATTTATATATAATATATAATTTTTTTCTTTTCATCAGATGTAATTAAACACTACTATCGACAACAGGCGTAGAATCTTCAAAACTTGCTCCAGAAATATCTGGAGGACTACTTGGTAAATTTTGTGTTGCGTAATTGGTTTGTTGTAAAACGATTTCGTTCACTTGGTCAGATAATGAAATTAAGTTTCCACTAATATCAGAAACTTGTTTTTGGAGAGGAATTAAAGAATCAACTTGACTTTTTAAAAAAGCAATATTTCCAGCATTTTGTTGTGAAAGTATGAATGCGTTATTTGGGTTATTAAAATCATAATCTTTATATTGCGGTGGTTGTTGTTCAAGTCCTTCTTTAAATCTAAAATGTGCTAAAAATACTTGATATATAATTAAAATACTAAAACATATAATTAATATTTTTGTTAGGAACGCAATATATAAATACATTATTATATAATACTTTTATTTATTTTTTTATTATAACACAATAATATAAATGTCGTCCGCTTTTTACCCATTAGGAATGAAATCATATAACAATCATACTAATCAAGGAGGATACATATCTTGGAAAGGAACCGGCGTTTTTAGCAATCCAGTTGGAATTACTTCTGGTAACATTAGACCATTAACAAATAACGACCCTTTGAATAATTCAAATGTTGGTTTTGGATTACCACGTCCAATTAAGCATTATAGAAAGGGTCGTTCTATTGGCAATAATAATGGGGTTGCGTCGTCGGGTGGAGGTTCATTAATTAAACAAATGATTGATATACCAGGAGGATATAATATTTTTCCAAACACGGTAAATGAAACGTCCAATACGGTTAACTTAAACGAACATTGTAATACCTGTTACGGAATTGGCGTTATATCTAATTGGATGCCTATTACAAATTTAACAGAAAAACCTGAAACAACCACTCAAACAAGCACCTTTTGTTGTAATGATGAAAAAAAAGCACTAAGAAGAACACGACCAACTAATACAAAACTTAAGAAAAAGTATTATACAACCACCTCACAATATTTATATAATCGATGTAAGACATACGAACAACAACAATTTAATTATATAACAAGTGGTAATTCCGCATCTAAACCAGGAGACCCATCTTCTATTAATAATACTTATGTTGGAAATTGTAATCCTAATTTGGATATTGATAATCCAGTTGTAGACACAGATGGTTCATATAATACATTAACAAATCCACAAGGATGTAAAGTAACTCAATATAAACCAAACAATTATAAGTTTTCAACACAGGGAGCAGTTTCAAGTAGTGACCGTATTCTTCGATTAAATGTCGACACAATAAATACAAATAACGCAAATATTCATTCATTAAATTTACAAAAATCAAAATATTTTCAAGGCGGATGTGATGGAGTATCAAGTATTTTTTATATTCCAAATAAAATCATTAGCGAAACGACAAACAACGGAACGTGCACGGCATTGTGTCACGACCCGTGCCCTGTAATATCTTTATCAACTATTGCAACAACAACGGATAATATTATTTGGGTTTTAACAGAAGATACAACTATTGTAAGTTGTCAAACATTAACAATACCTTCTGGACAAAGATTAAATATTTCTATGGGTCTTACGCTAACAAACAACGGAACAATTGAAAATTCAGGTGAATTAAGAAATGTGAATGGTACATTTATAAATAATGCTAATTTTACAACTTCAGGAACAGTTAATGGTGCTGCTACTACAACAGGAACCACTACAAATAGTTCAACTGGTGTAATTGACAACACTGGAACTTTTAATATTAAAGCAGGTGATACTTTTAGTAATTCCGGAACCATACGTATACATACTTCGGTTGGGAAATTTAAACAATTTAAAGATTTTACTAATTCGGGAACAATCTATATATATGATTCAGGAAATTTAGAGATTAATACTGGTAAGGTTCTAACAAATAATGGAAATATTTATACTGGGGTTTCATCTCAGTGTGTGGTCGGAACCATAACCGGAACTGGAACAATTGCCGGAACCATGCAACAACCTGTATGTCCACCACCACCATAAAAAGAAGATTTGTCTACAATATATAAATAACACACTATACCCAAACGAGTTTACAAGTTAAAATGTGTTATTTACACGTTTATTAAACGATAAATTGCGGAATGAATGAATGAATGAACGAATAAGTAACTATTACAAATATAACAAAAATATTAAAATAATCTAGAATTGAAACTTATGACTGTAATTATAAAATGAAAAATCATTTATTTATTTTATTTAACGAATTATAAAAATATTTTATAATTATAATTATGAAAGTCAAGTATTATTTTATTATTATGTTGTTGATATTTTATTATTTATTTGAAAGCAGTGAAACCATGGAAGAATCAATTAGAATAAGAAGATTAAATAATGATGGATTTTGCGTTTTATATAATCCGACCTACGCAATTGATACAAATAGTTATCCGTGTCAACAACTAATGAGTGATGTTTTACAAAAATTACCAGATGATTATATATTTATTGATTACATTTACAAAATAAATAATGTTGCGTTGTCTACATTTCATAGAGATGTTACCTCCAGTAAATATATATATAAAACAAAATATCCAATTTATACATTAATTTTGTATAAATATGATGGTGCTTTATTATCTGTTTGTCCAGGAAGTAATCAAACATATCCATTTGTTTGGTCTTCAATCGTTAATATAACCGGTAAATCAGGGGCCGCTTTTTTATTTGATTCTGATTTATTACATGCTGGATGTTTAAATAATTGTAATAAACGGGAATTAATACAGTATAAACTATGTCATAAGGACGATTTACATATGTTATCCCATTTACAAAATGTAAATATGAATAAATCCGAAAAGTGTACTACATCATATTCTCAAAATATCATACGTAAATTATCATATTATTTTGAAATGCCTATAAATTATATTTTATATCCGTTAATGATTAAACGGGAAAATACAAATAGTATTATTGGTAAGATTCAAACGTTTATTCCAATAACTTTTTATAATAATACATAAATATATAATGTCAACTGCTTTTTATCCGTTAGGGATGCAGACATATAATAATCATACAAATCAAGGTGGGTATAAATCGTGGAAAGGAAACGGGACTTTTAGCAACCCAACGGGAATTACAGCAGGAAATATTCGACCATTTACAAATAAAGACCCAACCAATAATTCATATACAGGGTTTGGATTACCAAGACCAATTAAACAGTATAGAAAGGGTCGAGTAATTCCGAATAATATTAATGGTGTTTTTCCAACAGGAACTGGAGGACAAGTAGTTAAATCTTCATTGGGTAGTTCGTTAATAAAGCAGATGATAGATACGCCAGGAAATTACAATATTTTCCAAAATACGATAACTGAAACATCAAATATAAGTAATTTAAATAATGAATGTATTAATTGTAATGGAATTGGAGTTATTTCAGATTGGATGCCTATAACTAATTTAACAGAAAAACCCCAAGAAGTAACTCAAACCCAAAAATTGTGTTGTAACGCAGAGAAAAAAGCGACTGTTCGTTGTTTACCGACAAGTTCCAATATAAAAATAAACGGGTATTCTCCAACGTGTTCATTGACAAATAATTACTTTTCGAATTTACAACAATATAGACAAAATAGGTGTCAAACGTATGACCAACGCGCATTTAATTTTATTTCAGTTGAGAATTCTCAATTAAATACATATAATGCGAAGTGTTCACCAACATCAAATCAATTTACAAATGTAAGTAACGACGAACCGTGTCCGGCAACAAATAGTCCGTGTAATGTAGTTGTTTATAAACAAAATAATCCCCAATTTGCCCAACAAGGTGGGGTAAAAAGCAGTTTACGAACATTTAAATTAGCAGTAGAAAACACAACGACATTTAAAATAGCGAAAACAACAAAAAGTGGTAGATGTTCCATTTTTTGTCCTATCCCACCACCACCGACACCGCCAATTATATGTGGAGAAATAAATGTGTCAAGTATTGCGATTCAAGGAGAAGATAACACGTGGACATTATACCAAAATACAACTATTGATAAGTGTCAAACATTAATAATTCCTATAGATAATACACTAATAATTAGTAGTGGAATTACCTTAACAAATAATGGAATCATCAATAACGCAGGAACTATTATAAATAATGAATAACTGTATAATACAACACTAATATAAAATATAATAAATTATAATTATATTTTATAAATGTCAACCCAGAATTATTGGACAATAAATCAAGTTGAATTTTTACATAAACTTAAGGCTCAATGTTTAGAATATAGCGAATTTAATAGAAAACAAGTGAAAAAATACACAACAACAAATACCCATTTTAATATTCCTATTTTAGTATTATCCGGTTTAAATTCATTTGTTGCGTTAGGTTTACAACCATTCGTCAAACAGGAATATATCTCAATAATAAATTCCGTATTATCTCTTACTTGTGGAATATTATCGTCGACAGCGTTGTATATGAAATATAACGAAAAAATAAATACGTGTGTTTCGTGTTCTCATGACTTAAATGATTTACACGCGACAATCTTCAAAGAATTAAGTTTAGATGAAGATTCTAGGTCAATGGATGGAAAGGATTTTTGTAATAAAATGTTTGATGAATACACCAAAATAATGCAGAAACATATTGTCCCAAAAAAACACATACAAATGTTTTTATTAACCGATAAAGAAAAACAAAACAACGATGAACCAACACTACAACCCAAAATAAGTAGTTCTACAAATACTGAAGACTTATATGAATATACTAAAGAACCTCTAGAGAATGAAGCGCCGCAGCATGAAACTGATAAGTATGAACCAGCAGAGAATGAACCAGAAGAGGATGAATTAAACGATATCGAAAAGGACCAACCACACGTAATAAGTGTTAACGAAAGCAAACAATCCCAAAATTTATTTTCGTTATTTGGTTCTTATTCTACTTAATTTTATTGAATGGATATGCCGATAAGAATGTGTTCGGTTTTTCAAAAATATTATTATATGGGATATTGTGTTTTTCGCACCAAAAAATACATTTTTGAATATTATTTTTTTTCAAAATGTCAAGTTTTTCGTTTTTATTTTTATTTTTAAGAAGGTTAATAATATGGTGGATAATTTCGAGTTGTTGTTGTCCGATAATGATATTCATATCATCAATTTTATTAATAAAATAATATGGAAGTTCTGATGTAATTATGGAATGTATATTTTTAGTATCGCATTTATTTTCGCATATTTCGAGTAATTTATGATGGTAATCCTCGTTATATGTGAATTTTTTACAAACCAGGTATTTATCACAACTAAATATATTGCTTGTATTTGGTTTTATTATATAAACCTTTTTAAAGATATAGGTTAATATATATAAAATATCCAGAATGGGTTTATGATAAACATTCGATATTTTAATAATCGAAATGCCTTCATCATTTTGACATTTTAATATTAATAATAAGATGTCAATTAACCCGAAAATATAAGTATTGATATTTTTATATGATTCGTTGTCTAATTCACAGAAAATTAAATTATATTTTTGAAATGGAAAAATTGCGACTGTATTCTGTAAGTTTAAACACCCGGTATGTTTGTCATTTTTATCTGGGTTTAACAGTTGGATGCTGTCAATGACAGATAAAAAATTAGGACTTATTATTAATGAATTTATATTATGAAGACCGTCAAATATGTTTGAGATGCTTGATATTTCTAAAAAATCATAAAAAATCCCGGATTTTTGTTTTAATTTACTTATAGATAAATCAATTTCTGGAATTTTTGAAAAAATATATTCATAAGTATTAACTATTTTTGAAATGGTATCGTAAGTATTATTGTGTTCGACTAAACAAATGTTTATTAATTGTTTAATTGCTTTATTGTAATAATTATGTGTGCTGTATGATGCGTAAATTGGTATTTTTTCAATTTTAAATGAGGCGCTTAACTCACATTTATTAAAATTTTTAGGCAATATATAATAACTCATAATGTTAATATTATAGTAATTATGTATTTTTTAAGTCTTGGAAATGTATGTATAATATTAAGTTTAAAGTTTTAAGGTATTTTTTGCTTTAGTTTTTGGTTCATTGGGTTGTTTTGGTTCCTTGGTTTGTTTTAGTTCCTTGGGTTGTTTTGGTTCCTTGGTTTGTTTTGGTTCCGTTGGTTCTGTTACGACTCGTTGTTTTCTAGTTTTGTTTTTAGGTAAGGTTTCGTCATTAGGTTCTTTTATAACTCGTTGTTTTCTGGTTTTTTTGTTAATGATTGTTTCCTGAGGTTCAGGTATAAATTCTTCGACAGGAGGTTCAGGTATAAATTCTTCGACAGGAGGTTCAGGTATAAATTCTTCGACAGGAGGTTCAGGTAAACCAATCGGTTGTTGTGACTGAACAATTTCGTCTTCGTCGATTGCTTCGGTTGCTGGAGTTAAAAGTAATTTGGTATTTAATTTTTTAATTTTAGGTTTTAATATTTTAACTTCTTCTGTTGCGATTTGTATTGCGTTTTTTGTTTCCTTGATATCGGTAGTATCAATATACCCGTCTAAATCGAGTTGAACATTTTCAACATTAACATTACCTATTTTTTTATAGATAAAATATCTATTTAAAAAGGATATTCTTTTTTCGAATGCGTTCATTTTTAATGCGTCTCCGTATTCATTTTCCAACTTTTTATTTTTTTTAACGTCATCAATCATATTTAAATACAGTTCGCTAAATGAACCACTTCCTTCAGGAAATCCTAATTCTTGTGCTTCAATTCTGTCAATTAATCTAAATCCATAATTTATCATAACTCGATTTAAATATTCGTGATTGACTAAATACTCAGGGATTAATTGATTAATTGATTCCTGATATACGTCAATTCTATTTCCAATAGAACTTATGTTATCTTCAAATGTGGTTGATGTGTATCCCTTTACGATTTCTAAAATTTTTTTACCGTCGTCTAAGATTTGAATACTTTCGCCTTGGGATTTATTTTTTAAAGTATTAAATATGAGTTCACCATCATAACACGCGCCAATAAAATATCCGCCTGTTTTGGTACATTCGGAGACATTTTTTAAGAATCCTTTAAATGTATCAATGCTTTCGAAAAAGTAGTGTAATGCGAATTGACATGAGGCAACTTGAAACCCTTCTTGTCCTTTTCCGAATTGTCTAAATACGCCTTTGCCTAATGTATTCTCATCTTTTACCCCCATACCAAAAACTGCCTTGGTTATTTGTTTTGCTTTATCGTTTAACATAGCGTCTCCATTTTTAATATTGTTCGCGCTATTTCCATTAACAAATAAAGCATATGGCATATCTTTAATTTTTTTGCGGTTATTTAAATATCTAGCACAAGCACCATCTAATTTATTTTCTAGATTG
>Ga0209084_1001305_pt1 | contig 21231 bp, 12 predicted proteins | sample C_130820_MF_Meta_FD_187309 | JGI IMG/M metagenome (GOLD analysis project Ga0209084, IMG submission 187309) | Freshwater microbial communities from Lake Croche, Canada to study carbon cycling - C_130820_MF_MetaG (SPAdes) (version 2) | ecosystem: Environmental > Aquatic > Freshwater > Lake...
TGATAATATGCCAGAAGAAAGTTTTTTCAACCTGCAATTAGATTTTACTGATAAAGACCCTAAATACAAATTAGCACAATATCGTTGGAAAGCAATTAATAGTATTAACGGATTGCGGTATGGAAATGGAGGTATGAGTAGTTGGACAAAGACTTATGTTGCTAACATGCAAACACATGAAAATCAAACTGACGGTGATATTTCACGTATTGCTGATTTTTGCTTAGATAGTACAGATAATTTATATTGGTCAATGTATGATTGTTACTCTACTACCTATCCCAATCATACTCCGTTTCAAGCGTGGCGTGCTGGATTCCGTGAAGGAGTAAAGATGGTTCTTGATAAAGGTTCTAAACCTGATATTGATACATTCAAAGAGACTGCTGCCAAGCGTAACCTAAACAACTTAACTATATGGCAGAATGTAGGGGCAGATGTTGAGAATGGGTTGTGGGCTATATATGGCGCACGATTGGGAACATATATGACTATGTTAACTGATTGGGAACATACTAATGTTCAATGGTTTGATAACTATACCACAATGTGGGAAGAACATAAAAACGTTGACCCTGCTTTTGAAGCCGCAAATATCGGGGACTCTCTTAAAGATAAATTAGGTCTACCCATGTGTGCTTTAAACAACGAACAAAGTAAGTTTTTTAAACGTCATTACAATAGTGACAAGCACAACTTAGGCCCACTTGTAACCGAGATGGATATAATAAGAAAAATAGAAGGTTGGTAATGAGCGGGGAGTACGACCAATTTGCAAGAGACATGCGTGACCGCTTGAATGCGGTTAGTCCATCTTTGTGCCTTGCTAAATGGCAACAAGTTTCTATTCACTTGCCTAGTGGATTGACGCATAGTTGTTATCACCCACCTGCACACAAAATACCACTGGACTTATTAAAAGTACAACCTAGTACACTACATAACACTCCTATCAAAATCCAAGAACGTAAACAAATGCTTGAGGGGAAAAGACCAGAAGGTTGTAGTTACTGCTGGAAAGTAGAAGATGCTAAGAGTGATGACCCTAAAGGTCATATGAGCGACAGACACTATCGTAGTAGTGAATGGTGGAATGCACCCACTTTTGAAGAAGTGACACAAAACAAGTTTGACTATGATGTAGTCCCTCGTTATGTAGAAGTTAACTTTAATCAAGCATGTAACTTTAAGTGTATGTATTGTAGTCCGCATCTTTCTAGTAGTTGGGAAGAAGAAGTTAAGAAGCATGGTCCATATCAACTAACAAACATGGCTCACAACAACATTCAGTCGCTTGAAGAAAAAGGGATGATGCCAATTAAGGTTGCTAATAAAGATAACCCTTATATTGAAGCATTCTGGCAATGGTTCCCTGAAATCTATCGTAAACTACGTGTGTTTAGAATGACAGGTGGAGAGCCACTCATGGACAAGAACACATTCAAAGTTTTAGACTATGTGAATGAGAATCCACATGGTCAACTGGAGTTAAGTATCACTAGTAATATGTGCCCTCCTGATCAAAAATTGTTTGACAAGTTTGTTGAAAAAGTCAAGGCATTAGAAGAACTACGCACTTACGAAGACAAAGAAAACTTCAATGTGCATAGCGGTAATAACTGGTATGTAGATAAAGGATTCAAGCATTTTTGGTTGTTTGTATCATTAGATGGATTTGGTGAACAAGCAGAATACATGAGAACTGGTTTAGAATTTGAACGCATGTTGAATAACGTTAAAATATTTTTACGTGAAACAAAATATTCTACTGTGAGTTTTATTAACACATTCAATATTATGTCTATTCCAAGCCTACACAATTTCCTAGCTATGGTCTTAGAATTAAGAGCAGAGTTTGGTGGAAGAAGTCAAGTTGAGTTTGAGATTGCACCCGATCAAACTGATACTGAAAAAGAGAACAACATTGTACACAAAGTATATACACAAAAGAAATATCAACGTGTGTTCTTTGACATACCAATACTACGTTATCCGCCGTGGTTTAGTATACAAAATGCCGGCGAATATGGAATTAACGAGGTTGAACATTGCCTACAGTATATGGAAGAAAATGTGCAAGGTACCGACTATTTAGAAACATTTGAAGGATTTAAACCTTATGAGATATTGAAAATTAAACGAGACCTTGCTATAATGAAAGAAACTCTACCCCAAGAACAATTGCTACTAAATAAGAAGGACTTCTATATGTTTATCACAGAATATGATAGACGTAGACAAACAAATTTTATAAAAACTTTTCCAGAACTAAAGAGTTACTGGAAAGAGTGTATTAAAGCACATACCAAACATTAAGGAATAATATGGCAGGCAAACGACATACTGAAAGTTTTGCAGATTACAAAATAAGGCTAATCGATCCAATTAGCGAAAGTTATTGTGCTGCAAAATGGCTAAATGCTACTATTTGGTTAGGTAACGGACAAACAACAAGTTGTCACCACCCTTTAGGGCATCAAATTAATGCGGCTGAATTAATTACCAATCCATCAGCAATTCACAACACGCCGCATAAAAAGTTCATGCGTAAGTTGATGCAGGAGGGACAACGTCCTCAAGAGTGCGAATATTGCTGGAAGATTGAAGATATTGGTCGTAATAATATGAGCGACCGTGTTTATAAAACTGCCGTGTTTGAAGAAAGCGACATCTTACGTACTGCTAAAGCAGATTGGCAAGAGAATACAATGCTAAAGACATTGGAAATTAGTTTTGATCGCACATGTAATTTTGCTTGTAGTTATTGCAATCCAAGTTTTAGTACAACATGGGTTAAAGACATTCACAAATTTGGTCCATATCGTAATATTGATGGTGATGCACGTAGTCACTTTATCAATGTGGCTGACCATGCTAAGCCATTAGCAGATGACATAAATCCATATATTCAGGCATTCTGGAAATGGTGGGAACAAGAAGATGGTCTTGCTGATAATTTAGAAGAAATTCGCATTACCGGTGGAGAGCCACTTATGGCTCCTGGTGTATGGAAATTGTTTGAATGGTTTAAGAATAATCAAGAACGAGTTAAGAATCGTAAAGACGGCAAAGTTATGCGGTATGCAATTAACAGTAATCTAGTACCCAAAGATGATATCATGGATAAGTTAATTGAATTGAGCCATTTTGTACCTCACTTAGAAGTATATACTAGTTGTGAAGCATTTGGAGCACAGGCAGAATACATTCGTGATGGATTTGAATGGAGCAAATGGATTCATAATTTAAAACGTTTACATACTGAAGGTAATATCAAAAAGACACACATGATGATGACTATTAATAGTTTGTGTTTATCTAGCATTGTTCAATTTATGGATCAGATGATAGAATTCAAAAAGATTCACAACTCCCCATATCCAACAATGAGTTTAAACATTTTACGTTTTCCTAGCTTTCAAAGTTGTACAATGTTGCCAATGGATATTCGTCAGAAATATGCGATAGAATTGCAAACATGGTTAGATGCACAGATTGCTGCTGATTTTAGAACAACCGACGGAACACCAATGTTACAATCAATTGAACGTGAACAAACTCAACGGTTAATTGATTATTTGGATGTAATTAAAACTCCGCACAAAAACGTTAAAGATATTCCACAAAATCATAGAGACTTTAAACAGTTCTATGCTCAGTATGATGTCCGTCGCGGTAAGAGTTTCAGAAATACTTTCCCACCGGAGTTTGTTGCTTTCTATGATAGTATAGAAACAACGTTACCAACCGCCGATGAAATTATTACACAGAATTATCGTAAGGGGGTTGACTTGATACCGGATCATCCACCCGAAGATCCGAGCAGAGATGTGTTTGTGAATCCGGATATAATTTAATGTATGTCACAAAATAAAATAATCCCTACTTGGGGAGATAATGCAAAGCCTGCACCTGATAGCCAGAACAAAGTATTTTGCATGGCTCCTTGGACGCATACTTATATTAGTCCCCAAAGTGAACGTAGACTGTGTTGCGCCTCACGTGAAGAACATTCTTTTCAAAAACAATATATTGATAGTTCAAACGATTCAAAGTATGGGTTAGTAACTGAATCCAAAACAGCCCTAGATGATTATCAACCAGTAAGTTTAAAAGAACACTGGAATAGTGAATACATGAAAAATATTCGTGTAAAGCTAATGCGCGGTGAAGAGATTCCGCAGTGTGATGTTTGTAACAAAAATCTATTGATGGAAGGATATAGCTATCGCGGATGGTTTACTGGCTCATTATTCAAAGATAAAATACAAGAAGCATTTGACAGCACTGACGTTACAGGTCACACAACAATGGAACCAATCAGTTTTGATTATCGTTTTAGCAATCTATGTAACTTTAAATGTCGTATGTGCGGTGAGCAACTAAGTTCAACTTGGGAAACTGAAAAGAAAGTTCATAATATGTGGTCACCAAAGAATCAGCCATTTATGATTCCTGAGATTAAAACAGCAATGAAAACTTTTCAAGAAGAAGTTGTTGAAGTTGAATTTCGTGATGCTGTTAGTCGCGGCATCATAGAAGAAATGTATTGGGTTGGCGGAGAGCCATTGATGTATGATATACATTGGTGGACATTGGAAGAAATGTTAAAGAACGGTAGTAATAAGAAATGTTATATGCGCTATAATAGCAACCTAAGTCGTGTGCAATTTGGTGATAAAAACTTATATAACTACCTACCACTATATAAAGATTGGATGATGTGTGCAAGTATTGATGGTACTGGCGAGATAGTAGAGTATATCCGTACTGGTATTAAATGGGATAAATGGTTAGATAACTTTAAACAAGGCTTATTATTGCCAAATGGGAAAGACAAGATGGTTCTTGATTTAACATTGACAGCACCGGGCATGTTTAGCGTAAAAGAGTTGTTTGACTTGAGTATAGAATTAGATGTAAAGATTGAAACAAAAACCACATTTGGATTCCATAATGATATAATGTGGACACCATTGAGTTGGCCTAGGCCTATACTAAATGACACGGTAGATGATATATTAGAATATATTACACCAAGAGTATCTTGGAAACAACATACATTAGTAGGAAATCTTGAAGCATTAAAGAATACACGTAAAACACATGAAGAAGAATGGCCTGATTCATTTAAGCAGGGTGCTAAAAACGGTAAAGGTTGGGTAGAGCAATTAGAAAAAATCCGTGATAATCCATTAACAATGCGTGATATATACAGTCGTAATCCTGAATTATTAAAGTGGTGGGACAATATTTAATATGAGTGATACATTATGCGTACTCCCCTGGATGCATTTAGCTACACACCCCAATGGAGGTGCTAGCTTATGCTGCCGCAGTAACCATACTCATGCTATTAGTTGGGCAAAGAAAAGCGATTCACAAAATTTAGTAATGCTTGATAATGATTCAATTGAAGAAATAATGAATAGTGATAAGTTTATTCAAGTTAGACAAGCAATGATTGATGGTAAGCGCCCAGTTGAATGCGAAGGTTGCTGGAGTGATGAAGATAAGGGAATTAAAAGTAAACGGCAATATGAGAACGAGCGATGGACACCTATTATTCCACTGTTAGAAAAGTCTGCAAAATTACAGAATATTGATTTGAGATACGTAGAATTACGATTAGGAAACATTTGCAATAATGCTTGCTTAACTTGTAACAGTTATAGTAGTAGCAAATGGTATCCAGATGAAAAGAAAATTGCTAAAGTATTACCTTGGTTTGAATTGAGACCACTAGAGAATTTTAAATGGTTTGAAAAACCTGAGTTTTATAAAGATTTAGCTGAAAAAAGCCAAAATGTAGAAGAAATATATATCAATGGTGGAGAACCCACGTTGATTAAAGCACATTTTGAATATCTAAAAGATTTAATTATCCTAGGAGTTGCAGATAAAGTACATCTTGTGTATAGCTTAAACATGATGGATATACCTGACAATTTAATTGAATTATGGAAAAGTTTTAAGCAAGTGACAGTTAATGCCAGTATTGATGATTTAAACGAACGTAACTATTATATTCGTTACCCTACACAATGGGAAGAAACAGTTGCAAGTATTGAGAAACTAACTAAGTTGTCAAACTTAAATTGGCATGTTACTCAGACTGTTAGTATACTAAATATCTATCATTTGGCAGAGTTTGGTAATTGGTTAGAAACTAATTATAATAAAACACCGCATCACAACTATGTATTATACCCAGATTATTTAAGTATTGCGACATTGCCAAATTTCTATAAAGAAGAATTGCGTAGTCATTACGCAACCAGATTGCATGAATGGCAACGCAAAGATTTATTGAACAAATTACATGAACAGTATCAACCTGACTTGCTACAAAAAGCAAAAGAGTTTATAATAGCAGTTGACAAGGCTCGTGGGTTAGATTATAAAAACTATATACCAGAATTAAAAGATATACTATGATACCAATTATACCTGATAAGATTAAAGACTCCTTCTGTTCAGCTAAATGGCTGATGGCTACCATGCACTTTGGTATGGGTGAGAATCATTCATGCTACCATCCGCCAATTCATCGTTGGAACTTAGAAGATGTTAAACGTGACCCTAGTATGCTTCATAACACACAACACAAGATTGAACAGCGTAGACAGATGATGAATGGTGAAAAGCCGAAAGAATGCTACTACTGCTTTGACATGGAAGCAATCAATTCAGATGTTATTAGCGATAGAAAACGTTTTACTAATGAAGAATATGCAATTGAACGTAGACAAGAAATACTTGATGCACCTTTTCACAAACACATCAATCCAAGTTATTTAGAGTTAAGTTTTAGTAATGTGTGTAATTTTGGTTGCAGTTACTGTAGCCCTGGACAATCAAGTAAGTGGGAACAAGAAGTACGTAAGTATGGTAGTTATCCAATTGAAGACCACACTGTTCATAAAGACAAAATGCATGATATGATTCCGGAAGATAATAATCCATACATTGATGCATTCTGGAAATGGCTACCTGATGCATACTCTGATTTAAAGTATTTGCGTATTACAGGTGGTGAGCCGCTTGCTACCCGCAATTTTATAAAACTACTAGATTTTGTTGCTTTAAATCATAATCCTAATTTGACATTAGTGGTAAACACAAACTTATGTGTTCCTGATAAAAACTTAAATGCTTTCTTTGAGAAAGCAACAACTTTATTAAATGCCAAAACTATCAAAGGTCTAGAAGTTTACACAAGTATGGATACATGGGGACCGCAAGCAGAATATATACGTGATGGTTTAGATATTGACCGTTGGGAACAAACTGTACGTAAAGTCAGCACAACGTTTCATGTGCCTATTCGTGTTATGGTTACTTTTGGATTAATGAGTATTTTTAATTTTCAACTATTTGTTGAAAAAATTATACAGATGCGTAGTGAAGGGATTGATATCATGTTTAATTGTGCAAGATTGACCGATCCTAAACAGTTTGATTTAAGAATACTACCTGATTCCGTTGATAAATATTTCACTACTATGAATACCTTCATAACCAATAACGGATATGTTGCTAACGTAGAACAAGAAACGTGGGCTATGGTCTATGATTTTTGGAAAGCAAGACATAACACAATAACACCCGACGACAGATCATGGCGCAAGGATCAATTTGCTAAGTTTATTAGTGAATATGACAAACGCAGAGATAAAAATTTTAAAGAAAACTTCCCGGAGTTGTCAGCATGGATTTAACACCTTTTAAAAATTGTTTAGCACATACTAAAAGTATGTTTATCACCACCAACGGGGATACAAAATCCTGTTGTTATTTTGATATTGATTTGCCGTCTAAGTTAAATTGGGATACTCATAATAAGTTACTTAGTGAAGTTGATATTAGTAAGGCATGTAAACATTGTATCAATATTGAAAGTTCAGGAACTTCATGGTCACATCGTAAAATATTTAATGAAAATAGAGATTATGTTATTTCTATTTTCTTTGATAGCATGTGCAATCAGGCCTGTGTTACTTGTTTCCCTGAAATTAGCTCATCAGCAGCAAAAGAATGGTATGATAGTGATTTTATTAACAAAATAGAATATGATCGGGTGCGAAAAATTCCACAATACGGTGATAATAAATTAGATTTAGTAAAGGACATTGTTAGCCGTAAACCCAATGATAATATTATTATTGAAGTATACGGCGGAGAACCGACATCTAGCCCGCACTTGATACCAATGATAGAATGGTTAGTTAAAAACAATTATAGTAAAAACATTACATTATCTTTAATTTCTAATGGGTCCCGTGTATTGAAGAATATTGAAAACCATTTAACTAACTTCAAGGCAATTAAAGTGTCATTTAGTATTGATGGTGTTAATGAACAATTTACTTACCTTAGGTGGTCAACTAAATTTCAAACATTGCAAGATAACATAGATGTTTATTATAAACTTTCAAAAGAACACAGTAATTTATTGTTGAGTTATAATTATACACTTAGCTGGATGAATGCACTTGTATTTTTTGATTTTCTTGACTGGATGTACGGTAGATATGACAATATAGGAACTTATCTTACTAAATTAGTAGGTAAAGATTATTTTAGTGTGGATGTATTATCTGATGAAACTCGTAATGTTTTATTGGAAAAAGCAAAAAAATATGATAATGTAAATGCTCATAGAGCAATTTCATATTATGTAGATTATATTTCGGGAAGAGTAGCACCGCCAAATAAGATAAAAATTCAACAAGCAATAGATCATATGCAAAAATTAGATAAGGTTCGAAAAACAGATTGTATAGCCTTGTTTAGTGATATTATTGAATTAGAGAATACATATGGAAAATAAAACTCATCATTTAACTGAAAGTAAAATATTCTGTATGGCACCGTGGGTGCATACTCATATATGGCCAAACGGGGATGTTTATCCTTGTTGTATGGCTGATACACATAGACCAGTCGCCAATTATAAAACTGAAGGAGATTTGAAATCAGTATGGAATAGTGAAAAATATAAATCTCTTAGAAAAAATATGATTAATGGAGTAGAATCTTCAGAGTGCAATAAATGTTATGAACAAGAAAAACACGGTAAATATAATCTTAGAAAACAACTGACAGATGAATACGCTCATCTATATGATGTAGTAACCCAAACACAAGAAAATGGTTACCTAGATTCATTAGAGTTAAGATATTTGGATATTCGTTTTAGTAACATTTGTAATCTTACTTGTAGAACATGCGGACCTGATTTGAGTAGTTCATGGGGCGTAGAGAGAGCGGCAAAGTTTCCTGAAATGAAAATTCCATCTTTTGTTCGGATTGAATCAAGTAGTAAAAATAAAGAATTTTGGGATGATTTATCACAATATATTGAAAAAGTAGATCGTATTTATTTTGCAGGTGGAGAACCATTACTAATGCAAGAACATTACAATATACTAGAATACCTTATTAAGCGAGAACAATTTGATATTAAAATTTACTACAACACTAATTTTTCAACGTTTGATTTCAAAGGTACAAGTATATTAGAGTATTGGAAAAAATTTAATAAAATTGTTGTATGTGCTAGTTTAGACGGAAGCTATGAAAAGGGTGAATTTATTCGTAAAGGATTAAAGTGGGATACCGTGGTTGAAAATAGAATACGTATGAAAGAAGAATGCCCTAATGTTAGATTCATTTTGGCTCCCACAGTCAGTGTCTTTAATGCTGACCATGTGTTAGATTTTTATAATGAATGGTTAGAATTAGGATTAGTTGATGAATATGATATTCAATTCAATGTGTTATTGTTCCCTGATGCATATAGAATAGCATTATTACCTGATGATATTAAGACAAAGATTGTGAATCAAATAGACGGCATAATAGAAAAAACAGATATTGCATTAACCCTTCCCAATTCAAAAAGACATAGTATAGTAACTCAGTTTGTATCAGAAATTCAACAGTTTAAAAATGCATTATTAAGTAAAATTGATAAAAATGACCAAGAACGACTAATAATTGAACTAAATAATAGAATAAATGAATTAGATACTGATAGAAATGAGTCTACCTGGGATATGTTTCCGGATTTAATATCATTAAAAAGATAGAAATAGAAAAAAATATGAATAAACAAAAGATACATTGTTCGTACCCGTTTAACAGTTTATTTTTAAGTGGAAACGCTGAAATAAAATATTGTTGTGCCTCTAGAACAATTTTGGGAGATATTAACAAAACTACGGTTGAAGAAATAATGGCTAGTGATTCTGCAAAAGAAATTAGACAATCTATGTTAGACGGTGAGTGGCATCCAAATTGTAGAGTCTGTAAAGATATTGAAGCAGTTGGTGGCAATTCTACTCGTACTCAAGAGATGTTTGTGTTAAATCCCGAAACTGTTACAGTAGATGACTATGTGCCTGAGTTTTTAGATTTGCGCTGGAACAATACCTGCAACTTAACATGTAATTATTGTATACCGGAATTTAGTAATAAATGGGCTAGTATAAAAAATGAAAAAATTATTGGTATTTCTACTGATAATGAATCTAATTTTTTTGATTACATTGCTAAGAATAAAGACTCCGTAAAAAAAGTTTTATTATTGGGCGGCGAACCTCTTTTACATAAACAGAATTTGAGATTAACCGATATCTTGCCTGACCCATATTATTATATACTTTCTAATCTATCAATAAAAAATTTACCAACAAATCCAAATGTTCAAAAATTCTTAACAATGTCTCATTTTGATTGGGGTGTAAGTTTTGATTGCATTGGTAAAAAATTTGAATACGTAAGACACGGGGCAGATTGGGAGTTATTTGTTGAGAATTTAAAATACATACAACAACAAGCAACTAATGTAGGTCGTCATTTTTCTGCTCATCCGTTGTATGGTTTATATTCAGCATATAATTTAGTTGAGTTTTATGATTTTGTGTACGAAAATAACTTATTTCATACAGGTGGAATTTGGTGGCAGTCTTTATTGCACAACTCCGGTGGCTGTATAAATAATATGACTAAGAAATTAAAAGAAGATGCTATTAATGAAATTGAAAAATGTGTTTCTAAATATCCAAATGGAATGGGAATTAAAATGTTAGTTGATTTTAGAGATCAACTAATTATAGATTTAGATAGACCCGAAGATCCTGCATATATGGATGAAGTATTAAAAGAGTTTTACATCCTTGAAAAAACATATTTACCAAATAAAGAACACTCTTTTGCTGAGTTATGGCCAGAAGTGTACAACTTAATAAAAGCTGGTACTAGTAAAAATGGAAATTAATCAACAAAATAAAATTCTTACCAAAGATGATCTAATAATGGCATCGTTGTTGCCGCATGCACAAAAGATTGTTAACCCGGAAAAAAAGACAACAGTTGAAATATTCAATGCTACTAGAGAAAGTTCTTTAGTATTAATGTTGCTGCCAGAATGGGCAGCTACTTATCCTCCCTACAATTTAGCACGTTTGGCAGCTGTAACTAAAGCAGCCGGATACCAAACAAAAGTATTTGATGTTAATGTGGAATCATATCAACAAAGTAGAAAATGGAATCTTGGTTGGGATCCATGGGACTATGTATACATGACCCGTTGGTTTGCTCCACAATATCAGGAGCTAGTCGAACCGACGCTGCTTCCTATATTAGAAAATTATTTAGAAAAAGTATTAGCACTTAATCCAACTGCTGTAGGTTTTACTTTATACGATTGTAACAAAGAGCCTGTAAAGTGGATGAATCGTGAATTGAAGAAAAGATTACCAAACATAATTAGTATTATAGGTGGTCCAATTTGTCATAGAACAAATCCATTAGTTGGTGAGGGGTTTGATTATATTGTAATGGGTGAAGGTGAAGAACTTATTTTAGATATTTTAGCTGACATTGAAAAGAATGGCAAGCCGCCCGAATTAAAACACATAGTTCAAAAATTCGACCAGCGTATTAATATTGATGCACTGCCGGTCCCGGATTATAGTCATTTCAACTTTAATGATTACCAAATGCCAAATGGTGCGACTACTGAGTTAAGTCGTGGATGTGTAGCTAAATGTGTATTCTGTGATGAAACACATTTTTGGAAATATAGAGATAGAAAATCTAGTAGTCTACTTGCAGAATTAAAACATCTATATAACAGCGGTATTAATTATATATGGTTTTTAGATAGTTTGGTCAATGGAAATTTAAAAGAGTTGCGTAATTTTACCAAAGGTGTGATTGAAAGTGATATGAAGTTAGGCTGGTCAGGGTATGCTAGATGCGACGGAAGAATGGATTTAGATTTTTATAAAGACATGAAGGCCTCAGGCTGTATAACATTATGTTACGGGGTAGAATCAGGTTCTAATAAAATATTAGCTGACATGAACAAAGGAATTACGACAGACGAGATAGAAGCAAATTTTAGAGATGCAGAAATTGTTGGAATTGATGGTGTAATCATGTTGATTCCTGGATTTGCGACTGAGAGACCGCAAGAATTTTATGAATCAATGATTACATTATGGCGAATACGTAATAGAAGAATTGATTATATTGCCGCCGGACAAATTGCATTGGCTATTTCTGAAGAATCTATTATCGGTCATATGAGAGAAGATTTTGGAGTATTATTGCACTCATACGGTCATAATTGGATTACTAAAAACTTTGATAATAGCAAAGTGCATCGTCTTATAAGAGTAAAAATGTTAAATATCTTTCTCAATAATTTAGTAAACAAAAGAGGTAAAGATTTTTCAAACAGGAAGACTTTAGAAAAACACTATAAATTTGAAATAGAAGATCCTTCCATACAGAATGAGATAGAGCAAGAGATTTTTGATTTTGACATCATCAAACCTAATACAGGTAATGGATTGGCTGATACTGTGGTCAATGAAGTTTGGCCACTACTAAGAATATTTTGGTTAACACGTGGCGCATTTAAAATGGAGTTAAATTTTGACGAACATGAAGATACCAAAGAATTTAGTACGTATATTGGATCCCCGTTCAACGCTAAAATATTATTTGAAATAAACAAAGATGGAAAATGGAAAGCAGATTTTACTTTTGATTTAAAACAACCTACTGAGTATTGGCATCATAACTATTTTGCAAGTAATACTTCAAATGCAGTAAAAAGAATTGAGATATTTTCTAGAAAATCAAAATTTCCTAAAAAAACATTAGAAGAAGGTTATAATGATCTTATGGAAAATTATGTTAATATTGATTTGTCTTTTAATTATCACTATATTGGAGAAGGTGTTTGGTAACTGTTGAATGGGATGAAATTTTAATAGTAGGGGATAGCTTTGCTGCTAATCAGCATAATCCAAAAAGTTGGACTAATCAGCTACTTAACAAATTAACTGATAATACTAATTTAAATCCCAATGGCACTATGATTAAAGCGCCTCGCGGCAAAGGATATCCTGGGTGTTCTTGGTGGTCAGTTAGAAAAAAACTGTTAGCTGAATTGAAAATTAAGATTCCTAAAATTTTAATAGTATGTCATACTGAATGCAATAGAATACCATCTGATGTTGATCTTCCGTTAAATACGGGATCGGTGCAAGATTTAAAACAACATATTTTGTATGAATCAACATTATTACGGTATGATTATGTCTCGGTTGCTAAAGCTGGGATATATTTTTACAAACATTTAATAAGTGAAGATTTTAATAGATGGGCACAGTGTAGGTGGTTTTCTGAATTAGATGCAATTACTAAATTTCATAATATACCTTATGTAATACATATGAATTGTTTCCCCTCTGATCTAGCTGAATATGAATTTGAAAACGGGTTACTAGTAGAAGAAATTTTATGGATTAGTTGTTCCGGATATAAACTATGGAAAGAAAATCCCCAGAACATCTTTGATAGTACATTACTAAATCATTTTACTCTAGACGAAAATAAATTGTTAGCAAATTGTTTGTATGACGCTATTAATAGTTATTCAATAGGTAAAAGAAAAATAGGATTTGAAACATGAAAATAGTTATATCAGGTGATAGTTTTACATATGGTCAAGGATGTAAGGATAGATTAGATTTTACTGATCCAGTTACTGGGATACCTACTTCAAACTTCAAAAGCACTGAATCACCAAGTAAATATTGCTGGGCTTCTTTACTACAGAATCATTATCCAGATCATCAAATAATTAACGTAGCAAAACCAGGAAAAGATAATATGTATATTAGTACCTCTATACTTGAAAACTTAAAAGATGCAGATATTGTATATTTTTCGGGTACTGCTTGTAACCGATTTCAAATAACAGATATTACCGGTAATCCAACTTCATGTATCTTAGGTGGATATTCCAAACACATACATAATGAGACAGTTGATCTTTTTATAAAACACCTGTATTTAGAGAGGTATTTTATAGATGTTTCTTTATCATCTCTTTTAGCAGTTTATGCACACTGTATAGTAAAAGATATTTCTTTTGTTTGGTCTATGCCATTTCTTGGTATGTCGGGTTCATACACCGAAGATGGTAATCAACTCCAAGAGATAATTAAATGTGAAAGTATAGAGAGAACTGAACTTTTATTAAAAAATAAACAAATACCACCATTATTTGGATATTCGTTGTTTCGTAGTTTACAAAAAGATAGAGACAAGTATCTAAATACTTGTGGTCATGCTAATGAAATAGGGCATGAATATTACTTTAATCATGAAATATTACCTATTTTAAGTAAATTGATTGAAGAAAAACAAAATAAAGGATATTAATTATGAATTGGATAAAAAGACTTTACTATAAAATAGTAAGTGAAATACGTTATAGAAAAAGAATTAAGGAACTACGCAAGCGTGACCCATTTATCTACAAATGAACTTTGGCAGATGGACTTGTACGGTGTAATATTACCAAAATGGACATCTACTGGCATTGAACAAGCAGCGACCGACTTAGCAAGAGACAAACTTCAACTCGTTCTGAAACATCATTGCTTTTGGATGAGTAAAATTAAAGATTACATTAAATGAATTACATTGGTATAAGTGCAGGGTTTCATGACGCTGCAATAAGTGTAGTAGATGATCACGGTAATATTTTATTTGCTGGTCATGGCGAACGGTATAGTAAAAAAAAACATGATAAAGATGTGTGCGAAGAATTGTTAACTGATGCACTAAAACATACCAATTCATCATGTATTCAATTTCATTACTATGAACGTCCGTGGGTAAAATCATTGAGACAATTGCGTAGTGGTGAAGGCTTTACTTGGCCCACATGGGAAAAGTTATTAGGTTCTACGTACAAACGAATAGGCAAGCCCAAGATTCATACTCACGGACATCATCTATGTCATGCGGCTGCAGGATTTCAAACAAGTTTTTTTGAGGATGCTACCATTGTAGTAATTGATGCTATAGGAGAGTTTGACACTATCACTATATGGGATGCATGGTATGATTTGTTGACAGGTAAAGCAGAATACAAAAAAATATGGAGTATGCAATACCCAAATAGTATTGGACTATTCTATTCAGCAATGACTGAAAGAGTTGGGTTGCATCCACTTGATGAAGAATATATTCTCATGGGCATGTCAGCATACGGAGAACCTACTCATGTTGCTGATATGATTAATGAGTTAGTAGATAAAAAAGATATATTAACTTTCAAGCAAAATTTACATACCGGTGTTAGTAAAGATTTCTTACAAGATGCTGATGTAATGGACATTGCTAGTAGCAGTCAACACTTACTTGAGTTTATGCTTACTAGAGTAATGTGGAAAGCTAGAACATTGGGTCTTAGTAGAAATCTAGTATATGGCGGCGGTGTAGCTTTGAATTGTTTAGCAAATAGATTGCTGGGGAACTTCTATGAAAATATTTGGATTATGCCTAACCCAGGTGATGCGGGTAATAGTCTTGGTGCGGCATGTCTTGGGTATGGTAGTAAAGTTAATTGGACTGATGCTTTTCTCGGCTATAATATTCCTGGCAAGTATCCTGTTAACGGTTTACTTGATATCTTACTTACTGACGGCATTGTTGGTGTCGCATCAGGAAGAGCAGAGTTTGGTCCGAGAGCACTGGGAAACAGAAGTCTCCTCGCAGACCCAAGAGGAAATGAAATAAAGGATAAAGTAAATGAAATCAAACGCAGACAAAAATTTAGACCTTTTGCACCAGTCATTCTTGAGGAGTATATTCATCAGTATTTTACTATGCCTAAGTATTGGGACAATAGTAGGTATATGCAAGTTATCAGTAATTGCAGGAATCCTGAGTTGTTTCCTGCTATTGTACATTATGACGGGACTAGCCGTGTTCAAACTGTACCAAAAGATAGATCAGGTATTAGAGAGTTATTAGAGAAGTGGCATGTGCTTACTGGTTGCCCAATGTTATTAAACACTAGTTTAAACATTCGCGGCAATCCAATGGTAAACGACCGAGACGATGCGGATAATTTTGAAAAACTATACGGAGTCAAAGTATTATCATAAGTAAAAGATGCTTAGAGATGTATTTTATTACGGTAATAAACCCAACGTTCACCCAAGAGAAAAATTTGCAACTTCATTAGAAGATGCCAAACAACAATGTACCACTGAACATTTTTGGATAGTCAATGAATACTGTGATTATCAAAATTTTAATTGGGACTGGGATTTTGAGTTTTTGCCCGATGAAGATGTGTGGGCAGAGGAACACAATAATGTATGGCCTAGCCCCTATCAGAAAGATAGTGGTACATGGCTTTGTTCAACTAATATAGCTGCGGCAACAATATATCGTGCCGATGTTGATCCTATGCCATTAAAAGAAGAAATATCAAGCAATTGGAAAATTATTGAATATATTGAAAAAGATAAATTTAATTTCAAATGGCATCCAGATCCAACTGATCCGCCTTATATCTATGTGTGGGGTAGTAAATGGTACTCGGGCACAATAATGCCTGTAGTTGAATATCATGTGCTAGGTGCAACTGATAGAAAATATATAACAGATTCTTTAGCATCATTATTGCCCAGGCCCTGCTTGTTCAATATTATATATGAACCGGATGAGTTTGACTATAGTTGGAGACCTAATCCAACTGCACCACCATACATATATGTGTTTGGTAACAATCAGTATCCAGCAAGTGTTATGCCAACCATTGAGTTTCATGTTGAGGGTGCAACTGAACGCAAATATGTTGAAAATATCATACCTAAGTTAACAACAAGACCCGCAGACTTTGAAGTATTGGAAGATATTGATACAAAATCATTTGACATGTCATGGGTTCCTAATCCAACTGCACCGCCCTACATATATGCTTGGGGTAACCAGTGGAACAAGCCCGAAGATAAAGTTAGTGTTATACGCAAAGTAGAAGGTGCGACCGAATACAAATATATGGAAGACCGTGTAAAACGTAGTCCATGCATGGATAACTGGAATGTTCCACCTAATATAGTTAAAAACAAGTTTGATTTTAGTTGGGAACCTAATCCACATGATCCTCCGTTTATATATCAATTTGGTACACAGCATCAAAAGACAGGTGGACCTAGGTATATAGTTGAAGGCGCAACCGAAGTTAAGTATATTGATGTATTAAAAGCAACAGCATTGGTAACTACAGACAACTGGGTTGTACATGAAGAAGTAATTAACTTTGATTTTAGTTGGCATCCTGATAGTACAGAAGAACCTTATATCTATCAATGGGGTAATAAACATTATGGCAGTGATTTACATCCCACAGTAGAATACGTTGTGCTCGGCGCAACAGAAATCAAACACTTGTCACAAGATGTTAAATTAACAGTAAGTGATAAATGGATTGAACACTATGATATTGATAAGAATAAGTTTGACATGTCATGGAGACCTGATCCAACAAGTCCTCCTTATATCTATCGGTGGGGTAATAAACATGTTCCGGTTGAATTAAGAGCAACATTGGAATATGTGGTTGATGGGGCAACAAAAGTCAAATACATGACAGATTTGCTTGAAGTACTGCCAGAATTTGATAGATGGAAAGAAGCACAATCCATAGATAAATCTAAGTTTGATTTGACTTGGAGACCAGATCCGCGTGAGCCTGATTACATATATGTATGGGGTAACAAATGGATACCTGCTGAATTAAAATCAACAATTGAATACCATGTGCCGGGTGCAACTGAATGCAAGTATATGGATGAACTAGTTGTAGTATTGTCTGAGCAAGAACGTTGGGTTGTCACGCAAGAAGTTTCTAATTTTGATATGACATGGAGACCTGACCCACGGGAACCCTCATATATCTATACATGGGGTAATAAGCATATTGATGCCAAGTTAAAACTTACTCTGGAATATTATTGCCCAGGCGCAACTGACCGCAAATACATGGGCAATGTTGAGGTAGAACCTGAGCATGAACGATGGGTAGAATATCAACTAGTTGATAAAACTAAGTTTGATATGACATGGAGACCTGACCCAAGAGAGCCTGATTACATATATGTATGGGGTAACAAATACATTGCAGGTGAATTAGAACCAACAATTGAATATCATGTACCCGGTGCTACTGAGAAGAAATACATGCAAGAACCTGCAGAAGTATTACCTATTTCAAAGCGATGGAAGATTACACAGAATGTAGAGAACTTTGATTTTAGTTGGAGACCTGACCCAAGAGAGCCTGATTACATATATATATGGGGTAACAAATACATAGCAGGTGAATTAGAACCAACAATTGAATATCATTGCCCCAATGGTACTGACCGCAAATACATGGGTGAAGTAGATGTTGCACCTGAATGGGACAAGTGGAACATTGTTATACCCGTTGATAAGAGTAGTTTTGATTTTAAATGGAGACCAGACCCAAGAGAGCCTGCGTACATTTATGTATGGGGTAATAAGTACAATGAAGCAGAGCGTGAACCAACTGTAGAATACCACTGTTTAGGCTCTACTGAAATTAAGTATATGGATGACAAAGTAGCAACAACATTACCCGACATGCATCGATGGACTACATTAATTCCTGTTGAAAGTTTTGATTACTCTTGGAGACCAGATCCTAAAAGTCCTCCGTATATCTATGTGTTTGGTAACAAGTGGAACGATAGTGCTACTGAACCTACATTAGAATACAAAGTTGATGGTGCGACTGAAATTAAATATGTTAATGACATTGTGGCAACTACTAAGCCAGAACTACAATACTGGAAGATTAGTAACAATGATGACTTGGAAACATTTGACTTTAGTTGGAGACCTAACCCACACAGTCCTCCTCAGATATATCAATGGGCTGACAACGGTCCTCGATACACAATGCCTGATGCAACTGAAGTTGTGTTTATGGAACGTACAGTTGAAACACGTAAAGCTGTAGTTAATCGCTACAAGATTAAAACGACACTTGAAGATTTGATTAACGAACATCCAGAAGAAGTTTTTTGGGCCATCAACCCTGACTTAACTTATGATAAGTTTGATTTTAGTTGGAGACCAAACGAAGAAAACTTTAGACACGTTAATGTATTTGGTAATGAATATAGTATGAATACACAAACATACTATGTTAATGCACCGGTGTATCTAATGGGTCAACGTGAGTTTAACTATGTTGAAGGCCAAACAGTTGAGATTGATAGTAACTTGTCAATGTTCTATATTGATAGGGGTAATAGTGAAGGCACTGAACGATTCAATACGCTCAAAACAAGATACCCGCAGATTCAAAAAACACGTTACTTGAATAGTTGGGTTGATACAATCAACCGTTGTATCAATAAGTCACAAACTAAGTTATGCTGGGTATTGAATAGTGAGATTGATTACAGTGAATTTGAATTTGACTTCTATCCTAGCCCCTGGCAAGAGAAGATGGTTCATGTGTTTGGAACTCAATGGAGTCATTGGGGAACTACATTCATGGTCAACAGAGAATCATTCCCCGAAGATACAAAATATGTAAAAATTATTGAACACCTAAGTGTGTTGAACTTTGTTAAGAGTAAGCGCACAAAAGCCAAAAATTGTTTATATCCTATCTATTTGATAGACCATGGTAATAAAGTTGGAGACACGATAAAGGATATTCCCGTTACAAAAGTTAAATATGAACACAGTTATTTGCGTACATTTAAAACACTTTTAACAACATTACCTAAAAAGAACGAACATTATATTTGGGTTTGCTCAAGCATATGTGATTATAAGAATTTTGACTTTAGCTATATATGCGACCCGTACGCTAAGGATCAATTACATGTATTCCCCAGCGATAATCAAAAGTTTGGTGATACCTTTTTAATTGATGTAAATAAGTTTACGTCATTAATTGATGACATGATTATGATGGAAGACTATGAAAAGGTCAATTATAATCAACATCAAAAAGTAAAACGATTACCTGCACCAGTTATCATTACGAAAGAAGATACGCATGTCACTAATATTCATACTGATTTTGATTGGCCTTATGCTATATTTGTTACAGAAGATAACAAGGGATTAAGTGTAATTGATAGTGAGCCAATTAATTTGTGGACACCTAATACTAAAAATATTCTTATTACTAGCACTGGTGCAACACGAATTATTGTTCCTAAAGATGCTAAAGAGTATGTTAAAAATGAATTATATGATTACCCATACATCAGTAAAGTTAATAAACTAAAACCATCTAATCCAATGGATATAGTTTTCTTAAGCAACGGCGAAATTGGCGCTGAAGAAAACTATAAACACTTACTAAACGTAACTAAAGAATCACCCAATCGTGTTGTCAGGGTTGATGGAATACAGGGTCGTGTTGCAGCCTATCATGCGGCAGCAGAAGCTAGCAATACACCGTGGATGTTTACTGTATTTGCTAAGTTGAAAGTCAGTAACAAGTTTGATTGGAACTGGCAACCAGATAGATTGCAGTTACCCAAGCACTATGTATTTCATGCATCAAATCCGGTTAATGGATTAAAGTATGGTCATATGGCAATGATTGCGTATAATAAAAAGTTAACCCTTGCTAATAAAGGTAAAGGGCTAGACTTTACCATGGATGATGAACATGAGGTTGTAGAACTTAACAGCGGTATAGCTAACTTTAATACAGACGAATGGAGCACATGGCGTACTGCGTTCCGAGAAGCATTGAAGTTACGAGCAACTGATGACGAGGTAAGCAAGAATAGATTAGAATTTTGGTTAACTGTGGGTTCTGGTAAATTTTCCCAATATAGTATC
>Ga0209084_1001311_pt1 | contig 21163 bp, 16 predicted proteins | sample C_130820_MF_Meta_FD_187309 | JGI IMG/M metagenome (GOLD analysis project Ga0209084, IMG submission 187309) | Freshwater microbial communities from Lake Croche, Canada to study carbon cycling - C_130820_MF_MetaG (SPAdes) (version 2) | ecosystem: Environmental > Aquatic > Freshwater > Lake...
CTCAAGGCGGGCAACATCCGCGCGCACGGCGCTCAATCCTACGATGGCATAAATACCACCTGCAGCCACCATTTTTTTCTGAAGATTCAGGCTGTCGCATTCGAGTCGGATGTTCAAATGGATGCCTCGCCGGCTGGCCCAATGCTCCAGCACGTTATGAAAAGCATACGGTCGGCCTGGAACAACCAGGGGGATGTTGTTCAAAAGATCAAAAGCAAGCGTCTCTGCCGCTGTTAACGGGTCCCCGGGCGCACTGATCAGGACATGTGACATTCTCGCAATACCGTCTCCTCGGCCACTTCGGCCGCGTGTATTCTCGGAAAAAAGAGCGATGTCAAGCTCGCCACGTTCCAGGCATTCCGACACTCGCCCGCTCATGCCATTGACCACGTGCAGTCTGACCTTCGGAAATAGTCGCGCCAGCTCCTCATAGATCGGCACACACAGCGAGTCGGCGAGAGAGTCGATGATCCCAATCCGAACGAGTCCGGTCGGCTCCCTGAGCATGCCGGAAGCGTCTTGCGCCAGGAGTTGTCCCGCCAGAACCCAGGCCTCAACGCGGGGATAAAGGCGCTGGCCGATTTCATTCAAGCGCACGCCACGCGCCGTTCGCTCGAAGAGCTTTCCGCCACAGGACCGCTCGATAGCGCCAAGTTGGCGACTGATCGCCGATTGGGCGACATCGCGTGCGGCAGCGGTGTCCGTCAAACTGCCGCACTGCGCGATCTGAAGAAACAATTGCCATTGGTCGACGGAGAGTGGCGAAGTCATTGCAGTGGGAGTTAGGGGTGGGTGCGCAGGCTTTGAAATGCTGCGTTGGGTGAATCCCGCGGTTCTTTTCTTATTCTATTGGGCGCTAACGCCTTTTAGCTCGCATCTTATCGTCTTCATGCGCACGGCCTTCTAAGGCCAGCTCTCGGCAGATTTCTTGACCTGCTTTAAAACTCAAAATTACAAGTAACCCAAAAGACAAGCCCACTCCCATTCATCCGCTAAATTGCCCCCATGAACACCCTCCCCGCCGACCCCTCGCTCATCGATTCCCGTCAAGCCGCCTGGCGCCTGCTTGTCACGCTGGGGCTGGTGGTGCTGGGCAACAGCAGCATGTACATTGTCTCGGTGGTGCTGCCGGTGGTGCAGTTAGAGTTTGGTGTGGGGCGGGCCGATGCGTCGCTGCCTTACACGCTGATGATGATCAGCCTGGGCCTGGGCGGTTTGCTGACGGGGCGCATGGCCGACCGACACGGGCTGATGCCGGTGCTGTGGGTGGGCGCGCTGGCGGTGTGTGGCGGCTTTGTGTGGGCGGGCATGTCGGGCAGCATTTGGGCCTTTGCCTTGGCGCATGCGCTGATGGGGTTTGTGGGCAGTTCGTCCACCTTTGCGCCTTTGATGGCCGACACCGCTTTGTGGTGGAACCGCCGCCGGGGCATTGCCGTGGCCATTTGCGCCAGTGGCAACTACATTGCGGGCACGATCTGGCCGCCACTGGTGCAGCGCGGCATCGAGACTTTGGGTTGGCGTCAGACCTACATCATGCTGGGCATCTTTTGTGGTGTGGGCATGTTTTTGCTGGCCCTTCTCATGCGCCAGCGCCCGCCATTGGTGACGCTGACACCGGCCAACGCCGCTGCGCCGGTGCTGGACCACAACCGTCCCTTTGGCCTGAAACCCTCGCACGCGCAAGGCTTGCTTTGCGCAGCGGCTGTCGCGTGCTGTGTGGCCATGTCCATGCCGCAAGTACACATCGTGGCCTATTGCACCGACTTAGGGTTTGGTGCGGCACGCGGAGCCGAGATGCTCTCGCTCATGCTGGCCAGCGGCATCGTCAGCCGCCTGGTGTTTGGTGTGATCAGTGACCGCATTGGCGGCATCCGCACTTTGCTATTGGGCTCCATGTTGCAGGGTGTCGCGCTGCTGATGTTTTTGCCTTTTGACGGCATGGTGCCGCTGTACCTGGTGTCGGCCATGTTCGGGCTTTTTCAGGGCGGCATCGTGCCCGCCTACGCGATCATCATCCGCGAACATTTTGACCCCAAAGAAGCCGGCGCTAGGGTGGGCGCCGTCATCATGGCCTCGCTTCTGGGCATGGCCTTGGGCGGCTGGATGTCGGGCTGGGTGTTTGACTTGACGGGCAGTTACCACGCGGCCTTTTTGAATGGCATCGCCTGGAACCTGCTCAACCTGTGCATCGCCAGCTGGCTGTTCTGGCGGGTGCGTCAAGCGGTCTGAAACACGCAAGCACGTTCAGGCCTTCGAGGGCCGTGCCCTTGTTTCTTCTGCTACTCGATCACGGTCAGCTGCGTGGTGTCAATTTCGATCCACACCGGCTCATTCACCTCGAAAACATCCTGGGGCCTCGCGGTGACCCGCAGGGCTATCTCGATCCCCGGCACGGTCACGTGATAGTCCCAGTATTCCCCGAGGTAGGCGCGGCGCTGCACGCTGCCCTGTACGCAGCAGGCGGCGCTGTTCACGCCAGGTTTCTGCTTGAGCAGGTGAATGCTTTGCGGTCGGATCGACACCAGCACGTCCTGTGGCAGAGGAGCCTCGGCCTGCAATGACTGCATGGGCACCGAAAAGCCGCCAAAGTGCACTTCATCGCCGCTGGATTTCCCATCGATAAAGTTAGTACGCCCAATGAACCCGGCGACAAACCGCGTCTTGGGTCGACCATAAAGCGCATACGGCGCATCGATCTGTTCCAAGCGGCCCTTGTTCATCACGGCGATTCGATCAGAGGTCACCATCGCCTCGGCTTGGTCATGGGTCACGTACACCATGGTGATCTTGAACTCGTCGTGCAGCCGGCGGATCTCAAAGCGCATCTCCTCGCGCAAGTTCGCATCCAGGTTGGACAGCGGTTCGTCCAGCAGCAGCACGGAGGGCTTGACCACAATGGACCGCGCCAGGGCCACCCGCTGCTGCTGCCCGCCACTCAGTTCAGCCGGATAACGGTCGCGCAAATCGCCCATCTGCACCACCTCAAGGATCTCACCCACGCGCCGGCGGATCTCGTCGGCCTTGATATTGCGGATCTTCAGACCAAAGCCCACGTTCTCCGCCACAGTCATGTTGGGCCAGATGGCGTAGCTCTGAAAGATCATTGACATCTGCCGCTTTTCCGGCGGCAGGCTGGAGGCGGGTGAAGAAATCACCTGGCCATCCAACTCGATGGTGCCGGCCGTGGGCGTCATGAATCCCGCGATCATGCGCAGCGTCGTCGTCTTGCCACAGCCCGAAGGCCCCAGCAATGAAACAAGCTCACCTTCCTCGAGTTCGAGATTGAAATTATCGACGGCGGTGAAGTCACCGAACGTGCGGGATACGTTGCGCAGCACCAGCTTGCTCATGTGGGGGCCCTCCGAAGCATGAAGTCACGACCCATCAGGCGAAAACCGATCAGGATAAAGACCACGGTAATGAACACCAGAATCAGCCCGATGGCCGCCAGCATCTCGAAATTTCCCTCGTCACTCTTGTCGAACAGCAACACCGAGAGCACCTGCGTATTGATCGAATACAGGAAAATGGCTGTGCTCAACTCGCGTGTGGCCGGGATGAATACCAAAATGAACGCACCGGCCAGACTGCGTTTGAGTAGCGGCATCACGACGCTGCGGATCGCGGTAAAGCGGGTGCCGCCCAGAATGCGAACCGCATCTTCAAGTTCAGGATTGATGCTGCGGATAGCCGAGCTGCAGTTGACGTAGGCGATCGGTAAAAAGCGCGTAGCAAAGGCCAGGATCAAGATCCACGCAGTGCCATACAACAACAAGGGTGGGTTGGTATAGGCCGCATAGAAGCCAATCGCCAGAACGATACCCGGAATGACGAAAGGTGCCATCGTGAGAAACGACAGCAGACCGCCCACGTGTTTGCCGACCAGTTGCCGGTTCACGACGTACGCAACGCACAGCGCGAGTGTGATCGCAATAATGGACGCTGCGCCCGCATACATGAAGGTATTCAGCGTTGCGTTGCGCGTCAGGTTGTTCTCGAACATGGTGAAGTACAGGTTGTCCAGCGTCAGGTTGTCCAGCGTGAACCCGCGTCCCCAAGCCTTGGCCAACGCGGCCTGGCAGATGACGACCATCGGCATGAAAAAAGACAGCGTGCAGACGCCCAGGCAATAGCCGAGCATCGGCCACTTCCAGCGGCCCAGGGGTATCAAGCGACGTTCGCCCCCCTTGCCCGACAAAACGGCATAACCTTTGCGGCTGGTGATGCGCCGCTGCAGCCAGAACAGCAACACCGTGATGCCCAGCAGAGGCATTGCATATGCCGCTGCGACACCCACCCGAGGCGGGTACTCGAAGAACTGCCACAGCTGGGTCGTTACCACATGGAACCGGCCTGGCAGTGCCAGCAAGGCGGGGGAGCCGAACAGCGCAATGGCTTCCAGGAACACCAGGATGAAGGCCCCCAGAATCGCAGGCAGCACCAGTGGCAGTGTGATGGACAGGGACGTGCGCAAGCTGCCGGCGCCGAGGATGTTCGCTGCGTCCTCCATTTCCGAGGAGACGAGATCGAGCGCGGACTTGGTGAACACGAATACGTAGGGAAAACTGTAGCAGGCGATGACAAAAATCAGCCCGGGCATGGAGTAGATGTTGAAAGGACCCTTTTCCATGCCGGTCATTTCGACCACCAGTTGGTTCAACCACCCGGCATTGGGACCGGCCAGCAGAATCCAACCCACTGCGCCCAGATAAGGCGGAATGATGAACGTGCCCAGTATGGCGACCCAGATCAGGCCTTTGGCAGGCATGTCGGTGCGGGAAAGCGCCCACGCCAGCGGTACGCCGAAGACGAGGCACAGACTCGCAGCAGAAACGCCCAGGATGAGCGAATTCAGCAGGGCTTCGACATACCGCGCGCGGCCGTAGGCGACAAAGTAGTTGGACAGGGTAAAGGCCCCATCCGGCTGCTGAAAGCTGACCACCAGCAGGCGCAGCAACGGATTAACGACCAGGAACAGCAGCACGCCAATGGCCAACAACCACACCCAGGCCGACTTGTCCAGATGCCGCCACCATTGACCAAACGCGGAAGGACTGGCCGTTACCCTCGGGGAGCGCATATCAGCTGCCTCGCTTCACATCTAGACGCCGAAAGTATCACGGAACTTATCCTTCACTTCCGGGATGCCCTTGGTGATCTCATCCTCTGTGGGCCGAATGATCTTGACCTCTTCCAGTGGCTTGGCACCAGGACCTGGTTTGATGCCTTTGATGACCGACAGCGAATGGCTCTTGACCTGGGTCTCGGCGGCTTCCTTGTCCAACAAGAATTCAATGAAAAGCTTGCCGGCGTTAGGCGATGGCGCGTTCTTCGGAACGGCGCTTGGGGACACCATGAGCAAGGCGCCATCCGTCGGATAAATGACGCTCAAAGGGTTGCCTTTGTCGCGGCTGAGCAGGGTTGTCGCCTCGGGGCCGGCGGCCACCCAGCGCTCCTTGGCGTTCAGCATGGTCACCGTGTCGTTGACCGAACGGCCGATCTGCGGCTGGTTCTTTTCCAGCTTCTCAAAGTAGTCCCAGCCGTACAGCTTGCGCATTTGCACCACCCAGGTTCCGACATAGCCGCTGAACGCGGGATGCCCAATGGACACCTTTCCTTTCCATTTGGGGTCCAGCAGGTCGGGCCAGTTCTTCGGCGCGTCCTTCTCGGCCACCAGGCTGTTGTTGTAGGTGATCAGCATCAAAGCTGCGGCAGTGACGGAATAGTAATTTTCTGCGTCGTTGTACTGCTTGAGGGAATCCACCATCTTGCCAAGATTATTGGGCCGGTATTGCAGCAGCAGCCCCTTTTTCTTCAGGTCCGGATAGTGGCTCACATCGGTGCTGCTGAAGACCGATGCCACCGCGACGTTGGCCTGCAGGTCCTGCTGGAAGCGCTGTAAGGCGACCTGCGCCGTTGTGCGTACAAAGTTGCATTTAATGCCGACATACTTTTTCTCAAATGCCGTGCACAAGCTGGCCGCTTCCTCGGTGTTGTAGTGGGCGGTGTAAACGGTGAACTGCTTCTCCTTCTTCGCCGCCTCGTACAACTGCTGCTCCCACGCGGGCATCTGCGCCCGCAGCGGGACGGCGGCCAAGGTCAGTGCGGCGCCCAGAAGCGCCAAAAAAAAACGAATCATGCTACGGCTCATGGAATCTCCTTCAGGGAAGTGAAAGTCTCTTACGGTTTTTAAAATTCAGCGTTTGTGCGTCAAACAGAAAAAGCTCAGCAGCCTTTGAATATTGGCTTGCGTTTGGCCATGAAGGCCGTGCGCCCTTCCAAGTAGTCCTCGCTATTGAAACAGCGGTCGACGACCTGCTGGCACAGCGCCATGTCGCGTTCGGACTCGCCCTTCAACACTTCACCGACGATGGTTTTGATCGATGCCACAGTGAGCGGGGCGTTGGCAGCGATGGTGCCCGCGCAGTCCCGCACGTAGGTTTCCAATTGCGCATCTGGTACCAAACGATTGACCAGTCCCATCGCCACCGCCTCCTGGGCTGTGAACTGGCGCGCAGTGAAGAAAATTTCTTTGGCGAAGGCCGGCCCCACCACGTCCATCAGCTTGCGAACGCCCTCGGCCTCATAGCCCAGCCCCAGCTTGGCCGCCGGCACGCCGAACTTCGCCCCCTCAGCAGCGATGCGCATGTCGCATGACAAGGCCACCGATACGCCGCCGCCGATACAAAAGCCGCGGATCATGGCGATGGTGGGTTTGCCCACACGCTTGAGCGCAACGGTCGCCTTGCCCGATGCCTCGTTGTAGATACGGGTCGTCTCGGGGGAAGAGCGCTTCTCCTCGAACTCCGAGATATCCGCTCCCGAAACGAAAGCAAGGTCCCCAGCCCCTTTCAGCACGATCACGCGAATGGCCTTGTCGTTCTCGTAGTCACGCACAATGTCGGACAGTGCTTCCCACATGGCCATGGAGACGGCATTGCGACGCTCTGGATTGTTGAACGTGATCCAACCGATCGGACCCTCCTTCTCGGCGATCATCTTGTCGGTTTTGGAAATCAGCATCCAGAGCTCCTTTAAAGTGACCTCGTAGCAAATGACGTCGTAGCATCCAATTTAAAGCGGCGCGAGACGCTTGCAATCCGTTCAAACCCTTGCACAAAAGGCAGACTCAGGCTGCCGACCGCCCCAACCCATAGACCGGCGTGTCGATGCCCTCCATCCTGGCCTTGAGCTGCAGCGCGAGGTAGCGCGAGTAGTGGCGCGACTGGGCCAGGTTGCCGCCGTGGAACCACAGCGCGGTCTGGCGTGTCGGCTTCCACATGTTGCGCAGTTCGCCCTCCCAGGGGCCTGGGTCCTGCGTCGTGTCCGACCCCAGGCCCCAGCAGGGACCAATGGCCTCGGCGACCTCGGGCGAGATCAGCGCCTCGGCCCAGCCGGTCATCGAGCCGTAGCCGGTGGCGTACACGACCAGGTCGGCCGGCAGTTCACTGCCGTTGCTCAACACCACCGAGTCCTCGGTCAGCCTGTCGATGCTAACGCCAGACTTCAGCGCAATCCGGCCATCGGCGATCAGCTCGGACGCACCAACATCGATGTAGTAGCCCGAGCCGCGGCGCAGGTACATCGGCCCCAGACCTGATTCGTCCTCGCCGAAGGTCAGCTGGAAACCCGCCGCGCGCAGCCGGTCGTAAAACGGCGCGTCGTCGCGCTGGATCTGGGCGCAAACGGGGATCTGAAATTTCGGCACCAGCCGGTAGGGGATCGACGCGACCGTCAGGTCTGCCAATTCGGTGCTGACACCGGCCTGGAGCGCGGCCTCCGAGTACAACTGGCGGCCGTAGCGGCCTTGGGTCTCGGAACGCACCACCAGCGTGGGCGAGCGCTGCAGCATCGTCACCTCGGCGCCGAACTCCCACAGGTCTGCTGCGATGTCGTGCGCCGAGTTGTTCGAACCGACAACGACACAGCGCTTGCCGGCAAAGTCTTCGCCACCGCTGTGCTGGCTGGAATGGTGCTGGCGCCCGCGGAACAGCGCAGCGCCGGGGAAGTCCGGCACGCGGGGCCGGCCCGACATGCCTGTGGCCAGCACCAGATGGCGCGGCCGCAGCGTAACCGGCTGGCCCTCGCGCAGGACCTGTACCGTCCATTGCTGCGATACCTCGTCGAATGACGCGCTCAGGCATTCGGTCGAAGGCCAGTAGTTCAGCTCCATCAGCTTGGCGTAGGCCTCGAGCCAGTCCCCCATCTTGTCCTTGGGCGTGTAGACAGGCCAGTGATCCGGGAAAGGCAGATAAGGCAGGTGGTCGTACCAGACCGGGTCGTGCAGGCAGAGCGACTTGTAGCGTTTGCGCCAGGCGTCGCCAGCTTGGGCGTGCTTGTCGACGATCAGCGTGGGCACGCCCAACTGCTTAAGCCTTGCGCCCAGACCCAGCCCACCCTGACCGCCACCGACGATCAGGCAATAGGGCTGGCGCTGGTAACCCAGCTCGGCAGCCTCGGCAGCCTGCGCGTCAAGCCAATTGCGGCGGCCGCGGATCGCGCCGTGCTCGGCGCCCAGCTCACGTGTCGGACCGCGCTTTTCTTCGAAACCCTTGAGTTCCTGCAAGGTCGTGAACAGCGTCCAGCAGCGACCATCTTTGAGCCGGACATGGCCTTTGCCTCGGCCCACCGAAGTCTCGAAGCTGAACCAGGCTTGGACCACACCTTCTGCCACGCCTTGACCTTTGCTGGCCTCGCCGTCGAGCACCCAGTTTCGGGGCTGCACCCGCGCCAGCGTTTCCAAGAGCATTGCATTGATGCCAGAACGGCCCTCGAGCGTGGCAATGTTCCAGGTGAAGGCGATCAAATCGCGCCAATAGGCCTCGTCGCCAAACAGCGCGGACGCAGCAGGGACGTCGCCTCGGTCCAGTGCGGCTGAGAAATTCGCCAACCAGTCGGCGACTGCGGCTGTGGAATCGTCTTGGGTCGTCATGCGATGTCCTCGGTTATGCGTCGTGGCAAACCCACGGCTGGCATGAGAATATGGGATATAAAAAAAATTGTCATTGGCGTCGGCGACACCCAAGCCGCCGATCCAACCAGGAGACCCGGGCCATGGGTGCAGATACATCACCATCACGATTCAGCTATGGAGGTGCTGATTACCGCTCAGGCTCATGGATGGAGCCCTCATCAGTGGGCGGCTGGCGTGTTGCAGGCGGCGGCCACGGCGATACAACGCAAACTACCGCCGACCTGCGCCCACAGCAATGGTCTTGAAGTGCAGCAGGCCCCAGCGATGGAGCAAAATGAAGACACGCAGATATGCACTGCCACCTTGTGATTTACGCGCCCGGGTGGACCCAGTTCTCCACTTCGAGCGCAGGCAAACGCATGAACTCCGGCATGTTGTTCGTCACCAGCACCAAGCCTTCGCTGCGTGCATGACCCGCAATGTGCAGGTCATTTACACCGATGGGCTGGCCGAGTTTTTCCAGTGATGAGGTTGGTGTCCAGCAAGTAACGCAGCATCAGAGCGTCTCCTGCTCCGACTGGTGCTGGTTGGCGCGCTCGGGCAGAAAATCGTCGCTCACTGTGGGGCCATCCAGAATGAAGCTGTCCCAGGTTTGCCCGATCGGGGCGATGATGCGCTCCTTGCCCTTGACGCGAATGTCTACCTTTAGGATCCCCTCGGGTAGGCCACGTCCAAAGGGAGGGAGGCGCAGGGCCTGGGTGCGATTGTTGACGAAAACAGTGCCGATGGACATGACAATCTCCTCAGATGAACGTATATAGCAACTGTATATTGCGCCGTGAGGGCCGTTAATTCAGCGCTTTCAAAAGGCACTGTTCTCTCCTCAACAATACGCTCGACAAACAGAGCCCCTTGGTTGCTTGAAGGTTTGGGACAACTCCAAACAGCCGCTGTGTAGCGGAACCAGCCTGTCATGGCTAAAGCCTGAAGGTCCGATTGGGGTCTGAGCAGCCTGCTGACTTGGAATTTTTAGAATATTGTTCACTTGATCTAGTTCTTTCAAGTGAAGGCCCTGCCGGAAAACTGTATCTTGCTTATGTGCGCGATCCAATCGGCAACAAGATTTGTGCAATGCTCCGAGTGCCCAAGTAAGTATTTAAAGGAAACCGTATATGCAGCTCTACATCAGCCCAGGGTCTCCCTACGCACGTATCGTACGTATTGTCGTCATTGAGAAAAAGTTATCAGACAAAGTCGAAGTGATTGCGGCCAAGACCCGCACGACTGATAGCCCTTATTATCAAATCAACCCGTCTGGAAGGGTGCCACACCTTGTGTGTGATGATGGCCTCGCGCTAGAGGATTCTGCGCTTATCTGTTCTTACTTGGATTACCTTGAGGGGCAGCCTAGCTTTGCGCTGCCTGCAGGTGGGCAAGGATTTGAAACCAAGCGCCTTGAGGCGCTGGTGCGGAGCACGCTTGATGGTTTGGCGGTACTGGGGCGAGAAAAGTGGCGACCGGTCAATGAGCAATCTCCCAAAGTTGTTCTTCACGAAACTGAGCGCGCCAAACGGTTGCTGAATTTATGGGAACAACAAATCAACCATCCTTTATTTCAAGGCCAACTCAACATGGTGCAAATAGTCTTTGGCTGCACCTTGGGTTTTGCGGATTTAATCCCTGACTTTTCATGGCGATCCATTTATCCCAAATTGAATAGTTGGTTTGAAGCTATTTCTTCAAGACCGTCATTTTTAGACACAAAGCCTCCAATACAAAAGTGATGCTGAGGTGTCAAAGCCTGTTACCAACGATGGGACACTAGTGGATTTTTTTCAAAGATCCGTTGTGTCGCGATAGCAGACATTGACACTTTGATGCCGAATGACCCAGATGGGCTGGAAACGGTCCGATCCTTCAGCAAATTGATCGCCTGAAATCAGTCCCTGGCAATCTCTGTTTAAGTAAAGCCTCAACTCCACACATTCAGTGTTTGGGCTTCCTTCTTCATATCGGCGATAGAGAGATTTTCCTAGTCCCGCTACTGGGGAACGGATACCCCATAAAGAGAATCTTTTGAAAGAATTTTTCCATTATTTGGGATGATCCAATTTATCCATTGAGTACCCGATGAGTATGAACCACTGTGCTGGTACAAATTTGAACTGGTCAGCGTCGGAAAGGTCACCTTTTGAATTGCAGCCCCACCATAGAAATTACTACTTGCATCTATCGTCCTTGCGATATAGAAGGTGCTATTTTTGAACACGACGTCAGTCGGAAATCCATATCCCGAAAGACTAGGCAGGATTACCGGTTTTGTTGATACGAAGCTACCACTGCCATCATTGGGGAAAAGTGTCGCAGGCCAACTTCCAGACTGCTCATGTCCACCTAAAAAAAGAGCGTACTTTGCGGTTCCATACACATCAATCAACTCTGCTGTAAAGATTGGCTGTCCTGCCGTGCTAGCAGGTATTCGAGTTAAGTCCGCTGTAAAACCACCCGATTGGTTGTTCAACAGCACATAGGGCCTTGAAAAGTTATCGGTAACAACCACGTCAGGGTAGCCATCCCCATTTAAGTCAGCAGCGGAAGCGCTATGGAAGAAACCGGTGAATGGCAAAGTTACGTTTTTATATGTGCCATCAGCTTGACTTAGCAATAAATGTGGCGATTCACCAGGGAAAGGGGACGCATCAAACCCATGACATGCGAAAAATATGCTTGGGCGGCCAGTGCGGTTAAAGTCAGCGACGATGGCCTTGCGTGGATGCAAACACCCCACCGTATTTGCCAAAATCGAAGATGTACTATCGGTCCAAGTGCCATTGATGAGCTTCCAAAAATGAATAGCTCCGTATTTTTTTGATGTGGATGGGTCTGCCGGGTTGTAGACTAATGAATGGGTCACCATAGAATAATTTCCATCGTGAAAAAAATCACCAAATGCAACCGCATTGCCACCGCGTACCTCATTTGGCAATGATTGAGAACCCATTATCTCCCCCGCTTTAGCTGAATTTTCATAGGAAGAACCGAGCAGTGCGGCTGCGGGATAAGACACAGTGGCAGGCGAAGAACTTATTGGGGCCGTTGAGCTACCACCACCGCCACAAGCGCTAAGGAGTATCGCTAGCGCCCATGCGGTGAAGGTAAGACCTTGACAAATATTTGATTTCATTGAGTACCCTGAGGATTTCTATATTTGGCGAACAAAACTTTGCCTTTGCTTTCTATCACACTCAGGCATCACGCCTCATTACGTGGGGGGTGCGCAGATGAATCGGGCAATAAGGAATTAACGCATTTTCCAATGTACTTCCGCTTTCGCGGCATACTGATTTGCGATGGCCCAGCCTATAAGACCGCTTAGGGCCTTTAAGTGCCATCCCACTGGCCACAACATGGGCTCCCAGTTGTTAGCTCACAATGCTTGAATGCGCGCAAAGCACAACGTTTACGTCGTCGAATTGTCCAAGGAGGTCTTGGATGAGAAAAAGTTCCTCAAATCGAACCCAGGTTATGTGAGGGGCATGCCCTGCGTCTATGTGGGCATGACGGGACTGGACCCGGATGTGCGCTTTGACAACCACAAGGCTGGCATCCACGCCAACAAATACGTCACTCGGTTTGGGGTGCGCCTGATGACTGAGCTTTTTGAGCACTTGAACCCTATGCCTTATGGGGATGCGCAGTACATGGAAGTCGATCTGGGCATTCGCTTACGAGAGCAAGGATACGGAGTTTGGCAGGCTTGAGTCAGTCCGGCTAAGGCGCCTAATTTGTGACTATCAAAAATTGATTTTTTTGCTGCTTGGTTTACCGGACAATCGGCGCAATGCTGCTGAACTGGTCCGTCCACAATCTCAACCCCGGCTGGTCGTAAGGCTCGGGTTTGAGCAAAAGACCCTGCTCGTCCTGGACTTTGCGATGGACGGAGGGGTTCGCCTTCAGGTAGGCCTGGTCCTTCGTCATGATGAAGTGCAAATTCCTTCTCACATTGCGCATCTCATCTAAGGCCTGGTATTTAGGCCGGAACGCGATGCCCAAAACCTCGGCTTGGGCTTTCACAATGGGGTAAAGGTTCAAATAGGCATTGGTGATGTTGATCGCGATATAACCATCTGGGGTGAGGTGGTCTCGGTAAATCTGAAATGCCTCACGTGTCAACAAATGGATGGGCACGGATCCGCCTGTGAAAGCGTCCAGCACAATCACGTCGTACAACTTGTCTTTGGGCAACTGCGCCATGCGCAACCGGGCATCACCCAACAGAATATTCTGCTGGCCCGCTTTACAGGTCGACAAGTTGTCAAACCACTCCTGCGCAATCTGCACGGCCGCAGGGTTGATTTCATAAAAGTCATAAGCATCGGCTTGGCGTGCATAGTTGGCCAAGGTGCCAGCGCCCAAACCAATCAACGCAACCGTAAGCGACGGTTTTTGGTCCATGGCCCACATTAAAGTTTCTCCAATACCGCTGTCTCTCGCACAGAAAGTGGTCGGCACATGAATGGATACAGTGCCCTAAAAAATTTCGGACTTGGTCGAGTACAACTTCAGTACGGCCGTCGATGCGGACCTCGCGCCAAGACCACGGGTTTTGCATGGCATACAACAAAGCCACCAGGACCAAGGCCATCAACCACTCGAGGTAATCGTCAAAGAATTGGGTGGCCACCAGAGTCACAAACAAGCCTCCTAATGCCCCCCCAATCGACATGCACAGGTAAAACTCGGTCAAGCGACGCGTATCCATCGGCCTGCGGCGGTACAGCTCGCCATGGCACAGCATGCACACCACAAACAACAAAGCGTCATGCGACCAACGCACTTCATTGACGCCATAGTCCCACTCGATACCGAGCCAACGCGGTATGTCGCTTAAGCCTGAAGTAGCCAGCAACAAAACGATGCACAAAATGAGTTCACAAGGGCATTGCAAGAAACCAAGGGCATGGACAGCGCGGCAGTCTCTGAATTGAAAGTGAAAATCACGCAACAACTCGCACAGTTCAAGTAAGCCGGACTGCAATTTCACACCAAATTCGAGGCAGTTAAAATTTAAGTACGCTGCATATTCAGTGTGCAATCAAATTAACCTGACGCAAGCCCGCAATGAGCCGCTATTTTTTAATTTTCTGTCTGACCGTTTTTTTCGCAACAAGCTCGGCATCCGCTGAAGAAAAGGCCAAAGACAATTGGTATTTTTCTTGGGGGTACAGTCGCCAGCACTACGCGCCAACGGATATTCATATTTCGCAACCTTCGCTGGGCAATGACTTTACTGTGCGGCATGTAGAGGCAAGTGATTTTCCAAGTACGCTCGAAAAAAACCTGCAAGCCATCGCCCGTCTGGACATCACCAATCCCCAAGAAAATGTGCGGATTGGCTACTACTTGAATCCGGAAAAAACGTTTGCAGTGGAGTTTTCTGTAGACCACAGCAAGTACAACACCAACCTCAATCAAACCGCGACTGTTACCGGCACCATTGCCTATCAACCCGTTAATGGGCCGATGGTGCTCAACGCTCAAAATTTTGATTACCGACTGCACAACGGTTTGAACCATGTGATGGTCAATGGCGTTTGGCTTCATCATTTGTACGGTCCCGAAAACCAAGTCGGTGATCTCCAGCTGATCAGCCGTTTGGGCGCAGGGATTTTGCTTCCGCATGCAGACAACATGATTTTGGGTAACGCCAACCAAGTCGGACCCAAGACCAAAAATATTTGCTGCTTTGCGGCGAACGATTGGTGGCAGGTCAATGGCTTGACTGCGGGCGTCGAGGTGGGGCTGCGTTACAAAATCTACAAATCTATTTACCTGGAGCTGACCTCCAAAGTCGCTTACGGCGTGTTGCGCGGTGTGCCGGTCTATCGAGGCAAAGCGGATCAAACCATTTGGATGAACGAACAAGTCTTGTCAACCGGCTTTCACTTCTAGACCGTGGGCATCCTGAATCACACACCGCCATGGACAACAACCATTCACCCCACCCAGTGGCCTTGATCACCGGCGCCAACGTAGGCATTGGTCGGGTTACAGCCATAGCTCTGGCCACATCGGGCTACCAAGTGGTCATTGCGGGCAGATCGCTTGCGCGCACCCAAGCTGTGTTGGACGAAATTCAAGCGCTACCGAACAGCGTACCGGCCATGTTTATCCCCTTGAACCTGGCGAGTTTGGCTTCTGTACGCGAATGTGTTCGTCAATTTTTGGACTTGAATTTGCCGCTGCATCTGTTGATTAACAATGCAGGTGTTGCTGGCCTTCGAGGCCTGACTGACGACGGCTTTGAAATGATGTTTGGCGTCAATCATCTGGGACATTTTTTACTCACACAATTGCTTGAGCCACACCTGCATGCGAACGGGCAGACAAGGGTGATCACTGTCTCAAGTCGGGCGCACAAGCGCACAGCCGGGTGGGATTGGGCGGACTTGCAAAGTCCTACGCGCAGCTTGACGGGGGTTCGCGAATACGCCAATTCCAAATTGGCCAATTTACTCTTCAGCGCTGAGCTGGCAAGGCGCAATCAAGGCACAGGTTTATCTTCTTATTCACTGCATCCTGGCGTTGTAGACACCGAAATTTGGCGTGCCCTGCCCTCTTGGGCTCGTCCCTTGTTGCGTTTACGTGGATTGATCTCAGCCCAAGAAGGCGCCCAAACTACTTTGCATTGCGCGCTGCATGCGCCGCACCATGAATCTGGTTTGTATTATTCGAACTGCACCCCTGCACAACCTGCGTTGCTGGGGCAAAACGCTGAACTGGCCTCACAGCTGTGGGCGCGCAGCACCCAATGGGCAGGTCTTTGACTTGACGGACGCCTTCTCGACCTTATGGTTAAGCCAAGCAGGCGTTCAGATGATTCGAAGCCTCTCAGTTCAGGCATCCACCTGAACTTTGGCTTCTTTGACCACCTTGGCCCACTTTTGGGTCTCGCTGCGGATGAACTCTGCAAAGCGCTCGGGGGTTCCGCCACCGTCTTCTGCGCCGTATTGGTCAAATTTTTCCATCACATCGGACATGGCCATGACGCGGTTCATGTCTTCGTTGATGCGTTTAACAAAAGACGGATTCAACTTGGCGGGTCCGACGAGGCCATACCAGGTGGTGGCGTCAAAACCCGCAAAGCCTTGCTCGTCCATGGTGGGTACATTCGGATGCCCTTTGGCCCGCTTGGTGCGGGTTTGCGCCAGCGCCACAGCTTTGCCACTTTTGACATGCGGGGTGGCCGAGGTCATGGTCTCAAAACAATATTGCACTTGACCACCGATCAAATCGGTCAAGGCCGGACCTGAGCCTTTGTAGGGCACATGCAGCGCATCGATGCCGGCACGCAGTTTGAACATTTCGAGTGCCAGGTGTTGGGCAGAGCCACCGCCAGCGGATGCAAAGCTGATTTGGCCTGGGCTGCGTTTGCACAAGGCAACCAAATCTTTGACGGTTTTGGCGGCTTGGTTTTCATTGCAAATCAGCAAATTGGGGGTCACACCCACCAAGCCAATGGGTGTGAAGTCGCGCTCCACGTTGTAACCCAATTTGGGCTGCAAACTGGTGGCCAAAGCATGGCTGTTGATGTGGGCCATCAGCAAGGTGTTGCCATCTGCGGGTTGCTTGGCCACGTAATCGGCCGCGATCACACCCGCTGCACCGGCTTTGTTGTCGATCACGATAGTGACGTTCCACATGGCTTGCAGTTTTTGCGCCAATACGCGGGCCAACGCGTCGGTGCCGCCGCCTGGCGGAAAGCCCACCACGATGCGAATCGGTCCGTTGGGCAAACTCTGCGCTTTGATCATGGGTGCCCCAAAAGTCACTGCGGTGGCGGCACTGGCTTGAAGAATAGTTCTGCGTTGCATGGTGGTTTTTCCTTTCGGGTTGGGGCAATTCATCCTTCGATCAGGTTCGAATCAAAGCGGGGATGGGGTGTGCCGAAAAATAGTCCATCGCCGCCTGCACCCCAGAGCCAGCCAGCGACACGCCACTGAGCTTGAGGCCCATCTCGCATGCGGCCAAGGCGGCAATCAAGGTCAGGTCATTGCAGTCACCCAAATGCCCGATGCGAAACATGCGGCCTTTGACTTTGCCCAAGCCTGTGCCCAATGAACAATCAAAGCGCTCGTAAATCAGCTTGCGAACGGCATCCGCATCCACGCCTTCGGGGGTCATCACGCCGGTCAAGATGGGCGAATACAGTGCCGGATCGGCACACTGAATCGGCAGGCCCCAAGCGTTGACTGCGGCGCAAGCGCCTTTTGACCAACGTTTGTGCCGGGTAAACACCACCTCGAGTCCTTCGCCCAAAATCATGTCGCAGGCCTCGCTCAATCCATACAACAGGTTGGTGTTGGGCGTGTACGGAAAGTAGCCTGTTTTGTTCATCTCCAGCATCTCGTCCCAAGCCCAAAACGACTTGGGCAAGGTAGCGGTTTTGCTGGCCTCGATGGCCTTGGGCGACAAGGCGTTGAAGCTGATGCCGGGGGGCAGCATCAAACCTTTTTGCGAGCCGCTGACCGTCACGTCTACGCCCCATTCATCATGGCGGTAGTCGGCCGAAGCCAGGCCGGAGATGGTGTCGACCAACAACAGGGCGGGGTGTTTGGCGTTGTCCATGGCACGGCGCACGGCGGCGATGTCGCTGGTCACGCCGGTGGATGTTTCGTTGTGCACCACGCAGACCGCTTTGAGGGTGTGGCCAGTATCGGCTTTGAGGCGAGTTTCAATCATGTCCGCCTGGATGCCTTGACGCCAGCCTTCGACACCGGGCAAACCCACAAACTCGCTCTTGAGCCCTAAGCGCGTGGCCAGCTTTTGCCAGAGTGCGGCGAAATGCCCGGTTTCAAACATCAGCACCGCGTCGCCCGCACTCATGGTATTGACCAAGGCGGCTTCCCACGCGCCGGTGCCCGAGGCCGGGTAAATCATGACCGGATGTTGGGTTTTGAAAATCTTTTGCATGTCGGCCAAGACCTTCATACCCAAAACGCCAAATTCCGGCCCCCGATGGTCAATGGTGGGCAAACTCATGGCCCGCAACACGCGGTCGGGCACGGGGGATGGCCCGGGGATTTGCAAAAAATGGCGCCCCGTGGGGTGAAAGTCTAGCTTGAGCATGTTAAGAAATCTCCAGAGATAAGGTATTTTTTGCATACAAAAATAAAACGTCAACTATCGTTACCCCTAATAAAGGCGAGTTGACCTGCGAATTTTTTGCATACAAAATAGGCCCATGACTGCTGACATCTTGTCCCTGCCCCGAACCGCTTTGCACAGCCAGGTGACACACAGGCTGCGCCAAATGTTGGTCGAAAACCAGATTGCGCCCGGCGCCAAGCTCAACGAGCGGGCGCTGTGCGAATCGCTGAATGTGTCCCGTACGCCGATGCGAGAGGCCATCAAGACCCTGGCCGCAGAAGGCTTGGTGGTCCTCCTGCCCAATCGGGGAGCTGTGGCGGTGTCGCTCAGTCTGGACGATGTTCGGCACACCTTTGAGGTGATGGCCGGCCTGGAAGGCCTGTCTGGCCAGTTGGCGGCCGAGCGCATCACCGAAACCGAGTTGATGGAGATTCAAGCGCAGCATTTTGAAATGATGGCGGCCTTTACCCGGCGCGATCTGTCGAGTTACTACCGGCTCAATGCCCAGATCCACAGCGCCATCAACACTGCGGCCAAAAACCCGGTGCTCAGCAGCACCTATGAACAAGTCAATGCACGCTTGCAAGCGCTGCGTTTCAGATCGAACCAGGACGACGAAAAATGGCACAGCGCGATGCAAGAGCATGCACGCATGATTGAAGCCCTGCAGGCCCGCCAGCCTCAGGTCTTGCGCGATCTGCTGGTGCGTCACCTGGAACACAAACGCGACGTGGTGCTGGCCCAATTACAAGCCAGCCCCAGCCACAAGGCCAGCCCCAGCTTGGCCTCCTTGAAAACAACCCGCAAAGCCTGAACATGAACGCCCCCCTGCCCCGCCAAGTCACCGAATCCGCCGGCCAACTCTACGAGCGCGTGGCCAGTGCCACCAACGAAGTGGCGGGTCGCTTGGCGGCTCGGCTGCGTGCCGAGACAGAAGGTGAGGTGTTGTTCTCTCCCGCCGACCGTGGCCGCTATGCCACGGATGCGTCGATTTACCAAGTCACGCCGGTGGGTGTTTTTGTGCCGCGCCATGACCACGAAGTGCCCACCGCCATGGCCATTTGCCGCGACTTGGGCGTGCCCATCGTGCCGCGTGGCGGCGGCACCAGCCAGTGCGGTCAGACCACGGGCGCGGGCTTGGTGATTGACCACAGCAAACACATCCGCCACATCGTCCAACTTGACGTGGACCAAGGCACGGTAGAGGTCCAGCCCGGCATGGTGCTGGACCACCTGAACGCACAACTCAAAGCACATGGCCTGTGGTTTCCGGTCGATGTGTCCACCAGCGCCCAGGCCAGTGTGGGGGGCATGGCCGGCAACAACTCGTGCGGCAGCCGCTCGATTGCCTACGGGAACATGGTGCACAACGTCGAAGGCGCCAAGGCCTGGTTGAGTGATGGTGATCTGCTGCAATGGGGCCGCTATGACAGCGCAACAGGACGCGCACGTCAGATTGGCGATTTTGTGAAACAACTGGCGGACGATTTGCGTCCGGAAATTCAAGCCCATTGGCCCAAAGTCTTGCGCCGTGTGGCGGGCTACAACCTGGATATTTTTTGCAACCAGAATGAGCGCCCTTACACCAGCGATGGCGCGGTGAATCTGGCGCACTTGCTGGTGGGCAGTGAGGGCACCTTGGCCATGACGAAGTCCCTCACCCTTCGCTTGAGCGCACTGCCTCGTGCCAAGGTGTTGGGCGTGGTGAATTTTCCCAGCTTCTACAAAGCCATGGATGCTGCGCAGCACATTGTCAAACTGGGTGACGGCACCTTGACGGCGGTGGAGTTGGTGGACCGCACCATGATTGATTTGTCGCTGCAAAATCCGGCCTTTGCGCCCACCATACGCAGCGCGCTGATCGGCCAGCCTGAAGCCGTTTTGCTGGTGGAGTTTGCGGGTGCAGACAAAGCAAGCCTCCAGCCCAAAATACGCCAACTGGTGGAGCTGATGGGGGACCTCGGCATGCCTGGCAGTGTGGTGGAAATGGTGGACGATGCCTCACAAAAAAATCTGTGGAATGTGCGCAAAGCCGGCTTGAACATCATGATGAGCCTGAAGGGTGACGGCAAACCGGTCAGCTTCATTGAGGACTGCGCCGTGCCCTTGGCCAGTCTCGCCGAGTACACCGAGGCTTTGACGGGTGTCTTCAAAAAACATGGCACCAAAGGCACTTGGTACGCCCATGCATCGGTGGGCACTCTGCATGTGCGTCCAATCCTGGATATGCGACGTGATGGCGCGTCGAAGATGCGCGCCATAGCCGAAGAGGCCAGTGCCTTGGTGCGCCACTACAAAGGTGCTTACAGCGGAGAACACGGTGACGGCTTGTGCCGCGGCGAATGGATTTCGTGGCAGTTTGGCCCCAAGATCACCGAAGCCCTTGGCCAGATCAAACAGGCCTTAGACCCTCTGCATTTGTTGTCGCCCCAGCGCATGGTCAATCCCCCCAAGATGGACGACAAAGGGCTGATGCGTTACGGCCATCCAGAGGGCAAGGCCTACCAGATCATCCCCATCCAGACGGCGCTCGACTGGAGCGCTTGGAACGTGCACAACGACCCGGCCACCGAACAAACCACAGCCCCGGGCAGCGGCGGGGACCCGGCCTTGGGTTTTGCCAAGGCGGTGGAGATGTGCAACAACAACGGCACCTGCCGTCAATTTGATGTGGGCACCATGTGCCCGAGTTACCGCGTCACGCGTGATGAAAAGCACCTGACGCGCGGGCGCGCCAACACCTTGCGTTTGGCCCTGAGCGGTCAGCTCGGTGCCGATGCGCTGACCAGTGACGAGATGCTGGACACCATGGACTTGTGCGTGGGCTGCAAAGGCTGCAAGCGCGACTGCCCAACCGGTGTGGACATGGCGCGCATGAAAATAGAAACCTTGCACCACTACAAGCGTCGCCATGGTCACACACTGAAAGACCGGCTGATTGGCTACTTGCCCCGCTACGCGCCGCTTGCCGCGCGTTGGGCCGGACTGCTCAACCTGCGCAATCGCATGCCCCTTTTGGCCAAACTGGCCGAGGCCGCGACCGGTTTGTCGGCCCAGCGCAGTTGGCCCACTTGGCGACGCGACCACTTTTTCAACACC
>Ga0209084_1001316_pt1 | contig 21090 bp, 19 predicted proteins | sample C_130820_MF_Meta_FD_187309 | JGI IMG/M metagenome (GOLD analysis project Ga0209084, IMG submission 187309) | Freshwater microbial communities from Lake Croche, Canada to study carbon cycling - C_130820_MF_MetaG (SPAdes) (version 2) | ecosystem: Environmental > Aquatic > Freshwater > Lake...
CGACTCGTGCGTGAGGCTATCGACCGTGATGTACGAGTGTCGATTATTCCGGGTCCTTCGGCCGTCTTGGCAGCCTTGGCAGTGAGCGGCCTGCCAGTTGATCGCTTTACCTTTGAAGGTTTTCTCCCTCGAAAGGCGGGTGAACGAGCCACAGCTCTAAGCGAACTGCAGATCGAAACTCGTACCATGGTGTTTTTTGAAGCACCACACCGTTTGGCTGAAACTCTTAAAGCCATGGAGGAAGCATTCGGACCCGATCGTCCAATTGTGGTGTGCCGTGAACTGACGAAGACTTATGAAGAGGTCATTCGAGGTACTTGCTCCGAACTTGTGCAATGGAGTGATCGAGAAATCTTGGGCGAAATCAGCATTGTGGTTCATGGAACTCAGCCCATTGCTGTGACGAGCGCCTCGGATTGGGTAGCGCAAGTGGCAACTCGAGTTGAGGTGGGCGTTTCGCAACGCGATGCTATTGCTGAGGTAGCCAAGGAACTCCATGTGCCCAAACGTGATGTCTACGATGCTGTGCTCGCGAGCCGTAAAGCGCAGTGAATTCTTGAGGCTACTTAACGGCTCTAGAATTACAGAATGACTGAATCAGCCAGCAAGGCGTTTTACCTAACTACGCCTATCTATTACGTCAACGATGCGCCGCACATTGGGCATGCTTACACGACGGTTGCTGGCGATGTCATGACCCGTTGGCACCGCATGGCTGGTGAAGATGTCTGGTACCTCACGGGTACTGATGAACATGGCCAGAAGGTGTTGCGCACTGCCGAAGCTAATGGAGTAGCACCGCAAGAGTGGGCTGACCGTCTGGTCGAGCAGGCATGGCTGCCAGTTCTTGATGTGATCGATGTTAAGAACGACGACTTCATTCGAACAACACAGCCACGACACATTGAGCGTGTTCAGAAGTTCTTGTCGGGCTTGAAAGATGCTGGACACATTTTCGAAGGATCTTATGAAGGTCCGTACTGCGTGGGTTGTGAAGAGTTCAAACTTGCTGGCGATTTACTTACTGGTGAAGACGGCGCTTTATTGTGCCCAATCCATTCCAAACCGGTTGAGCAGGTCAGTGAAACTAACTGGTTCTTCAGGTTGTCTGCCTACGCAGATCAACTCATCGCGCATTACGAAGCGAATCCACAGGCTGTCCGACCAGAGTCGGCTTACAACGAAGTGATGTCATTCCTTCGTTCAGGTTTGCAGGATCTTTCGATTTCTCGCTCGACATTCGACTGGGGTATTGAAGTTCCTTGGGATTCGAGCCAGGTTGTCTACGTCTGGTTTGATGCGCTACTCAACTATGCAACCGCAGTTGGTCTAGGCGACGAGCCAGATTCAGAAGGTGGCCGTAAGTTTGCTCAGACTTGGCCAGCCGACGTGCACCTTGTCGGTAAAGATATTCTGCGTTTCCACGCAGTCATTTGGCCAGCAATGTTGATGGCGGCTGTCCTGCCGCTGCCGGGCTGTGTGTTTGCGCACGGCTGGCTCCTGGTCGGTGGCGAGAAGATGAGCAAGAGCAAGCTCACTGGTATCTCGCCAAAGAGCATCGTTGATCTTGTCGGTTCAGATGCGTTCCGTTACTACTTCATGCGCGCCATCATCTTCGGTCAAGATGGTTCATTCTCATGGGAAGACCTGGTAGCTCGCTACACATCTGAGCTTGCTAACGGTCTGGGTAACTTGGCCAGCCGCGTGCAGGCAATGGTCGGTAAGTACTTTGATGGCGCATTGCCGACTCCAGGTGTCGACACGGATGCTGAATTGGCTCTGCAGAAGCTTCTTGTGGAGACAGCAGCTAAGGCAGATTCGTCAATCCGAGCTTTTGAGTTCCAAACTGGAATTGTTGCAGTCAAGGAATTCATCGATGCCGTCAACTTGTATGTCACAGAGCAGCAGCCATGGGTTGTTGCCAAGGGTGATGATGCCGAAAGTCAAGAGCGTCTTGCCACAATCCTCTACACAATCTGCGAATCGCTTCGCGCTATTGCCGTGTTGTACTCACCAATAATGCCTAAGGCCATGGAAACACTCTGGGTGGAAATTGGTGCCGCTGAATCTGGCGCAAGTCGCAACTTTGCAGGTGTAGCGACTTGGGGTCAGCTCAGTCCTGGAGTTGCCATTACTAAGGGCGACTCACTCTTCCCGCGCATTGAAGAGCCTGCATCGATTTAAGGTGCGTTGAGTTCATCCTCGATGAGGTGAGCAAAGATGCGACCGCCGATTGGTGTTAAGTGGACGCCATCGGGAACAAAGTATCCCTTGTGGCCAGCGCTCACATTGTGCCAATTTGCTATGCGCACATTCGGGAACTCTTTTGTGACTCCAGCGATGGTGTCATTAGATCCATTCATCCAGACCCTTGGTACTTGAACATTGACCACTACGACACGTCGGCGATCATGAAGTGCTTTCAGAATCGGGCGGAGGTCTTCGGCTCGTACGAGCCCATTAGTGCCCATGTGAATAACAATGTCACTGCCGAGTCGGCCTTCATTCCGACGAATGCGAATGCGGTCGGCAATCTCCCAAGGCTGACGACCCACTGCTGCATCTATGGATGCCTCGCCCAAAACCGCTTGCAGTGCCAGTCTGCTGCCCAACACCACCGAGTCGCCAAAGACTGTTGGCACTCCAGAACGCGTAGGTGTAGGTGTGGCGGTTATCAGTGGCGGTGATGTGGCTACTGATGCAGCAGGTGTTGCCACAGGAGAATCTGTCGGTCTCGGTGTTGGCTGCAAAGTGAGCGAAGGTGTGGGATCTTCATCGACTGAGGTAAGGCCACCGAAGGCTGTCGAGTTGCCCAAACTTGGTGTGTTCGCGGTCACCACACCGGTGAAAGCAAAAGTAAGTGCGGATGCCACAGCCACCGCCATTAATGCCAGCGGCATCGTCGGACGTGGAATGCCGCGGGTTTTCCAGTTCGCGAAAGTTCGACTCAGAGCGCCGTTACGAATGGGCATTTCCACCAGTCGGTAAGACAGCTCAGCCAAGACAAAGACCACACCAAATCGCACGACGTTTGTCACGGCATCGGGCCATGCCACATCGAGACTTGGGCGCAACAGCAAGAACACTGGCCAATGCCACAAGTAGATTCCGTATGAGCGATCACCGAACCAGCGCAAAATTGGGAAACTCAAGATTTTTCCAAAACGCAAGGCTGGATGAGTGGCTAGCAAGGTCGCTATCGAGGTTGCTAGCGCAAGCAAGAGGAACCCGCCGCGATAGAGCCACGGTGTGAGTTCACCAACTTGCGTGAAGCAGTAGACGATGAAGGCGACAGAAAGCCAGCCGGTGAAGGACAACAGTGTGCCACGGTCTGGTGTGAGCTTGGCTCGGTACGTTTCTGGTTTCCATAATGCGGCAGCGGCGCACCCAAGTAACAAACTCATGAGGTGAGTATCGGTACCGAAATACACACGACTTGGATCATGCGGCAAGGGGTAACCATTGACTAGTGACAGGTGTCGCATCCAAAGTGTGCTCGCGACCGCTCCAGTGACGGACACAGTGAAGATGATCCTTCGGAGGCTGAAGAACTTGGTCGTAACGCGACTCAATGCGATCACTGCCAGCGGCCAGACGACATAGAACTGTTCTTCAATAGAAAGCGACCATAGGTGCTGAAGAAGTGGTGGTCGAGCAATGTTGATGAAGTAAGACTGCTGAAAGAAAAGGTACGACCAGTTCAAGACAAAAGTGAGTGCCCAAGGCAAGTCGCGCCTGACACCGAAGGCGGCATCCGGTACCCATAGCCCAGTAACGACGATGGTAAACAGCAAAACCAGAATCAAGGCAGGTACTAATCGGCGGATGCGCCGCACATAAAAGTCGGCGCGATCAATCCGACCGGTTGCTAGTACTTCACTAAGTAAAAGCGAAGTAATCAGGAAGCCGGAAAGGACAAAGAACACATCAACACCGAGGAATCCACCATTGAGGACTCCAAGATCAGCGTGGTAAATCACTACAGCAAGCACAGCAATACCGCGTAAGCCATCGAGGCTCAGAATGCGTTTACTCATGGTGCTGACTTTCGAAGAAATATGAATACCAACTGCCCATAAGGGTAACCCAGAGCAGTAGCGTAGGAACGTGTTGAATGACCAAACAATTGTCCCCTTAGCCGGCTCAGTTGTAGACACGCACTGCCACATGAACATCAGCTTTGATGACAGCCATCGCCCACCGACCGTTCCACAAGCTTTGGCGCTGGCTCGAGCAGTTGGAGTTACCAAAGTTATTGAAGTTGGCTGTGATGTGGCGAGCTCTCGGTGGGCTGCTGAAATAGCCAGTGAATATCCCGATGTCTGGGCCACAGTCGCGCTGCACCCGAATGCGGCAGCTCATGACACCGACCTCATGAGTTCTCTGGCCGAAATTGAAAAACTCGCTGCATTGCCTCAGGTCCGCGGGCTAGGGGAGACGGGTCTGGATTACTACCGGACTGAGGAGTCTCAAGCGGCTGCCCAACACACCTCGTTCCGAGCACACATCGACATCGCCAAGGCAGTAAATAAGCCAGTCATCATTCATGACCGTGATGCCCACGACGATGTCATCTCAACCTTGACCTCGTACGGCGCTCCGGAGAAGGTGGTCTTCCACTGCTTTTCTGGTGACGCCGAGATGGCGAAGCTTTGTGCAAAGAATGGCTGGTACATGTCATTCAGCGGTGTTGTCACTTTCAAGAATGCTCAGAGCCTGCGCGACGCTCTGCAAGAAGTGCCAGACGAGTTGCTCCTCGTGGAGACCGATGCGCCATTCTTGACCCCTGTTCCACGTCGAGGAACACCCAATGCCAGCATCAACCTTGCCTACACAGTTAGGGCAATTTCGGCCCTTCGCGGCGTGTCTGAGGAAGTAATTTGTGACCTACTTTTCTCAAACGCTGCAAGGGTTTTTGGCACTTTGTAGGGTTTTCCGAGTTGGCAATATGACGGTGTTTCACGATATCGTGACTCAGGAAGACATTTACCCCTAAAGGTTTGGAGTTACATATGACGCAACGCGGTCGCCATCGTGCGCCAGCTCGTCATGCCAAACCCAAAGATTCACTGCGCAAATTTCAGATCAGTTTGATTGCACTCGGAGTCTGTGCTGCAGGTGTGTCGGCTAAGGCCCAAACTGTCCCGAGTTATTTGGCAGAAGATATGGGCAACCCTCGTTATGTGAATGTCAAGGCCCTCAGTGATCAGGCAGCAGACCCCGTACTTATGCATTTGGGTGCCCTGCAGACCGGAACTAAGAAGGTCACGCATAGTTTGAAGTTCCGCGTGGTTGTGAAGCGTGACAAGTCTCTACCGCGCGGTAGCAAGATTGTTCGTCGCACGGGCACTACTGGTAAGGCTGTGACTGTTTACGAAGTTCGCTCGGTCAATGGTGTCGAAGTCAGTCGTTCGCAGGTTCGTCGCAGCATCATCGTCCCGCCAACTACCAAGGTTGTTGCCGTCGGTGTGGCTCAGCCAACTGAAGCTCCTTCAGTTGCTCCGGTAGCAGTGCCACCGGGTAGTGCAAAAGCTTTCGCCCAGAACTACATCGCAGATAAGTACAACTGGGGTGGCGATCAGTTTGGTTGCCTCGTGCAGTTGTGGGATCGTGAAAGTCACTGGAATGCGCATGCTCATAACAGTGGCAGTGGCGCTCACGGCATTCCACAGGCTATGCCTGGCAGCAAGATGGCGTCATCGGGACCAGATTGGTACAACAACGCTGAGACTCAAATCAAGTGGGGTGCTAGCTACATTGAGGGTCGCTATGGCAATCCTTGTGGTGCCCTTGGCCACTCCAACTCAAGTGGTTGGTACTAACTAGGTGTCAGACACTGACTCCGCTGCGCATGCCCAAGTGGAATTGTTAGGCGCGGCTCAGATTCGCCAACTCGCCGCAGCCCTTGGTGTTACTCCCACCAAGAAGCTCGGACAAAACTTTGTCATCGATCCCAACACTGTGCGGCGCATTGCTGCCGAAGCTCATCTACAAGTTGACGATGTCGTCGTAGAGATTGGCCCAGGTCTGGGTTCGCTCACTTTGGCCATGTTGCCTGCAGTTAAGCATGTTGTTGCGGTGGAGATTGACCGAGTACTAGCCGTACAACTGCCTACAACCATTGCTAAGCAAGCCCCAACTTTGGCTGATCGCTTGAGTGTGATGAATGCCGATGCGATGACGGTGGCTGAACTTGGTGCAGCGCCGACAAAACTTGTCGCGAATCTGCCTTACAACATTTCAGTCCCCGTGGTCTTGCATTTTCTTGCACAGTTCCCTTCACTCAATGAAGTGCTCGTCATGGTTCAGGCTGAAGTCGCAGATCGTATGGCGGCTGGCCCAGGCAGTCGCACGTATGGCGTTCCTAGTGCCAAGCTCGCGTGGTACGGCAATGTGACCAAGGCTGGCAATGTGGGTCGCAACGTATTTTGGCCAGCACCGAATGTTGATTCCGGCCTTGTGCGCATTGTGCGTCACAGCCAGAGCCCTGATGAGAGTCTTCGGGCTAAAACGTTTGCCGTGATTGATTCTGCTTTTGGTCAGCGTCGCAAGACCATTCGGTCAGCGCTCGGTGCCGCGCTTGGGAGTACAACTCAGGTTGAAACTGTGTTGCAGGCCGCCCAGATTGATTCAGGACTTCGGGGCGAGCAGCTCTCTCTTGATGACTTTCTTGCCATCGCTAAGGCTGCAATCCAAGTAGGGTGACGTGTGTGAGTAGACCTGTCACAGTTCGTGTGCCTGCCAAAGTCAACGTTTACCTTGGCGTGGGTCCTCGTGAGTTTTCTGGTTTCCATGAACTCGCAACTGTTTTCCAATCTGTCAGTGTGTACGACGAGATCACCGTGCGTGCTGCGGATGAGTTAACAATTACGGTTGAAGGTCCCTACGCGAAGCACATACCGACTGATTCCTCAAACTTGGTCTGGAAAGCAGCGCAGTTAGTCGCACAAGCATGTGGCGAAGACCCTTTGGTGAGCCTGCACATTAATAAGAAGATCCCGATTGCTGCTGGCATGGCAGGCGGTAGCGCAGATGCAGCTGCTGCACTCATTGCCTGCGACGCCTATTGGAATGCCGAACTCACTCGCGATCAGCTTGATGGCATGGCGGCGACTTTAGGTTCCGATGTACCGTTCATGCTGCACGGAGGCTGTGCACTCGGCACTGGGCATGGTGATGTGCTTTCTCCAGTGATGACTCGCGGTCATTTCAACTGGGTGTTTGCTACATTTGAGCAGGGACTGTCGGCTGGACAGATTTATGACCGCATTGATGGTCTGCGCGGTCCAGATTTTGACGAGTATCCGGCTGTCCCTCATGAAGTTCTAGCCGCTCTTGCTCAAGGTGATGCTGTCGCTCTTGGTCGTGCACTGCACAATGACCTCGCAGTAGCAGCGGTCACGATTCGACCACGTTTGCAGGATGTCATCAACTTCGGTCGAGAGTTTGGCGCACTTGGAGGATTGGTTTCTGGCAGCGGGCCTACCTGTGCGTTCCTCGTTGCGGATGAATCAGCAGCAATCAACTTGGTTGTGGCGTTGACTTCATCAGGACTCGTCGATCATGCTTTCAAGGCACATGGACCAGTACATGGCCCGAGGGTAGTTCCGCTCGCGCGCTAGGCACGTCGTCCGATAAGGCGCGGCTTACGGTCCAGACCCGCCACACCATTCCAGACTAGGTTCACTAAGTGCGCCACTACTTCATCTTTTTCGGTATCGCGCTCGTCGAGCCACCATTGACCGGTCAGTGCGACCATACCCACGAACATGTGTGCGTAGATTGGCGCAATTTCTTTAGGGAAGCCACGGCCGGCAAACTCATTTGCAATACGAGCTTCTACTTGCTGCGCCACTTCTGACAACAAACTGGCGAAGTTGCCGGTCGCGGTAGCAACTGGAGAGTCGCGAAGCAAAATGCGGAAACCATCGGTGTGCGTCTCGATGTAATCAAAGAGAGCAGATGCGGCTTGTTCAAGCAGCATGCGCGGGTGCTCAGCAGTTAGTGCTCGGGTGATGGACTCAAGCAAATAGTTCATTTCACGGTCAACAACGACGGCGTATAGACCATCCTTGGAGCCGAAGTGTTCGTAGACGACGGGCTTGGAAACCTTGGCAGTGAGTGCGATTTCCTCAACGGTCACCGCTTCAAAACCTTTTTCAGCAAAGAGTGCCCGGCCTACTTCAATGAGTTGGGCGCGGCGCTCATGACCTGTCATGCGAACACGATCAGGCTCAACTGAACGCGACCGTGAACCTAAGTCCAAGTCGTCATCTTCATGATGAGTTACAGCCACGGGAATCCTCACTTGTGGGGGACAGCCACCAATGTCCTCTCAGATTACCGCACTGTTTGAGTGCTTTTACTGCGAATTTCTGCGCAAAAATTGGGCATTAGACCCCATAGAGCCTAAGATTTTGCAGTCAGCGACTTTTATTAGATGTTGATAAGTAAGTAATCCCGGATCGTCTAATGGCAGGACAGCACCCTTTGGAGGTGCTTATCGTGGTTCGAATCCACGTCCGGGAGCAAGTCGACAAGTTAGGCTAGGGACGTGACTCACGCACAGGATTCATCAGCAAATCCTCTGACAGTTGTCATCTTGGCTGCGGGTATGGGAACCCGAATGAAATCCCAAACTCCAAAAGTTCTGCATAATGTGCTTGGTTTGCCGCTCATTGAACACGTACTGCATAGTGCGGCTGCCTCGGGCGCTGCCTCGACAGTCGTCGTTGTTGGCCACGGTCGCGAACAGGTTATCGCGCGTTTAAGTGCGACCTTCCCAGAAATTGAAATTGCAGTGCAAGAATCTCAGAATGGCACAGGTCATGCGGTCAGTGTTGCCCTCGAGCACTTAGGTGAAACTCCAGCCGGTTCGGTTTTAGTTTTAGCAGGTGATGCACCGCTTATTACCAGCCAAGACTTGGACAAACTGGTAACGGCACAGGCAGGCGTGGGTGCTTCAGTTCTGACTGCGCATCTAGATGACCCTGCGGGTTATGGGCGCATTGTGCGTGATGATGCAGGCAACCTGGCTGAGATTGTTGAGCACGCGGATGCAACAGCGGCGCAGTTAGCACTGGACGAAGTTAACTCTGGTGTCTATGTGTTTGATGCACAGTTACTTGCGAGCGCCTTGAGCCGTGTAGGTACGTCGAATGCACAAGGACAGCAGTACCTCACTGATGTGATTGGCATCTTGCGTGCCGATGGACACATAGTTCGTGCTGTGGTGACACAGCAGGACAACATTCTTGGCGTTAATGATCGCCAGCAACTTGCACATGTTGGTCGCGTACTTCGTGACCGCATCGTCACGCACTGGCAGCTCGCTGGTGTCACCATCGTTGATCCCCAGACTACATGGATTGAACGCAGTGTCACGCTTGAAGCAGATGCGATTATCTTGCCGAACGTCACACTTTCGGGCTCAACGACTGTTGCCGCTGGAGCGACTGTGGGCCCAGACTGCTCCCTCACTGACACTCAGGTCGATCGCGACGCACAGGTTGTTCGTACGACTGCCATTGGCGCAGTCATTGGCCCGAAGGCAACCGTTGGTCCCTACACATACTTGCGTCCAGGCACTGTTCTAGGCACCGGCGCCAAGGCCGGTGGCTTCGTGGAAATGAAGAATGCCACACTCGGCGATGACGCCAAGGTGCCGCACCTGTCTTACGTGGGCGATGCAACAATCGGCGAAGGTACCAACATTGGCGCGGCCACAATCTTTGTGAACTACGACGGCGTGGACAAGCACCACACGGTCGTCGGCAAGCATGTACGTATCGGAAGTGACACGATGTTGGTCGCTCCGGTCACAATCGGTGATGGCGCCTACACCGCTGCGGGATCAGTCGTCACTGAGAATGTTCCGCCTGGCGCAATTGCGGTAGCTCGAAGTCGACAACGCAATATCATGGATTGGGTGTTGCGTCGCCGACCCGGTAGTACCTCTGCACAAGCGGCAGTGGCAAACTCATCTAGTAACACCAACTCAAGTGAAGGGTCCTAACATGACTGGGATGTCCCAAGCCAATTCAAAGCGCATGGTTCTTATTGCAGGACGCTCGCATCCTGAATTAGCGCAGGCTGTCGCTGAGTCGTTAGGTGTAGAGCTAGTTCCTACGCGTGCTTACAACTTTGCAAACGGTGAAATCTTCGTGCGCTTTGAAGAGTCAGTTCGTGGCTGCGATGCATTCGTGCTGCAGACTCACACTGCTCCGGTGAACGAATGGATTATGGAGCACCTCTTGATGGTGGATGCTCTAAAGCGTGCATCGGCGAAGCGCATCACGGTTGTTGCACCATTCTTCGGTTACGCGCGCCAAGACAAGAAGCATGATGGTCGCGAACCGATTTCTGCTCGTTTGATGGCTGATCTTTTCCAGGCCGCTGGTGCTACTCGTTTGATGAGCGTTGATTTGCATACAGCTCAGATTCAAGGTTTCTTCAACGGTCCCGTTGATCACTTGTTCGCTCTACCAATTTTGGCCGCACACATCGGCCGCACTGTTGACCGCGAGAAGATCACGGTTGTTTCTCCAGATGCAGGTCGTGTGCGTGTGGCTGAGCGTTGGACCGACATCCTCGGTGCACCACTTGCCATCATTCATAAGCGTCGCGATCCGAATGTACCGAACGAAGCCAAGGTCCTTGAAGTCGTCGGTAACGTCAAGGATCGTGTGTGTGTCGTTGTTGACGACATGATCGATACGGGTGGCACGATCGCAAAGGCTGCTGAAGCATTGTTCGAGAATGGCGCTGCGGATGTCATCGTCACTTCAACGCATGGCGTGCTTTCGCCACCAGCTGTTCAGCGCCTTCAGGACTCACGTATTCGTGAAGTTGTTGTGACCGACACTTTGCCAATTGCGCCCGAAAATCAGTTCCCGAAGCTCACAATTCTTCCGATCGCACCGCTTATTGCCCGAGCTATTCGTGAAGTTTTCGACGAAGGCTCAGTAACCAGCCTGTTCGACCACATCGGCCCCAACATGTCTATCTAGTCCATTGGATTTGACCTAGGGGACTAGGTGTGGGCTAGTCTGAGTATGCTCCTCGGCGAGGGCTACACATGTGGCCGTTATCGACGAAGGTCTGCTGTGGAGCCTTCCAGCACGATCTATTCAGGAGTAAGCAGATGTCTTCAGCACTAGTTGCACAAGCCCGTACCGATTTTGGCAAGGGCGCTGCTCGTCGCCTTCGCCGTGAAGGTCAGACCCCAGCCGTAGTTTACGGTCCTGGCACACCGGTAGCCCACGTAAGTTTTGATTCACACGACCTCGTGTTGACCCTTCGCAAGCGCGCATCGTCAATCGAAATCGTCGTTGATGGCAAGACCCTTATTGTTACTCCTCGTGACATCCAGATTGATCCAGTTCGTCGCGATCTTGAGCATGTTGACCTCATCATCATCACAGCTGCTGAAGCTGCTTCTATCGAACGTGAAGCGGCAGAAGAGCATGCTCGCGTTGAAGCAGATGCTGCATCAGCAATTGCTGATGCAGAAGCTAAGGCTGCTGCGCGCGCAGAGCGTCAGGCTGCCAAGGAAGCTGGCACCGGTGATGCATCAGATAATTCAGCATCTGATTCTGAGTAATTCTTTTCATGTCACAGTCTGATGCGTGGCTTGTTGTGGGACTCGGTAATCCGGGTCCCACATACGCATCTACCCGCCACAATATTGGCGCAATGGTCGTTGATGAGTTAGCTCGCCGCAGTGGCGCAAAACTCAGTCGCCACAAACGTGCAGTCGCTGAGGTAGCCGAAGTTCGACTCGATGGTATTCAGACAATTTTGGTTAAGCCCATGTCGTTTATGAACACTTCGGGTGGTCCTGTTAAAGCCCTGGCAACTTTCTACAAAATTCCCCTAGAGCACATCGTTGTTTTACATGACGAGCTCGACATTCCACTGAGCACGATTCGGGTGAAGTGTGGTGGCGGTGACAATGGGCACAACGGTCTGAAGTCAATTCGTTCATCGTTTGGAAGTGGCGAATGGTTCCGTGTGCGACTCGGTATCGGTCGGCCGCCAGGACAACAAGATCCAGCGGACTATGTGCTCAAGCCGTTTGGTAGCGCACAAGCAGTGGATGTCGCCGAACTTTGCGACAATGGAGCAGATGCGGTTATTAGTTTGATGACCGAAGGCCTTGTCCCCACACAGAGTAGGTTCAATTCATGAATGATCACGAACTCGCTCGACACTTAGCGGTTACTGCTGGCGATTTATTGAGCGGGCTTCGGAAGCATGCCAAGACTCTGGACGAAGGTAACGACGAATCGTTGCTAGCACTTGCTCGCGAAGTGCTCGGCAAGGCTGGCGATGGCGCAGGTCATGACTACCTCACATCTGAACTCGCCAAATTGCGTCCGGCTGATGTCGTTCTGAGTGAAGAAGGCGATGGCAGTGATTTAGCTCGTCTTAATGCGCAGCGCGTGTGGATTGTTGATCCTCTCGATGGCACGTCAGAGTACTCATCGCACCGAAATGATTATGCCGTTCATGTCACACTGTGGGATAAGGCATCCACAATGCCTTCGAAATTGATCGCAGCATCGGTTGCTGTGCCTGAACTCGGTGTGGTCTGGTCAATGGATGACGAGCCAGTGGCTGCTCCGCCAACAGACCGACCCATTCGAATTCTTGTATCCCGTTCACGACCACCACGCGAGATTGACCTGATCTGCGAGAATCTCAACCAGGCATTTCCAGATCGTGGAACAGAAGTTGTACCGATGGGTTCGGCTGGCGCAAAAGTCGGCAATATTTTGGCCGGCGAATCTGACATGTACATCAACACCGGTGGCTTCTATGAGTGGGATCTAGCTGCTCCACTTGGAGTTGCTATTCATCATGGGCTCCGAGTCTTTGACATTCATGGTGAAGAATTCACCTTCAACAACCCAAATTTGAAACTGACTGGTGCCATCGTGACTCGACCAGAGTTTGAGTCGATTATTCTCAAATCCATAGCGTAAGAACATGGCATTAGGTTCACTTCTCGAGGCACTTGCGCGTGACCGGGTCATTCAGCAAACTCGTGACGATCTTGATCGTGGGCTTTCGGCACGCATTGCATCGCCTGCATCGGCAGCGCCCTATGTGACCGCTGCTTTAAGTGAGGGCATGGAACAGGTTGTCATCATCACCCCAACTGACAAAGTTGCACATGAGCTTGTTGATCAGTTGCAAGACTTCATGCCAAGCGATGAAATCGTCATGTTTCCTGCTTGGGAGACATTGCCTCACGAACGCCTAAGCCCGAGTGGTGACACGGTCGGTACTCGCATGGCAATCTTGCGCAGACTCAAGCACTCGAACGAATCAACACCTATTCGAGTTCTCGTCACTCCCGTTCGTGCAATCATCCAGCCGATGGTGAAGAACCTTGGCGATGTTGCACCAGTAGATCTTGTTGCGGGTCAGGACTATCCGCTGACGCAATTGGTTATTGATCTGGTAAATCTTGGCTTTGATCGAGTTGATTTGGTCGACCGTCGAGGTCAGGTTGCTGTCCGTGGTGGCATTGTTGACTTGTTTCCGGCAGACGCTGATCATCCCATCCGCATTGAGTTCTGGGGTGACACTGTTGAAGAGTTGCGTGAGTTCTCGGTGGCTGATCAGCGTTCAATCGGCACAGCGATTCCAGCCACCAAGATTACGGCCTGCCGAGAGTTACTTCTGACCGATTCAGTCAAGCAGCGAGCTGGAAAGTTGGCTGCCGCACATCCTGAGCTTGCCGAAATTCTGGACAAGATCGCTCAGGGTATTTGTGTTGAAGGAATGGAAAGTCTCATTCCGGTACTCGTACCCGAACTTGAAATGCTCTTTGATGTCATCAACCCGAAGAACGTTATCTTTGAGATTGAACCTGAGCGCATCGAAACTCGTGCTGACGAGTTAGTGCGAACGAGTGCTGAGTTTCTTGAGGCGTCTTGGCACAACGCCACGGCAGGCAATGCAACTCCAATTGATTTGGGGGCGTCAGGTTTCCGAGACTATATCGAACTCAAGGAAACTTATGCTGCGCGTACTTGGTGTGGTCTGTCCGCATTAGCGCGGCCAGATGATGTGGTTTCCTCTTTTGAACCGATCAAAGAATATCGATCAAAAGTCACTGACTTTGTTGCAGATATCCGTGCGTGGTGGGCAAAGCAATCTGACGTAGTTGTCATCATGGCTGGCCATGGAAGTGCCGAGCGCCTGGTGTCAACGCTTGGCGAGTACGACATACCTGCGCGACTTGCTGAATCACTTGATGCACCTCGTGGTGAACACGTGGTTCAAGTGCTTGTCGCGCATCAACGCCGGGGCATTTCACTTGGTGCATCTAACTATGTAGTGGTCACCGAGATGGATCTCTTTGGTGTGCGTGATGCTCCGCGGGAAAAGAATTCGCTACCAAGTCGCCGACGCGCTGCAATCGATCCGCTGTCACTCAAGTCCGGTGACTACATCGTTCATGAACAACATGGCGTCGGTAAGTACATCGAGATGCAGCAGCGACAAGTGCAAGGTGCAACGCGCGAGTACCTTGTCATTGAGTATGCGGCGAGCAAGCGCGGCCAACGTCCCGATCGACTTTATGTTCCGAGTGATCAGCTCGACCAGATTACAAAGTACGTTGGTGGGGAAGCACCTTCGCTCAACAAACTTGGTGGTGGCGACTGGGCAGCCACAAAGTCGCGAGCCCGTAAAGCTGTTCGACAGATTGCTGGCGAACTCATTCGACTTTATGCAGCGCGTCAAGCGAGCCAAGGGCATGCTTTTGCTCCCGACTCTCCGTGGCAGCGCGAGCTTGAAGATGCCTTCGAGCACATTGAGACACCAGACCAATTAGCCACAATCAACGATGTAAAGCGCGACATGGAAAGCACAGTCCCCATGGATCGTGTGATTTGCGGCGACGTCGGCTACGGCAAAACCGAGATTGCTGTTCGTGCCGCGTTCAAGGCCGTTCAAGATGGCAAACAGGTCGCAGTCCTGGTGCCTACAACGCTTCTTGTCCAGCAACACTTTGAAACCTTTGCTCGTCGTTATGCACAGTTCCCAGTCAATCTTGCTGCACTCTCTCGCTTTCAGTCAGACGCAGAGGTGCGCAAAACTATCGAAGGCATCGTTGACGGTTCAGTTGATGTTGTGATTGGCACGCACCGACTCTTTAACCCCGAGGTGCGCTTCAAAGATCTTGGACTTGTGATTGTCGATGAGGAACAGCGCTTCGGCGTTGAACACAAAGAACACCTCAAGGCGCTGCGCACTAATGTCGACATGCTTACGATGAGTGCGACGCCAATCCCACGTACGCTCGAGATGGCTGTCACTGGATTGCGTGAGATGTCGACCATTCAGACACCGCCAGAAGAACGCCATCCGATTCTGACGTCTGTCGGCCCTTACGACGAGAAGTACATTGCGGCTGCAATTCATCGTGAACTCATTCGTGATGGCCAGGTCTACTTCGTGCACAACCGTGTTGAAAGCATCAACCGTGTGGCTAGTCGACTTGGTGAATTGATTCCCGAGGCGCGTATCGCTGTAGCCCACGGTCAGATGAATGAGCATCAACTCGAGCAGATCATCGTTGATTTCTGGGAAAACAAGTACGACGTTTTGGTAGCGACAACGATTATCGAAAGTGGTCTAGATATTCCGAACGCAAACACTTTGATCGTGGATCGTGCGGACACATTTGGTCTGTCGCAGCTTCATCAGTTACGCGGTCGTGTGGGTCGCAGTCGTGAGCGTGGCTATGCCTACTTCTTGTACTCGCCTGATCGACCTTTGTCGGAAGTGGCGCATGACCGTCTCGCAACCATCGCTGCTCACACTGATCTCGGATCAGGTATGGCTGTGGCTATGAAGGATCTGGAAATCCGTGGCGCGGGTAACTTGCTAGGCGGTGAGCAGAGCGGACACATCGCTGACGTGGGCTTCGACCTTTATGTTCGTCTGGTTGGCGAGGCAATTGATGAGGTTCGTAATGGACCACATGTCGAATCTGATGTGGTCGTCAAGGTTGAACTGCCTATCGACGCGCATTTGCCGCACGACTATGTCCCAGAAGAGCGCCTTCGCCTTGAGGCCTACCGTAAGTTGGCGGATGCCAGCACCGACCTGGCCATTGATGAGACAGTTGCTGAACTCCATGACCGGTATGGCGCATTGCCGCAGCCGGTAACAGCTCTTGTCGCTATCGCACGCCTGCGCGTTGTGCTGCTAGCAGCTGGCATTCACGAAGTTATTGCGGCTGGGCGTAGTGTTCGCCTCGGTCCAGTTGAACTGCCCGAGTCGCGCACTATGCGCCTATCTCGGCTCTACCCAGGTTCAGTTATCAAGCCGGCAACACGTACGATTGTGGTACCACGTCCACAATCTTCGGCGCTTGATGCTCCTACTGATGGTGTTGCAGGAATTGAACTTGTGGACTGGGTTACCCAGCTGGTGGCATCGGTTGTCACGCAGTAGCGGCACGTGTGGAGGGTCTTCGTGAAGGTTCGTTTTGTAGTTGCATCTGTTCTGAGCCTTATTGTGCTCGCAGGCTGCTCATCTAAGCCGCAACTAGCTGGCGCTGCTGCAGTTGTCGGTGACACACAGATTTCACAGTCAAAAGTTACTGAGATTGTCAACGCTGCACTCGTCGAAATTAAGGCCACTCCGCCCACTGCAGGAGTGCAAGCCCCGACTGCTGTGCAACTTGGCAGCATGGTTATTGATCGTCTTGTTGTGAGCGAAGTGCTCCATCGAATAGCCGAGGCTCGCCCGTCAATCGCGGTCACACCAAAGCAGGTTGATGCTTTCACCCAACAGATCTTCAGTCAATACGGTGAACCAACGGTGGCAAGCCAAGTGCTCTTTCAAAGTGGTACCCCGTATGCAGATATCAAGGATTTTGTCGAAGATTACATGTTGAAGCAGAGCATCGTACAAACCATTGCGCCAACTGCGAACCAAAATGAGCAGTCGACTGCGCTGTATCAGTTCCTCGGCGAAGAGGCCAAGAAGCTCGGCGTTCGCGTTTCTCCTCGTTACGGTAATTGGGATCTGGCGAGTTCGCAGGCAATTGCTGGTGACAATACTTTGTCTTTCCCGGCCGCTCCGACTAACTAGTCCACAACATGTCTAGTCAGGTTGATCGTTTGGTCCAGGTCATGGATCAACTGCGTTCGCCTGGTGGCTGCCCTTGGGATGCCGAGCAAACACACGAGAGCTTGTCGCGCTATTTGCTTGAAGAAACCTACGAGGCGCTCGAAGCCATGGATTCGGGCGATGTCACTTTGCTCAAAGAAGAACTTGGCGATCTGCTTTTGCAGGTTGTGTTCCACGCGCGCATTGCTGAGGAGACAGCGCCAGATTTCACGCTGGACGCTATTGCTCAAGGAGTCGCCGACAAGTTAGTTCGTCGTCACCCACACGTGTTCACTGACCTTGAAGTCGCCACCAATGAAGAACTTGAAGATAACTGGGCTGCGATTAAGGCGGCCGAAAAGCCGCGCGAGTCAGTCACTGATGGAGTGCCGGCCGCAATGCCATCTCTGCAGGTTGCGACTCAACTGATGTATCGCTCCCGCAAGATGGGAGTATCGGTTGGTAATGCCGAACTAACTGAACAAGTTCGCACGCTTGTCGGTGAAGTGACTGAACAGAATATTAAAGACCTTTTGATTTCTGTAGTAGCGCTCGCTCGCGAAAAGGATTTGGACTCTGAATCCATTTTGCGCTCAGCAATGGCCGAGTATCGCAAGGAAATTCGCACCGCCGAAGGGCTCTAACGGTAAATCGGAGCACCTCGTCCGATAGACTCAAGTACGGTGCAACGAAGCACGCAAATCACCCAAAAATCTTTACGTTTGGAGTCTCCCTGTGTCCAGCATTGCTGATGTACGTGCCCGCGAAATCCTCGATTCCCGAGGCAACCCAACTGTTGAAGTTGAGGTCATTCTTGATGACGAAAGCACAGGTCGTGCGGCTGTTCCATCCGGTGCTTCAACTGGCGCTTTCGAAGCAGTAGAGCTTCGCGATGGCGAAGAGCGTTACCTAGGCAAGGGTGTTATCAAAGCTATTGAAGCCGTTGAAGACGAAATCATGCCTGAAATCCTTGGCCTTGATGCGACTGATCAGCGCCTCATCGATCAGGTCATGATTGACCTCGACGGCACGCCTAACAAGGCTCGCCTCGGCGCGAATGCCATCCTTGGTGTTTCACTTGCGGTGGCAAAGGCTGCAGCAAATGCTGCGCACCTACCGCTGTACCGCTACGTCGGTGGACCTAACGCACACGTACTTCCTGTGCCAATGATGAACATCATCAACGGTGGTGCACATGCTGACAGCGATGTTGACTTCCAGGAATTCATGATCGCTCCAATCGGTGCAACAACCTTCGGCGAAGCACTTCGCATGGGCGCTGAGGTTTACCACACGCTCAAGGGCCTATTGAAGTCAAAGGGTCTTTCCACCGGTCTTGGCGATGAGGGCGGCTTCGCTCCGAACCTGCCAAGCAACCGCGCTGGACTCGAGCTAATTTCAGAAGCCATCACTAAGGCTGGCTTTGCTCTGGGAACTGACGTTGCTCTTGCAATGGATGTCGCTGCAACTGAGTTCTACAAGGATGGCGCTTACCACGTTGAGGGTCAGGTTAAGTCAACCGAGCAAATGATCGAGCTTTACACCTCGATGGTGAATGATTTCCCAATCGTCTCGATTGAAGATCCATTAGCTGAAGATGACTGGGAAGCCTGGATTGCAATCACTGCAACCCTTGGCAACCGCATTCAGATTGTTGGAGACGACCTGTTCGTCACTAACACTGAGCGCATCATCCGTGGCATTGAACTAAATTCAGCGAATGCACTTCTTGTAAAGGTCAACCAGATTGGTTCCTTGACCGAGACTGCAGAATCTGTTGACATGGCACACCGCGCTGGTTTCCGCACCATGATGAGCCATCGTTCAGGCGAAACTGAAGACACCACGATTGCTGACCTTGCAGTTGCATTCAACTGTGGCCAGATCAAGAGTGGCGCACCTGCTCGTAGTGACCGTGTTGCTAAGTACAACCAGCTTCTGCGCATCGAAGAAGATCTCGATGATGCGGCACGCTACGCCGGAGCAAGCGCATTCCCACGTTTCAAGGGCTAATCACGGCAGACTGTTAGTCGTGGCTACTTCCTCGTTCAAGCTCACCAAGCGCGGCTTCGTGCTGATTGGTGTTGGCTTGTTTATCTTGGTGACGCTGGCTGTGCCGCTTCGTGGCCTCCTTCGGGAGCGCCGTGATGTGGCACAGCTTCAGCAGGCCGTTGTGGAGCAGCAGCAAACGATTAAAGACCTGTCGAATCGTCGTGACCGTCTCAAAGATCCTGCTTACTTGCAATCACTTGCGCGTGCTCGTCTTAACTACGTTTTCCCAGGCGAAACTGGTTACGTTGTGCTGGATAAAGAAACTGCAACTGAAGTGGCAACTGTGTCGGGTGCACTTGTGCCCAACGATGATTCACCTTGGTACACAAAACTCTGGACTAGCACAAAGCTTGCTGACAAGAAGCAAGACGCGAATAATCCTCTTGTAGTTCCTGCTAAATAAATAGGTTTCTTATGGTTTCAGATGCGGATCTCGCCGCTCTTCAGGCTCAACTGGGTCGTGCAGCTCGTGGAGTTGTTGAAGTCGCGCATCGCTGTTCATGCGGACAGCCAGATGTCGTGAAGACTGCTCCTCGTCTTGATGATGGCACCCCATTTCCGACCGTCTATTACTTGACGTGTCCTCGTGCTGCCGGTGCCATTGGCACACTTGAGGCAGGTGGCGTGATGCGCGATATGACTGAGGCGCTAGCCGCTGATAATGAGCTCGCAGCTCAGTATGCCAAGGCACATGAAAATTACCTCGCTGTTCGTGAGGAAATCGCGCACGTTGAAGAAATTTCTGGCATCAGTGCGGGTGGCATGCCGAACCGTGTGAAGTGTTTGCACGTGTTGGTTGCACACTCACTTGCCGAGGGTCCGGGTGTTAATCCGCTTGGCGATCAGGCACTTGCGATGCTTGAAGACTGGGGCCAGAACGGAAAGTGCGGTGGATGTTCATGAGAGTAGCTGCTATTGATTGCGGGACCAACTCAATCCGCTTGCTGATTGCCGACATCAATGAGGGTGTGCTGACCGATGTCGTGCGCACCATGGTCGTTGTGCGACTTGGTGAAGGTGTTGATCAGACTGGTGAGTTTTCGCAAGCTGCACTAACTCGAACTTTTGCCGCCATCGATACTTACGCTGAGTTGATTGCTGAGCATAAGCCAGAGCGTGTACGGTTTGTTGCTACAAGTGCCAGTCGAGATGTGAGTAACCGCGCCGAGTTTGCGGCTGGCATTCTGCAGCGCCTGGGTATCGACCTTGATGTCATCAGTGGCGATGAAGAAGCACAGTTGTCTTTCTCTGGTGCAACTGCTGATTTGTTGAACTCGGCTAATCCGCCGCAGGCTCCCTATTTGGTTGTCGACATTGGTGGTGGTTCAACGGAGTTCGTACTGGGAACGACTTCGCCAGATGAGGCAATCAGCACGAATGTTGGTTGTGTACGTATGACTGAGCGCCATTTGCGCAATGACCCACCGACGGCCGAGCAGATTGCCGGAGCAACCGCAGACATCGATGCAGCAATTGAATTGGCTGGCCAGACAGTGCCAATGGTCGAAGCCAAGAGTTTGATTGGCCTTGCTGGTTCAGTCACAACAGTCGCCGCGATTGCTCTTGAGCTTGATGAGTATGACCCGCATGCAATTCACGGCAGCCGCATTTCGGCAGACACGGTCCATGCTGTGACGCAGAACCTACTCACTATGACTCGAGAAGACCGCGCTGCCATTGGTTCAATGCATGAAGGCCGCATTGATGTCATTGGTGGCGGCGCACTGATTTTGGATCGTATCTTGGCGCAGACCGGAATCTCTGAAGTTTTCGTTTCTGAACGTGACATTCTGGATGGCATCGCTCGCGCTCTAGCGACCAGTTAGGAAGAATGCCATTTTCCTGTCAGGATAATGGCAAGAAACACAAGGCATGCCCCCGTAGCCCAATCGGTTAGAGGCA
>Ga0209084_1001317_pt1 | contig 21077 bp, 17 predicted proteins | sample C_130820_MF_Meta_FD_187309 | JGI IMG/M metagenome (GOLD analysis project Ga0209084, IMG submission 187309) | Freshwater microbial communities from Lake Croche, Canada to study carbon cycling - C_130820_MF_MetaG (SPAdes) (version 2) | ecosystem: Environmental > Aquatic > Freshwater > Lake...
TACGGCAAAAGTTTCAAGTGCTTGAGTTGCAGGTGGCGTTAGAGCAGCACCAGATCGCAAATCGAACTCGGCTCCGTGAAGCCAGCATTCAATTTTGAACTCAGTAACATCTCCTTCTGAAAGCGAGGCATCGGAATGACTGCACGTGTCCGCTATCGCAAAGACTTCTTCGCCGACGCGGACGACACAAACCGGAGTTCCATCAATTTCGATTTTCTTTGGTGCACCAGATTTCAACTCATCAAATAGCAGATCGGCCATTAGGCACCAACTTTTGCGAGTTGATCATCAATACGGTTCATAAGTCGTTCTTCAATCTCTTCTGATCCGATTTTTCCGATGATCTCGGAGAAGAAACCACGAATTACCAGTCGGCGGGCTATTTCAGCAGGTATTCCGCGAGAAGAGAGATAGAAAAGTTGTTCATCATCAAAACGACCTGTAGTACTCGCATGGCCAGCGCCAACGATTTCACCGGTTTCAATTTCGAGGTTTGGAACAGAATCTGCTCGGGCACCATCAGATAGAAGTAGATTCCGGTTCAATTCGTAGGTGTCAGTACCTTCTGCGGCTGCACGAATATGTACATCACCGATCCAAACGCTACGCGCTTTATCGCCAGACAATGCACCTTTATAATTAACTCGACTCTTGGCATTTGGAACGTTGTGATCTACATGCATGCGATGTTCTAGATGTTGACCATCCGTCGCGAAATACAAGCCAAACAATTCCGCACTTGATCCCGGTCCACGGTATTCAACAGTTGGAAGCAACCTTACGACTGATCCTCCTACCGTCACGATTAACGAGGTAAATGAGGCGTCTCGATCCACGATTGCGTGGTGTGAGCCCAAGTGAACGGTCTTGGCATCCCATTCCTGCAAAACAATAACCTTTAGCGATGAACCAGGTGCCAGTACATATTCAACATCTTCCGCAAGGATCGCATTACCTTGATTTTCAATGATCAAAACTGCTTGGGCATTCACGCCAACGTTAACCAGCAATCGCGAAGCTTCGGCCTCGCCGTTCTTCGTTGTACGTTTTAAAGAGATGGGCTCGGATACTTCTGCATTAGCAGCAATATCTAAAACTAGAACTTCGGTAACAGCTTCCCGCACGCGTATAGTCGCCGCGTCAAGAGTCGTTGCCATTGGCGCGAGGTCTAGCGCGGCAACCAATTTGCTGGTTACGCCCGTAGGGAGTGCTTTAGCTACCAAAGAATTGGTCGACGCTAACGCGACATTTGAATCTAATAGCCCCGCAAGTCGATTGAGTGGCGTAAACCGCCATGCCTCTTCGCGACCTGTTGGTACTAAATAATTAGTTGTAAGAGTGCTCATTAACCGACTGCACCTTCCATCTGCATCTCGATCAATCGATTTAGCTCTAGGGCATATTCCATCGGAAGTTCTCTTGCGATTGGCTCAATAAAGCCCCGGACGATCATGGCCATTGCTTCATCTTCGGTTAATCCCCGTGACATCAAGTAGAACAATTGATCATCACTAACCTTAGACACTGTGGCTTCGTGTCCCATCGAAACATCATCTTCACGGATATCTACATATGGATAGGTATCAGATCTAGAAATAGTATCGATTAAGAGTGCATCACATTTCACGGTTGATTTGGAATGGTGCGCACCCTCTTGAATCTGCACTAGACCACGATATGAAGTCCGTCCACCACCGCGTGCTACAGATTTAGAGATGATCGTCGATGACGTATACGGCGCGGCATGAACCATCTTTGAACCAGCATCTTGATGCTGTCCGGCGCCGGCAAATGCGATAGAGAGTGTCTCGCCCTTAGCATGTGGACCCATTAGAAAAACAGCTGGGTATTTCATAGTTACCTTGGAACCGATATTTCCATCGATCCACTCCATAGTTGCACCCTCGGCACAGGTCGCGCGTTTGGTTACTAGGTTATAAACGTTATTCGACCAATTTTGAATTGTTGTATAACGCACTCGAGCACCTTTTTTAACAATGATTTCAACGACAGCAGAGTGCAGTGAATCTGAAGAATAGATTGGCGCAGTACAACCTTCGACATAGTGCACGTAAGAATCCTCGTCGGCAATAATCAAGGTACGTTCAAATTGACCCATGTTCTCGGTGTTGATTCGGAAATAGGCCTGTAACGGAATATCTACCTTTACGCCTTTTGGAATGTAGATAAAAGAACCACCAGACCAAACTGAGGTATTGAGCGCAGCAAATTTATTATCGCCAACTGGAATAACAGTTCCAAAATACTCTTTGAAGAGTTCCTCATGTTCGCGCAGACCAGTATCTGTATCAACAAATATGACGCCTTGCGCTTCTAAATCCTCACGGATCGAGTGGTAGACCACTTCCGACTCGTATTGAGCCGCTACCCCAGAGACCAAGCGCTGCTTCTCGGCTTCGGGTATTCCCAGGCGATCATACGTATTCTTAATATCATCAGGAAGGTCATCCCAAGTTGTTGCTTGCTTTTCAGTTGAGCGAACAAAATACTTAATTGTGTCGAAGAAAATACCTGTCAAATCCGAACCCCAAGTAGGCATCGGCTTCTTATCGAATAGGTCTAAACCTTTGAGACGTAGATCAAGCATCCACTTTGGCTCACTCTTCTTGGCCGAGATGTCCCGAACAACTTCTTCATTTAGACCACGGCGAGCATTTGTACCGGCATCACTTTTATCTGACCAGCCATACTCATATGTTCCAATTCCATCGAGTTCTGGATGAGCAATTGTCTGATCGGTCATTTGGATGATCTCTTTCCAGTAGTTGTGAGGTTTTTAGAATTCGGAATAAATGTTGTGCAAACACCATCACCGTGCGCGATAGTGGCCAAGCGTTGAACGTGTGTTCCAAGTAATTGCGAAAACGCTTCTGTTTCAGCGTCACAAAGTTCTGGGAATTGGGCGGCGACGTGTGCAATCGGACAATGATTTTGGCAAAGTTCCTCACCTATCCCCTGTGAATGATTGTTCGCTGCGTATCCATCATCACTTAGAAACTTTGCTAGCGCCACGCTCTTATCACTTAAAGTTTTTGCTTTGGCAACTGTGAGGCTAGCCCGATCGGCTAAGTCTTTTGCTCTTGCCTTTGCGAAATTAGCGACCGAACCTGTGCTTCCAGATTGTGACATGAAGCGAAGTGCTGAAACTGCTAGGTCATCGTAAGAATGAAGAAATTTATCTCGACCAGAGTCGGTCAGAACGAAAACTTTTGAAGGCCTACCGCGCCCTCTGGAATCTGTACTCGTAACATAAGGTTCGCGAGCGGCAAGCACACCAGCTGCGACCAAAGAATCTAAGTGCCTGCGAATACCTGCTGGGGTTATCTTCAACCGCTTGGCTAAAGTTCCCGCCGTGGCCGGACCACCCTCCAAGATGGCTTTCGCCACTTGGTCTCGGGTCTTATCCTCAGTCTTTTTCACAACGGTATTGTTGCGTAATTCCCTCGATTTTTCCACCCGAAGAAGTGGTAGTTCGCCCTAGGGTTAGCGCATGTCCCTTGCTCCGTTTATTTTTACTGCGCTGCTCTTCTTTCAAAGCGCACTAATCGTTACCGGTGGCGCGGTTCGACTTACCGGATCTGGGCTTGGATGTCCCACCTGGCCCGAGTGCACGAGCGGATCAATCAAGCCCCTCGCACATCCAGCCCAAGGACAATTGCATGCCTGGATCGAATTTGGAAATCGCTTAGTTGCATGGCTTATTTTTCTGCTGGCAATTTTTGCACTGATTTACGTCCTCCAGAAGCTGAAGGGTAGAAGTGATTATCCTCGACTTAGGAACCTGGCGATATTTCAATTACTTGGTTTCCTCGCTCAAGTGGTCTTAGGTGGAATAACTGTTCTGACCAAGTTAAATCCAATTTCCGTGTCAGCCCACTTTATTCTCTCGTTACCGCTGATTGCGGGCGCTCTAACTCTGCGTTCCCGGGTTTTGGCTAAAGATGTTGCGCAAGTTTCTTCTACCACGCGCCTTCTAATAAAAATTTTGGTCGGCGTTGGTGTTGTGGTCCTTGCTATGGGAACCGTCGTAACTGGAACTGGACCACATGCTGGGGATATTTCAGCCAAGCGATATCACCTAGATCCGAGAACCGTATCCTGGATGCATGCCGATCTAGTGATCCTCTTGATCGCACTGATATTCGCCCTGATCTTGGTCATTCGAGTTGCAGAATCGGGCGCCTCAAAAAAACTAATTAACAAGAAAGCTAACTACTTTCTTGGAATCGCACTTGCTCAAGGTGCAATTGGGTACATCCAATATTTCACGAAACTTCCCGAGCTCTTAGTTGGCGTGCACTTGCTTGGTGCAACTTTAGTTTGGTTGGCAATATGGGATCTAAACATTTCCGGACGCATTAATTCACACTAGATACAGATTGGGCAAATAGATGACATCCAGAACGCGCACACCTTGGGCACCATTAGATGACCAGGCAGTAACCACATGCCGCGCCTTGGCTATGGATGCTGTACAAAAGGTTGGCAATGGCCACCCGGGTACTGCAATGGCATTGGCGCCCGTCGCGTACACGCTCTTCCAGAGAATCATGAAGCACGATCCTAAAAACCCAGATTGGTTAGGTCGGGACCGATTCGTTCTATCAGCAGGACATTCTTCACTTACCTTGTACATCCAACTTTTCTTAGCTGGATATGGTTTGGAGTTAAAGGACCTTCAGGAATTTCGTACTGCTGGCTCGCTTACTCCTGGGCATCCAGAATACGGACACACTAAGGGCGTTGAAATCACAACCGGTCCACTCGGCTCCGGAATTTCAAGCGCAGTCGGAATGGCTATGGCCGCTCGATTCGAAAAAGGGCTATTTGATCCGCTCGGTAAAACATCACTCTTTGATCATAATATCTGGGTCATCGCCTCCGATGGTGATCTACAAGAGGGTATGAGTGGTGAGGCTTCTTCTATCGCAGGAGTTCAGCGACTTGGAAATCTCAAGGTTATTTATGACGACAATCGAATTTCGATTGAAGGCGATACTCATGTTGCATTTAACGAAGATGTGTCAGCAAGGTATAAAGCCTACGGATGGCACGTAATAGAAGTTGCAACCAAATCTGATGGTGATGTCGACCAAAAAGCCCTTGAGATTGCGCTGCTTCAAGCGGAAGAGATAACGGATGCACCTACGCTAATCAGATTAAAGACAGTTATCGCTTGGCCAGCACCAAACGCTCGTGGAACTGCCGAATCACACGGATCCGCCTTGGGCGTCGCCGAAGTTGAAGCAACAAAAGTATTGCTTGGATTGGACCCAAAAGAAAGTTTTGTGGTTTCAAGTGAGGTTCTCGCACATGGACGCAGCGCCTTAACTCGCGGTGCCCAAATTCGAGAAGCTTGGGAGTCTGAGTTCACTTCTTGGCAGAGCGCGAATCCGAGAGAAGCAAAATTGTTGCAGCGCTTACAGAGCAAATCGCTCCCAGCGGAATTCGAAAGTTCAATTCCAGTTTTCGAATCCGGAAAAGATATTGCAACTCGCGCCGCTTCGGGCAAAGTTATCAATGCCATCGCTGGTGTGATGCCAGAATTTTGGGGTGGCTCGGCTGACTTGGCCGGAAGTAATAACACCAGCATCGAAAATGGTGGATCTTTCTTGCCAACTTCAAGTGACATGAAGGGTGCAAACCAATACGGTCGCATCATTCATTTTGGTATCCGCGAACACGCCATGGGAGCAATAATTAATGGCATAGCTCTTCACGGCCTTACAAGACCCTTCGCTGGAACTTTCTTGGTCTTCAGCGATTACATGCGAGGTGCAGTTCGCCTTGCAGCTCTTATGGATATCCCGGCAACGTTTGTTTGGACGCATGATTCAATTGGTCTTGGTGAAGATGGTCCAACACATCAACCGGTAGAACATATTGCTGCACTTCGCTTAATCCCGAACTTCGCGATGATTCGTCCGGCCGATGCAAATGAAACCGCAATTGCCTGGCGTGAAGTGATAAAGCGCCGTAAGCCAATAGGTTTTGCCCTATCACGACAGAACCTACCGGTAGTCGACCGCTTGCAATGTGGATCGGCCGAAGGAACCGCAAAAGGCGCTTACATAATATGTCCAGCAAAGGGCAAGCCTGATGTCATTCTTATCGCCACCGGATCCGAAGTTCATGTGGCTATTGCCGGCGCAAAACTTCTCGAAACCGAAGGAATCAACGTTCAAGTAGTCAGTGCGCCTTGTTTAGAATGGTTTGCCGAACAAGACGGCGCCTATAAAGAATCCGTACTACCTGCGACCGTGTCCGCTCGAGTATCAATAGAAGCAGGAGTCGGAATGGGTTGGCGAGAAATTGTGGGGTCTACTGGGGAAATAATTAGTTTGGATCATTTCGGCGCTTCTGCTTCCGCCAGCCACCTATTCAAAGAATTTGGCTTCACTCCGGAAGCGGTTGTTGCGGCCGCTAAGCGAAGCATCGCGAACTCAAAATGATTCTAAACGAGTTATCACGCGCCGGTGTTTCAATCTGGCTTGATGATCTATCGCGTGATCGGTTACAGAACGGAACCTTGGCCAAACTCATCTCTGATTCCTCGGTTGTTGGTGTCACGACTAATCCGAGCATTTTCGCTGCCGCAATCGGGAAATCTGCTCGCTATAGCGAGGATATAAAGAGATTCGCAGCCTTGGGACAAAGCGTTTCACAAATAACTACTGCACTTACTACCGATGATGTTCGTAGCGCATGCGATTTATTTACCGACACCTACAGCGCTTCGGGTGGAATAGACGGTCGAGTTAGTATCGAAGTCGACCCAGATTTAGCACAAAACGTGGCAGCCACCGTGGCACGCGGAGTTGAGTTATATGAAATTGTAAACCGGCCAAATTTGATGATAAAAGTTCCCGCAACAATTCCTGGCTTAACGGCAATTACTGAACTAACCAGTTTAGGCATCAGCGTGAATGTAACTCTAATTTTCTCAGTAGAACGTTATGCCGCGGTTGCTGATGCCTACCTGACAGGCCTGGAACAAAGGCTTGCTAGGAGTGAAGATATCTCGCAGATACACAGTGTTGCATCGCTCTTTGTTAGCCGAGTTGATACCGAAGTAGATTCAACGCTCGCAACCATCGAGGGTGGCGCGCCGCTTCATGGCAAAGCCGGACTGGCTAATGCCCACTTGGCTTATGAAGCTTTCGAAAAGGTTTTTACTTCTTCAAGATACCGCTTGCTTGCCGAGAAGGGCGCGAACTTGCAACGACCATTATGGGCATCCACTGGCGTGAAAGATAAGACCCAAGACCCAACAAAATATGTTGTAGAACTCGTAGCCCCTACTGTTGTAAACACCATGCCTGAAGCAACGCTGGATATCGTACGTTCAACCGGAATTATCCGTGGCGATACCGTGACACACCAATACGAGCAAGCACGGGAGATTCTTGCGCGGATAACCTCACTTGGAATCAACCTTCATGAAGTATTTGTGAAGCTGGAGAATGAAGGGCTAGCAAAGTTTGAACAGTCGTGGTCAGAGCTTTTGCAGAGCGTAGCTTCGGTGGCAAAATGATAAAACTTTCCGGAAAGTTACTCGAGAAATATGATGCCAACTCGAAATGCGCAAAAGACCTCCATAGTGCTTCTTCAAAGCTGGCCGCTAAGGATTTTTCATTATGGGGAACTAGCGCCGAGAACGAGGCAAAGTTACGTCTTAATTGGATCGACTTGCCTGTTACCTCTCGAGAGTTACTCCCCCAACTTGATGCCCTGGCCGCGCATGCACGATCAAAGAATTTAACTAATGTAATTCTCTGCGGAATGGGTGGTTCATCACTCGCCCCAGAAGTGATGGCCAAGTCCTACGGAAAGGTGTTAACAATTCTGGACACAACAGATCCAGAACAGCTTTTGGCCGGAATTCCAGACTCGCTTGCGAGCTCTGTTGTTGTTATCGGGTCTAAATCTGGTTCCACTATCGAAACCGCCTCGCAACTAGCCCTTTTCACCAAACTATTTAAAGAATCTAACTTAGATCCGAGCGAGCACCTTGTCATCGTGACTGATGCGCACTCACCACTGGATCAAAGCGCTCGGTTGCAGGGATTTACAGTTGTAAATGCCGATCCTCATGTTGGCGGTCGCTACAGTGCTTTAACTGCATTCGGATTAACTCCGGCAGCGCTCCTAGGAATAGACATCTCAGTCCTCTTGGATGATGCCGATGTAGCAAGGAAAGCATTTACCAATGAAGGTTCGCCAGCGGTACAAATGGCCACATTATTATTCGAGCAGGTTACGCAATGTGTTGCATTCTGCGATACCAACAGCTGCGTTCCAGGAATTTCGGATTGGATCGAGCAATTAATCGCTGAATCCACTGGGAAGGATGGCAAAGGTCGATTACCAGTTGTGCTCCAAGATGGGAAACTGCGAAATCCAGCGGCCTTGCCTACCGTTGGTTTTGATCTGGCAAACCCAGATGACTTTGAGATTGTCGTAGAAGCACCGCTAGGTGCCCAGTTTATCTTTTGGGAGTGGGTTACTGCTCTCTTATCACGAGCGCTTTCTATTGACCCGTTTAACCAGCCAAATGTAACCGAAGCCAAAGAGCGGACTTCAAAGCTAATTTCAGATTGGGGATCAGCCGGCCAGCCGCAGAGCGCTGCCTCCTTTGAAGATTCTGATTTAGAAATTTTTGCACAAGGTTCGGTCTCATCATTAAAATCAGCCTTAGAAATATTTTTGGCTAATAAGAGTGGTTACTTTGCAGTTATGGCTTTCTTGAACCGGAGCGCTGACACAAAGATTGCCGAAACACAGAATCTAATTGCTCGAGCTACTGGTACGCCAACGACTTTTGGTTGGGGTCCGAGATTTTTACATTCAACTGGCCAATTTCACAAAGGTGGAGAACAGAATGGTGCCTTCCTTCAGATAACCGGCGCTAACCTTAACGATCTTGCTATCCCCGGCAAAGAGTTTTCTTTCCATACACTCTTAATGGCACAGGCACTGGGCGATGGCGAGGCGCTCAAAAGCAGGAGCCTTCCCTTGCTGCACATTCATTTAAAAAATCGTGAACGTGGTATCGCAGCAATTATTCAAGCGTTGGAAGAAATAGTTAGTTCTAGGATGATTTAATCTTCGCCGCGTAAGCGCGCGAGTGCATCCTCTAGAATTTTCTTCGCTTCAGCTTCGGTGCGACGTTCCTTCACATAAGCCAAGTGTGTTTTATAAGGTTCATTCTTGATTGGTAGCGGTGGCTTATCTTTATTCAAGCCAGCTGGGTAACCGCAGCGTGGGCAGTCCCATTCATTTGGAATCTGAACCGTCTCATCTTGCGCAAAGGAAGGTCTAGTTTCGTGACCATTGGCGCACCAGTATGAAACTCGAAAACGAGCGATCGCATCGCCACGTTCCGCCTCGCCCATTGGACCAGCGCCAACACGACTTCCACGAATAGCACTTCCCATTTAAACTCCCCTATCAAATTAAAACTGAATTACTTCTTTAAAACCAAACTCAAAGCGACAACACCAGCAAACCAAAGTCCGCCAACAATAATTGTGATTCGATCTAGGTTGCGCTCTACAACTGAGCTACCACCGTAGGACGAGGAAATTCCGCCACCGAATAAATCCGAGAGGCCGCTTCCTTTTCCCTTGTGTAAAAGAACTAAAACCACCATCAAAACGCTGGTGATAACTAACATGATCGAAAGTCCTAGAACCACTTATTTCTCCTACATCTAGAAGGGTGCGAAAACACTCTCATATTTTTAAAGCCTTTTCCCGTTGAGCAAGGCCCTTAGGATACCCGTTTGGCTCCAGGATTTTCCCATTTTCCGCACTTTACGCTTGCCAACGCTTTAATTCCCAGCAGGATCGACAGGAGTCACTGGCACGGATCGATAAAACTTTGCAATCCGAGCGAATTCATCAGCGTCCAAACTAGCCCCGCCAACTAGTACGCCATCCACATCCGCCTCCGCCATGATCTCAATAATGTTCGATGATTTCACTGAGCCGCCGTAAAGAATCCGTGCGCTCTGCGCGATTTCAGATCCAGAGATTTTCTCTAGCTCGACGCGAATTGCCGAACAAACTTCTTGTGCATCTGCTGGAGTAGCTGTCTTGCCGGTACCAATTGCCCAAACTGGTTCATATGCGAAAACAATCTTCTTTAGATCTGGTTTATGAAAACCTTTGAGAGCGTTTCTAAGTTGGCTTAAAACATATTCTACTTGGGTGCCAGATTCCCTAATTTCCAACTCTTCGCCGATACAAAGTAGCGGCGTGATTTCATTTGCCAGGGCTGCCTTTATTTTCCGGTTCAGAAGTTCATCACTCTCGTTGTGTATCGCTCGACGTTCGGAGTGGCCCACTAGGACATAGGAGCAACCCAATTTAGAAAGCATTGACCCAGAAATATCCCCGGTGAACGCTCCGCTAGCTTCTGGCGAAAGATCCTGGGCTCCATAAACAAGGCGAAGCCGATCACCATCTATAAGTGTTTGAACTGAACGAATATCTGTGAAGGGCGGAATCACCAATACATCGACGGCATCGTAATCTTTGTCATCAAGGGAGTAAGAAAGCTTTTGGGTCACCGCAATCGCTTCAAGATGATTAAGGTTCATCTTCCAGTTACCTGCGATTAATGGCTTACGCATACTTCCCCATTTCAGTAGAACTACTTTTTAACTATTGTGAGAGAACTTCAAGTCCCGGCAGTACCTTACCCTCAAGATATTCGAGCGATGCGCCCCCGCCGGTTGAAATATATCCAAACTCCGAATCGGTAAATCCCAACTTGCGAACTGCAGCCGCTGAGTCCCCGCCACCAACAACCGAGATTCCAGATACTTTGGTCAGTGCGCGAGCGAGAACTTCGGTGCCCTTGGCAAAATTAGGAAATTCAAAGACTCCCATCGGTCCATTCCAGAAAACGGTTTTGCACCCCACAATTGCCTGCGCAAATGCGTTTGAAGTTTCCGGTCCGATATCCAACCCCATTTGATCAGCGGGAATCATTGAGGCTTTAACAGTCGTTGGCTGGGCATCGATGGCGAATTCCGGTGCAACGACAATATCTGTTGGCAACAAGATTTCTACGCCAAGCTCTCTTGCCCGAACCAGCAATTCCTTAACTGTTGGAATCAAATCAGTCTCAACCAGAGATTTGCCGATTTCGGCACCTTGCGCGGCGAGAAAGGTGAAGAGCATGCCGCCTCCGATGGCCAGGACATTTACCTTGTCCAGCAGGTTTGAGATGACTCCGATCTTGTCGGAAACTTTGGCGCCACCAAGAACAACACCATATGGTCGATCTGGATTTTGCGTCAATTTCTTGAGAACTTCGACCTCGGCTGCGACAAGAAAACCAGCAGCGCTAGGCAGAAGTTTTGCAACATCATAAACCGATGCATGTTTACGGTGTACTGCGCCAAAACCGTCACTTACAAAGAGATCAGCATAAGTAGCAAGTTCTGCTGCTAATTGCCCCCGAACAGTTTCATCTTTGCTTGTTTCTGCTTCCTCGTAACGAATATTTTCTAGAAGAAGAACGGAGCCTGCTCCATTTGCAGCAACAGCTTTTTGTGCGTTCTCGCCAACAATGTCGCGTGAGAAAGTAACTGGAATTCCAAGAAGTTCACCCAAACGCTGTGCGACCGGGGCTAATGAAAGTTCTGGCTTGCGTTCACCCTTAGGCCGACCCAAGTGAGCCGTGATAACAAGTGATGCTCCTTGTTCGAGCAAATATTTGATTGTGGGAACCGATGCTCTAATTCGGCCATCATCTGTTATGACGCCATCTTTCAATGGGACATTTAGATCACAGCGAAGGAGGACTCGCTTCCCACGTACATCAATCGTTTCGATTGTGCGTAGGGCTTCGATACTCATTAAAGCTTCTTGCCTACATATCCGACAAGATCAACAAGGCGATTTGAGTAGCCCCATTCATTGTCATACCAGCCAACAACCTTCACAGTATTTCCGATAACTTTAGTTAGACCAGCATCAAAGATGCAGGAGCTTGGATCGGTGACGATATCTGCCGAAACTATTGGGTCTTCTGTGTAAGTCAAGAAACCCTTGAGTGAACCTTCGGCCGCTTTCTTCATTGCCGCATTTACTTCTGCAGCTGTGGTTTCCTTGGCAGTTACAACTGTTAAATCTGTAGCGGAACCAGTCGGGACTGGAACGCGTAGCGCGAAGCCATCGAGCTTTCCTTTGAGGCTTGGAATGACCAGGCTAATCGCTTTGGCGGCTCCGGTTGTTGAAGGGATGATGGAGACCGCGGCCGCACGAGCTCGACGCAAGTCTTTATGTGGTTGATCAAGAATTGACTGATCGTTTGTATATGCATGGATCGTCGTCATCAAACCAGTGACGATACCGAATTCTTCTTCAAGTACCTTTGCCATTGGAGCTAGGCAGTTAGTCGTGCATGACGCATTAGAAATAACATGGTGGTTCGCAGCATCGTATTTTTCATGGTTTACGCCCATAACAATAGTTATATCTTCATCGCTAGCTGGGGCTGAAATAATTACTTTCTTAGCGCCACCTGCGATGTGCTTCTTAGCATCATCAGCCTTGGTGAAGAATCCAGTGGATTCAATAACGATATCGGCCTTGACTGAAGCCCAAGGTAAATTCGCTGGATCACGCTCTGAAAAAACTTTTATGGTCTTACCATTCACTGTGATTGAATCATCGGTGTAAGTAACTGGCAATCCCAGACGCCCCAAAATTGAGTCGTACTTTAGAAGGTGAGCCAGAGTTGCATTATCGGTTAGATCGTTGATACCAACGATTTCGATATCTGCACCTGATGTTAGAGCCGCACGAAAGAAGTTGCGACCAATTCGTCCAAAACCATTAATTCCGACACGTACCACGGTAGTCCTCGCTTAAAAAAAGTTATTTAAAATCGCCACATCATTGTGAGAGCCTAAGCCTATCAGCCTAAAAGTGGGCTATTCCGCCAAAAGATCTGGGCTTAACCCCGCCTCAGTATCAGGAATGCCGAGGTCATGCGCACGTTTATCTGCCATTGCCAACAACCGCCTGATGCGCCCAGCGATTGCATCCTTCGTCATGGGCGGCGTCGCTAGTGACCCCAACTCTTCAAGTGAGGCCTGGCCATGATTAATCCGCAGCTCGCCAGCTTCCTTAAGATGATCCGGAATATCTGCGGCCAGAATTTCCATCGCGCGGGCAACTCGAGCGGAAGCCGCAACAGCCGCGCGCGCGGAACGACGTAAATTCGCATCATCAAAATTTGCTAAACGATTTGCCGTTGCTCGTACTTCACGGCGCATTCTACGTTCTTCCCAAGCGAGCACACTCTCGTGCGCACCGAGTCTGGTTAACAAAGCTCCGATGGCATCACCATCTCGAAGTACGACTCGATCGACGTTTCGAACCTCTCGAGCTTTTGCGGTGATTCCTAATCTGCGAGCCGCTCCAACCAATGCGAGTGCAGCCTCCGGACCCGGGCAAGTAATTTCCAAAGCAGATGAACGACCAGGTTCGGTCAATGATCCATGAGCTAAAAATGCGCCACGCCAGGCCGCTTCTGCATCACAAATTCCAGCCGATACAACTTGTGGTGGTAGCCCGCGAATTGGCCGATTGTTTGCATCAATTAAACCTGTTTGCCGGGCTAGGGCATCACCATCTGAGGTAACTCGAACTACGTACCGACTTCCTTTACGTAGCCCGCTTGCCGATAAAACAGCTAACTCGCTTTCATGCCCAAAAACTTCAGCAATATCCTTGCGCAAGCGCCTTGCGGTTTGTGCGGTATCTAGTTCAACTTCAATTGCAATTTTCCCTGAAGCAATATGTAACCCACCAGCGAATCTAAGCAGAGCCGAAACTTCGGCTTTTCGGCAGCACGGCTTGGTAACGGAGAGACGACTCAATTCATCCTTAACCGCTGATGTCATTGCCATACAGACTCCAAAAATCGCGCCCTAATATTGCTTGAACTTTCCCTGCGTGCGCTATTTAAGCAGGGTTGCGCCGAAAATGTGTGCGAAAGTCCTACTCATTTTTGCCACATCGTGCTGATTCCCACCAGGAGTTTGGCCAACATCAGCGCTAATTAACGTGCCGCCGAGAGTTGCAACGTATTCTGCCAAGCCATTGCCCTGCGAAACTACGGCTTGATCTGCTATGGCGAAATCAATTTTTAGCTCAGGGGTATGCGCCAAGACCAACTCCAAGTGTTTCTGTGCGCTTGATCCAGCAAATTCTCCTTCTGCAATATTTTCGGGCATATTTAAAACCATTATCTTCTTTGCCTTACTTGTAGCGATCGCGGCCGCCTGTTCCTTCAATAAGAAGTGCGGCATCACACTTGAGAACCATGAACCCGGTCCGATTGTTATCCAGTCTGCATCCTCAATCGCGGTGATTGCTTCTGGCGTTGCCTTTGGATTTTCTGGAATTAGGCGAAGAGATTCAAGTTCTCCCTTAGCCAACGCGACCTCTACTTGCCCTCTGACAACTTCTGAAATTCCATTTTTTCGGAAGGTACCTTCGATATCCAATGGTTCTAGTGACATCGGTAGCACACGGCCAATAATCTTCAATAGTTGACCAACCTGATCAATACCGGCAACTGGATCACCATCGCGATCCCAGAGCGCAGTTAATAACAGGTTTCCAACTGCGTGCGAATTCATCGCACCCGAACTTGTGAAGCGATACTGCAAAATTTGTGACCAATTACGACCCCAGTCATCATCACTACATAAGGCAGCTAACGCCATCCGGAGATCTCCCGGTGGCAGCGTTTTGAATTCTTCGCGCAGCAGTCCAGAGGAGCCACCATTATCGGCGACCGTGACTATGGCGGTTATTTCATTGGTGAGCGGACGAAGTGCACTTAAAGTTGCGGCTAATCCATGTCCCCCGCCAAGTGCAACAACCTTGTGTGACATTAAAGCTCGCGACCGAGATCTCTGTGGATAGCTTGCGAGGAGATGCTCTTACCGGTTGGATGCGCCGAACCATTTAGTCGCCTTGAGATTTCGGCAGCGATCGCAACACTTCGATGCCGCCCGCCGGTACAGCCAACGGCAAGGGTTAAATACTTACGACCTTCTTGAATAAATCCAGTTGCCATAGTCTCGAATAGAGATTGGTACTTCCCCAAAAAATCTTGCACATTCTCGGTACCCAAAACATTTTCACTTACCGGACTATCGAGACCAGTCATTGGGCGTAACTCTGGGATCCAATGTGGGTTTGCGATGAAGCGGCAATCCATCACCAGGTCAGCATCAACTGGAATTCCATACTTGTAACCAAAAGAGAGGATATTTACGCGCAGATCTGCATCAGTACTCTCATTAAAAATATCAGCTATCTTCTTATCAAGTTGATGGATATTTAGCGCCGAGGAATCGATGATCACATCAGAAACCGAACGAACCTCCTGCAACCGCTCGCGTTCTTTATTTATGCCATCCAAAATTCGATCCGAACCCTGAAGTGGATGGGGCCGGCGAGTAGATTCAAACCGGCGAACCAATACATCATCAGCAGCGTCAACAAAGAGAACTCGTCGTGCTACCCCTCGCTCAGCCAAATCAGCCAGCGCTCTAGTTAAGTCATCAAAGAATTGGCGTCCTCTTACATCGATTACCACCGCAGTTGCAGTGGCCGACTTCGCAGCCAACTCACAAAGTTGTGGCAGCATCGATGGCGGTAAATTATCAACCACATACCAACCCAGGTCCTCTAACGCGTGGGCGACTGTTGAACGGCCGGCACCGCTCATTCCAGTTATAACGAGTACTTCATTGCTAGCCATGTCGTAAGTATCTCAATTAATTTGAGATTTCCCCCGTCTCCATGTTGATTATCGGATCCGATTTTGTTGCTGCCTGCAATTGATCATAAATTAGAGTTGCGCTCCGTTCACCGATACCAGGGACCTGCGCTAGCTCCTGAATTGAGGCCTTGCGCAAAGCAGTAACCGAGCCAAAGTGTTCAAGAAGTGCGCCTCGCCTAACCTCTCCCAACTGCGCGATCTCATCAAGAAGTGATTCCAGCATCATTTTGGAACGCTTACTGCGATGATAGGTGATCGCAAAGCGATGTGCCTCATCGCGGATTCGTTGCAAGAGATACAGGCCTTCGCTGTGTCGCGGCAGAATCACTGGCTCGTTGCTATCCGGTAGCCAAACTTCTTCAAGTCGCTTGGCTAAGCCACATAAAGCAATATCAGAAATGCCCAACTCAGCTAGTACACGCGCAGCCGCAGCTACTTGCGGTGCGCCGCCATCAACCACGATAAGTTGTGGTGGATAGGCAAATTTGGATCGTGCCCCACCCGCCAGCGCCAACTCTTCGCCATCGATCTCCCGCTCTGCCAGATATCTCTTGAGGCGCCGGGTCAATACGTGATGCATTGCGCGCGTATCATCGAAACCTTCGGCGTCAGAAATCGCAAATCTGCGGTAATCACTCTTCTTGACTTGGCCATCTTCAAATACCACCATCGAGGCCACCATATTTGTGCCTTGGGTATTTGAAATATCAAAACATTCGATGCGTAGCGGTAACTCCGGTAAATCTAACGCCAAGTAGATCTCTTCCAAAGCGCGACCGGAAACCGCCGAATCATTAGAACGTTTACTTAAGTATTGAATTAGCGCCTGGTGGGCGTTGCGCTTTACCGTCGCAATCATCTCGGCCTTCTCCCCGCGTTGCGGGACTGAAATCTTCACGTTACGACCGGCTAATTCTGAAAGCCACGATGTAAGTGCACTGACTTCCGCGGGTTCGCTGTCAACGAGTATTTCAGAAGGTGGTTCAACCTGAGAATAGATCTTGGAGATTATCGCATCAATGACACTATCGCCTTCAAGTACATCGGCACGATCCATAATCCACGATCTAGAGCCAATAACTCGACCAAATTTCACGTTAAATAAAGTTGCCCCAACGTGGGTAATCTCCTCAAAACATGCAATCAAATCTGCTGAAAAATTCTCATCCAAGAATGTCCCGGTTGTTTCAGCAGACTTGTTGATTGACGAAATTTGATCCCGAAGCTTTGCAGCCTTTTCAAAATCTTCGGCCTCGGCCGCCACACCCATTTCGGTTGCTAAAGTTTTCGTTACCTCACCAGGATTTGAGCCAATAAATTTAACAAGGTTATTTGCAATCTCTAGATGCTCTTCCTTACTCACCCAAGAGACACATGGGGCAGCACACTTACCAATATCCCCCAGCAGACATTGACGTTTACTTCGTTTTGCTCTCGCAAAATTTGAATCCGTGCAACTACGTACTGGGTAAAGTTTCTGAACCACATCGAAGGTGCTTCGAAGCGCCCAAGCGTGTGCGTACGGGCCAAAGTATTTAACGCCCGCCCGTTTTCTAGCTCTGGAGATAAAAAGCCTTGGATAATCCTCGTTCATGCTGATGGCTAAATACGGATAAGACTTATCGTCCTTAAACTGGATGTTGTACTTGGGGTTCTCCGACTTGATCCAGGTGAACTCCAATTGAAGTGCTTCTAATTCGGTATTTACTATTGTCCAGTCAACTCGCACGGCGGTGTTCACCATCCGATAAGTCTTCTCTTGGAGATTCTTCTGGAAATATGAATTTAAGCGGTTCTTCAAGTTCTTTGCCTTGCCTACATAAATAATCTCGTCATTCTTATCGAAGAAGCGATAGACCCCAGGATCAGTCGGAATCGAATCCGGGCGATAACTCTGTGGATCGGCCATCTTGAACTTAAACTTTCGAAGTTTTCAAAGCTTTTGTGACTTGCCCAGCTTTTAAAGTCTCCGCCAAGAAAGTACCTGTGTAACTCGCCTTATTTTTTGCTACCTGCTCGGGCGTTCCTTCTGCAATTACTAGCCCGCCACCGGATCCACCTTCCGGACCAAGGTCAATTACCCAATCAGCGGACTTGATAACATCTAAATTATGTTCAATAACCACAACTGTATTTCCACTATCTACAAGACGATTTAGGACTATCAATAACTTTCTTACATCTTCAAAATGTAGCCCAGTTGTTGGCTCATCTAGCACGTAGATGGTTCGACCGGTTGAGCGCCGTTGCAGTTCGGTCGCCAATTTAACGCGCTGTGCTTCTCCGCCAGAAAGCGTTGGTGCTGATTGACCAAGCCGGACGTAGCCCAGACCGACGTCATTCAAAGTTTTCAGATAGCGAGCAATCGCGGGAACAGACTCAAAGAAGTCAGCCGCTTCCTCGATCGACATATCAAGAACCTGTGCGATTGTTTTGCCCTTGTAGTGCACTTCGAGGGTTTCTCGGTTGTAACGCGCACCGTGACAGACTTCGCAAGGTACATAAACATCAGGCAAGAAATTCATCTCTATTGTTATGGTGCCATCGCCAGAGCAATTCTCACAGCGACCGCCTTTAACGTTAAAGGAGAAACGACCTTGCAAATAACCTCTGATCTTCGCCTCGGTCGTCTCTGCAAAGAGCGCCCGAACTTTATCGAAGACTCCCGTGTAAGTAGCTGGGTTTGATCTCGGTGTGCGGCCAATTGGTGATTGATCAACGTGAACAACCTTGTCCAAGAGTTCAAGTCCGGTAATAGTTCGATGACGTCCTGGAACAATTCGCGCACCATTTAACTTGTTTGCCAAAACCGAGTAAAGAATGTCATTAACTAGCGTTGACTTACCCGAGCCGCTAACACCAGATACTGCAACGAAAGCACCGAGTGGGAAACTGACTTCAACATCTTTCAGATTATTTTCTTTAGCGCCCTTAACGGTCAACTTTCGCTTGGGATCCAACGGGCGACGCTGCGCCGGAATTTCAATGGCCGAGCGCCCTGCCATATAGGCACCAGTAATCGAACCCTTCGCTTTGATCAGATCTTCATAGCTACCGGATGAAACTACGTGTCCCCCATGTTCGCCGGCCCCCGGTCCAATATCTACGATCCAATCTGCAGTTCTAATGGTGTCCTCATCATGCTCAACCACGATCAAGGTATTTCCCAGATCACGCAACCTGGTTAAGGTCTCGATAAGCCGACGGTTATCTCTTTGATGTAATCCGATACTTGGTTCATCTAGAACATATAAAACGCCAACTAGGCCAGAGCCAATTTGAGTAGCCAACCTTATTCGCTGTGCCTCACCACCAGAGAGTGTTGCTGCTGGTCGATCGAGGGATAAATAATCTAATCCAACATCAAGGAGAAAACCAAGACGAGCATGCACCTCTTTTAGAACACGTTCTGCAATCTGTTTCTCACGCGCGTTGAGCGAAATCTTTGCAAGAAATTGCGCGCACTCTCGAATAGATAGTTCGGATATTCCAGCAATACTCTTTCCGCCAAGTGTGACCGCTAAAACTTCTGGCTTTAATCGAGCGCCCTTACAAACAGGACAAGGCGTTTCACGCATGTAGGCTTCATATTTATCCCGAGAAAAATCACTATCAGTCTCCGAGTGTCGGCGCTCAATAAATGCAACAACGCCCTCAAAGCCAGTTGAATAATTCCGTACTCGGCCATATCGGTTCTTATATTTAACGTGAACTTCAAAATCCCAACCGTGGAGAACTGCATCTCGAGCCTTCTGGGATAACTTCTTCCAAGGAGTATCTAATGAGAATTTAAGTTCAGTTGCCAAGCCACCCAACAATCGGGAAAAGTACTCAGAACTCTGGCCACCTGACCATGGTGCGACGGCGCCATCATTAAGCGAGAGATCATCATCTGGTACAACTAGTTCTTCATCAACTTCTAATCGAGTTCCAATTCCTGAACACTCCGGGCAGGCACCAAAGGGCGAGTTGAATGAGAATGAACGGGGTTCGAGTTCTTCAAAAGATAGTTCGCATTCATGACAAGCCATATGTTCACTAAAAGTGCGCTCTTTATCCGGCGACCCAGTTTTGGCATCTATGAAATCTAGAATTACCAGCCCACTTGCTAACCGAAGTGCCGTCTCGATCGAATCGGTCAAACGGGTTTTAGATTCCGCGTTTACGGTCAAGCGATCAACGACGACTTCAATTGTGTGCTTCTCTTGTTTCTTTAACTTTGGCACATCCTCCAAGGCATAAACCGTGCCATCAACTCGGGCCCGAGAAAATCCTTGCGTTGTGAAATCTTTAAAGAGATCAACAAACTCGCCTTTTCGGGCTCTGATCACTGGCGCCAATACCAAAAACTTGGCACCTTCTGGCATGGCTAGTATCTGGTCAACAATATTTTGTGGAGTTTGCTTGGCGATCGCCTTTCCGCAATTTGGGCAGTGCGGCCGACCAGCTCGCGCAAATAACAGACGTAGATAATCATAAACCTCAGTGATGGTTCCAACCGTTGAACGCGGATTGCGGTTTGTAGATTTTTGATCGATTGAAACTGCTGGCGAGAGTCCTTCAATAAAGTCAACATCGGGTTTATCCATCTGGCCTAAGAATTGCCGAGCATAAGCTGACAACGACTCGACATAGCGGCGTTGGCCCTCGGCAAAGATAGTGTCAAAGGCGAGCGAAGATTTTCCGGAGCCAGAAAGTCCGGTGAAAACTATCAACGAGTTACGTGGCAGATCAAGCGATACATTCTTTAAATTATGTTCGCGCGCTCCCCGGACTATCAGGCGATCTAAATTCTCGGCACTCAAGTTCCAGCCTCTTCCATTCCGCGTAGCTCTTTCTTGAGCTCTCTAATTTCATCCCGAAGTCGGCCAGCCAATTCAAAAGCGAGTTCACTGGCAGCGAGCTTCATCTGATCCGTGAGTGATTCTATGAGGCTAAGCAATTCCTGTCTCGGTAGCGAATGTTTAACGCCACCGGATCCAGAAAATCCAAGGGATGGGACGGGGCTTTTTCCGCCCTTTGAACCTTTGGTATCTCGGGCCAGCACATCGGTATCTTCGGCCTCCTTGGCGATCAAATCTGTGATGTCAGCAATTCGCTTGCGCAAGGGAGTTGGATCAATCCCATGTTCTAAGTTGTAAGCAACTTGTTTGGCGCGCCTACGATTTGTTTCATCGATCGCCTGGGCCATAGCGGGGGTGATTGTCTCGGCATACATGTGAACTTCACCGGAGACA
>Ga0209084_1001318_pt1 | contig 21072 bp, 18 predicted proteins | sample C_130820_MF_Meta_FD_187309 | JGI IMG/M metagenome (GOLD analysis project Ga0209084, IMG submission 187309) | Freshwater microbial communities from Lake Croche, Canada to study carbon cycling - C_130820_MF_MetaG (SPAdes) (version 2) | ecosystem: Environmental > Aquatic > Freshwater > Lake...
TAAAGATTAGAAGGATAGGTATGCGCGCAAATTCGCGGAATTGGCTATTGGTGATTGGCTTGTTGTTTATTGTTGCTGCCTGCGTAGCGGCTTACCTAGTTACTGCACCAGCAGAGGCTGACATTTCTTTGCTTAGAGATAGGCCTGATGCTCATTATTCGGCATATTCAGCATTTGTTTAACTGATTCAGCTCAGAATAAAATTAATACGCTGCACAAATCCCGATTTTCTATATCTCAAGGGCACTCGTTTTTAGGGTAAAGCCTAAGGTTGTATGGCTTAAACCTTTCTTCTGGTAAAAATACTGGCTCTATCAGGGTTAGTACCATTCTTCAAATGATGAAAATGATTGTAAATTGGCAGGGTAGCAAAATACGTGGTACTAAGATAGCCGCAATCTAAGTAGTCATTAAAATATGAGACAAAAATGCGAATAGTCATAGCGATTCTATCGATGCTGGTTGTTGTTGCATCAGCTCATGCTCAAGATGTAAATTATCCCAAGGGCCCAGTCAAAATTTTAGTGGGATATCCTGCTGGACAAACGACAGATATGATTGCCAGAACCATTGGTGAGAAGTTAGCCGACAAATGGAAGCAACCTGTCATCATCGAAAATATTCCTGGAGCCGGAAGTGGCTTAGCCGCTGCGGCTGCAGCCCGAGCTAAAAACGACGGCCAAACTCTTTTATTTACCGCTAATGCTGCCATGGTAATTGGCCCGCATATTTATGAAAAAGTAAATTATGAAACCTTTAAGGATTTTGACTTTGTTAATTTAACTGTCTGGGTTCCTTATGTGTGTGCTGTTTCACCCAATTTGCCAGTTCAAGATATGGCGTCTTTGAAGCTTTATATCAAAGCAAATCCCGATAAAGTATCTTATGGCTCGCCTGGGGTAGGCACAATTTCGCATTTGACTATGGAGCGCCTTAAGGCAGAATATGATTTCAATGTCTTGCATGTTCCTTATAAAGGTTCGGCTGCCGTTCTTACCGACCTAGTTGCGGGCAACGTGCAATTTGCCTGCGAACCTCCAGGCGTTATTGCCCCATTAGTGAAAGCAGGAAGAATTAAGGCCATTTCAGTGACTTCGGCTAATAGGCTCCCGACATTTCCAAATGTGCCTACCATTGCCGAAACCTATCCTGGCTTTGCTAGTGGCGCCTGGGTAGGGCTAGTGGTTCCCAAGGGCGTGCCTAATGTAATTATTCAAAAAATAAATATGGATGTTGGCGCCATTGTTAAGGAAACGGCTGTTAAGGATAAATTGGAAGCAGCAGGGCTTATCGTTTTATCAGACGGACCTAATGAATTTACCAAGATTGCTATGGCAGATAATGATCGCTATGGCAAGTTGGTTCGTCAATTAAATTTAAAGCCATAAATGAGATTACTACTCAAGGAAGGTCCTCATGAAAATTGAATTTAAACCCTTATCACCCCATATCGGTTCTGAGGTTTTAAATTTTAACCTCTCTGAAACCTTGCAAAAAGAGGATCTCAAGCAAATTGATGATCAATTTAATCATCGCGGAGTGCTCGTTTTTAGAAACCAAAATTTAAATGAACGGCAGCATATTGATTTTAGTAAATATTTTGGCAGCCTTGAGATCCATGTTTTAAAGCAATACTTATTGCCTGAAAATCCAGAGATTTTATTAATTTCTAATGTTCAAAAAGACGGTATTAATATTGGCGTTAGTGATGCAGGCCAATATTGGCATACCGATTTATCTTATATGACTCATCCCAGTCGCTGCTCAGTTCTTTTATCTAAACTGATCCCTGATCCGCAGGGAGAAAAAACATTTGGCGATACGTGTTTTATTAGTACGACCGCGGCCTATGAGGCTTTAGACGAAGAGACTAAAAAGCGGCTGCAGAATTTAAAAGCAAAACATTCTTATAGCGCTCGGTATGCTAAGTTGCAAGAAGGGGGCAAAAGTACAAGGCCTCCATTGACCGAAGAACAAAAAAAGCAAGTACCTGAAGTTGTCCATCCCGTTATTAGAACCCATCCTATGACTGGCAAAAAATCGATTTATGTGAATGAGGGATTTACAACCGAGATTCTAGATTTACCCACTGCTGAAAGTAAAAAACTACTTGAGCATTTATATGAGCATTGTCAGTCGGAAGACTTCATGTATCGTCATCAATGGCAAGTAGGTGATGTACTGATGTGGGATAACTGTTCCACGCAGCATTTAGCTATACCGGATTATGGGCTAGAGCAACATCGCTTAATGCACCGCACAACAGTTCAAGGTTCGGCGGTATTTTAATTTACTGATATTGCTCTTTATAAAGGCCACCAATGGTGGCTTTTATTTTATTTTTTGCCAAATTACTGAGGGTTATGATGAAGCGCTATCAATTATTTATTAATGGAACATGGACGAACCCCATTGGTAACAGTTGGTTTGAAACTGTTAATCCTTTTACGGCCAAAGCTTGGGCAGAGATACCTCGCTCTTCAGCAGAAGATGCTAACGCAGCCATAGTTGCAGCCCATGACGCCCTGACAAAAGGCGCATGGGCAGATATGACTGCAACGCAACGCGGTCTCTTGTTGCATCGCCTAGGCGATTTAATTGCCCGGGATGCCAAAAAACTAGCTGAGATTGAGGTTCAAGACAACGGCAAACTTTTAGCAGAAATGCATGGCCAACTTAATTACGTTCCACAGTGGTTTTATTACTATGGCGGCCTCGCCGATAAAATCCAAGGTACTACTTTGCCTTTGGACAAAAAAGGCTATTTTAGTTTTACTCGGAATGAGCCTCTTGGGGTTGTAGTCGCAATTACACCCTGGAATTCACCGCTGTTACTGGCAGCTTGGAAGATAGCCCCAGCCCTAGCCGCTGGCTGTACTGTGGTAATTAAGCCTTCTGAATTTACCTCCGCTTCAACCCTAGAGCTTATGAATTTATTTGTAAAGGCGGGATTTCCTCCTGGCGTTGTAAATGTAGTGACAGGCTATGGCAATGAGATTGGGGCTACTTTAGTAGAGCACCCATTAGTACAAAAAATTACCTTCACCGGATCTGATATCACTGGCAAAGCCATAAATGGGCAGGCAGGTAAACATCTTAAGCACACTTCAATGGAGTTGGGCGGTAAGTCGCCTAATATTATTTTTGAAGATGCTGATATTGAACAGGCAGTTTATGGTGCAATTTCAGGAATTTTTGCTGCAACTGGACAAACTTGTATAGCAGGCTCGCGTTTGTTGGTACAAGAGTCAATCTATGATCAAGTAGTTGATAAGCTCTTAGCAATCGCAAAGACGGCAAAGATGGGCAATCCGATGGACTCAACCACCCAAGTGGGACCGATTACGACTCAAGCCCAATATAAAAAGGTTTTAGATTACATTGCCATCGCCCATGCAGATGGGGCCAAACTATTACTTGGTGGCACTCCCGCTAACAAGCCCGAGTGTGAGCAAGGCTGGTTTATTGAACCAACTATTTTCGGGGATGTAAAAAATACGATGCGAATTGCTCAAGAGGAGGTTTTTGGACCGGTGTTATCTATTCTTAAATTTAAAGATGAGGAAGACGCAGTATCCATAGCAAATGATGTGCGGTTTGGTTTAGCGGCCGCTGCCTGGACTAAAGATATGGGTAGAGCAATTCGGATGTCTGAAAAACTTAAAGCGGGAACGATCTGGATTAATACGTATCGAGCTGTTAGTTTTATGGCTCCTTTTGGCGGCTATAAAGATTCCGGACTTGGTAGAGAAAACGGCATTGATGCCATTAAAGAATACTTACAAGTAAAAACGGTATGGATTAACACTGGGGCCCCAAGTGGCAACCCTTTTGTGATGAGATGAGCGCTTTTTGGATTTAGTTTAAATCCTCCTATTTTTTGTTATATTATTGTACGTACAATTAACACATTGTTAGCCTTCAGTAATCTGGGATGACCATATAACAAGGTTTTATATTAACTGATAGCGCGATAAGTGCCTTATGTCGATTAGTTCTATTAGGTATTTAAAATTTTCTTGAGCTTTAAAGCATTAAAAGGTTATATTTTTTAAAATAATGGGGCTTACATGGGTTTAAATATGCCTATAGGTAAGGTGGCGATATTAGGTTCAGGAGTAATGGGAGCCCAAATTGCCGCGCATTGCATTAACTGCGGCATACCTGTTATTTTATTTGATCTGCCTACAAAAGATGGGGAGAGCAAATTAAAAGATAAGAGCGCAATTGCTAACAAGGCAATCGAAAATTTAAAGAAACAAAGCCCACCGCCCTTAGCCATCTCTACGTCAACTGATTTAATTCAAGCTGCAAACTACGAGGATGATTTAGCGCTTCTAATGGAGTGTGATCTGGTTATAGAGGCGATTGCAGAGCATATCGATTGGAAGCATGACCTTTATAAAAAAGTAACGCCATATCTTTCTGCCACCGCTATTTTTGCTACGAATACATCTGGTTTGTCAATTACAAAACTTGCCGAGGGATTTATAGGGGATTTAAAAAAAAGGTTTTGTGGGATCCATTTTTTTAATCCTCCTAGGTATATGCATCTAGTAGAGATTATCCCAACAAAAGATACAGATATTCAAATTATCGATCATTTAGAGACCTTTGTAACTTCAGTATTAGGGAAAGGGGTTATTCGAGCTACTGATACACCTAATTTTATTGCAAATCGCATTGGCGTTTTTTCTATATTATCAATTTTTTCCCAGGCTAAAAAATATCAAATTGGTATAGACGTTGTTGATATTCTTACGGGAAGTAAATTAGGACGCGCAAAATCAGGGACATATCGCACTTGCGACATTGTAGGCCTAGATACCATGGCGAGCGTTGTTGCGGCTACTGCAGCAGCGCTGAATGACGATCCATTTTTTGAATTATTTGCAGTACCTGCAATCGTTACGGAATTAATTAAAAATGGTTACTTAGGACAAAAAACAAAAAAAGGTTTTTATCAGAAGAAGGGCGATGCCGTATTGATTTTTGATCAAGATTCTAAAGAATATGTACCTGCTATTGGCCAACTGTCGCCTGCTATTGCGACAATTTTGCAAAAACCTATGGCTGAACGTATGGGGTTGCTGCGTGCAAACGTCGATCCGCAGTCTCAATTTTTATGGTCTATTTTTAGGGATATTTTTCATTATGTCGCCGTTCATTTGGAAACAGTTGCCGAATCAGCTCGTGAAATTGATTTTGCGATGCGTTGGGGGTATGGATGGAAACTTGGCCCATTTGAAGATTGGCAAGCTGCGGGATGGCTAAAAATAGCTAATTGGGTTGAGGAAGATATTTCCCAAGGGAAAGCCCTTAGCAATGTGCCATTGCCCGCATGGGTTTTTTTTAGCCCAGCCGCGGAATCCCAAAAAATTCACACGCCAGAGGGATCTTGGTCTGCTCGAGATTTTCAGTATATTCCCCGATCGATTTTGCCGGTATATGAAAAGCAAGTCTTTAGAGCCCCATTAAGCGGTGAGGGATTGCCCGATCCTCAGTCAGCAGGAATAACAATTTTTATAAATGATGCTGTGCGCATTTGGGTTGCTAGCAATCGCCCAACAGTTTTAATATTATCGTTTTTAACAAAGATGAATACGATTAACCCAGATGTTTTGAATGGCATTAAAAAATCGATAGAAATTGCTGAAGAATTATATGACGGGCTTGTAATTTGGCAGCCTGCATCCCTAAAATTAGACGCTGCAATTGGAGCATTCTCAGCAGGAGCAAATTTAGAGGTCGCCTTATTGTGTATGCAAAATGGCGGCCCTAAGGAAGTAGAGGCATTTGTAAATTTATTTCAACATACCATGATGCGTATTAAATATTCACGTGTTCCAGTTGTATGTGCAATCTCTGGAATTGCTTTGGGTGGGGGATGTGAGTTAATTATGCAATCTGCTAAGCGTGTTGCTCAAATTGAAAGTTATATCGGATTAGTCGAGACTAGGGTTGGCTTAATACCCTCGGGCGGAGGATTGAAAGAAATCGCAATTCGAGTTCACGATGAGGTGGGGACTTTAGGTACTTCACAGTATCTTGCGGTAATAAAACCCTATTTTGATAATGTTGTAATGGCTAAGATCTCGACTTCAGCACAAGACGCTCTCAAAATGGGTTACTTGAAGAATGATGATGTAATAGTTCCCAATCCTTATGAAATATTGACCCAGGCCCAAGTTCAAGTTCTGACCATGAGATATGCGGGGTATAAGGCGCCAATGCCAAGGTTAATATCGGTAGCAGGCCGCTCAGTAGCCACAACAATAATGGGGCAGATGGTTAATATGCGTGATGGAGATTTTATCTCTGAGCACGATTACTGGATCTCAAAAAAAATTATTGATGTTATTACAGGTGGTGAGGTTGATTGTGGCACTCTAATTTCAGAGGATTGGTTGCTTAAATTAGAACGCTTAGCATTTATTGAGCTTATGGGGCATCCAAAGACAATGGAGCGCATACTTAGTTTTTTGAAGACAGGAAAACCGATTAAAAATTAAGGAACTTAATGGCATGAAGCAAATTCAAGATGCATATATTGTTGCAGCTGTGCGTACCCCAGTTGGCAAGGCGATTAAAGGTGCACTTCGTAATTTCAGACCAGATGATTTGCTTGCACTTGCAATTAGGAATTTACTTCTTAGAGTTCCTTCACTTGATCCAAATTTTATTGACGATGTAGTTATTGGTTGTTCACTACCCGAGGCGCAGCAAGGCTATAACATTGCGCGTATCGCTTTATTGTTAGCCCAACTTCCCAATACTGCTGGCGGCATTACAGTGAATCGTTTTTGCTCATCCGGCCTTAATGCGATTGCAATGGCTGCAGACCGAATTCGGGTAGGTGAGGCCGATGTCATGATTGCTGGAGGGGTAGAGTCAATGAGCATGGTTCCTATTATGGGAAACACGCCATCAATGTCACCAAGTATTTTGCTGCGCGATGAAAATATTGGCATTGCTTATGGGATGGGGCTAACAGCCGAGAGAGTTGCCCAACAATGGAATATTAGTCGTGAAAGTCAAGATGCTTTTGCTTTAGCTTCACATCAAAAAGCATTACTTGCTCAATCATCCGGGGAGTTTAGTGATGAAATTTTCCCTGTTGAAATAGATAATCATATTTTTAACAGTAAAACAAATTTAGCTGAAATATCTCTTGAGTTTTTCGTCAGTGATGAGGGGCCTCGCCAAGAAACATCTCTGGAGGCATTAGCAAAACTGCGTGCCATCTTTGCAGCCAATGGTTCGGTTACTGCTGGCAATAGCTCGCAAATGTCAGATGGGGCAGCAGCTCTGTTGGTGGTAAGTGAAAAGGCCCTAAAGCAATTTAACCTGACCCCAATGGCTCGTTTTGTTAGTTTTGCGGTAAAAGGGGTGGCACCTGAAATTATGGGAATTGGGCCAAAGGAGGCTATTCCAGCAGCCCTTCGGTTAGCCGGATTAAAGCAACATGATTTAGGGTGGATTGAGCTTAACGAGGCATTTGCTGCGCAAGCAATAGCTGTTATTCAAGATTTAGCGCTTGACCCTTCTAAGGTTAACCCTTTGGGCAGCGCTATTGCGCTGGGGCACCCTTTAGGGGCAACTGGCGCAATTCGCAGCGCTACAGCAATACATGCCATGCAGCGCCATCAATTGAGGTATGGCATGGTAACAATGTGTATTGGAACGGGCATGGGAGCCGCAGGTATTTTTGAGCGCTGCTAAAGATGTTGCGCCAATGCTCTGATTGACATGCTATATTGTACGTACAAATATGTTTTATTCAATCGGCACCATAACACGGCAGGGGAGGAATAAGTGATTGGAATAACTAGTTTGACAAAATTAATTCAAGAAGCAAAGAAAAAAGATGACCTTCTTGTTATAGAGCGTGAAGCAAATCCTTACCTAGAAGTGGCGGCTGTTGCTCGTGCCACTGATGTAGGTCCAGTCATCCTTTTTAAAAATATTAGTGGCCATCCTAATCAGCAGATTGTTACGAATATTTTTTCTAGTCGTGAAAGGGTGGCATATTTATGTGGAGTCGATGCTACCTATTTGCCTAGATATCTGGCTGATGCGGCATTAAATCCAATACCATCAGTCGTGGTGGATAGCGCGCCATGCCAAGAGAATCAAATTCTCTCTGATATTGATTTATTTAAGCTCATTCCATTAACTCAGCAAACTACTGAAGATGCAGGGTACGTTATTACTGGTGGACTAGCTTTTGCGAGAGACCCAGAGACGGGCGCGTTTAATGGCTCATATCATCGGATGCGAGTGCTTGATCGCGACAGAACATGCATAACGATTCAGGCCGGTAGACATTTGCTTGAAATCGCACGTAAATATCGAAAAAATGGCATCTCTAAAGTACCAATTACTGTAAATATCGGTGCTGGACCGGCAGTCTTATTAGCTTGCGCTGGTAGTACTCAGCAAACCTTAACACCCTTGGGCTATGATGAGCTGGGTTTTGCTGGTGCAATTCAAGGCGAGCCAGTTTCTATTATTCCAGCCATATCTCAGCCTGGCGCTTGGTCACTAGGTGAGGCCGAACTAGTCTTGGAAGGTTATATTGATACCTCTGTGCTAGCTTCCGAAGAGGATTCTGGTGAGGATGGTGCTAAAGATATGATGCCTGAAGCAGGGGGCTATATGGGTCGAGCATGGAAAGTGTGGGAATTTAAGGTTACCGCCGTGACTCATAGAAAAAATTATGTTTATTGGTTTCCATTGGCAATAAATGCTGAAACAACGAATTTAATGGGGCTTCCTGCAGAGGCATCTGTATTTGACGCTTGTAGAAAAATTAGTCCAAGAGTTTTTGATACTTGCTATGTTTTGCAAGGCATGCGTGGATGTCTTGGGGTCGTTATTAGAATCAATAAAAAAAGTTATCGAGATGAAGGGTTACAGAATAATCTTGCCTTCGGCGCTCTGTCTGCCCATTCAGATTTAGGCTGGGTTATTGCAGTCGACCATGATATTGATATTACTAATTCAGATGACATTCTTTGGGCTATGATTACTCGCGGAGATATGAAAGAGCGAATAATGCTTTCGCCTTACGCAAAAGTAAGCGGCATGCTCTCTGAGGGAGACGCTGCTGGAACGGGAAGAAAAGTCTATATTGACGCTACGGCCCCATTTAAACTTTCCGATCGATTTAAACGGGGACGTTTTGAGTCAGTTGATCTTGATGACTGGCTAGGTGCTGAAGCTGCAGCTAAAGTTCGATCCCGCCAGACTGATTATGTGAAATCGTTATTAGCGCGAAGATATTAACTAGCTTTTTAAAAATAGTAATTGAGAGGTGTAAAAATGCCTGAAGAAAAAAAACCCTTTAATTGGGAAAAATTTCAAAAAAATCTCGGCTATACAGATGATGAGATAGCAATTTTTAAAGATGACCCCAAAAAACGAGCTGCAGCGGAAGCTTTACCAGAGGCTAATCGCAAGACCATAGTGGCAACAGTAGTCGCAAGCCATGGATGTGCCGCTGGTTTTAAAAATGGCGATGTCATTGAGGTTAGTGCCGCGGGGGTGGTTAAATCTTGCAACGTATGTATTTATGCGGTGGCCCCAATGACTATTCATGCCGCTATGGCGCATGACCGAATTGCCTCCGGGCTAGATCCTAATGATATGTGGTTCGATCACTTTAGTTGTCAAGATGCCGGATTTTGTAATGGTAGCTGGGGTCAAGTTTCTTTTAAGGTGGAGGTCAAGTAAAAATGGCAGAGCCCAACTATAAAGAAATTTCTCAAGCAATTTATCAGGGATTGCGCTTGCGTAGTGAGCCCCTTGCATTAAAATTATTTGAGTCTGAAGCGGAGATGAACGCCATTCAGGGATTAAGAAGGCCCAAATCGGGAATTCAATTTTCAATGTGTCAAATGATTGGACAGGCTAGATGGCTTGGAATTACCTTAGGCGTGACTGAAAATAATGTTGTTGGTGGTAGTAATTGTGGTGGAGTAATGGGTTTAAATGCCCCTGGTGAAAAATATTTAAATGGAGATATGTTTCATGACGTATGGTTTGCAACAGTAGAAAGCTCCAAGGCTCATCAAGAACAAATGCCGCGAGTACCTAGTGGAAAATATCTTGGTGTAGTCGCCTCACCCTTATCTAAGGGGCGACTGCAGGATCCAGACACCATATTAATTTATGCAACTCCTGGGCAAATGATTCTGCTTATTAACGCATTACAGCATCGCGATTACAAACGTTATGATTTTACAGTTACCGGTGAGACGGCTTGTGCAGATTCTTGGGGAAGGGGGCTAAAGACTGGTGAGCCAAGTATTTCTATACCCTGTTTTGCTGAAAGAAGATTTGGCGGAGTTCAGGACGATGAGTTACTTATCGCTCTAAAAATGATTCATTTGGAGGAAATTGCCAGAGGTTTACCATGGCTTTCAAAGCGCGGTATACGCTATCCTATACCACCCTATAGCGTACAAAATGATCCTAAAGAGGCATTTGACGTCAATTATTCGCAAAAGATGTAGTGCTAAATTCGGGAAAAATAAATGATAAAAATAAAAAAAATTCAAACATTAGGTTTTATTTTGTCTGTAGGATGGCTAGGAATAATTTATCCCCAGGTTGTCAATGCTCAAACCTATCCCAATAAACCAATAGCTTTAGTTAACCCTTTTGCTGCAGGTGGTTCGTTAGATCAATTAGCGCGTATTTTGGCGCAAAAGTTAAGTGAATCAATTGTCCAGCCGGTTATTGTTGAAAATAAAACTGGGGCTGGGGGCAATATTGGCGCAGCCTATGTAGCAAAAAGTGCGCCGGATGGCTATATTTTAGTGATGGGATCAAGTGCAACTCATGGGATCAATCCTAGTTTATACGGGGCTCGTTTGCCGTTTGATCCAGTTAAAGACTTTATTCCGGTTTCAGTATCAGTGATTCAAAAAAATGTTTTGGTAGTTAATTCGAATGTACCGGTAAAAAATGTAAAAGAGTTGATAGATTTAGCTAAGGCTAATCCGGGAAAATTGAGCTTTGGTTCGGCGGGCAATGGCACTTCACAACATCTTTCAGGTGAGTTATTTAAATACCTTACTGGAACCGATATTGTTCATGTGCCATATAAGGGTAGTGCTGCCGCAATGACTGACTTATTAGGTGGCCAAATTACAATGAGCTTCGTTGATATTCCTACGGCAATTTCGAACATCAAAACAGGTAAAATTAGAGCGCTAGGAGTGACATCATTGCAGCCTTCACCAGCGCTTCCTAATGTGCTCCCATTGGCACAACAAGGCTTACCTACCTTTGACTTAAAGGCCTGGTATGGGGTTATGACCCCAGCGAATACTCCTGAACCTGTAGTTCAGAAGTTAAATTTCGAAATAACGAAAGCCTTAAATGCTCCTGATGTGCGTGAAAAATTATTAAGCATAGGCATGGAGCCAATAGCTCTCAATCTCGATCAGTCGGCCGCATATATGAATACCGAAATTAAGCGCTGGGCCCAAATTGTTAAGATTTCTGGCGCAACACTTGATTAGTGCTATTAATTTTCATAATACTTTTGAATCGAATATGAATAAACGACTCATAGTTGCTCTTACGGGAGCATCTGGTGCAATTTATGGTGTAAGAATTTTAGAGACTCTGAAAAAGAGTGATATTGAAACCCATCTAATAATTAGTGATTCAGCCAAAATAACCTTAGCGTCTGAAACAGATTACAAGGTCGATTATCTTGAGTCACTTGCTGACGCGGTATATTCTGCCAAAAACATTGGCGCCTGCATTGCATCGGGCTCATTTATAACACTTGGCATGGTTGTTGCACCATGCTCTATTAAGTCTATGTCTGAAATTGCTACTGGTGTTACTAGTAATCTAATTTCTAGGGCTGCAGATGTAATTTTAAAGGAGCGAAGGCGTCTCGTGCTGTTACTCCGTGAAACTCCATTGCACGCTGGACATATAAGAACAATGGCCCAAATTACTGAAAGTGGCGGTATTGTGATGCCACCAGTACCCGCATTTTATGCAAAACCTAAAACTATTGATGATATGGTTAATCATACGGTTGGAAGATGCTTAGATCTTTTTGAAATTGATACAAACTTAGTAACACGCTGGGCTGGAGTTTAGTAAAAAACATGGTTTTATATGTTTACTTCAAATTTATACCGGTGGAGTTTTCTCAGGCCGAAAAACTGATACGCTTAATGCAACTTCGACTATTAAGCGAGTTTCCCGGCTTAAATGTTGACTTATTAAAAAGAAGCGACGTCAATGAGGCTGGACAGGAAACCTGGATGGAAGTTTACGTACTCGGTAATCATAATTACGACCTTTTTCTAAAATCATTAAATCAGCTTGTTAATGAATTTAAATTGCCTCAGCCAAGAAAAAATGAAGTTTTTATAAAAGTTTAATTGGGCGAAATATTCTAATTAAACTATTTTATTGACTACTAATACTGCATCGAGCGCCAAAATACCTTCTCCTTTTGGAAAAACTAGTATTGGGTTGATATCCATCTCTTGTAATTGGTCTGAGTGAGAGGCCGCAAAATGGGAAATCTTCACCATTGCAGAAATAAGCGCATCAATATCTGCGGGTGGCTTACCCCTAAAGCCCTTAAGTAATAAGGATGCCTTAGTGGATTCAATCATAGCTCGCGCTTTTTCTGGTTTCAAAGGACACATCCCAAAGGATACGTCCTTAAATAGTTCAACGGCAACTCCACCTAGTCCAAACATCATAATTTGACCAAATTGCGGATCTTTTTTAACCCCCACTACCACCTCAATTCCACCAAAAATCATTTTTTCAATAAGGAATTGATTTAAATTAAGCTGCGATTTATTTCTCATGCTTTTTACAGCATCAATAAGCTCCTGTTCATTTTTTATATTCAGAGCAATCAACCCTAGCTCACTTTTATGAATTAGATTATCAGCCATTCCCTTAAGCACAATAGGGTAACCAATTTTTTTAGCTGCTGCGCTTAATTCAATTTCATCGTTTGTGGTGACAGTAGAAGCTGGAATTTGAATGCCAATTTCAAATAATATTTTTTTCGAATTTTTTTCGTTAATAATTCCAGCTGGTAATTGACCGATCTTTTTAGGTTGAATTAATGCTGATGAAAGCTTGGGTTGCGAGATTTTTTTTACAGCAGCTATAGTTTTAATTGCTGCGCGAAGACTTCGTAGCACAGGAATTTGAAGGTTGCGAGCCCTTAAAAATCCTGGTTCTTGAGGGTATCCAGATACTGGCACAATAATTCCTGGCTTTCCAGAGGCCTCAAAAACATCAAGGGCTTGATTTATCATCATTAATGAGCGCTCGTCTCTGGGAGCGCCAACACCTACCCATACTACTGCTTCTATATTAGGGTCTTCGACTGCTATTTCAAGTGCTTTTTTGGGCAAATCTGGGTCAGAAAAAACACCACCTCCTATATCAAAAGGATTTGATGCAGTAGTAAAGGAGGGAAGTATTTCTTTTTCCCTGGCAATAATGGCTGGGCTTAGCTCGGGGAGATTTATTTTAGCGCTTGCACATTCATCCGCAATGATAGAAGCGGCGCCGCCAGACAATGTATAAACTAAAATATTGCCTTTTTTGATTGGAAAAACACCATTTTTACCCCAACTTGTTATGAGTGCTGCGGTTGGCAATAAATCCTCCGGCTCTTCTACGCGGATAATGCCAAGTTCATCGCATACCGTAGAAAACACGAGGTCGGATCCAGCTAATGCTCCAGTATGCGATTGCACTGCTTTTTGACCTTGCTCTGATGAGCCTGCTTTAAATACAACCAGAGGCTTACCAATTTCTTTTGCTAGCTTAGCAGCCTCAATAAAAAGTTCGGGGTGTTGAAGGCCCTCAATCATTGCAGCCACAACCTGTATTTTTGGATCAGAAAGCATAAAATGAATCGCTTCTTCTAGGCTAATATCCAATGCATTTCCTACATGTACAAATGCAGCAAGATCTGCCCCTTGGTCTTCAGCGTTAAGGATTAGCCCCCCAAGCATTGCGCCGCTTTGACTTATAAGTCCAATTTGCCCTAATCTTGGAAAAGAAATAGATTCAAAGGAGCTATTAAAGCCTAGGGACAGACCAATTTCAGCATTTCCAGCACCAAGACAATTTGGACCTAATAGACGTAAGTTTGAGTCTTTCAAGATCGCCTTTAGCTTATTTGAGCGCTTGATCCCTAGGTCGCCAATTTCATCCCAGCCCGAACTACAGGCTATAACAGTTTTAACACCCATGACTTTGCATTCTTCAACTAATTCGATCGTAGAGTCAGCATCAATAGCAATCATCACTAGATCTGGGATCTTTGGAAGTGATGCTAAGGTGGGATAGCATTTAGCACCAAATAATGACTCATATTTAGGGTTAATTGGATAAAGGTCTCCCTTGAAGCCAAGGCGAATACAGTGCCTTAATGCTCTTGACGCGGGAAAGTTTGGGCGTTGCGAGGCGCCAATAAATGCAATTGAGGCGGGATTAATTAGGTGATGGAGATCGCCATATTTATGACCCAATCTTTCTTTGGGATTTATATTAGATTGCTTACTGTTCATCGAGATTGATCCCCATTTTATGAAGATTACTTTGCCTTATAAGTGGTACAGCCATCTTGATTTAATTCGGTAGTAGCCAACCCTGTTGCCACAAGATAATTAAGGTGAGCAACGCCTTCACCAAGACCAAAACTTAATTCTGCCAAGTTTAGGTTTCTATTAAAGAGGGCAGGCAAAATTTCGTAACAATTTTTACTGGTATGCAGTGCGTCTAACAAAATTGCCAGTTTTAATTTATGGTGAGCACAAAGCTCTGACACTCTCACTTTTAAACCCCGCATTGGTATTTTATGCGATGGCAAAATTATAGGATCTTTGCCTAGACTGGAAAACTGTTGAATGGATGTTAGGTAGGAGTTCAATGGATTCTGATCACCATTTGGCCAAACACTAATGTTTGGGGTAATTTTGGGCAAAATTTGATCGCCACTAATTAATATGTCATCGCGGGCATTAAAAAAACTGAGATGTTCAGGAGAATGCCCCCGCCCAGTAATAATTGTCCAGAGTCTCCCGCCCATTTCGATAGGAGCATTCGTATCGATTAACTCAATATTTTTTGGCAAAGGAACAACATTTTTTGTATATCTTGGCATGTTGTCCATTACTTCATTGCGTAGCTCATGCGGCAGTCCATGCTCTTGCCAGAATTGAATTCTTTCTAATACAACATCGCGTTTTGGGTTTGAATATCTATCAGCCACCTCAAACTCGCCCTTAGACATTAATAGTGGCGCATCAAATTTATTTGCTATCCAGCCTGCTAGTCCAACATGGTCAGGATGATGATGAGTTGCAACTATTTTCGTAATCCTTGAGCCCCGAAGAAAGCAAGAGTCAAGCGCCATATTCCAGTCAGTTTGCGTAATTGGGGTATTTATTCCACAATCTATTAAAGTCCACCCATCATTTTCTTTAAGCAGATATACATTGATATGATCAAGTGCAAACGGCATAGATAGGCGGAGTAAGAGGATGCCCGGGACAATCTCTAGAGGTTCTCCAGCAGTTATTTTGTCTGTAATGTAGCGAATACCTAACGCACCAATGTCCTTGGTCAAGTTTTTTCCTCAGGGCAATATGACATTTTTAGATTTAATTTAATAGTACGTACAATTAAAACATACTATGCTTAGGTATTTGCAAAGTCAATCATTTGCTAGGGAAGGGCAATATCAAATCGGTTTCTACCCTTTGGCATTGATCCCTCGGTCTTGCCAGTTATTATTTTTTATTTATGGAATGAATTAATGCGGCGCTCACATCCTACCCAAAAGAAAAAAACGGGTATGTCCCCCAGATACTTGAATCTAGCATCAGCCTTGATTGATGAGATTGAGCAAGGTACTTATCCGGTGGGGGGTAAATTTCCTTCTGAATTAGAGCTTTCTGTGTTGTACTCTGTTAGTCGCTTCACGACCCGCGGCGCATTAGATTCCCTTCAAAAGAAAGGCTATATAACTCGCCGCCCAAAGATCGGGACTATTGTTGTATCAACTAGCCCTAAGTCTAAATACAGCATATCCGTTAAGGGCACTTCAGACTTGCTGCGCTTTTCTCGGGAATTAGATTATCAAATTTTAGGAATTGAGGAAATTACTGCAGATCTTTTATTGGCGCGAGATCTTGAGTGTCTTCTGGGCGCGAAGTGGATCTGGGTTTCTGGATGCAGGGTGGATCCAAAGACTAAGCAAATTGTTTCTTTAGCTGATTATTTTATCAGGCCTGAGCATGGCGATATTGTGAACAGAATGACAAAGAAAAAAGCAGCACTAACCCCTATATATGATCGAATTGAGGCAGCGGCGATGGATCCGGTAATTGAAATTAGGCAAGAGATTACTGCGCATGTGATGAGCTCAGCACAGGCTAAGCTGCTAGGTACTCTGCAGGATACACCCTTGCTTAGGGTAATTCATCGAATGTTAGGCAGTCAAGCAATGAGACCTTTATATGTCATTGTTAGTACTTACCCTGCAGAACGATTTTCGTTTACTCAGACGTTAAAACTTGAAGATTAAGCCTGACTAATTACTCTAATAATTAGTTGACAGTCAAATTTACCAATGTTAAATTTTGATGTATATTAGTCTGGACTAATGAAGTTGAAGTCTAGTTGACTAAAGCGTATCTCCAGGGAGGGAGAATTGAAAAAGTTAATTAACGTTTTTCTTGCTTTTTTCATTTTTAATATTGGCATGGGTTTGGCAACAGCTCAGACCTCCCCGTTTCCTCAAAAACCCGTCACCATGGTAGTACCTTGGGCCGCTGGTGGGGGAACTGACAATATTGCACGTAAGTATGCCCAGCGTCTACAAACTCTTTGGGGGCAAACGGTAGTGATAGAGAATGTGCCTGGAGCCGGTTCAGTTATTGGGGCCCAACGAGTAGCGCGAGCTAAGCCCGATGGCTATACGTTAATGATGACTACAAATGGAACGATGACCGGTAATCGATTCCTGATAAAGAAGTTGCCTTATGACCCCGATAAAGATTTTATTCCAATCACTCAGCTCACTGATATAGACATGATCGTGCTCGCTAATAACGCTTTACCTGCCAATAATTTAAAAGAATTTGTAGCTTTAGCAAAAAGTCAGCCTGGAAAAATTACCTATGCTTCATATGGAAAGGGCTCTCAGCCCGAATTGTTATTTGGTCTTTTTGCTAAAAGAGCAGATATGCAACTCCTGCACATTCCCTATAAGGGGGTTAGCCCTGCTATTGCAGCAGTAATGGCTGGAGAGGTAGATGTCACTTTAACTGGTCGAGGTACAGCAGCGGCGGCTATTGCTTCTGGAAAAACAAAAATTCTTGCAATTATGTCGGACTCCAGAGATTCAGCAATTCCAAATGTACCTACATCTGCGGAGTCTGGGTATCCCTATGTGCGAGTGCCAACTTGGCATGGCTTATTTGCACCAGCCAATACTCCAGCCGCAGTAATCGATAAAATTCAGCGCGATATTGCTAGTATTGCCTCTAGTCCTGATTTCAAAACTGAAATGGCGGCTCTAGGATACCAAGTGCCTGCGAATACACCGACTCAATTTTCGAACGTAATTAAAGAAGAAGTGAAGGCGACTGCACAAATGGTTGAGGCAGCAGGCTTATCCCCCGATTAGCATTTCTTGGGAGTTGAGTCGTTTCTTTTGTGCTGAGGAACGCCTTAGTTTTTGATCATTATTATTGATAATGCAAAGGAATTCCTATGCCATTTAAGGACATATTATTGGAATATTCCGATGGTATTGCTTCGATAACAATTAATAGGCCACAGCGGCTTAATGCACTTGGTGCAACAACCACGATTGAGCTATGCCAGGCATGTGAAGAAGCGATTAATAATCAAGACATTCGCGTGCTAATTATTACGGGGGCGGGTGATGCCTTTTGTGCTGGAGGCGATTATAAAGATACCTTTGAGGAAGGTTTCACAAAAAGCGCTCAACAATGGAGAGAACGAATAAGGAATGGACCTAATCGTCTAGTCACCCTATTGATGGGAAGTGAAAAGCCAGTAATAGCTGCGATTAATGGCGTTGCAATTGGTGGAGGTACAACAATCGCACTAGCGAGCGATATTCGAATCACTTCAGACCGTGCAAAATTTGGACTTGCATTTTCAAAAATTGGTCTCACACCTGAGTTTGGATGCACCTATTTATTGCCTCGTGTAGTTGGGCTTGGAAAGGCAATAGAGCTAGCATTTACAGCTGAAATTATTGATGCACATGAAGCCTTAAGAATTGGCTTAGTAAATCGGGTGGTGCCTCATGCAGAATTATTGTCTGCTACTCGACAACTTGCTATGAGTTTGGCTGAAAAACCAGCCAGCTCTTTGGGGGTAATGAAATCAATGTTTTATAGGTCGATGTCTATGGACTTGCAGTCAACATTGGAAATGGAAGCAATGGCATTGAGCGCTGCTTTTAAAACTGAGGAGCATCAATTCGCTGTCAATGCATTTCTACAAAAAAGAAAAAAATAGTTAGTACGTTAACTATGAATAGTTTAAGGGGAAAAGGTAATGGAATTTAGCTTCAATGAAGAGCAAAACTTATTAAGAGAGTCTATTCGCCGCTTTATGGCTAAAGAATGTACGCGTGATTATTGGCGTGAATGTAGTCTAAATTACCGCTTTCCAATAGAACTCTACAATAAGATGGTTGCACAGGGATGGATGGGCATTCCTTTTCCAGAAAAGTATGGTGGTGCGGGACTTGGACCTATGGAGCTCGCCATTTTTCTTGAGGAGGCAGGGTATGCATGGTATGGCGCTGGAACTTCCTACTTTACTTCTGTAGTTTTGGGCGCATACAACATCATGTTGTATGGGTCTGAATGGCAAAAAGAGCACTTTATTCCTCGTATGATTAGTGGCGAAGTGAAATTCGCATTTGCTTTAAGCGAGCCCAATGTTGGCTCGGATGCTGCGTCGGTAGAGTTATATGCAGAGGAGAAAGATGATGGATTTAGGTTAAATGGTACAAAAATGTTTGTCACTAATGCCCATGTTGCAGACTATATATTGACTGTTACGCGTACTAAGCGGGATGTGGAAACAAAGTATGATGGCATTACGGTAATGTTAGTGGATGCAAAGTCACCTGGTTTAACGATAAAACCATTACGACAACTCGGCCGCACCGCAACTCATACTAATGAGTTAAGTTTTGTTGATGTGATAGTTCCCAAAGAGAATGTGATGGGGGAAGTTGGCAAAGGGTGGAATGGCTTAACTTTGGGCTTAGGCGTGGAGCGAATGAGCGTAGCAATGATGTACGCCGGAACTTCCCAAGCAATCATTGATTATGCTGTTAACTATGCAAAAGAGCGGAAACAGTTTGGTCAAAGTATTTCCAAATTTCAAGCAATTCAACATAAGCTTGCAGAAATGCAAGTAAAGGCTGATATATCTCGCCTACTTGGTTATCGAGTAGCTTGGATGCTGCAAGAAAATATCCCCTGTTTTAAAGAGATGTCAATTGCAAAGCTCCATGCTTCTGAGGCGCTTTTTGACATTGCCAATGAAGGTGTTCAAGTCATGGGTGGCTGGGGCGTTTTAGAAGATTATGATATGGAGATATTTTTTCGGGACTCTCGAATTGGCATGATTGGTGCGGGCTCTTCTGAGATTCAGAAGATGATTATTGCCAAGCAGATGGGCCTTTAGGCGCCGCTACTATTCCTAATGATTTGAGCTCTATTTCACTAGACCTAAGCAAAGATTCTTAGTATCACTTGACCGAATTGAATAGCAAGACGATTTATCTCTTTTAGCTTGGCCTAGGCAGAGATTTTTAAGGTCATCTTCCCCAATTGAGTAACAGTAAGAAGCATCATTTTTAGAGATTCCCAGACAGTAATTCTTTTTATCAGCATTATTGATTGAATAACAGTATGACGAGTCGGCAAAAATAAGCGGTACACTTAAGGCGCTAATAATTAGTAAGAGTATTTTCATAAATTAGATAGACCATTTATATAAGGCATTTTTACTTTTTCTTGATAAACCATAGCAGAAATACCGAATTTAAGTACATTCCTACAAATAAATCCGATTATCTCCCTAGGCAGAATTTTTTAGAGTAGTTACGCTGGATTCTTTTGTTAACGAAGGGAAATAAGATGCTCTTAATTGACTACACCCATAAGCGAATCCGCCTTTTTCGTCTTGAACTAAATTACTTTATCTTGATCTCGATTTGCTTAGTCTGTATCTTCTGGCGATTGCTGGTTCTACTTAGGCTTTTTTGAGACGGCTTGTATGGCCGAGTAAGGGTATTTGATAGTGGGGGGGAAAGATTAGATTTGATATCTAGGTCTCCAAGCAATAGGAATAAAATCACCCGCAGAACTTCATAGGAGACTTCGGATGAAAAATAAAGCCACTCTACTTTTTATTGCAATTGCGGTATGGTCCTGCTTAAGCGCCTCAGTAGGTGCGCAAACCCGTTTCCCAACCATAGCCCCCGAGCAATATACGGCCGAGCAAGCAAAGGTTGCTGAGGAATTTTTACAAACTCGCAAGCGAGTAGTGTATGGTCCTTTTGAGCCATTAATGTACAGCCCCCAAGTTATGGCCCAGGCTAGCTCTATGGGTAATTACTTGCGCTATAACTCAGCCTTTAGTAACAACCTCAGTGAATTTGCAATTTTGATTACTGCCCGCGCCTGGTCGCAAGATTATGAATGGAGCGTACATGCACCTATTGCCCGTGATGCTGGTATTAAGCCAGAAAAAATTCAAGCGATTTTAGAGGGTAGAAGACCGCTTGGCATGACCGGTGACGAAGAAATGATTTATAACTTTTTAACGGAACTAAACCAGAATAAAAGCGTCTCTGATGACACGTATGCCGAGCTCGAAAAGCGCTTTAATAAAAAAGGTGTGATTGATTTGGTTGGTATCAATGGCTATTACACCTTTTTGGCAATGCAATTGAATGTGATTCGCCAACCGATTCCTAAAGATGGAGTGAAA
>Ga0209084_1001319_pt1 | contig 21071 bp, 8 predicted proteins | sample C_130820_MF_Meta_FD_187309 | JGI IMG/M metagenome (GOLD analysis project Ga0209084, IMG submission 187309) | Freshwater microbial communities from Lake Croche, Canada to study carbon cycling - C_130820_MF_MetaG (SPAdes) (version 2) | ecosystem: Environmental > Aquatic > Freshwater > Lake | place...
TCCTAACATTCCAGGTGGCGTTACAGCAACTGGTACTTTTTTATATTCAGCTAAATCAGCCGCAGTTGCAGTCGCAGGAACAACAGCATATCCTACTGGCACAGTAGTATCTGTTACTGGAGGAGCATCATTTACGGTAGCTACATTAGCAGGTGCTACCACACTTTCAACCGTGACTATTGGTACAACAGCAAACTTAACATTTGCTACAACTACACTACCAATTGCAGTTGGTACATCAATTTTAGTTGGAGGCACTGACACAGTACCTTGCGGACTAATACCATCAACATACTATGTTTCTGCTAGCCCAGCACCAACCGCTACCGCATTCACACTAACAGACACGTTTGCTAATGCCGTTGCTGGTACTAATAATCTTGGCGCAACAACTGCTGGAGCCACAACTGGTTTGACATTTACAACACGTAGTGGTACAGCACCTGCAGGTGTAGTAGCTACAGTAACACTATCAACTGCTGGCAGCTATTCAACATTTACAGCAACACCACGTGCTACAACTAACACAGCGAGCGCAACAGGATTAACATTAGATTTAACTTACGGATTGTTAAGCGTAACAGTTTTAACCCGCGGTTCTGGTTATACTACTCCAGCAGATGCGGCATTAGTGTTTAGCCCAGCGGCAACTCCAACTAATGCAAGCGCAACAGCAGTTTTAACAACTGACAGTGGAGCAGTTGGTTCGGCAACCAATCAAGAAAACGCAATCGTTATCCGTGCTAACACCAGCGGCGGTGGAACAACAGCCAAAGTTGGCGACATCATTCGTCAAGTGTCAGCTCGTCGTTACAAAGTTCGTACAGCTGACGGTATCAAAATTTGTAAACTAGGTACAGATGATACACCATCGCCAGCAGGAGCATACATTGTTGCTACTGACAATGACAGTAATACATACTATGTAACAAAACTAACAGCTCACAAAGCAACATTAGTAAGAAAAAGTTTTGCTTCATTGGGCCAATGGCAATTTGAATCTGGCCAAACTGCTCCGTGGTCATTTACTTCCACACTAAGCGGTCGTGTAATCATCGAAAACGCTTAATTGAAAGACGGGGCTCCGGCCCCTACAAGGATAAACAATGTCAAGAGTTTTAAAAGTCAGCAATAGTGATTATAGAATTAAAGTAAAAGACAGTGGATCAATTACTTTAGATACTGGCCTCTCTCTTGGCACAGTATATGTAACTGGTGACCTAGTAGTTAAGGGTAATACTACAACTATTAATACTAGTCAAACTACTATTGAAGATAGAATTATTACTTTAAATAAGAGCACCGACGGTGGACCGCAAGACTCCACTGCGGGTATTCTTGACATTGGCGGTGTAAGACAATCAGGTATTGAAATTAATCGTGGAACTAGTTCAAAAGCACAATTGTTGTTTGATGAAAATGTAAGTCACTATGATCCAATATTAACAGCCAGTGTTCCTGGAACATTTATTATTAGAACAGCTAATGGTGTTCTAAGCGGACTACGACTAGCAAGTATTAGTCCTCCGGATTCGTATGACATGGTGTTTGACATGAACAACAGTCTTACAAAATTAAAGATTGTTAACATTACCCCAGCTAACTATGTTTCATTATTAGACAACACAATTCCGTTGAGTCCAGACACTCCCGAAGATAACTTTATTCCAAATAAGAAATATGTAACTAGTTATGTTAATGCCACCGGCGGCCAAGCTAACGTGGATAATTTTCACTATCTTAGCAACCCTACGTCTACTAGGGGGCAAGCGTACTCTAATTATATTAAATTTACAGTACTAAGTCAAGAGCGAGCAAAGATTACTCCTACAGGTCTAGTAGTTGATGATATCACATTATATCAAGATACAATTTCAAACACCAGCGCATTGAACAACCTAGTGCTAACCAGCACAACTAATCAAATTAATGTTGATTCTATTGTAAATCTTAAACAACAAGCAAGTAACCCTAGCTCAGTAAGTAGCTACGGACTAGTCTACGCAAAAGATCCAGGAACTGGTATTGGAACTCCGGGCAAGACAGGTTTGTACTTTGTAAATAGCCTAACATCAGATGAATTAATTAGCAAAAACAGAGCGGTGCTACTAAGCATCCTCTTATAAGGAAAATATTATGGCATTGACAGCAACAGCAATTACAGTAACATCTCTAAGTAGCGGTGCCAACGCAAATGGTACGCCTATCTATACCAGTAGCGGTAACAATGCCATTACCAGTATGATTGCCTGTAACAACAGCACTGGTTCTATTAATCTTTCGTTATTTGCGGTACCAACCGGAAAAACTGCTTACGCAAATCCAGAATGTACTATAGTAAGTGTGTTGGCAGTACCGGCCGGGGAGACAGTTAGTTTTGATCAAGAAAAATTAGTGCTAGGCAACAACGATGTAATCTGCGCAATAGCAAGTTCAACATATTCAGGTACAGGTGTAAGCGTGGTAGTAAGCACATTACCGGTATAAGACATGAGATTTTTAAAAACATTAAAACTTAATCGTAGAACACTAGTTGACAATCGTGTGGCTGTGGATGTTAATAATACATTTACAATTGCTACTACGACTGATATGATCCTGCCAAAAAGTAATAGTTCATTGACCGCTGTACAAACAGAAGGTATGATACGTTACAATACCACCAGTAAAGAAGTTGAAGTGTTTTCGGGTAACCCAGCAAGTTGGAGAACTCTACGTTACAAAGAAGCAACGGGTATTATTAGAGAAACTTATGTAGGTAATAACAGCCAACAAGTATACGGACCTTTATCAGTCCAACCTCCAACTACAGTAGAAAATGGTACAACTTGGACTGGGGACAACTTGATTGTCATCGTTGGAAACGTGTATCAAACTTGGACTGACAACTATCTGATAAAGACCGGCGTACAGATTGGAGCACCTTACGATACAGGCCCTAACTCTACTAAATTCTATATTCAGTTTACATCAACTACTCCGGGGTTATCAACCCCAATCGTTATTCTACATGGATTCGATCAGTAATCGAATTTAACTAACTATGCCACAACTAGGTCGAATAGGCGGTCCGGTACTTTCAGCAGACTTGCTAAGGGACGGTAGTGACCTAGCATTTGAAACAGATTTATTATATCTTTCAGTTACGGATTTATCTAATCCGCTAAAAACTGTCGGCCTTGGCATTAAAAATAATAGCCCAAGTCAAAAATTACAAATCACGGGTACAAGTCATTTTTCAAGGACAAATCCTTTATTATCTGACTGGTACGTTAGTACAGAAGCTGACCTTGCTAATCTTGTATTCCTAACATATAAAATACAAAACCCAACAGGCAATATTGTTATTCGCCCCGATCAATCTGTTGACCCAAAGATTGTTACAAACGAAATACGCACAGCAAAATTAAAGTTAGTCAACTCCGCTGTTAGTACTTTAACAAGCGGCGATAATATTGAAATTACTGCTAACGGTAATGGACTAGTTAAATTTAATACAGCCGATGTTCTACTAACTGGTAATTTACAAGTTACAGGTGCCGTCACTTGGGATGGTAGCACTATTACTCTTGGTAGTGACGATACCGACAGAGTAATTTTTAATGCCGATATTAACAGTAATATTCTTCCTGATGTTAATAATTTATATACATTAGGATCAACAACTAAAAAATGGAATACTGTATATTCAAAAAATATTGACGCCTTAACTTTAGAAGCAGACTCTTTAACAATTAACGGCATCAATATGTTATTGCCTCAAGGGCATACTATCTATGTCAGTGTAAACGGTAATGATAGTTACAATGGTGTTCATTTACATAATACATATAGAACAATAAAACACGCATTAAGTGTTGCCGCTGCCGGAGATAATATTGTAATATTTCCAGGCACGTATGTTGAAGAATTTCCGCTAATAGTTCCGCAAGGAGTGTCAGTATCTGGAGCAGGTATACGGGCTGTAACAGTATCTCCGTCAAGCGGAACAAACACAAAAGATGCTTTTTTACTCAACGGTGAAAGTACAGTATCACACTTTGCTGTTAAAGGAGTATATTATAGCGCAATTAATAACACTGGATACGCTTTTAGATTTGCTAACGGATTTAAAGTTACAACTAGAAGTCCGTATGTTCAAAACATATCAGTACTAAACAGCACACCAAATGCCGGACCAGGCGCACTTGTAGATGGTAGTGTGGCTGATCCTACAAGTGCGCAAGCAAGTATGCTATTCCATAGTGTAACATTCATTGTACCTAATGCTGACGGTGTTACTGCGACTAACGGTGCTCGAGTTGAGTGGCTTAATAGTTTTACTTACTTTGCTAATAGGGGGTTATACTTAGCACAAGGTTCACTAGGATTTGCCAGCCAGGGTGTTAAATTTGGAGCTGAACTGCGAAGCATCGGCTCAGCCAACGTCTACGGAACATACGGAGCAGTAGCAGACGGGGTAAGTACATTAGGTTATCTAGTAGGGCATAACTTTGGTTATATTGGTACAGGTTTAGACAGTCAAAACGATTACGGATTAGTAAATCAAGCCAATGAAGTTGTTGCGATTAATGGCGGAAAATTATATTACGACAGTATGGATCACAAAGGTGATTATCGTGTTGGTGATATATTTTATGTAAATCAAGAAACTGGTGCGGTAGCATTTAACGCACAGGCATTAAATTTTGCTTCCAACGGTAGCATTGCTCTTGAAGGGGCAGGCGGACGTTCACTAATCAATGCTCATCTAGTTTCAACTGGTAATATTGTTGTACATGATAACAATATTGATTCAGTATCAGGACCTGTTAATCTTTTAGCACAAACAGGCATTACTACCTTAAACACCAATGTTACAGTAACTGGTTCGTTAGGAGTAACTGGTAATGTTTTAGTCAGCGGTAATGTATACCTAGGTGATAATCCGTTAGACACGGTTAGTGTTATTCCTCTACTAACACAAACAATCAAACCTAATATAAACAACGCATTCACTTTAGGGTCAGGCGGAGTTACTCCTAAAGTATGGGGTGATGCGTACTTAAAATTAGTGAACATTGACAATGTTATACAAATATCATCCAACACCGTAACTACTCTAACTACTAACACAGATCTTAGATTAATTGCCGCAGGTACAGGAGTTATATCAGCACCGTCAAAATCAGTAGACATTACTAACAACTTACAGGTCACTAGTACAACTACCGTTAACGGGACCAGCTACTTAAAAAACACAGAAATTGGAACAATCTTAGCACCAAAAACACTAACACTTACTGGCAACGTTAATCAGACTGGTAGCATCGGGTTAACTGGCAACATTGTTAGCATTAACAATATAACGGGGCATAGTTTTCTACAATCTTCAAGAATTCAAATCAGCGGAAACTATATTAGCGCCATCGATTTAGACGCAGACATTAACTTTATAGCCAACGGCACTAGTGGAGTTGTACTAGACAATCGTCTTAAAATTACTGACAACACTATATCAAACGTGTGGAGCGGAGCAACTACTAACACACAAAAAAGTATATATTTTACCCCAAATGGCACCGGTAATGTAGTTATTGATTCAACAAAATCAATACAGTTACCTACAAGCAATGACTCAAACAGGGTGCTAACTAGCCTTGGCGAAGTTAGATTAAACTCAACTACATTAGTGTTTGAAGGCAAAATTGCAGGTGGCATTATTCCTTTAAAAGGCATTTACGATTCTGATAGAAACACGTATATCACTCCTGAATTAACTGTTGGCGCAAACGATAACATCTTAAGATTTTATAATAACGGCACACTTACCACAAGAATTAATACTACAGCGTTGTTAAACAATTCAGTATACGTTGATAATATTAGTCTAAGTGGAAACACTGTTAATAATCGTATTACCGGAGACGATTTAATATTTGCTCCTAATGGTACTGGATCACTTAACTTAAACAATTTATCGTTTCCAGAAAATACTATTAGAAATAATACTAACGGTGCCCTAACATTTAACAGCACAGGCGTTGGCTATGTAAAATTTGGCGGCACTTACGGAGTTGTCATTCCAACCGGCACTACCGCAGAACGCCCTGCCTTAGGTACTGCTGTAATCGGTGAAGTTAGACATAACACTACATTAAACTATATGGAAGTTTATAATGGAACCGCTTGGATTCCAGCTGTTGGCACGCTCGGTGCTGCACCACTCGCAGAGGTTCTAGATATTATGGACCTTTGGGGCCTTGTCCTAGGCTAAAAGCCAAAATCCACTAAATACTATTACTGTAAGAGTTGACCAAACTTTTACGATATTCGACTGTGGTAAACCCGCAATGCAAGGTGGTTATCCGTGAAACTCGGTGTATAAAGGAGCGCATATGGCTGTTGGTCGCATTTCAGGTCCGCTCTTAAAGTCCAATCTTCTTCGTGACGGAGTTGATTTAGCCTTTGAGACGAACTTACTCTATCTCGATGTTAATCATGGCCGCGTTGGTATAAACACTGCCACACCTGGCTACGATTTAGAAGTCAACGGAACTGTCCGCTCAACAAATGCTATAGTAGATACACAAACAACAATTGCTACTTTTACAGTAAGCGGCAATACAATAGCAAGTTCAAATTCAACTATCAATCTTGAACCAAGCGGAGCAAACGCTGTAGTTTATCAAGGTAAACTTCAAGTTAATAGTAACTTACAATTAACAACCAACGCAATCAGTACAACCGTTACTGACGCTAACCTAGAATTCAATACCATTGGCGCAGGCCAAGTCCACATCAATAGTAACACATTAATTAATGGTAACTTACACGTAACTGGTAACTTACAAGTTGATGGCGATTCAGCAGGGCAAATTACCATTGGTGATAGCAATACTGACGCAGTTGACTTTAAAGCCGACGTTGCCAGTAACATCATCCCGGACAATCAATCCCCATTATATACTCCAGTGTATGATTTAGGATCTACTTCTAAACGATGGGCAAATGTCTATACCACTGACATTCAATCAACTAGCATTACGTCAGCAGGCATAACAATCAACGGAATTAATTTAGAATTACCACAAGGCAATATCTATTATGTTGCCACTACAGGTAGCAATTCTAATGCCGGCGAGCATGAAAATAATCCAGTACTTACTGTAAAATATGCGCTAAGTTTAGCGGGAGCAGGCGATACTGTTTACATTTATCCAGGAGTTTATACTGAAATATTTCCTTTAACAATTCCTGTTGGAGTAGCGGTTAAAGGAGCAGGTATCCGTGCTGTTACTATTCAGCCTACAGTTGGAACCGTCGATAAAGATGCGTTTTTACTCAACGGTGAAACTACTGTTGAGGATTTAACAGTCACTGGATTTAGATACAACGGTACAAATAATACTGGGTATGGCTTCCGTTTCGCCACAGGATTTACTGTAACAACTCGTAGTCCATATATTAAAAATGTAACAGTACTAACTCGCGGCAGCGTGGTTAGCGCAGGCGATCCGTATGGATTTGACCAGAACGATGCTGGCAAGGGTGTACTAGCAGATGGCAGCGTAGCCAATGTACTGAGCAAAGAAGCTAGTATGCTGTTCCATAGTGTTACATTTTTTACTCCTAATCAAGAAACAGTTACAGCAACTAACGGTGTGCGTATAGAATGGCTAAACTCATTTAGCTACTTTGCTGACAAGGGATTTTACGCTACTTCTAGCTCGGCTGGTTTTGCCGGCGCTGGTTTAACACGACTACGCATTGACACAAGCGTTGGTACGTGGAATGTAGGTAATACTGTAACTTATTACGATACTAACGGATCTACGGTATTAGGTACTGGCACTATTGCCAGTATTGACGGAAATTATGTTAACCTTACAGGCAGACAGTTAGGTTTCCAAACAATTACTGACCGCGCAGGTAAAACAGTTTATGCTCAAGGCAATGCCAAACTTTCTACAGCAGTTAAGAAATTTGGAACTGCAAGTTTAGCATTAGACGGTACTGGCGATTATGCTAGTATAGCAACACAACCAGACTTTGCCTTTCCATCAACTATATCGAGACTGGCTAAAACAATTACTGCCAACGGCAACGCCGCAGTCAGTGCCGTACAAAGCAAGTTTGGCGGAAGTAGTATTGCTTTTGACGGCACAGGCGACTATCTCAGCATTGCTACAGATACAGATTTTGGCTTTGGCACAGGCGATTTCACTATAGAAGGTTGGTTTTGGAAAAACACAGCAAGTGGAATGGTGTTATTTGATACTAGAACATCTGCATCATCACAATTTAGCGTGTATGTTGAAGCTCTTGGAGCGGGAAGTTTAAGATTATTTATAAACGGCAGTTATGTACTAACAAGTAGCAATGCAGTATCCACTGGAGCATGGGTGCATGTTGCATTATGCAAATCTAGCGGAACAACTAGATTTTTTATAAACGGAGTTGTATCGACTAACACTTACGCAGATAGTAATAATTACGGAACTTCTAAGCCAATAGTCATTGGAGCAAGTTGGGTTGGATTGAACGATTGGGCCGGCTATATTGATGATTTTAGAGTTACTAAAGGCTTAGCAAGATATACTACAACATTTACTCCTACTACTACAGCATTTGTTAATGACTTTAATACTAAATTATTAATACACGGCGATTCAACTATTGTCGACGATGCAGGTGGTGGAACAGCAACTGACTTTACTATCGAAGGCTGGATTTATCCAACCGTTGGGAGTGCATATCAATCAATATTTGATTTTAGATCTACAGCTATTGAAAAGTCAATTTATCTAGCTATCAATACTAGCAATCAACTGTACTTGTATGTAAACGGTGTTATAACTATCACCACAGCCGCAACTGTATCGTTATCTGCTTGGACACACGTGGCGTTAGTTAGACGTAACGCTTCAACAAAAATATACATAAATGGCACACAGTCAGGTTCTTCTTGGGCAGACATAACTGACTACGGCACAACCAAACCATTACGTATTGGTGCTGACTACAGCGGAGCATACGGATTCACTGGTTATATTGACGATGTAAAAATTAGTAAAGGTGTAGCACGTTATACCGCAACATTTACAGCATCAACTGTAGCATTAACAGGTGACTTAGCCACAGTATTATTATTACACTTTAATGGTACTAATAATTCTACTACAATTTTAGACGACGGCATTACATTACAAGATTTAAGAACAAGTGCCGGTGGAACCGCACAGTTAATTAATTTTGCTGACTATTCAGACTTTGGCGCTGAGATTCGATCTATTGGTTCAGCTAGTATCTACGGTACTTACGGAGTATACGGAGACGGTATTGGTGTTATTGGTTATTTTGTTTCGCATAATGTTGCGTATGTTGGCGCTGGCAAACTTGTAACTAACGATCCTAACGATCGAATTGGCGCAAACGAATTTGTTCAACAAAACGGCGCAAAGATTTATCATACCAGCGTTGACAACGAAGGTAACTTTACCGTTGGTTCTGGTTTTTCTGTTAATCAAAAAACGGGCGAAGTAGTATTCAACGGCCAGTTATTGACTATTACTAGTGCTACCGGTGTAACATTTACTGATGGCATATACACTACAACAATTACTCCGTCAGATATAACAACTGGCAATATTCGTATCCATGATAATAATATTGATAGCTTAACTGGAGCCATTAATGTCACGGCAGCAAGCGGCGCAATTAATTTACAAAATAATACATTTGTCACAGGAAACTTAGCTGTAACAGGTGACGTAAACATTGGCGGCAACATTCAGATTGGTGACCAGACTACTGACACTGTTAGCTTTGTTGCAGGAATCAACAGCAACCTAGTACCAGCAACTACCGCGTTATACGATTTAGGTACAGCTAGTCTACGTTGGAACAATGCGTATCTAAGCAGATTAGAAGTTGACGGCCTAGTTGTTGACAGTAACACCATTAGCACCACAATTGGCAATGACAATTTAACCTTGTCAGCCAACGGTACTGGAAAAATTGTAGTTCCAAGCAATGATGTAGAATTTGATCAAAACTTAACTGTTGGAAATAACTTAACTGTTACTACAGGTACAACATATTTAAAAAATACCACAGTAGTGGGTACAATTACTCAGACTGGTAATATTATTCAAACTGGTAATATTACAACTAGTGGAGATTTAGACGTTACTGGACATATAATTAGTACTGGATATTTACAGTTACCGCAAGTTAGAATTGAAAATAACGTAGTATCGACTACAGGCACAGATTTACAATTACAAGCCAACGGTGGTGGAAATGTAATAATTGAAAATATCAAGGTTACTGACAATAACATTCAAAGTATTTCTACTAACAGTGATATTATTCTTACTCCGCAAGGTACTGGTAATGTAATCATTAACAATACTCAAAGTTTACAAATTCCAGCAGGTAACGGTACTACCGACCGTCCAGGAACTCCACACAGTGGTATGTTACGATTTAACACAGACTTAAATCGTTATGAAGGATACAACGGTAGTTACTGGCAGACCTTAAGCGGTGTCGAAGATACTGACGGTAACACTAAGATCATTGCTGAAGCAACTCCCGGAGCAAATGATAATACATTGTATTTCTATGCTGATGGTAACTTAATGGTAACTATTGATAGTACTAAGTTATTTGCTGAAAGATTACAAACTAGTAACATGGATTTAAACGGTAGTACAATTACTAGTATCACTACTGATTCAGATTTAAATTTAACAGCAACAGGCACAGGTGGTGTTAGATTAGGTAATTTAAGAATTTATAATAATTCAATAACTAACGTAGTAACAGATGCTGTTACAGAATTTACCAGTACTGGAACAGGGTATGTAAAATTTGCTGGAACAAACGGAGTAGTTATCCCATCAGGGGACGGTGCTCTTGATCGTCCGCTTACTACTGAGTTAGGTATGACTAGATTTAACACAACCGGGCAACTGGTAGAAGTGTTTGACGGTGTTTCTTGGACCAGTGTAGCAGGTGCGTCAGGCGGTGTTACTACTCTTGAAGCAACTAGTATTGGTATCACGGCGGCATTAATATTTGGATAATAAATTATGGCAAACTTTTTTAGAACAACAGTAAGTAAAGATATTGGAACGACTCCGGTAGATTTAGTCGCCGGCGCGGCAAGTAGGTTTACCCTCATCGGATGTAATCTAGCAAATACCACTGACGATGACGTAATAGTTAGTGTTACAGTAATAGATGCCGGCGCTATCGAAGGGTATTATATCAAGGAACTAGTAATTGCTCCATATACTAGTGCTAAAATTGTTACCAACGGAGAAAAAATTATCCTTGCTGAAAATTGTACACTACGTATAGTCAGTGATACTGCAGCAAGTGTTGACGCAATTATCAGCTATGCTGAAATTATTTAAAGGAAAATTAAATGGCAAATAATTACCAACTTGGCGCAGACGAAAACATATTAGGTGATTCACCAAGATACTTCTATGCGTTACGCAGAACAGACGAAGGCGAATTATATTTTACTCGAATAAATCAGTTAAGCAGAACAGATTCAGTACAGATCAACAATGACGGCACAGTAGACGGCGATTACCTTGAGTTTGAAGTAGGGGCAGATTTTTTTGAAGGTCGCGATGTTACCCACGAATTAATATATGATAATTTAAAGTACGAACAAATGCGATGGGATAGCAGAAATTTATACTATTACATTGATGCTAACGGCCAATTTTGTGTGAGAACCGATACAAAGTATCCTTACCCAGCAGGTATTAGCAGTTAAAAAATTAGTATTTAAGCGGTATATAAATACACTAAGTTAAAAATATTGAGGTAGAAAATGGCAGAATTTAAACTAAACAGAATTAGATTTACGTGGAAATCGGACTGGGCAACCGCCACAGTCTATACTAAAGACGACATTGTTCGATACGGCGGAAAATCTTACGTTTGTTTAGTAGGTCATACTGCTTCTGCTGATTTTAATACTGATTTAGATTTTATTGATACTACCCAAGAGCCAGACGTTGCCAATCCAAAATGGACTTTATGGTTAGATGGGTACGAATGGAAAGGTGCTTGGCTGCGTAATACGTTTTACGATCTAGGTGATTATGTTACCTACGGCGGAATAATTTATATCTGTGCTGATAGTCATACTAGTGCAGCAACAGTTGCGCTAGGATTAGAAGTAGATAGTTTTAGATGGGATTACTATGCTTACGCTTACAGCTGGACCACTGATTGGACTACTTCTCGTAGATACAAGCGAAATGACCTTGTGCGTTATAGCGGTAGAATTTATCGATGTACATCTGGCCATACAAGTGCAGCAACAACCGATCTAGGATTAGAAGCAGCCACTAGCTCATGGACTTTACTAAGTTACGGATACGAATGGAAAACTGACTGGGCAATTAATACTAGATATAAGATTGGCGACATTGTTAAATACGGGGGTATTGTATATACTTGTACATTAAATCATACATCTGCCGCAACACTTGCTATTGGAATTGATCCAGACATTAGTAAGTGGAGCATACTACATAACGGTATAGAATATAAAACATACTGGACCGCAAGTACTCGATATAAATTAAATGACATTGTAAAATACGGTGCTGACTTGTATATTTGTACAGTTTCACATACTTCCAGTGTTGGATTTAATACTAGTAATTTTTCTGTATGGCTTCCGGGATTACAATTTGCTAATGCTTGGCTCTCTACAGTTTCTTATATCAAAGGTGATATAGTTACATATGGTGGTTATCAATATACTAGTAATACTACAAATAATATTTCAAATATTCCGTCAACAAGTACAGCAAACTGGACTCTACTTGTAAAGAATTATAATATTCGTAATGAATGGTCGGCAGTATCAGCATATAAGACTGGCGATTTAGTAAGACGAGGCGGCTATTTGTATGTTGCTGTTGCTGATAGTACAAATCAAAATACATTGAATAACACTGCTTTCTGGGAAATTGTTATCCCAAGCATGAAGTGGTTAAATCGTTGGATAATTAGTACACCTTATACTATTGGCGACGTAGTAGCATATTATTCAACCTCATATATTTGTACTAACACACACATATCATCACTTTCACCTATTACAGATACCGGCAATTGGGACATATACGTTAGAGGTGAACAATTTGAAACTTTGCAAACTCAAGGTGATATACAATCTTTTGATCAAGGAACTCCGGCTGCAGTTGCTCTTGGAGTAGACGGAGCATTATTAAAATCAAAAATTTCGTCAACTACCTCGTTGTCAGTACCATCTTGGGACAGTTGGGGTATTATTGGAAAAGTGTACTATGTCTCTCCGACGGGAACAGACCGACCAGATTACGGCCTAACTGTTCAAACAGCGTGGCAAACAGTTAAATATGCCTGCGAACAAGGCGGTGGCTCACTTGGCATAGGCCTTGGTAACGGCCCGCTTGTAGGCCCAGCAACAATTAATATTAAAACTGGTACATATAACGAAACGCTACCAATTAAAATCCCAGCAGGCGTTGCCTTAGTAGGCGATGAGTTGCGCGGCACTGTTATTCAACCGGCTATAATTGTTAATTGTATAGCAACAGGGTCAAGTTCATCTACTAACAGAATTACAGTAAACACCACGGTTGGGATAACCGCAAACATAAACATACAAGTGGTAACCCCTACAATTATAACAACTGCCACTACAACATCGTCAGTAGGTAATAAAATTACTTTAGGATATACTATTGGATCATATATTAATATGCCAGTGGTATTCACCGGCACATCGTTTGGAAACTTAGTAGCAGGAACAACGTATTATATACAATCATATGATTCAGTGACTGCTACAATTACAGTAAGTGCCTCGTATGGAAGTTCAACAATCCTTACACAAATAACAGCTTCCGGAGCAATGACTGCGACCCTTGGTGGATTTGCGGGACTTAACTCCGGACAAACATATTATGTAATCGGCTCATCAATTACTCCAACAACTTTCCAAGTAGCGGCAGCATCTGGTAGCACAGTACCACTAGTCTTAACAGATACTGCAAATCAGTCTGCGTCGGTCTTTGGCGGTGATGCTATTAAGGACATGTTTTATGTAAGAAACGGCTGTGGCATTCGCAATATGACCTTAACAGGATTGCTTGGTGGGTTAGGCCCAGCAAACTCATACGGTTCTAAACGACCAACTGGTGGAGCATATACATCATTAGATCCTGGAACAGGCCCAAATGATACGTCAGTACAAATTACGACTAAGTCACCGTATACTCAAAACGTTACATTATTTGGAAAAGGGTGCGTTGGTTTAAAAATTGACGGCACTTTACATAATGGCGGGAATAGATCTATTGTTGCTAACGACTATACTACACTGATTAGTGAAGGTATTGGAGTGTGGTGTACAGGCCCGTCCTCACTAACTGAATTAGTATCAGTATTCGCCTACTACAGCCATTGCGGATATCTAGCAGAAAATGGCGGTAGGATTCGTGCTACTAACGGAAATACATCGTATGGAGATTACGGATGTGTAGCAGAAGGGTACGATCTCACCGAAGTTCCTATTACCGGAACTGTCAATAACCAAAATCAACACGCACAAATAGCATCAGCGTTTATTGGCGAAGCTACTAATAAACTTCTTAAATTAGAATTTAGTAATGCTGGTCAAAATTATACAGGTGCAGCTTTTGCGTTTTCAGGAGCAGGTTCAGGTGCTAGTGTAATTGCCGACGAATTTAGAGACAACGGTATTTTTGAAACTCGAATTTTAGGAACAGATTACGAAGCAGGCGGAACCGGGTACATAACATCGGGCAACCAAGCACAAGCTGGTAACACTCAAACAATTACTATTGCATCAAACGATCAAAAAACATTTGATAACTATTACGGCATGCGACTAATCATCACCAGCGGCACTGGCGTTGGGCAATACGGATATATTGCGTATTACGATGCGGTTGGTAAAATAGTTACTGTGGCTAAAGAAGGTATTAGTTCGCTAACCTCTTCATCAACCTCTGCTACAAATAACATAATTTCGGTAGGCGACGCAACATCATTTCCTGTAGGGACTGCGGTGGTAATAGTTCCTAATCAACAGAATACTACAGGATTTTTAACATCAAGAACCGTTGCTAACATATCAGCTGGATATATTATAGGAAATACGTTATATGTTGTTTCAGTAACTAGCGGAGCTATTGCAGTAGGAATGATATTATCTGGTTCAACTATATTATCTAATACAAGAATTGAAGCAAATATTTCAGGTACTGGCGCTAATAGTACATGGAGAATTAGTCTTTCACAAACTGTTGGATCAGTATTAGCACCATTTGCGATTACCGGAGTTAATAACCTAGTATCAGTAACATCAACTACTAATATGTATGTGGGTGAGCAAATTGTGTTTACTGGATCAACTATTGGAAATATTGTAAGCGGAACGGTATATTATATTACTAATATTATAGGATCAACTGTGGCAATTAGTGCTACTCCTGGCGGTAATGTGTTTACATTAGCAAATGCTACTGGTTCTATGTCAGTAGTTGCCGGCGGTATGTTAGGCGGTCTAACTGCAGGACAACTATATTATATAATTGCTTCAAACTATTCATTGACTGGATTTGCTGTTAGCTTAGTACCAGGCGGTAGCGCAGTAACGGTTACTACACAAACTGTGGGTAGTTTTATGACAGTTCACGCAGTTGGATGGGAAAATATTGTGGCAGGAACCGCTGCAGTGCCAACTATTGATTCAACAACAGTCTATTCGATTGAACCAAGTATTAGATTTGTAGAACCACCATTCCAGGTTCAATTAAAAGGCATGCCAGTTGGCAATTGGAAATCAGTAACATTTGGTAACGGGAGATTTGTTGGAATCTCAACCGACGGTAAATCAGTATATTCATTAAATGGAAGTGACTGGGCATCTGGAGGAGATTTACCAGCTGGCACTTGGGCAAATCTATCATTTGGCGGAGTAAACAATATATTTCTAGCAATAAACTCAGTATCTTCAACAGTTGCTTGGTCAACTAATGCTGTACTTTGGAACACTTCGACTAGTTTGTCATCAGCCGGATTTAACGCAATCTCATACGGCAACGGCAGATTTATAGGAATTGCGCCAGGGTCAACTAACTTAGGCGGCTATTCAGTTGACGGGGCAACTTGGGTTAATCTTTCAACAACCCTACCGGTTACAGCTACATGGTCTAGTATAGTATATGGTACTATTGGGACTTGGGTTGCAATTACTGGGGCGTCTAATAACGTAGTCGCCTATTCAACAGATAACGGAGATACATGGGCGCAATCAACATTACCTGCTAGTATAAACTGGATTTCAGTCGCATGGGGCAACGGGCGATTTATTGCTATTGCGTCAGGGTCAGCTATTTCTGCGTACTCATTTGATGGTATAACATGGGTTCAATCAACCCTGCCAGTAGCAACGTTATGGACAAAAATTTCATACGGTCAAGGATTATTTTATGCTGTTGCCTCAGGTACTACAGCATCAACATCAAGCTCAGACGGTGTTAGTTGGAAATCTAGAAGCTTGCCAACGGGACTCGCATGGTCTTCAGTAACGTTTGGCAACCCAACAGTTTCTTTAACAGTAACACCAGGATGGGTAGCATTAGCAACAACTAATAGCAGTTCTGCTGCATACATTAATCAAGGCACTCGTGCGCTTGGTAGAGTAACTGTTGCTTCTAACAAAATAAGCTCTATTAAATTATGGGAACCTGGTAGTGGGTACTCTACAGTGACCGCACCAACTGCAGCTATAACAGATCCTAATTATACATCAACCGTAGTAACGTTATGTAGGACGGCTACCGGAGTCCTTGGAAACCCAACATTTATTACTCGAGGCACAGGATATAGAACGTCAACAACTGTAGTAACTGTTGTTAACGGTACCGGTTTTGCGGACATATATCAGGCATCAAAATATTTAACAGTAAGCGGGATAGCAAGTTTACCGACGCCAGGCGCTGCCTTGACTATATCAGGTGATGCTACACAGTATCGTATTGTAGTTATTAATAACCTTGGTTCTACTGTATCGGGATACACAGTAAACTTTCAAATTGCTCCTCCTCTAACAATTCCAACGGCTCCGGCTAATGCAACACCGATTAGTATTCGACAAAAGTATAGTCAATGTCGTATTACTGGACATGACTTTTTGTTAATTGGTACAGGAAATCAAACAACGACTAATTACCCCAATGTTGATGTAACAACCGCACTACCGTATCGACAAATTGTAGAAAATAATGGCGGTCGTGTATTCCAAACGTCAACTGACCAAGATGGTAACTTTAAAGTTGGAAATTTATTCCAAGTTGAACAAGCATCAGGTATTGTTACAATCTCAGCAGACCAGTTAAGTTTAACTGGACTTCAAACGCTATCGCTTGGTGGATTCTCTATTGGAACTAATGCTATTGTAATTACGCAGTTTAGTACAGACAGCTATTTTACGGCTAATAGTGATAGTGTTGTACCGACACAAAAAGCAATTAAATCTTACTTATCAAGAAATATTGCTGGCGGTGGAGCAAATGCGCAGGCCGGAGCAGTAGTTGCCGGCACATTTGGGGTAGGTGGTCCAAATAAGATATATTCCACAGTTCAAGGGCAGTTGTATGTTAGGAACTCTATGAGAATGATAAAGGGTATTAATGGAACAATGGTTGCTAAATCGTTTTTCCACAGCGGGTTTGGGTCAGGGAACCAACCGTAAACATAACAAAAGTACATATTAACAAATGAATAAATACATTACAATGAACATCGGAGCATCGAATGGCTGAATTTAAATTAGGTAGAATCCGCTTTATCTGGAAAAACAACTGGGCGGCGGCGGTAACATACGTCAAGGACGATATCGTTCGATACGGCGGAAAAACTTATCTATGTGTAATTGGACACACAGCCGATGCTGACTTTTATACTGACCTAGATAATCTTCCAACACGATGGAATCAAGTATCAGACGGTTCTGAATGGAAGTATGACTGGGCCATTAACACTTATTACAAAGTTAACGATTTAGTAAAATACGGCGGAAGAATTTATCTATGTAATGAAGGCCATACTAGTAACGCATCGGCATCGTCAGGAACAAGTCCCGAACTAACTGCTGGCTTAGAAGCAGATCAAAGCAAGTGGGACTTATATGCTAGTAATTTTAATTACAGAAATAATTGGGGAACAAGCCAGTTTTATAAAGTCGGTGATGTAGTTAGATACGGCGGCATTTCTTATGTATGTAATACAAGCCATACATCAAAATCTACAGCATCGACCGACATTGACGGATTAGAAGCAGATCAAAGCAAGTGGGATACTTATGCTAAAGGCCTTGACTGGATTGGTAACTGGACTACTAGTTATCGTTATAAGAAAAATGACGTTGTCTTATACGGCGGAACAACTTATGTATGTAATACCGGTCATGCATCGGCCGCAACCGCTACATCGGGTCTTGAAGTCGATCAAGGATTGTGGGACTACTTCCATAAAGGCATTACCTTTTTAGGTACGTGGAGTGGAAGCACTGTACGTTACAAAGTAAACGATGTTGTTAAGTACGGTGCCGATCTTTGGATTTGTACATTAAATCATACTTCAAGTACAACATTCTCTGATGCTACCAATTGGACATTATTTGTTGGTGGATTAGAATTTGAAAACAGCTGGTCAAGCGGCGGAATTTATCAGCCAGGCGATGTAGTATCGTATGGCGGCTATGCTTACATTGCTAAAACAAATAATACTAATAAAACACCGACTAGCAACGCATCTGATTGGGATTTATTCACCACAGGCTTTAAATTTGTTGGCGATTGGGCATCTGGCCAAAGCTATCTAGTTGGAAACGTTCTTCGTCTTAATGGCTACACGTATGTTGCGTTACTGGATCACACTTCAAGCTCATTAAATATTCCACCTGATCTTACTAACTGGTCTAGATTAAACAGCGGTATTAAATGGGCTGCAACTTCACAAACATTCTCAGGGGTTGTAGGTACAAACTTAATTGGTAGTGGGACTGGCGCATCGTTTAACATTACTTTAGTAAACACTAGATATACTGCTACAGTTAATACTGTAGGTTCTGGTTATGTAACCGGCAATACTATTACAATCTTAGGAACTCAAGTTGGCGGTATTTCCCCAGCTAACGATCTTATACTAACTGTTGTAGCCACAGCTGGAGCAGTAGATTCGGCAACTACATCCGGTTCTTCTGTATCATGGAAAACTGGAATTTCATATGTTCTAGGTGATACTGTAGCGTTTGGTGTTAACAGTTATATTTGTATTCTTGCGCATACCGGTAGCACACCAAATCGACCAGACAATGATGTAACTGGCACATACTGGAACTTACTATCTGCCGGCGCAATAACATCCGTGTTAACAACACAAGGTGATACTATATACATGGGTGGTGCGGGCCCAACAAGATTGCCAATTGGTACTGACGGACAAGTATTACGAGTTAATGGTACAACCCCGCAATGGTCATATTTTGGTGTAGTTAACAATATTGTGTACGTAGCACCTACTGGTACTGATGTGCTAGGCGCGGGACAAGGATTGACTATTGATAAACCTTGGAAAACCGTTAGATTTGCGGCACGACAAATTGAAGACGGTTATTTAAATCCTAACGCTGCACTATTACTTACAAAAAATAAACAATTTATAGTTAAAGAACTTTCTAACTATGTTACATATACTTGTAAAGTAACAATTACATCGTCGTCGTCAACATTATTCACTACGTCAACGTCAACATCAGTGTTATCAGTAGGTATGCCAATTAGTTTTACTACTACTGTGGGCGGAGTTACTGCTGGAACAACATACTATGTGTTTGATATTCCAGCCGGCGGTACAACATTTGGAATAACAAACATTTCCGGCGGTACCCGCAGAACATTATCTGTAGCAACTGGAGCAAACGTTGGGTCTTACGTATTCAGCGCAATTCCAACAGAAAGAGATGCTGGTATAATTGTTGATGCTCTAGCATTTGATATTAGCCATAGCGGCACCTTACAAACAACTACCGCAGCCTTAGCATATTTTGCCGCAGGCGGCGCATCATTTGTGTCAGGAACAGTTGCTGGAGAAATTCCACAATTTATCCAAGCATTAAATTATCTTAAAAATACATTAGTTGTTAATGTGTTAACAAACACAGCTCCAGTAAACAACTATCAAACATTAAATAGCGTATCTGCTTCGGCACAGGCTAAACAAAATATTGATCCTACTATACCTGCTGAATCAGGAACCTCAACTACTGCTACTAACCTAGTAAGTATTATTACTACCGGTCTTGGCGCAGGTACAACTTCGGCAATCCCTTCTGTAATAAATCCTGGTACTACTATTTCAGTTAAAACAGGAACTTATTCAGAAGTCCTGCCAATTGTTGTTCCAAAGAACACCGCAGTTGTTGGAGACGAATTACGTAGTAGTGTAATTCAACCAGCAACAGCTAATATGAATCTAGTTAATGATAAACCAAAAACTATATCAGTATTAAACAGATTAAAAGCAGTTGTTCCTAACCTAGTAACTAACACTGCGGTAACTCCTACAAGTGGAAATACTACGGCTCAAGTATATTTAGGTTATTCAGGAACAACCGCTACTACATCTGTTTCGGCAAACCTTACTACAATATCAGACATTGTTAATAACGGTTTAGGAGTAGTCCCAGCGTTTACTATACCAGATCCTACTAGTTACGACACTGGTTACTTTAATGCTCGAAGATTAATTGTTGCGAATAAGGCATTCTTAGTATCAGAAGTTAGTGCTTGGATCAATGCTCAAATAGCAGGAAATATTGCTCCATTTGTTGGATTTACATACGGTGGCACTGGCCAAACAAAGTGTGAACGTGATGTTGGTTATATTGTTGACGCGGTTCGTTATGATTTAACTTACGGCGGCAACTTAGAAACTCTTGTAGCAGGACGTTCTTATTATACATTCGGTACATT
>Ga0209084_1001320_pt1 | contig 21070 bp, 5 predicted proteins | sample C_130820_MF_Meta_FD_187309 | JGI IMG/M metagenome (GOLD analysis project Ga0209084, IMG submission 187309) | Freshwater microbial communities from Lake Croche, Canada to study carbon cycling - C_130820_MF_MetaG (SPAdes) (version 2) | ecosystem: Environmental > Aquatic > Freshwater > Lake | place...
ACTTTGATACCATCACGTATGTAAGCACCACTGTCTTGATTCACTGTGCCTTCTAGTAGGCGTTCTTCGTAGTATATAAACAAACGACTGACATCCAAGTTCTTGCCACGCTTGCGATCCATTAGTTCTACAATACCAGCAATGGCGTTGCCCGTGCAGGAACCTAACTGTCCTTGATCCTCAATAGGTGAGCAATATTGACGTAGGTCAACACTAGCAGGTAATGCTACACTAGGTGCCGCATAGATGTGATCTCTAGCATCTGGCTTATCTCTCTGCCAGTGATATTTGGGTATGTTGATTCTTGTTGGACGTGGCATAATTTTTACCAGTAGAAGTTATATGTATCTGAGGTAGTTGAGACAGTGCCCCCAGGCAGCCCAGTGTTGTCATAAGTTATCATTTGACCGCCGTAGTATGGTGAATTACCGGTAACTAGTCTAATGCCAAACCCTGACAAGTTGCTGGTTATACTAGCACCAATAGGGATGGCAGAGAATGCAGTAACATTGGGATCTCCAAAATGGATGTATGCGGCACCTAGATTCCCACCACTCTCTGCGTTGTGTATGCCCACTAATATATGGGGAAAGTCAGCACTGACTGCAACAGCTCCTTGGACTGAAACAGGATGTCTTCCTGGACCACTGAAGTTTACGGTGTCAACTGCAGGCCATCCAGGTGAAACATGCACTCCCCAATTATCAGGATCTGCTGTAAAGACTGCTCCGGTGGTTATTGAATTAACTAGTGAACCAGGAGCAACATTTACTACAGTATCGCCTGCGTGTATTTGAGTATTTAGATCGGGATATGTTGCTTTAGAAAAATAGAGAGTGTCAAGATTATTGGCACTGGTGTTAACACCGTTTAATTCATAACCAGCTATGTCAGTCAATGGATCACCTGACGACAACAACAGCATAGAGCCATCCTGAGAACCATATGATACACTTGGATTGAAGTTTTCCGTATACTTGACTGCATTATAGATATGAAGCATGGCCAGTTTACCGTAGAAGCCTTGCCCATTAACACTTGATCCTCGTTTACCAATATATAAATCTGATCCACCATCAATTAAGCCGCCATTTGGGTTAAAATTAGTTTGGTATACGCCGTTATAGTATAAATTCACATACTCACCGTCACTGACAAATGCTACATGAGTCCATACTCCTGGAGTAGGTTCAGGGTATTGAGGTTCGCTATATCTAAACAATAAATGAGTAGAAATATACCCAACATCAATACCATTACCAGGTCCTTGAGAAGCCACGGTTCGTATTATGCCACTGCTGGCATTGCCACCCTTGCTCCAGAACTCAATAGTGTATGTTGTGCCCAGGTTCCAATCACTCTGTGTATTAGATACCAATAGATAAGGATTACCAGTGCCTGGGAAAGATAGGCTCAGTGGTAGCGGAGATAGTCCATAACGAGCGGATGTGGTGTTGTATTGACTGACCACAGCGGCTTCGGTTATGGCATAGTTCCACACTTTGATTTCGCCCATTGACCCGGCAAAGAAATCATTGGAGCTGTTATAGCATCCTATATCAAACTGAGCAGTATTAGCACCAATAATGTTGCCCGAGGTTTCTGCTATCTTGACACCGTTGACATAGATTCTTGTATAATTAGCATCAGATGTGGCCACAATCTGAGCCCATGCTCCGGCTGTCACTATGCCAGCATCAACATAGGTAGTCACTTCCCAATCTGGGTATCCTTTTCCAGTCATCCAAGCAATACTGCCGTTGATGGTTATTTCCAACTTGTAGCAGAGTTCTTTGGCTATGATTGCCTGTGTTGATCCGCCGACAACGGTGGGTTTGATCCACGCACTTAAGGAGACAGTGCTGTAGATTGAATTGGTTAAGTTGGCATTCATTAAATCGCCGGCATAGGTCGATGTGCCGTTGAATACCAATGTTCCACCGTTGTCGGCGGATTTAGTGCCGGCAGAGATGGATAGATTATTACCTTGTCCGCTGGCATCTGTCCAACCATTGAGTCCAAGCAACGGGCTCGATAGGCTAGCAGGATCTACATCCAATACTAGTGCGGGAGTCTGACTACTGTCACGCACGATGTAGGGATCACTGGTTAGATAATCTTGTTGTCCGGCAAACGAACCTACCCATACATAATAAGTTAGTGGGCCGTCTGTGGTAGCATCAGCATTAAATGTAAAGTAAATTGCATGAGAGCCACTGCCCGATCCAGGGTTAAAACTACCACTAACCGGAGTGACTTGACTGGTTAATTCTGCACCTAAATTATTTTTTATGGTCCAATATATTGTGCTTGAATCCCAATTTGAATAATTTAAATCTACATGTTGTTCCTGCCCTTCTTGGATAGGAGTGTAATAGATACCACCCCAAGTGACTGTTTTAGAGGGAGCACCACTACCCGCCAATGAACCTATAATTCCTGCTATGATCATCGCAAACTCCTTAGTTTAAACCTGGACCTGCAATCATCCATTCACTGTAGTTATTGGGTGTTCCGTCATCGTTAGTGCTTTGGAATATCTTCAACAAGGTGACCATCGAGTAGCGTGGAATGTTCCAATTATAAGCACCATCGCCGTCAGCACCAGATAGCAACATGTAGTCGTCCTCATTATCGCTGTATATATTAATGCTAACGTCGTTAGTGACAATCACAATACTAGTTCCCACTGGGAACGGCACTTGATAAACATTAGGAATAACAATGTCAACACCATTGCCGCCGTCCATATAGATGTGGTGGCCACGATCTTCTAAACGCAACCAGTAAGGATCGCCGCCTCTGTTGGTTATGCTGATGTCAACTTGCGGAATGTCTTGACCGCTTGTGCTCTGACGAGTTCCGTCTTCAAACACAATTTCTTTAACGCCAGTGATATCAGCACCGCCTGGTTCACGTATATCAGCTACCTTGCTTTCTAAATTAGCATAGATAGTTATTGGACCAGTCACGTCACTAACGGCACCTGAGTCGCCTTCTAGTTCAGTTCCGTATGAGCTTGCGATATACACATGTTCGCGTGTTGGTAAACGATCATGGACATCATGGACAATTAGTTTTCCATTGCCAATACCATCGTTTGTTGTCCAATGATCAATAGTAGCTTCAACTTCGTCATAGTAGTAGTTGTCAAGACTGCCAGTGCCCGAGCCATCCACTGGTAGTTGAGCAACTACCGCAATGTCGTCATTGTATTCGTTCCACGCACCAGCTACACCACCCCATATCATCTTGTCGCCGCTGACCACTAGATTGCCACCATACCAGTCATTGTATCCGTTATACATGCCATTGTTGCCAGACAGCAAGCGTTGGAACAGGTGATTGCCGTCTTTGTCAAACTTGGCTATCTGTAGGTTGCCGTCATCGCCCACTCGGTCACTGCTGGTATCGTTGCTAGATTGTTGACCAGCCATGATAACATTCTCATCAGCATCCAAACTGATACTCCAGGTGCTTTCCTCATCGCCTTGACCGTAGTTGATTTGAACCATCCATACAAAGTTGCCATCGCTGTCCAGTTTGATCACAGATGGATCATAACTGCTTGGTCCAGCACCCATGGCACCGTAGACGTTGCCGTCACTGTCAGTGACCACACCCCATACTGTGTTGTTGCCTTCGTGGCCGTCAACTGCCTTGGCCCATAGACGCTCACCAGTTGAACTATACTTGGCAATGTATGCTCGTTGATCCGAGTAGCCCCAGCTGGTAGTGCTAGCAGGAAGATTTAAACAACTACTATAGCCACCAACAACAATATTGTCGTCCATGTCCACAGCCACTGAGTCAATAGAATCATAGTTGGATTCGCCGCCTACGACCACTTGCCAATCTGGTGTCCAGATAAATCCGTCACCGCTTGTTTCGTGCCATACATTGTATGTGCCAGCTTGTGTAAAGTCAGTGCCAGTGCCTACATCTAGTTTAATAGTTGTAGCTTGACCTAGTCCAGTATGAGTAATGTTATCAACACTACTGTCGTCTGTGGCAGTTATAGTAATAACAGCATCGTTAACACTGTCAACTCCACCTAATAAACTACCAAGAACTTTAACAGTATCGCCTACTGAGTAGTCTTGTCCACTATTGGCTATGACCACGGTATAAGCACGAGTTGCTGGATCAGCTGTTATAGTAAACGTAGCATCTGCTCCCGTGTGTAGACTAGCGACCTTTGCGTTATACGTGCCCCAGCCTGTAAAGCCAGAAGTGCCAAAATAGATATTAGTTAACCCTGTAATAGCACCACCAATACCAACGGTTGCCACTTCAAATACTAGATCGTTAGTTGGGCTTAGACCGTCAGTAAATGCTGTTCCTAGGATAGTGAATCGATTGCCTACCTTGTAGCCAGTGCCTGCAAAGCCGCTAGCAACAGTGACAGTGGCGTTAGGGCTACTGTCTTGTAGAACTATGTCAAACTTGGCACCTGTTCCTGCCACTGTTGTGTTAACTGAAGCAACGCCGGCGTATCTGTTCACATACTGAATAGCAGAATTTCCGATATACCAATAGCCAAGACCGTTTGGATATACTAGATCTACGTTGGGATCATTGCGATCAAACACTGATTTATTAACAACCAGTATGCCAGTGCCACTACCGGGAGCACCTGCGGCACCACTGGTCACATTGGCGAATTTGTCGTATGTAGAATTTTGATAACCAACTACTACCGGAGTTCCGTCACTCTTTAGAGCCAGTGCTAACGGAGTCATATCTGCACCTGAATTAGTGCTTCCTGATGGTTGAGCAACACTAGGTTGGACATGTAAAACATCCTTTAGTGTGCCGCTACCAGCATCTAGGGTAAACAGGTTAAAGCCTTCTGCACCGTCGTAATTGTCTAAGTTATCTTCGTTGTCATGCCCCAGTGCTACAATAGTATTGTCATTGGCATTGTGAGCCACAGCAACCATGTCTGCACCCCACTGATCTAGATTATTACCAGCAGTCCATACAATGGCACCTTCACTGTCAAGTTTCCAAATCAATGGAACTTGAACATCACTCTCACCGTCATTCCATTGATGACGAGTATACCAACCACCTGCGGCATAGACATTGCCATCCGTATCGCTGGCAACACCGTTGATATAAGTATCTCCGCCTGTGTTATTACCTTCGTGTCCGTCATTGCCAAATTTACCAATGCTGGTAATGTGGCCTGTATGTTTACGGCTTAAGGCTAGTCCACCATTCTCTGGTAAGTGTAGCATATCGCCTTCTAGAGTCATGGTCTTGACACGTGAAGTATTGATGTGAGCTAGTGTATAAGTATCGGTATTTTGATCAAAGGTCACATCGCCTGTAGTGACCACAATGTCGGCTGTTGCTACAGTTAGATCAGCCAAGTAGCCGTCGTCATCTGTGGCCAATGACATTTCAAAGATCTTAAAAGCATTGTCTTTATAAATCCAACCATCTTTGACAAAGTCCGTGCCTGCCTTGTCCAGCTGTGCTAGGAAAGGTTGGTTATCCCAGTTATCGTTGCCTGAGTCATATTGGACCTTTTGATAGAATCCACCACCTACTAGGATGTAGTCATCGTTCACTGCCACTGTTTGTCCAACACCTGTTAACGAACCGCTAGGACCTGAACCGCCACCTGCATAACTATCAGCCTGCTCGCGTATCAATGACTTGCCCCAAATTTTTCTACCACTGGCATTAAACTTGGTTATAACTGTAGCCCACGTTAGGAAGTTTGTGGTATTGCCGTTAATTGTGCGATAGTTTGCTAGTGTGCTGGTCAAGTAAACATTATTGTTTGAATCACAAGTTAGTGAGCTCGAACCGCTGTAAAAATCAGCATAGCTGATAACCTTGCTCCACTTCCAATCACCTGTGCTACTGACCTTGTGAATACCAGCTACTGTCCATGGAGCACAATAAACACCAGTTAGGTTAAAATAAAAGTCGTCATTAGTGTCCACACAGATATCACTGCTGTATAAGTCACCGTTGACCCAGGCGTTGCCCCAGCTCTCTTCATTGGCCTGCACGTTGGCATTGATCACTCGCTTTTGCCACATGACACCACCGTCAACTCCGTTGACTTTGAACACAGCTATGAATTGACCTGGACCATAGCTGGATCCTGCGACACCAATGTTGCCTTGGCTGTCAATGGCAATACCACTAGCGGCATCATCGCAACCATTGCTGTCATACTGCTTTTGCCAAATGCTTACACCTGTCTCACCGTTAAACTTACCAACCCAAAAATCTATTTGTCCGCTAGTGGCTGTTTGTCCTGCAATAACAATATTATTTTGAGGATCAATGTCTACACATAAAGCAATATCATCGCTGGCAGCATCTGTGTCTGCTAGATACTTTTGCCACATTATTGTGCCATCTTCACCTGAAACTTTGACTAGAACTGTATCGGCAGCTTCGGGATCAAATTCCGCCATGACAAATACTACGTCATCATGCTTGTCTACAATCATGCTCCAACCAAATGCATACATTTCGTCGTAGTAGTTGTTGAACATGACTTGACCGTTTGGATCAGTCTTGATCAAGAACATTCCTGAACCGCCGGTTGGAGGAGCGCCGTATACACCAGACATGAATGCGTTGCCCATGCTGTCATAGGCCACTGCTGTAGTCCAAGCATCTGATGGACTATCGATATTGCCTTCATTGGCATTAACTGTTAATACCCAGTTAGAGCGGTCTCCCATTCCTGAACTAATGCTAACAACATCGTCACCATGGATTGTGTTGTCAGTGACCTTAAGATTACCTGTCACAGCATATTTTAGGTCCTTCCAACGGGTAGTGCCGTCACCTAGCTTCATTGCACGGGAATCTGTTTCAAAACCCGTTTCACCCTGTGCTAGGATTGGATTAGATTCTAACCAATTTGCTGCGGTGTCTCTTCTTAGTTTAATTCTGGTTGCCATTTAGTTTGCTCCGATAACGTTGTTGATATTACCATCCAGGGTAGTATCTGAATTTGAATTATATGTTGAGGAGGCATATTCTCCATCATAAAACGGGTCAGCACGACCGCTTAACACGGCCTGTGCTCCACTCCAACGATCACCCATCCATATGTAGGTAGTGCCGTTGTGTGCTAGGAAATCGTCCCCTACTTGGGGGTTTTGTGGGAAAGTAATTGCTGTCATAATTGTATTTATTTAAACTGGTAGTAGCCATGTGTCTGCATGTCCACCATCTAACACCGTCACAGGTGCTTGTCCGTCTACTTTTAGGCCCTCTTCTGTTAGGCTTAGGGCACGACCACTCATGTAGATTGTGCTAGATTTAATGTGCAAGCTGTTCCATTGATGGCTAGCACTGCCTAAATCATAGGTTAAATCTTCGTCTGGCAGTAGATTACCCGCTATTTTTACATCAGGTTTAGTGTAATCTGTAGAACTAATAGTCTGTTCATCTATGGTTAAACCGCTTAGATATGTGCTGGCAGGTGCTACTACAGGAGGACTTGCTTCCACCCATGTATTGTTAGCTTTAATGTAAAGTCGCCCATCTAGGGTATTATACCATAAATGACCTTCTGGCCACCAAGCAAGCGGTGCTGTAGTGTCAACTACTGTGCGGAATAGACTTCGCCCTTTGCTGTTTATAATATCGCCGTCGGGTAATTCTCCATCCCCGTTAAATCGTTCAGTGACTAGATTACCATCGCTGTTAACACTCCAAATACTAGCTGCATCAACTTTACCAACAGACATATATGGTCCGTTCTGGTCAACACCACTATTGGCATAAGCTAACTTTCCAGGTTCGGGAACAAACGAGTCGCCGGCAAATATATCCGGATCGACATAGACAAGATCAACTACATGGTCACTGGCCATATATGTATATTCACCAGGTTGGGATTGTATTCCACCATTAGCTGGAAGATTTAGATTACCGTTGGTGTCAAAGGTCCATTTATATGAACCTGCACCAATCTCTACACCAAGACCGTTATATGAGTTGGGCAATTTAACATAATTACTATCATCACCAAAGAATAAATCTGTAGCATTTGTGTCAGCGGCATTGATATGAAAGTGACTGGCCAATCCTGGAACTTCGATGTCAAATCCAAAGTTAACACGACCACGATTGGTGATCATACTGATACCTGTCTCAGTCTGAATTTCTACAGCACTATTTGCAGTTGCACTAATAGATATTGGTTGACCTAGAATAGCATTTGTCTGGTTAGGTATAACAATGCTATTACCTTCACCGCTTGGAGCAATGGCTATGTCATGCCCATATGTGAATCCGCTTTCCATTGTTGTAGTTAATATAGCTGTGCCACTGTCAGTATCAGCTTTAAATTTGCCAAAGACACTGCCTAATAGACTGTTGCCAGTGCTGTCAACAATGTCTCCGCCAACAGGTAGTTGAATACGTCCATCAGCAGTAAATGTCACTGCTTGAACTGTTATATCTGTATCAGGTGCAGTGGTAGCAATGGTAGTGCCCTCTACAACTAAACCGTCTAAGTAGGTGCTGACATGAGGAACTACTGGAGGATTAGCGTCAACCCACTGATTGTTATACATAACATAGGCACGGCCGTCAGTGGGGTTATACCATAAGCGTCCTAGATTTTCTGTGGGTGCAGGTGCTTGAGCACCAAACATAACAGCACCTTGATATGCGGTGTATTGTGTGGTAGCATCTGGGAATCTCAAACCACCTTCATAACCAAATTGCCAACTGTAAGCAGATTGTCCAGTTCCGTTCACATTGGTGCTGATAACAACATCAAGCCCAACACTGAGTTCAGTAAGTATATTGCCGTTACTGGGATCGCCTGGTCCGTTATCCTCCAAGCTGTGTATGTAAACATGTCTATTGTGAGAACTAATACGTCCCCAGTTGTAGCCTTCAAAGTTAAAATCTATACGTCCATCACCGCCAAGATTGCCATCTGGCATTGTTAATACACCATCAGTGCTAAAACGCCAATAATGTTGGCTGCCAATCTCTGACGAGGAAATCTCAACTCCACCGCCACTTGGCAGTTTTACATAGTTATTATCATCACCTAGGAATAAATCAACATCCTGCTGGCCCGATTTCATTATGTGGAAATGATTTACATTGAGGCAGTCTGCTTGGTTGCCTAGGAATATACTGCCACGGGCTGTGGTTATTGGGATACCGAAATCTGCGTCATCGGAACCTATAGTAGAACCATTAGGTAATGTTAGCAAGCCATCTGTACCAAAACGCCAAACTTGTTGATCACCGCCATTGACATCGTTAGCACCAATCTCAACACCATAAGGCACAGATGGGGGAATGTTTTCATAGCCTTTTAATTTAACATAATTAAGATCATCGCCAAGGAATAGATCCACATGATACGGATCCTGCTTCATGATGTGGAAATGGGTAGTAGTTCCCGGCTCCGGGTGATTACCAAACAATATAGTACCACGGTCTGTGGCCATTCTGAGACCAAGTCCTGAATCACTACCACCGATACTGTATCCACTGGCAAATTGTATTTGACCATCTGTGGTTATCTTGAATCCACCAGTTCCACTAGGTGTGTCAATACTACCATCAGTAGGTAATGTTAGTTTACCATCTGTACCAAACTTCCAATCTTTGCTGTTTACTGTGAGTTTAGAACCTAAACTTGGGCTGGTAAGAACATATGAGGCACCTGTTTGAAACACACCACCTGTTATTGTCAGCGTTAAACCTGCGGCATCAACACTTGATACAACACCATTAGTCACACCCGGGCCATTCACTAACAATCCAGCTCGTACCAGCTGAGAGAATTTGTTGGGATTTGAACCACTATCAATAAAGACAACCGTAGTGTCACTTATTGGTGGCCCAGCCAATGTCATTATCAGCGGGGCAATATCAGTGATGTCGCTGATAGCAGTGCCATTTGGCAATGTTAATGATCCATCTAATCCAAATAGGAACTGTTGTTGAACTAGGCCGGTACCTGCATTAATTTGTGCGTATGACGTGCCGGGCACAACAGGCATTGATAATACATTATTTCCATAGTATCCAAACTGCCAGTCATCAATATTAAAACCATTAGTTGACTGCACCCTAGAATATCCATAAATACTTTCTGGTAATGTTAATATACCATTGTTATCAAACTTCCAAGTATAAGCACTTGTACTATATTCTGTGGCAATACTAACACCAGTATGATCTACCCATACCCAAGATTCTTCTCTATGATTAGAATCAGGACCAATAGTGATACCAGTGTAGTTTGCATCGCCAGTACCATACACGCCACGTAATGTACTACCATTGATAATACTTTGATCTGGTAATACAACAACACCGTTGGTATCTAATTCTAATCTATAGTGTTGATTAGGTTGTGTTAGGTTAGTACTGTACAGTTTGTTAGTAGTGACTTTGTTATCAACGGCAGTGCTAAAGCCTTCACCTAGTTTAATTCCACCTAGTACACTTGCACTTGCTACAGGTACTGAAGTTAAGTATCCTGCAATAGAATGATCTCCCCACTCATATGCTGTATTCCAGTTAGTGACCTTAGTATCTGTAATGTTTTCACCTGTGGGCAATGTTAACTTACCATCTGTGCCAAATGTCCATTCATTCTTAGTACCACTAAAGTCAGTGGTCAATACAATATCTGCGGGACCTACATCAAACTGTGTAGTTTTACTATCAGACATTACATCACGGTTTTGTACGCTAAATGTAACTCCGCCTGGTGTACCTTCAACTGTGGGATTATATACAACAACGTTAATGTCGTTGCCTTCTTGGGCAAGGATATCGCCAGGAACTGTTAGATTACCATCTACGTCAAGTCGCAATTCACCGCTATTTCGTGCCTTGAATACCAAATTGGTATCGTTGGTAGATATAACTGTGTCACTGTGTACGACGCCGTACTCAACGGTAAACACCGTTCCAGGATTCGGACGACTATAGTTTAATCCATAAGGTGCCTCAAAATTCCAGTATGTTCCATAATCACCAACTGTATAGGTATTGCCAGTCGCTGTGCCTTGGGCTTGTGCGCTAATCGAGCCGGCGTCGCCAGCAAGCCAATACAATTTAAAAGTTGGATCAGCAAGCGGTACTGCCAATTGTGGATTGGATGCTTGGTGAACTCTAAATCCAAATGCACCACCGGGTGTAGTAAAGGTATCGGACAACGTTCCTGTTATGTTCTCTCTAGTGGTAGTGACTGGTTTGCTTAATGTAATATCGCCAGGAACTGTTAATACGCCATTGTCACCAAATGTCCAGTCGTTAGTGTTTACTGTGATCTTAGAACCAGTACTAACTGCTGGATTATAAAAGGTATATGATTCGCCTTGCTGGAATATTCCAGTGGCAATGTATACCCAGTGGTAAACGTCATTTGCTCCAGTTACTACAGCATTGACAACACCTGGACCATTGGCAATCCAACCTGCATTGACATTGACTTCAGGAGTCCAAGTTAGGTCAGAAAAAGTTCCACGTGAAGAAGCTTCGCCATCTGGGCTTACAACATCACTGCAAGCAGTGGGCCCAACAGTAAAATAAGCATTGCCGATAGTTGTATCATTTGGAAATGTTAAAGTTTGAGCGCCATCGCCGCCAAAAGTCCAACCTCGTGAATTATCTACATTTGTCATTATCACTATGTCAGCATTGTCTGTCTTTAGTGAGAAAGTGCCATAATCTTGTGCCCTAATATAACTGTTAGAAGGCAATGTTAGCGTACCATCTGTGCCAAAGGTCCACGCCTGATAAGAACCTGTGTTATCAAAGCGAGTATTGATTAAAAAATCTGCTCCGTTTGGACCAAAGATACCAGCAGAGCCATCTAGTGTGCCGGTAATACTTGCACTAGATCCAATCGATGTACCGCTAGGGAATGTTAACGTACCATCTGTGCCTAATACAAGTTGTTTGTCCCCGGCGGTTAATCTATCAATATTAGTAAGCTGGTCAATCCAACCAGTGTCGTAGTCATCACTAGATAACTTGGCCAATACTTGACCAATGGTTCCGCCTGTGGATACACCTGGCCCAGCAACACCAGGAACACCTTGTTCACCTTGCTGTCCTGGTTCTCCCTGCTGACCTTGCTGTCCTGGTTCTCCAGGCAAGCCCTGATCACCTTTCTCACCTTGAGAACCTGGTAAACCTGGATCACCACGTGGTCCGGTGTCTCCTGTATCACCTTTAGAACCGTCAGCACCTGGGGCTCCATCGTTGCCGGGAGCACCTTGATCACCTTTGGCACCTTGATCTCCAGGGTCACCTTTGTCACCCTGTGGTCCAACAATTTTACCAATGTCATTCCATTGTCCTGTTGACAAGTTCCAGAACCATAGGGCACCGTTTAGGTGTGACGGTTCGTCACCAGTAGTGACAATCCAAGCATGACCAGCATAGTCATTCCAATCTGTAGGTGCTGCCGGTAAATCAGTAATAGTTGCCTTTGTTCCTTGTAGGACTACTGAAACACCTTGTGCTCCAGTATCACCTTTTGGTCCTTGAACTGTGCTGTCATTGCCAGGAATACCTTGATCACCTTTTTCACCACGTGGCCCAGTATTGCCCGGATCACCGTTAGCACCATCTGCACCAGGAGCACCTGGACTTCCAGGATCGCCTTTAGGTCCAGTATTTCCTGGCTCACCTTGATCGCCCTTTTGTCCTGGAACACCTTGGTCACCTTTAACACCCGGAGTGCCTTGATTTCCAGTTTGTCCTTGAGCACCGGGTTCACCTTGTAGTCCGCGAACACCCTGTTCGCCCTGGTCACCACGAGGAATAGTAAACGTAAATACTGCATTATTGGTATCACCGGTGTTGGTGATAACGACACCAGACCCAGGCAAGCCAGTACTAACAGCACCTATGGCAATAGTGGCAGCATCGCCTTTGTCACCACGAGGAATGGTAAAATCAAATACAGCGTCAGCACTATCACCACTGTTGTTAATAACGACATCAGAGCCAGGCAATCCTGTGGCAACTGAACCTAATGTTATAGTAGCGGCATATCCTCTTGGACCTCTATTGTCAGCCCATGAAATATTACCGTTGCCATCTGTGGTTAAAAACTCTCCAGCGTGTCCAGACTGTTCAGGAAGATTAGCACCACCGCCACCAACACTTAATTCTTGACCTATCCATTTAACACCATCGAAGGTGTAGGTCTCTCCGTTGCCGCCTAGGTATACATCACCAGATTCTGGATTACTTGGAAAATCTAACATATCGCCCGCTCCTAATTGTATTTAATATCCGCCAGTTAGTGGCGATCGCTTCCATGTATTCGCTGATGTACAAATATAAATCCAGTTGGCATCATAGCTGATCTGTCCTGCTACACCTGTAGCATTTGCTGCCTTGGTGGCATATGATATAGCACTGGCAGTGCCTTTGGGACTAGCATCGACCCAATTGCTATCATAATAGACATACAGTCTACCACTAGTAGGGTCAAACCATAATGTGCCTTCAGGATGTGTCCCCGGTGGTGTAGAGCCTGTATTAGAAATAGCTGACCCAAGTAGGCCAGTTGAGTCAGCTAGTTGACTAACATCTGTTGGTATTGTTGGTTTGTGTAATATCTGTGCCGCACCACTAGTAGCATTCCAGTCTGCATTAACCTGAGCACCACCTGGTGTAGCCACTGCAACGCCGTTGACTATTAAAGAGCCAGTACCATCAACAGTTAGTGATACTCCGTTAAAATAAATTTTATTACTTAGATATAAATCTTGCCATTTATTACTACTGTTACCTATATCATATGTATTATTAGTTATTGGTACTATATCAGACCCAATAGTAGTAAAGTCAACCGCATTGTATAGCTCAGTAAAATTGTCATTTACTTTAGTAAAGGCTGTGCGAATCGGATCGCCATTTCCTTTGTCGGCAGTCCCAGTATTAATTATTTTTTGTGTCATTCATCGCTCCACTTATATTTAAACTCTGCCCACGGCAACTTCAATTACACCTGCTTCAGAATAGTCTTTATCTTCCAATGCCTTACCAATGATAGTACCAATCTTTGGATCCATTGCCTTGGCAGCGTGTCCTGGAATACCTGCAGTGGTCAGCATGTCGCCTTTCTTGACTTGTCCAACTACCTTACATGGCACACGACCTTGTAGGGCAATACATGCTCTAGTACCAGCTAGCTCACTATTCATGATGTAGCCTGGAGCAGTTGAAACTACGCCAGCTAGTCTAACATCACTGAATATATTTGTTGTGGTAGTTTCAGCACTGCCCCCAAACACTAGTACAGTTCCTGGAGCATATTCTTGATCAGTAGTATAGTATTCTGCCAAGTCAGCATACTGTGCCGATGTAGCAGTACCACGGAATATAATTGCAGTCAAGTCACCTGAGCCATCTCTAGCAGCAATAGTATTAGCAGTAGCAGCAGTAGCAGCCGATCTATATAAACCACCTACGCTCAAGTTAGTTGCATTGGTTGCGTTAGTTGAGTTAGTTGCACTTGATGCAACAAACGTACTACTCGCACCTAATGTAAACTGACCTTTTAGTGTAACGTTGGTATTTGCTTCAGTAGTACCTGACGCAGCAATAATCGACACAGTGCCTGGAGTATTAACGGCAACAGTTGTACTGGTTACATCTAAAATATTAGCACTGCTACTGTTGATCTTAACACCCTTAACGTCAATGATACCATTGCCGTCAGTTTTAACAAGACTGTTTGCACCACCCGATGTTGAAATAGTAACTACTGCAAATGTCTCACTACCAGTCCTAGTCAATGCACCGTTAGTTGCAAACAATGCCTCTAGAGATTTTGTACCAACAGTGGTCGCAGTTAGTTCAATTGGACTTGCAGCAGAGCCGGAGAAGTTACCTAAAATCCTAGCATCACTTATTGTTGCAATTTTACCTAAGCTAGTGCCGCCATCTTTAAGACTGACCCAACCGCTGGTAATATCAAATGCACTACTGTTGAAACTTGCCAAGCCTAAATCTGCTTGTGTAATGCTGGTAGCATTTGCTCTAGTAGTTGCAGCATTCATTGCCAACTTACTTTGTGCAATAGCAGCAGTTGTTGACACTTGACTATTAATAATAACTTCTGTTTGTATTGCCGCAGTTAATACTCCGGTGCCAGTATCTAAACTTAAAGCAACATCGCCAGTGAGAGCTTTATTTTTCCACTTGCCGGCAACACTGTCATAGACTAGTGCATTGCTGGTTGCAGCAGTATCAATGACAACATCAGTTAGTTCACTCAGTTGATTGTTCAATCCAATAGCAGCATCAACATACCCTTTAGTTGCGGCATCATCATCTGCGCTAGGAGAACCAACATTTAGTATTTGGAAGCCTGCTAGGTTAATAGGCGCTTTCATTTCCAATGTACCATTTAATGGCAAGTATCCTGGACCAATTAAGTTCGGAACCGGAACGCCATTACCTGAATGGTCAAGTCCTAAACGCTTGTCAATGTATCCACGAATAGCTGACTGTACAGGAACTGTATCACTAGCATTGTTGGTCATAGTTGCATCAGTTGAGAACTCGCCAACTGTAACACCACGCTTAAATCCTAGTCCGTCTAAGTTACTTAGAGCAATACTAGCACTGAATGTAACAGTACCAGTACCCTGGTCAACTGTAAAGAAACGTCCAACACGGAAGATACCGTTTTGGTCAGTACTTACATAGAACACACGACCTTTAAGTTGTTCAATAACTTCACTAGCTTGTTGCGCAGCTTGAGCTGGATTACCAAAGATTGTAGTTGGATAGTTGGTAGTATTATATCCGCCAGTACCAATGTCTAAGAAGTCATGTCCAGTAACACGACACGTTGAAATCTTAACTGTAATTGCACCTGTTGATCCTGCTGGAAGGCCGCCTCTAAAGGTAGTTGCGCTTGCAGTAGTCAAAGCACTACTAAGGCCAACGTTTGACCCACTATAGTTATTGTTATTAGATATATCACCGATAGTAATATACGCCGGAACTGCGCCAGCAGCTTCTGTATAGCCTAAAATACTATGAACTTTTCCGTCATATGAAAATTGTAGTGTTCCCGAATTTAACAAATCTTTAGATGTAGTATCTCCAGCAAACGAATAGATAGCGATCCTTATGTCGCCAATTTGCGAGCCCATCTTTTTAGCACCGTTAATAGGATCAGTAGTAGTAATCAGTGTAGGATCCGATACTGGCTTAACATAGGTAAAACTAGTGTCTGATGATAACACCGCATTATTTGCAGGCAGTGCAGAACCGTCAGCTAGTGTTTGACCATAGGCAGTAATTCTATACACTGCGGGTAATGTAGAATCAAATTCGAATGCTGTACTTGGACGAGTAGGATTTACGTTGTCAATGGCACTAAATCTAAAATTCTGTAATTCTCTAATGGCCACGTTCATGTGGTCACTTAACTGTGTTAGTAGACCGCCTGAAACTCTATTATCATTTGCACTAGTAGATAGTGTTAATAACAATACTTCTCGTCCGCCAAAAACTGTACCGCCACTTGTATACGCAGGATATGCCGTAAGGTTGGTAGTATTAACTGTAGTGGCTAGTGTAGGTTCGTTATATAATTCAATTGCTGTGGTACTATAAAACTTTGCGTAGTGCAGACCGTTAACTCGACTCATACCTCCAACGCTTTCTACTTTTACCAAATCTCCATCACTATAGTGATGTGGTTCTGTAAATGTTATACGGCACGGATTAGCATTGGTCACTGCCGATACAGCATAGGTAAATTGTTCGTCTACTACACCACCTGAGGTGTATGTAGTGTATCCTGTTGAGTTTACCGGACTAGCAAGTGCCGAGTCGCTGTATAATTCAAAAGTATTTGAAGTTATAGGTTTAGCATAATATTTGTTGCCATTCAACTGAGTCATGCCACCTACACTGCTAATCTTAATACGGTCTCCAGCATAAAATTTAATAGGTGAAGTTACTGTTCCGCCCGAACTCCAAGCAGTAAATGATGTACTATCTAATTTAGGAATTAGTGTATTGTCAATGTACAACTCAAAAGTATTAGCACCTGTTGATTTAATATAGTAACTGCCGTTATTAATTTGTACCATTCCAACTACATCAGTAATGGTTACAAAGTCTCCATCCACCAATCCGTGAGGTGCGCTAACAGTAACTACCGCAGGCTCAGCCTTAGTTATCCCGGTAATGGTTAACGGTAATGCTGCTGGTCCTACGGTAACAACACAAGTACTAGCTTTTGTAGCACCAGTTATTCTATAGCTGTAGGTACTTTCATTAATACCGGTTCGAGATATTGTTCGTAATTCATATCGTCCCGTAGTACCGTCTCGATGATCAATTTCCACTTCACTGATACTAGTTGGAACATAGCTATATCGTTTTAGATAAAATGCAATATCTGATTTTAAACTGTCGTAGCTAAAGTCTTTATATCTATAAACTTTAGCAACTTGTGTCATGTTGTCATATAAGGTAACCTGATCGGGAATTTCTGTAGGATCAGCTCCGATTGATTTTAATCCATATGTACCGTGTGCATTCGATCCGGCAATACTTCGAATCTGGCCGCCATAGCTGGCTAAATATGCTGTATGACAATAATAGGTAAACGTAGATACTTGTTCAGTAAGACCTGCGTTATGGGCAACAATTCCGTAGCCTAAATCATTAACCTGCGTAAAGTCATTGGCTAACATTGAACGATTACCGGGTGTTTCTAATACAATATTAAGATTTCCATTAGTCCACGGAGTTCCTGGGTTTAGATTAATTACAGCAACACATGTACTTGAATTCCAAGATGCAATATTATCTACTTGATATCTAAAACCGTTGTAATAAAAACTAGTCGGTGCTTGAGGTTCGCGTTGTGTTAGTCCCGACAACGTCAACTGTGATCCACTAGTAGCAGTAATTTTAGCAGTTAGTCTTCCGCTAAATCCGTCAATAAACATACCGCCGGCAAATGTTTGTTGATTTAAACTTCTAGAAAAACATGCACAGCTTTGTACATACGGGCTCTTAGATCCTACAATTCCTGATGGATCTAATACACACATAAATCCGCCATGTCCTTGTGCAGTAATATTATGAACTTTAACTGCATCATTAAACATGAATACATCTAATTCTTTATTATTCTTTGGAGGATTATATGCAGCATCAAATGCAAATGCTACTGTGCCTACTAAGTTAGTAATAACTGCGGCACTGGCAGTTTCTCTTACTATGCTTGTATCTTTAACTTGTAGCACAGTTCCTTGATATGAGGTGACTGGATTTTCATTTAAGATAATCTTTTGAGCAATAGTATTAATATAGTTAATACCGGCAATGCAGGCCGCCTGTGTTACAGTTGCGCCAATGCCGCCATAATATCTAGAAGCTGCATCAACGGCATTTGCTTTACCGCCAGCGATTAAGTCTGCAACTATTGCATCAACAATTATTCCTGTATCTCGAGACGATAGATCTTGATCAAATGTAATTACGCCAGGGTATGCGGCTACTCGAGCAGTTACTTCCGCTTGAATAAATGCCTTGTTAATTTCAATTAATTTAGCAGCTTTAACGTATCCACCAGCATTAGAATAACTAGCACCTACATTTATAGCTCTAGTTCGATCCATTAGATAGTGTTTACCATACTTTGGACTATCGTAAGTTGCAGGTAATGCACTTAAGCCGGTTGTGATTACAGATGCTATTGATGTAAGCAGTGTAGCAGTTTTTGTAACGGCTGCTGATTCTCCGTTATTTGAATTAAATGTCTGAGCAACTACAGTTTGTAAAGATGTGTAGGCAGTGTTAGTTAAAATATATGTGTTAATGATTACACGCAATTGATTAACAGCAGCAGCGCATTGTGCAGTTTGACCTGCAACTTTAGAGACAGCACCGTTATAATATAATGCGGCAGCAGTATACGATTCACCGTTGCCTCCAAATTTAATATCTGCAGATATTGCATCAATAATTAATCCAATGTCTCGGGCACTCTTATTTTTATTGTATGTAAATGCAGTAGTAAATGGAGAAATGTTCCCTGCAACTTGTGCATCCATCCATGCTGTTATTTCTCTTTTTAAATATTCTCGGTTGGCAGTAAGTAACGTAATTGCCTTTGGATAATAAGTAGGAGCCAATGCTAGGCCATCAAACACTACATCCCTATAAAAATATGTTTCAATCCATGGGCTTTGACTAGCGCGGTCTCGTGGACGTAATATCGTGCGGCGAAATTCGTCGCCTTTAATAGACACATTAGCTGGAACCTTAATTGGATAGTCTTCGTAATAAATTCCACTTTCGACTCGAACAGTAATCTGCAGATCTTTATTTGCTTCTGCAAATTCAATTTTTTCATTTTTCTGAAATGCATACGGAGTAAGCAGATTACATGTAATTGTATCAGTGCTACTGCTAGCAGTGTATGATACTATGCGACCTACAGCCTTACTTAATACTCCTTGTACTAATTTGCCGGGAGTAATATCTATATTAGAAGGAGCGCCTTGATCTACGTGGCCTAAGCCGCCATTGTCAACAACAATTGAATACAATCCTGCACCATAGTTTCTACTTGGGCCTGCACTAACTCCGTCATTGATTATAGTTGTAACAATATCAAAATTAGCAGCAACTGTTGTTGTCATAGGACTAGTAACTGTTCCTATAGGAGCAACTCTAGTGTATACCGTTTGATAAAATGATGCTGGAGCAAGTCCCTGTAACACTCTGCCAGCTAGATATTTTGCATATGCAATACCATTGACTGTTTCTACTTGCTGTGTACCCGATGCAACTAATGCGCTGGCGTTTTTAAAATATGCCTTACCTGCATTAATACTTTGGTAGTTACCTCCTACTATTGCGTCAATAACAATAGCATCGATAATAATTCCCACATCTCGTGAACAAGTCTCACGATTATAAATTAAATCTGGGTAGGTAGTATTAAGGTACCCAATAACTTCTGATCTAATATATTGTCTATTAGCATTAAGTGTATCTCTAACTGGAGTATAGCCAGTGCCAGATGATATTGCTACTGACTGGATAGAACTTTCAGTTCTAACTCCCAATAGTGTATAAGATAACCGTTGGCGGTATGGTCCAAGTTCGGCACTGGCCAAGTCAATTAGTTCAGTAGCTCTGGCGCAGGCTGCACCAACAGTTGCATAAGCATAGGCAAACGCACGACCTTCTTTGCCGGCTGGTGTATTAGCCTGTGTGTCATCGCCTGATGTACTGACAAACAAATTAATGTTACTGGCAAAACTTGAGTTGTCTACATAATACTTTGTAGCAGCTTGTAAATCGTCTGGGCCATTTGGAGCGCCTGCACCTTCTAATGTTCCCGGATGGTCTGATAATATCAACGGACCAGTCATTGTATCGCCTTGTCGACGCACAGTTGAAACTCTAGGCAATGCTTCGTTTGAAATCCAGTTACCACTTAGTGTGGTATCTAAGTATGCATCAACAAATGTTTGTGTTCCCGAACCTGAATTAGGAACAATTATTTGAAGTGTACCTTCTTTTGCTGCTTCAACAGTTGGATGCACACTAAGTTGATTGTCGTCAACATAGCGTAGATAGTACGTAGTTCCTTCTACAAGCCCAGTTGCATTTGTACCTGTAGAATAATATTTAAACGCAATACCGTCAGACCCGCTGTCAAAACCGTGTGCAGTAATAACAGCATTACCATTAGCCCACGACGAGATTGTTTTTGTATAGGCTGTTTGATTAGCAGGTTCATTTCTAACTCTTAATTGGCCAGCAGCGCCACCGCCAGCTTGTTGGATGTATCGACGATCAGCATAGCCTTTATTAATTACCAGCGTGTCAATTGTAAGGTTAGTACCATGCACTGCATTAAACTGTAACAGAGAAGCAGGACTAGGTACTGCAATATTACCAATTGGAAAGGTAGTACCATTCAGTGGACCACCTAAATTTGGTGAAGTATCTGTGTTAAGACTTGAACTAGTTGAGCTAATAACAATTTCATCTAGTGCGCTAGTGTCAATGTCAATGCCAAGACCGT
>Ga0209084_1001321_pt1 | contig 21068 bp, 34 predicted proteins | sample C_130820_MF_Meta_FD_187309 | JGI IMG/M metagenome (GOLD analysis project Ga0209084, IMG submission 187309) | Freshwater microbial communities from Lake Croche, Canada to study carbon cycling - C_130820_MF_MetaG (SPAdes) (version 2) | ecosystem: Environmental > Aquatic > Freshwater > Lake...
GCAAAAGTGGCATTAGAAATGTAAAAGATCGTATCAAAGGGGCATTAGGGCACCACCATACACCTAACTTACCAGAAGAATCTGCATTTGAATCTTATTTAGACAACATTATGAGAGAAGAAAGTGATTTGTTTAACACAGATGAAGAAAGTCAAAGCGCATCTATACAAACATTAAACCAACTAATTGCACAAGAATTTCCAGCAGGAGTAGATGGTACTAATGCTATTCAAAGTCTAAAAGGTGTTATTGATGATCAAGAATTTACTGACGCAATTAAGCAATTAGGTAAAGTAAATCCTGAAATGGATATTAGAGAATTCCTAAAGAGTTATTTAGAAAAGCACGACGAAGAAAATGGTACAGACATTGCTAGTAAGATCAATTTTAATTCCACTTCACCTGCTCCAGAAGCACCGCCAGCTGAACCAGCTGAACCAGCAGTAGCAGCACCGGCAGTACCGCCAGTTGATCCTGCGGCAGCGGCTCCAGTAGCTGAAGAAAAAGAAGATCCTCCGTTTGACGGTCCTTACACTAAGAAAGGTGAAAACGATAAAGATCAATACGGCAATCCAGTTAAGCATAAAGCACGTCATTTAGCTAAGAAAGGGATGGCAGATGCCATTGCCAAAGCAAAAAAAGCTGGCGCTACAGCCGAGACGATAGTTAACTTTGGATCCGGCGAAATGAGCCTAGGTGAAGCTATCACTAAGGCCGGAATGGATGTTGAAGAATTCTTTGAAGGCACTAGCAAACAACACGAAGTAATTGAGTTTGTTAAATCAATGTATGACGATGTAACTGGTAATTTCCCTAAGGGAGAAACTGGTGTATTATTAGCAGTTGAAAAACAATTTGGTGAAGATGCAGCCAAGATGGCACATAGTGTTATTGGTGAACTTTCACAAGTTTACGAGTCAAAGAGACTACGTACATTGGCTGGTATTACCGAAAGTGGATTGCAAAAGCCGCAAGCAGATGTTGCAGACATGTTCAAACACTTTAATGCAATGTTTAGATAATTGGCAAAAATAAATCACATTTAAGCAAGATTTCTCTTGCTTTACTAAATAAAAGTGCGTATAATAACTTATATGCACTTTTTTGTTTTACAATGGTGTAAAACAATACAGGCAAATAAAATCGCAGAAATGCAAAACACAGGCTATTAACAGGAGAACTACAATGGCATCATTAGCAGAAATCAGAGCAAAGCTCAAAGAACAAGAAGGCAATTCAAAGGGTGGCGGTGAACGTACCGGTGGAGATAATTCCATTTACCCTTTCTGGAACTTGAAAGAAGGTTCCGAATCCACAGTCCGTTTTCTTCCAGACGGAAATCCCGACAATACATTTTTCTGGGTCGAACGTGCAATGATCAAATTGCCATTTGCCGGCGTTAAAGGTTCTACGGACTCTAAGTCTGTAACTGTTAACGTTCCTTGTATGGAAATGTACGGAGAGGCTTGCCCAATTCTTGCAGAAGTTCGTGGTTGGTTTAAAGACCCAGCATTAGAAGATATGGGTCGTAAGTACTGGAAGAAGCGTAGTTACATCTTCCAAGGATACGTTGTTGAAGACGGTCTTAAAGAGGAAAATCGTCCAGAAAATGCAAACCGTCGTTTCATTATCGGGCCACAGATTTTTCAATTGATCAAAGGTGCGTTGCTTGATCCAGAAATGGATGACATGCCAACTGATCCAGTCAACGGCGTTGACTTCAAGTTGATTAAAACAAGTAAAGGTGGTTATGCTGACTACTCTACTAGCAAGTGGAGCCGTCGTACTCGTCCGTTGGATAGTACAGAAACTGCTAACTTGGAAACACACGGCTTGTTTAATCTTAAGGATTACTTGCCTAAGAAGCCAACTGACGTTGAAGTCAAGGTAATGAAAGAAATGTTTGAAGCATCAGTTGATGGCGAACCATTTGATATGGAACGTTGGGGGCAGTACTTCAAGCCAGCAGGTATGGGCCAGGCTACTGGTGATCCTAACTCTGCTCCTAAAGCAACTCCCGTTGCCCGCACTGCACCAGCGGCAGTACCAGCGGCAACAGATGCTCCTTGGGAAGATGACGTAGCAGTTGCTGAGAAGTCGTTTGCTCCAAAGCAAGAAGAAGCTAAGCCAGCTGCCTCTACAGGCGGTCGTGCAGAAGACATTCTTGCAATGATTCGCAATCGTAACAAGTAATAAGCAAAACTACGATAGGGGCCCTTGCCCCTATCGTCATCATTTAGGAGAATAATAATGGCAAGAGTACAAAAAATTAATGAGAACTTCTCTCTAAGTTTTAACAGCAGAGAAGACCAAACAGGCGATACAGTAGCAGACATTGATGTTAGATTTGACAACCCCAAGGATGATTCTGTTATAATTAATAGACTAAACACTTGGCTTATAGCAATCGGTCGTACTGACATTGTTGTAAGCCCAAAGAAATTTCCAAAGGGTGAATAATTATGGCAACAAAAGCATTTGATCTAAGTAAATTTAGAAAAACATTAACCAAGAGCATTGACGGTCTTGGTGTAGGCTTCAACGATCCTACAGATTGGGTTGGCACTGGCAATTATGCCCTAAACTATCTAATCTCCGGTGACTTTAACAAAGGTATTCCCTTGGGCAAAGTTACTGTATTCGCAGGTGAATCTGGCGCTGGCAAATCTTATATTTGTTCCGGTAACATTATTAAGAATGCACAAGAACAAGGCATCTACGTTATCTTAATTGATAGCGAAAACGCATTGGATGAAAAGTGGTTGTTGGCACTTGGTGTTAACACTGACGAGAAGAAACTTCTTAAACTTAATATGGCTATGATTGATGATGTGGCAAAGACCATTTCAGAATTCATGAAAGAATATAAAGTTATGGAAGAACGTCCTAAGGTCTTATTTGTCATAGACTCATTGGGTATGTTGCTTACCCCTACTGACATTAACCAGTTTGAAGCTGGTGATATGAAGGGAGACATGGGCCGTAAACCTAAGGCACTTACTAGTTTAGTTCGCAATTGTGTAAACATGTTTGGTAGTTATAATGTAGGTATGGTTTGTACAAATCACACATACGCAAGTCAGGACATGTTTGACCCTGACGATAAGATTAGTGGCGGACAAGGATTTGTGTACGCAAGTTCTATCGTAGTTGCTATGAAAAAACTTAAACTTAAAGTTGATGCTAGTGGCACTAAGACTAGCGAAGTACATGGTATTCGAGCAGCTTGTAAGATTATGAAAACACGGTATGCAAAGCCTTTTGAGACATTGCAAATCGAAATTCCTTACGCAACTGGCATGAGTCCCACAAGTGGGTTAGTAGATCTCTTTGAAAAGAAAGGTCTACTAACACAGCAAGGTAATAGACTTAAATTTGTTGACAGCCACGGAGAAGAGCACCTTTTCTACCGAAAAGATTGGACAGAAGATAAATTAACTATGATAATGGAAGATATTCCTAATCAAAAAATAGTAGAACCTACTGAACCAATTGAGGAGCTTGAAATAAATGAATGAGAATCACATAGGCGATATCTGGATGCTTTTTAAAGAGTATGCAGATAAAAAAGTACTCGATGTGTTAGCTGAACGATATGTTGATCTATTAGCAGATCACGGAATAAGTGATAAGGTAATGGCAGCAGCATCTGGGGTTGACGAGGACCTTGATAACGCTATCGATTTCTATCTTGATCAAGATGATGAAGAAGATATTGACGAAGAAGATATTGACTCTTACGAAGAAGATGAATAATCTATGACTTGGTATACTAAGGTTTCAAAAGACATTTCGTATATTCCAGATGCAGTAGCACACTTTGAAGTTGAATTACAGGCAGCAAAAACAGATGCTCGTATAACGGGGAACATCGAAAAAGCCGCTGCCAGGATGCCGGGCATTGTTGAAGAACGATTTAGTCAGCTACAAGAAATTGAAGCAATTTTGGAATATTTGAATATTGAGTTACGTCGACTTAAGAGTCAACACTTTCGCAAGTATTTGGAAAACTATCAAAGGGCTTTATCTTCAAGGGACTGTGAAAAGTTCGTTGAAGGTGAATCTGATGTAGTTGACTTTGAAAAAATTATTAACGAGTTTGCATTGCTACGTAATAAGTGGCTTGGTATTACTAAAGCTCTTGATCAAAAGCAATGGCAGTTAACCAATATTGTAAAATTAAGAGTAGCCGGCATGGAAGATGCTACGCTGTAAATAATTTTACAAAAGGCTTGACTTTTCTATTTTAATATCGTATAATGTATACATGATAACAATTGACTCGGTATTAACAGAATTATTTCAACTAGACATCAATAAATTAGACAATCGCATATCTAATCGTGATAAAAAGGTTTTAATCAGTCTTGCTAAACAACTTGCAGTGGGACAGTTTTTAACTGAGAATCAGTCTACGCTACTAATTAAGATCTTTAAAGAAAATAAAGATTCAATCCCCTCCCCATATAATGAAGTAATTGATTATCCAACATGGAGCAGGCCATTTAGAGTCTTGGAACAGTTCCGACGAATGTTTATAGACAAAGAGCATGACGGTAGAATTGTTGTGGAATTTACTTATAATAAACGACTACGACAGCAGATAAGTGAAATCACTAAACAAATAGATGGGCAATTACTTTCATTGAATAGTAAGCAGTACTCTCTAGCACTTACTGAAAAAAACTTGTATCTTATGGTACATACATTTAAAAGTCAAGGGTTTGATATTGATCCTTTAATTACAGAATTTTATGAAGAGATTTCAAATATATTGTCCACTGATGCGGACATGTTTGACGTATTTGATCTACCTAACAAACATATAATTAATGCTATTACTAAAGAAATTGGTAATATAACTCCTGAGAATGTATTATTACTTAACGACAGACGACTTAGGTTTCAATACTCAATTTACCCAAAAAGTTCTGAAAGTTCATTAGTTAACTCTCTAGCAAATAGACCTAGTACTAAGGTATGGGTTGATAGCAATACTACACCATTAGCTGAGGTAGTTCGAGCATTACTCACATTAAATCGACTGCCAGTATTAGTTGTGTTTAACGGCCATGAATCAAAAGAATGTCTACAAAACTTAAAGAAGTTATCAAATGCGTTAAAGAATAATAGTATTAATGGTAGTAATGGAATTTACTTTAGGTTTGATAATATTACAGACAGCAACAAGGATTTTAATCATACTGTTGCTCAGTTAGGATACAACTCTCCGTTAACCGAAAATACATTAGTAGCGGGCATTGCCAATAATAAACTTCCAAAATTCTTCATAAAGTCGCCTTGGTATCCAATGAGTGTTATCACATTTTCAAACAACTTTAAAAGTAATAAAACCAGTGTGTATTGCGATGCAGTTGATTTGATAGTATACTACAATGATAAACGTCCTTTAGGAGGAGTTGATGCCGTCGTGTAAGTTAATCATTCAAGATGAAGTAAATCTTAAAGTTGAAGGTCTCCCTGTAGAAATACGTAGGAAGTTAGCTAATACCTTTAAGTATGAAGATCCGACTGCCCGTTATCGTCCGGCATACAAACTTGGTCGATGGGATGGTGCTATTACATTATTTGGATTAGGCGGCAATGGTTATCTTAGCCAACTGCCAAAGATCTTAGAAGTACTGGAAAAAAGCGGTGTTGAGATTACAGACATCGTAGATAATCGTGCAGCCATTAATTTACAGTTTCCTAAAGTAGAAGCAGACTTTTGGGGAGAGCAGTGCTGGCCAGTTGGGCATAGATTTGCAGGGCAACCGATTAGACTACGTGAAGATCAAGTTGAAGTAGTTAACAAGTTTCTTGAAAATCCACAGTGTCTACAAGAGATTGCAACAGGTTTTGGTAAGACAATTACTACAGCTACCCTAGCAAAGATTTGCGAACCGTATGGTCGAACATTTACTATTGTACCTAACAAGAGTCTCGTGGAACAAACAGAAGAAGACTTTATCAACTGCGGATTAGATGTAGGAGTGTACTACGGCGATCGTAAGGATCTGTACAAGACTCATACTATTGCCACGTGGCAAAGTCTCAATATCCTTGATAAAAAAAGTAAAAATCACGAGCAAGATATTCTAACACTTGCAGAGTTTCTCGATGGTGTTACAACAATTATGGTTGATGAAGTACACATGGCCAAGGCCACTGTGCTGAGAAATTTACTAACACAGAACTTTAATAATGCACCTATTCGTTGGGGATTAACCGGTACTATTCCCAAAGAAGACTTTGAAGCAGAACAAATTTTTGCAAGTCTTGGACCATGCGTACACGAGGTTCATGCCCATGAATTACAAGCTCAAGGTGTACTATCAGCTTGTCATGTTAACATAACACAACTTATTGACTTACCTGAATTTAAGTCATATGCAGAAGAATACAAATATCTTGTCACTGATGAAGACAGGATGATTTTTATATCAAAACTAGTAAATGGTATTAGCAATAGTGGCAACACTCTAGTACTGGTAAATCGAATAGAGACAGGTAAATTTATTGTAAATGAAATCCCAGATAGTGTCTTTATTTCAGGAGAAGTAAAAACTAAAGATAGGAAAAGTGAATACGATGAAGTTAAGACTGTTGATAATAAGATTATTGTGGCGACTTACGGTGTGGCCGCTGTGGGTATTAATATCCCCCGTATTTTTAATTTGGTTATGGTGGAATCCGGAAAGAGCTTTACAAGGGTTATACAAAGCATTGGGCGAGGCATTCGACGTGCGGATGACAAAGACTTCGTACAGATCTGGGATGTCACTTCGACCTGCAAGTATGCCAAACGTCACCTCACGCAGAGGAAGAAGTTTTACAAGGATGCGAAATATCCTTTTACAATTGAGAAGATAGACTGGAAATAATAATAAAAATATGCAAATACTAACCCTAGACAATAGATCTTATGATCTTAATAATTTACCTGAAGAGGTAGATGACAGCATGAGATTTGCTGTGCTGGATAACGGTAATCCTGCTGAACCAGATTTCTTCTTCCAACCACTAATATTCCTGGAGTCGTTTAATAGTCCAGCAATGGTACTTAGGATAGGCAACGATGATATTACCATGCCCATTGATTGGTCTATTGCAGTAGGGGACAGCAGTAGTGCTAGTGATATTGAAATACTGCCATTAACTAGCTTGAATGATAGAGGGTTTGAAGCATTTTGTTTTAATCCGCTTAGTAGCTTTAGATTAGAATTTAAGAAAATTGAAATTGTTAATTTTTATAATGATGTCAAATGGTACTTTCCAAAGATGAAAAACAATCAACTACTAGCAGTTCCACTCAATCAAGAACCCAAACCACTGTGTGCATATTTTGTCAAAGAGATATCACGTCAAAGTGAAATTATACAGCTAGATAAGTTGTTGTAAATTATGGGCAGTCTCAAGCCAGGAGCCAAATACATTTATGAAAGAGTTAACGGTATGACGTTTGCTAGAGAATTTGGTGCTGACCCCAATACACGAAAATTAGTCGGTTATGAGTGGGATCCTATCACTGGTCATAAGATCGACTACGATTCGAGAACAAGTGACGGCCGACCACTACACGATCATATGATGGAAAACAAAATGTGGGGCGAAATACACCGGGCTGCAAAAACCAATCCCGCTTTACAAAAGGCCCTGGATCGTGTTATAATAATATACAGACTAAGCAAGGACAATCCCCTATGAGCAATGAAACAGATAAATTTAATCATAGTAAGCGTTTACTCAAAGACGAGAATGCTATTAAGAAACAAACTAAAATTGCTAGATCAAAATCAAGTGCTAATAACAAAGTTCTAGAACAACCACATCGCCTTGCCAAACATCATGCTATGGATTGCGGGAATCCTGGGTGTATGCTGTGCGGCAATCCTCGTAGAGCATGGAATGAATTAACTATACAAGAAAAACGTGAGTTTCAAGAAATAGAAGTTGCCCGTATGAGACATGGTAATGGTATAACGGCAAAGGATGACGATGAGTGAAAAAATTGAACTAAAAGATAAACTTGCAGCCGTTGATATGAATTACAAGGGACTGTGGGACGAAATGGACGCCGATCAACAAAAAGCTCTAAAGAGTGAATTGTTTATATTAAATCGATACATCAGTAATGCACAAGGTAATCGTGAGACGCAGGAACATTTTGTATTAACAGTTAATGAGTATTTTAACAAACATTGGAATACACTACAGAAGCATCCAAAATTATTGTGGCAGTTGCTTTGTATGTGCGGGCATGAAAGTCAAAAGATATTTTTCCACCAATGGATCGGATTTAAAAAGAAGCAAGGCAACAACAAAATTGGGAAGTTTTTGTTAGAAGTATATCCCAATCGAAAGCAAGACGAAATTGATATGTTAGCTGTTATGATGACCACTACTGAGGCAAAGAAACTTGCACAAGCACACGGATATGAAGATAAACAAATTGCTAAAATGTTTTAAAGATGTTACAATTAAGTGTGAATAAACCTTATAGCTGCCAATTTTGCAAGTCAACATATATGCAAGAGAGAACTCTTGCAGTACATATGTGCGAACAAAAAAGACGTTACCTAGCTAAAGATGAAAAGCATGTTCATATTGGATATCAGACATACAATAGATTTTATAGAATTACGCAACAGTTAGGACAAGACAAATCGTATGACGACTTTGCACATAGTCCGTACTATAATGCAATGGTTAAGTTTGGTAGCTTTGTTAGCAACACTAAGCCATTGTATCCAGACAAGTTTATTGACTATGTAGTACGCAGTGGTGTTAAGTTAGACCATTGGTGTAGAGATGAACTGTATGAAAAATATGTTATCCATCTAATTCATACAGAATCAGTTGAAACAGCTCTAGAAAGATCAGTAGCACATATGCAATCTTGGGCTACTGAAAACAATTCTGTGTGGCATCATTATTTTAAATATGTTAGTACTAATCGAGCAGTATTTGATGTTAAGGATGGTAAAGTAAGTCCTTGGTTAATACTCAACTGTACTAGTGGAAAAAACATGTTAGCTAACTTTCGTGATGATCAATTGTCTGCTATTAGCAACGTGATTGATCCCCAAGTATGGGTTAAGAAATTTAAAAATCAAAAGTTTGACATGGAATTAGTAAAGAGTATTGTTAAGGAGGCTAATATATGAAAATTGCAAAGACTACTATAACTAGATTGTTAAATGATAAGACTATTATAGAAGATATACCAGAGCAGAATCGATGCGGTGACATATGGAAATTAATTAATCCAGAAACAAAAGAGATAGCCTCTCCTGAAAGCAATGAACCAAAGCAATGGATACATACAGATTATTAATATGCCAGATATCGATATAGACTTTGCTGATAGAGATCATGCCCTTACATTTGTTAAGCATGTACCTGCATCTATTAAAGATGTAAATAATACTTTTAAAAAGCACAATACCGGCGTATATTGTACTTCTATTCCGTACAATCCAGTTACTAATCAAGCTAGCATTGAATACAAAGAAGCAGAAGCACGTGGGTATTTTAAAATTGATTTTTTAAATGTAAGCATTTACAAAGATGTAAAAGATGAAGTGCATCTTACAACTTTAATGGAGACTGAACCACTATGGGACCTTTTAGAGCAGGACGATTTCAGCAGTTTACTATTTCATGTCAACGGTCACGGCAGTATATTGCGTCAAATGAAGCCAACGAGTATACTCCAACTAGCGGCCGTTTTGGCTATGATACGCCCAGCAAAGAGGCACTTGATAGGGGAGAATTGGACGACAGTGATGGAGACTATTTGGATAAAGCCCGAGGACGGTGAGTATTACTTTAAGAAAGCACACGCAGTTGCTTATGCAATGGCAGTGGTGGTGCAGATGAATCTAATATGTGAAAAAATTAGTTACGGATATAGTTAACGTTTAGGTATAGGACGAACTAACTGTACGCTCCTGCGTTTAACTCGCTTTAAGGTTAGGTTCATTAAATTAACTACCGGGCCCAGTACTACCCGCACATCTTTGCTGCTAAACGTCTTTATAGCATATCTATACACTTCAGTATCATTGCGGCAGAAGATATTAATAGGAATTTGACGGTTTGATTCCCACCACCATATCTCTCCGATTTCTAATAATCCAGTCTTTTCTTCAGGCGATTTTAATAGAGAAAGGTCATAGAAGCTAGTAACAAACTGATCTTGATTGATAATAATGCCCACATATTCGGCCTCTCCGTAGTGCAACACACTTATAAAGGGTAGTTGTTCTTGTATGTTATCTCTTAATTTAACCATATAAATAGTAGTGAGGCCTTTAACCAAATGCAAAAAATTTCAAGTTATTTATATTCGAACAGAATCCAAGCAGTTGTCAATCTGGCTGCATCACCTTTGGAGTGGAGAATCGTGTACCAACGTAAATTTAAAATCTATCAAGGACTAGACAATGTACTAGAACTTGATGTAAAAAATGTCGAGCAAAAACGTATTAATATTACTACTTATGCAATGAAGTTTATCATTATGGATCAGCTTAATCAAGCAGTATATTGGGGAGACGTTAATTCTGCAACAGGTAAAAAAGGTATTGGACTAATAACTATTCCGGCATATGCCTTAAACTCCATTACTCCCCAATTCTTAAAATACACAGTATATATCCTCAATGATGATGATACTAAAACTCCAGTATATGGCGATACTCAATTTGGTGTTACGGGCACTTTGGACCTGTTGGCAGGTGCACTGCCAACAGGATTGCCGCCTAGCATCATAAAAACCTTTACTTATGAAATTGATGTACGAGATCCAACATGGCAAACTCGGAATTATCATAGCGAAGCAGTTGAAATCAATCCAGTAAATGACGGTGCTGGATCTGGCAACGTTGTGTTAGAATTTTTGTTTAGTTCTCTTGCTGCCAGGGTCACAGTTCAAACTACCAAGGGCAGTGTAGTGAGTACTGCAACCACTTGGTCCAATATAGAAACGTTTGATGTGACCACAGCAACTACTACTGTAACAAAAACATACCCCACTACCGATGATACGAATTGGCTGAGAATTTCCTACACCGCCCAGGCAAATGCCACCGGAACTATTGACAAAGTAACTGCAAGAATGTAAAATGTATCTATGAGCTTGATCATAGATACCGTCCAATCCTACCTGCCAGCAAAGCGTAAAGTAACCCCCAGCGGATGGGTCAGCTTCAATGCGGTATGCTGTCACCATAATGGAACATCAGCTGATAATAGACAGCGTGGCGGTATTATGGTCAATGAAGGCGTTAGCTATCACTGTTTCAATTGCGGATTCAAAGCCAGTTGGCAACCTGGCAGAAAACTATCAGTTAAATTAAAACGTCTTATGCAATGGTTAGGTGTTGCAGACGACGCTATAACTAAATGCAGTCTTGAAGCTATGCGTATAGAAGAAGATAGTTCATACCAAGGCGAGCGCAGTTTAATACCAGTTTTTATAGACAAAGCAATGCCATTAGGTGCAATGCCCATTAAAGAATGGCTCAACGATCCCCCACTTGAACTTTGGCCTGTGCTTGAATATATGGCATCAAGAAACTTATTTGTTGATGATTATACTTGGTATTGGACTGATGAAGAAGGATTTCAAAATAGATTAATAGTCCCGTTCTATTATCAAAAAAGACTAGTGGGCTATACTGCCCGTAAAATTACTGCGGGTAACCCAAAGTATATCAGTGAACAACAACCCGGGTATGTGTTTAATTTAGACAGTCAGACACACGATCGTAAATATGTAATAGTTACTGAAGGACCAATTGATGCTATCTGCATTGGTGGTGTTGCTGTGATGAGCGCAGAAATTGGACCCAGTCAAGCCCCTCAAATTAGTCAGCTACAGCGAGAAGTGATTGTGTTGGCGGATCGTGATACTGCTGGTATTAAAATGGTTGAACAAGCATTAGAGTTAGGGTGGAGTGTGGCATTCCCCGAATGGGCTGACGGTATCAAAGATGTTAACGATGCTGTTAAACGATATGGTAGATTATATACATTGTACAGTATTATCAATAGTAAAGAATCTAACAATTTAAAAATACAATTGAAACTACGCAAGTGGTTTAAGAAGGAAGAGCAATGAGATTTATTAACTGGGTATTAACACCCTACAGACGTTGGCAAGATCGACAACGTTATAAAAAACGCCTTGAAGAATTACGCAAACGCGATCCATTTATCTACAAATGATACAGTGGGGGATAAGTGCTCTTAATCACGGCTCGAGCCTGGCTGTATTTAAGGATAGCATACTACACTCATGGGCAACATGTAAAGATGATGAATTAGACTCATCACTTATTAGTAAAGCACTGCATCAAGGTGCGCCGGATCGAGTCTTTTGGTATGAGCGTCCTTGGATTAAAAAGGCAAGACAAGTATATGCTGGCCAGTATCGTACAGCATTAGACCTGTCGGTATTACCTAGACGATATCTAAAGAAAATAAGGGCTCACTATGCACCAATCACCTACACGCCGCATCATGCAAGTCATGCTGCCGCTGGTTATTATACCAGCCCGTTTAATCACTGTGCTGTTGTGGTGCTGGATGCTATCGGTGAGTTTGAATGTGCTACAATTTGGCATTGCAGTCACGGTGAAATGAAGAAAGTGTGGAGTCGTGGTTATCCACATAGCTTGGGATTGTTCTACAGTGCCTTTACTCAGTTTGTGGGATTAACGCCTATCAAAGATGAATACTTGCTACAGAAAATGGCTGAACAAGGTGATCCCTACCAGTTTAGAAGAACCGTGGGCAACTACTTTGGGTCAGGAGTAGTTGATTTAGAATACAATTTTCACAGGGGTATTGGGCAGTGGAGTGACAATGAATTAAGTACATTACAACTGCAATGTGACCTTGCCGCCGCAGTACAAGAACGTTTTGAAATAGAAGTAGGTAAGGTAATGCGCTTAGCCAAGACGTTGACCAATGCAGACAGTCTAGTCTACATGGGCGGGTGTGCCATGAACAGTCAAGCCAATCGAACGGAAGTAGAACCCTTATTTAAATATTGTTGGAGTTTACCTAATCCCGGAGACGCCAGCAGTGCTTTAGGTGCAGTACTATATCACACCAAGCAGAGAGAATGGAAATATAACTGGGATCTAGTCAAACACATTGCTATTCGCACATAAAGAAAGTATAATAAGAATATGACCACAAGACAAAACGCAGACTACGGATACGACATCCAACGACTTTACCTGGAGATGATGCTGAGTGATGCAGAAACATTTGTTCGCTGCCAAAGCATTTTTGACCATGAACTGTTTGACCGCAAACTACAAAGTGCAGCCAAATTTATCAATGACTATGTAGTTGAACACAGCGTTCTACCCACATATGACATTGTTAATGCAGCCACTGGCTCAACCTTTAAGCACACAGACGAACTTAAAGAAGAACATTACGATTGGCTGTTGCAAGACTTTGAAACATTCATTCGCCACAAAGGTCTTGAGAAAGCAATTCTAGCCTCAGCTGACCTGCTGGAAAAGGGCGAATACGGTCCAGTAGAAGAATTAGTCAAGAAGGCAGTGCAGGTTGGACTAACTAAAGATCTGGGCACTGACTACTTTTTAGATCCCCGTGCTCGACTGATGAAAATCAAAAGCAACAACGGACAGTTAAAAACTGGTTGGGACACTGTGGACAAACGCTTGTTTGGGGGTTTCAATCGCGGAGAATTGAATATCTTTGCAGGCGGATCGGGTGCGGGCAAGAGTCTGTTTCTAGCAAATCTAGGTGTGAACTGGGCACTACAGGGTTATAATGTAGTGTATCTAACACTTGAACTTTCTGAAGAACTTGTGTCAATGCGTGTGGACAGTATGATTACAGAGATACCCAGCAGGGACGTTTTCCGACAAATTGATGAAGTGGAAATGCGTGTTCGAGTAATTGGCAAGAAATCGGGCACGTATCAAGTCAAGTATATGCCAAGCGGTAAGACTGCAAACGATGTACGCAGTTACCTAAAGGAATATGAAATTAAATTGGGTCGTAAAGTAGATATCCTGCTACTAGACTACCTGGATCTTTTAATGCCTATTAGTAAGAAGATTTCGGCCGAAAACCTCTTCATTAAAGACAAATATGTGTCAGAAGAGCTTCGAAACTTAGCAGTAGAAAAACAATGTGTACTTGTGACTGCCGCGCAGTTAAATCGAGGTGCTGTAGAAGAAGTTGAGTTTGATCACAGTCACATCTCGGGTGGTTTGAGTAAGATTCAAACAGCGGACAATGTGTTTGGTATCTTTACCAGCAGGGCAATGCGAGAACGGGGCAAGTATCAAATACAGCTGATGAAAACTCGTAGCAGTTCCGGGGTGGGTATGAAGATTGATTTGGACTTTAACATTGATACACTTCGTATTACAGATCCCGGGGAAGAAGGACAAACAAGCGGTGATGAAGGCCCCGCAGCCAGCAAGGGCAGTCAGATTCTTAACAGTTTAAAACGTACCAGCACTACCGGGGGAACTAGTGAACCTTGGGAACGGGCTCAACCTCGAGAAGGTGTAGATCCCCTAGCTGGAATAGCCATCAAGAAAACAACTGCTCAAGTGGAAAGTTCAAAACTTAGACAACTTATATCAAATATCAACACTGACGAGGTGTAATCTTACTTTAATATATAAAAGGATAAGTACAAGTATTAAACCTAAGGCGTAGCGAAAATGTTAAAAGTAATTAGTTCAATTACAGATCCCTTGATTGACTTGATCAAAGATGATCCTGTGCGTCCAGCAATTCCCACACAGGCCCGTGTGCATGATCATGCAGAAATTCTTGTGCTGATCGAAGATGGTGCGCCTGCTGCGGTGGTATGTGTAGCGTATCTCGACGCTGTTCCACAAACCGAAACTGAACTGGGCAAGACCGGGAACAATGTAGCGGCATTCTATACCATTTGGAGTTATGCATCGGGTGCGGGCCGCAGACTGATCCGTGCTGCTCGTATTCACATTGCCACTAGTCGCCCCGAGATCAAGAGCTATGTAACACTGAGTCCCAAGACTGAAATGGCCCGCAAGTTTCATATCAGTAACGGTGCCACCATGCTGGCTGATAACGAAACCACCATCAACTATCAATACGAATAATAGTTAATCTAGCTTGCTAGCATTGTGTTGAGCGCGGAGTACAAAGCATTCCGCGGAATATGAGCAAGGACCTTGGGAACGAAGTTGAATGTTATTGTACTCATTTTTGCATTCCGCTTCTAGTCCAGTATGCTCCAATGGACACCACTCTTGCAACCCAGTGTCGACAAAGTTAACATTGTCAAATACAATACCATCCACAGTTGAAATTAATTTGGGCATAACACAGCCTCCTATGATCACATACTTATACAGTAGCTACCCAATCGGAACCAATTCTGGACACAGAGTCTACGTGCAGCGGCGAAGCCGCGAAGCGGTTCAGCAGATTTTTTAACAGTTAACTGAGCACTTAACTGAGCATTGTGTGTAGTATAATAAATACATGATGCACAACCAACCAGCTGTAACAGCATTAAGAACACTGCTCGATGAGGCTATGCATACGCAAGGTTGGCTGATACCACCTTTGGTATTGGAGTATACAAGTAGAGTACTAGCAGAGAAGATTGACAAGAACCCTTGGCAACCAGAACCCAGCTATGCAGAACAGTACATGATGTTGCGCACACCGGCAGCGGCTTTGGCCCTGGGCAACACCTGTTGGTTCACTCGTGCTGTGTTTCCTGAATTGGGTCGCGGCAGAGGTATCAAGAGCAGCTACTATGTTGACTTGGGACAGGGTTGTTATGAAATGGTATTACGGCACACAGAAATGCCCGCTATACGCACTATGCATAAACACTTTGAATTTCTAGCTGAAGCAGCGTATACAGCAATTAGACACCACGGTGAGTTTCGTGAGATGTGGGATTAATCCACTATCAGTGCTAGCGACTACGTCCTAGCACACTGCTTCGCAGTAGAGGTTCTAAATACCAAATGGTAAGTATTCTCTTACTGTGCTCGAATGGGTCTGCAGTTCAAAAAAAATTGCCGCGCAAAAAATTTAGGTGGAGTACTTGAGTCCAGAATGGGTCCTGCAGGGTAAAAACCACAGATCGCAAAAAATTAAGGGTAAGTACTTTTTGTTTCAAGGTGGTGATTTAGCACCACTAAGTGTTGTAAAGTAACAACTAATAATTGTAATTAATATATCCCGACCACCTCTCTCATCGCCTCCCACCACCGGTCGCCAGAGCCAAAAAAAATCCTAACCTACCGGGAGCGAATCGGATCAGTTAGGATTTGAAACACCTCTCAGTGTTTACACGGGCCAGCCTGCTAAATACACAGCCGGGAGCGAATCGGACCTACGTGTATGCTACAGGGCCTAGCCCTGCTACAGCTATGCTCTACGCATACATGTAACCTCTGCAACAGCACGCCAGTTGCCGGGCATACTCTTCTTAAGGTCTGCTAGCTTGAGTACCATACGTAGGCTCAGCTCTCGCAGCTTCTTCTTATTGTCCTTGATGAAGTCCAGTATCTCGTCCACAGTGTACTGTTCGAACTCATAGTCTTTGAGCATGCCGTCTTCTACGATCTGTTCAATGCGCAAGATCTTCTCACGCTCAGTATCAATAGTCAAGTCCAAGTAGTGGCAACGGCTCTCTAATGCTGCCAAGTGATCCTGTAGCTTCTTGCTCTTAACGTTCTCAAACTTAATATTAGTTATGAAGATCGCACCACCCTTGAACTCGAATGCATTGGGCACACCTTCACTACGTAAAAGACGTGAGTCAGTGTTCCAACAGATCATACGCTTCTTACCTGAGTCCAGGGCTGCCTTAAGTATGTTCAATGACAAGTCATCTAACAGTACTGAGTCACAGTCATCGAACACTAGGATGCTCTTCTTGTCTGAGAACTCATACAGCTTCTTGTACAAGCCAATCGCACTCATTGCGCCTTTAACCACTTCGTACTTCTTCAGCTTAGAGTCGTTGGCAATGTCAGCAAACATGTCATGCTTGGCTAACACAGTCTCAACTCCAAACGATTTGCCCACACCCGGGGGTCCTGTCATGATCATAGCACGGATGTCGCCCCGTTTCACAGCACGAGTCATGTCGTCTGCAATGTCAAAACGTTGGCGCATACGATCCTTGATCTCTGCGTCCGTTTCCGTTAGATTCTTCTCTACTGCCTTCTGCTCTAGGCTCTTAGTTGTAGTCATAGTGTCCAAGCTCAAAACTTTATATCCTTTTGTTGCCATAGTCGCTCCTGTGTGTGTTAAGTGTCTATTATACTATTAAGCGTAGGCTCTGTCATCCACTTTGGACAACATGTTAGCCGGCACTCGCCATTGCCCCATGCCCGTATCCACAGTCACGTATTTAATAGCAATCTTGGTCACATGGCCACGGGTCAAGCGGCCTGTCTTTGAGCTGGTAAACTCCACGTTGTCACCAATCCGCAGGCTGTATTTGGTTGCCTGCGCCAATCGGCTACGTGCAAATTTGACTGCATCAATGATGCTGACCAGCTCATCGTTGGTAAGACCGCCTTGGATAATGGCAGTGTTGATCTCTTGTATTGTACGCATAGTGTCGCTCCTATTTGTGTTTAGCTTAGGCAGAGTCTCCAAACTCTCTCCGTATCCCTTGGTTACAACCCTTTTTGCATTTCTGCTGGGTTCTTACATTTGAGGATCGCCTTGCTTCTGTCTATGTATCTATTGTACTGTCTTATCAGTAGCCTGTCAACCAATTAATTGTAGTAATCAGTTGAGCTGTTAACACGGATAGCCAGCACGCCAGCACCCATGGTCATTAGTCCTACGATGGCAACAAGGAGACCCTGTGCCAAACCTACGTTATCCATACTAGCCTCAATGCCGCCTACGCCCAACAGGGTTAATACTAGTCCCGCTACTACGAGAAACATTGCAGTGGAATCTTTCATCTTGCGCTCCTTTGTTGTCTATGTATGTATTATAGCACCAATCAATAACCCAGTCAATCGACGGGTTATAGCCATTCTTTGTGGTCGCCGCTGTCTTCGTTGTCACGGAAGCCTGCGGTGTAGGCTACAATCTCGTCTGGTGTCATGCGGGCCAGCGGCACACGTGGTGAACTGCCAGTGCCAGCCACATAGTAGTGGGGGTTATATGCACGACGGTAGTAGCTGTCTGCCATGCCGCGATCATAAGGACTGCCGTGGCGGGTATCAATGACAATGTGATCTCTTACCATGCCAACTCCTTAGAGGGGAAACGGATGGAGCCTTCATAGTCCAGTTGGCTCTGCTCAAACTCTGTGAGGTGCTTGTCGCCCACGATCTCCCATCCGATAATCGTTTCGCGGAAGCCTTCATTGTCGCACTCGATCTGTGAGCGCAGAGCCATCACAGTCTCAGTGACCTTGTTGAGGTCTTTGAACTTCTTGACCACATAGTCCGAACCGCCCTTGGCTTTCCAGTACTGTGGGCACTCGCCGGTACCATCCCAGTCATGGGCGCCGTAGTTCTCGTAGACCTGTGTAGTGATCAGTAGTTTAGCCATTTGGTTCGCTCCTAGTTGCTGTGTGTATGTGTTAATTATAACAGGGTTCTTAGATCTTGTCAACCAAAGTGTGTCAGTGTTTGACCGAATTCAACCCCATCATCCTGCTCGTCGGGCCACTCATCGCCACCAGTGTCCCGCCTCCACTGCTCGTACTCTGCGGCATCTTCCTGCTCGCGCTTACGAACAGTGTCGTAGGCTTGGGTGTAGCCGATGCCCTTGGCCATCAAGTCCACCATCTGTGCTTCGAATTCTTCGTTGCTGTAGAACATAGTGTGCTCCTTGTTGCTGTCCATGTGTGTATTATAGCAAGGATCTTAGAGCTTGTCAACCACTTCTGTTTGAATCTTCTCAATGTAGACAGTGGGATCATTCTCGTATTCCCAGGCTGTTCGGGCCCAATGCTGGGCTTCTGCCAGTGTTTTGAATTTGCGGGTCCAACTGACCTGCTTGCTCTTTACGCGGAATTCAACTTTCATCTTGCTTCCTTTTGCGTTGCCCATGTGTGTATTATAGCAAGATTCTTGTGACTTGTCAACCAAACTTCTTTAGGAAAGTGTCCCGGATCAAGCTCATCTCGTCCCGCTCGATGTAGAAGTCTGAGCGTGGATCCCAGTAGGCGCCTTCAACTGGATCGTAGTACAGAACACGACCGGAGAAGTTAAACGGACCTTCTAGGCCCTTGCGTGGACCGTAGGTGTCGCGCATCTGATCCATTTGGAACTTGTCTGCTGTGATCTTGTAGCCCATGTGCCGCTCCTTGTTGTTTACTGTAGCCACTATTATAGCAAGGATCGCTGACTCAGTCAACCAAATGACTGTTGTATTTTTACAACACTAATAGGTCTCTTTGACAATGTCGTATAGCTCTGCGGGCCACTTGGCTTTGAACTCGTCGGTCTTGATGTACTCGTTGTAGGCCTTTGCATCAAAGAAGATCTTGTGGAATGCTGTGGTGAACGTACCTTTTGGATTGATCGTTAAGTATACTGATTTCGCTTTGCCTGCCATGTCTGCTCCTAGTTAATTTGGCGCCGTAGATGGGACTCGAACCCACCTGGTACTGATAGACAATCAGTTGCCCTCCCCGAGGACTACTACGGCAGTTAGAAAAGAACTAAAGGAACCATTGTGCATCTATGTCTACCATATACGAACGTCTCGTATAGGCCTGCACGGTCATTACTGCCTACATACTCCGCCGCTTCTCCGGCTTACGCCTGTTTCATGGTCTGGACTCGACCAACACCCGTCGGCATTGTCATCTTCCCAGATCCCTAACGGTGTAGGTAACCTCTAACTCTTTTCTAACTGTCTATGTATCTATTATACTCTCGATTTGCTATCTCGTCAACCTACTGCTTTGTATAACCCTACTAGCCCTATGGCTAATGCTACAACGTTAACAACGGCCTGCGGCATATTGCGCACCCGAGCGGCCCACGTTAAAAATAGTACTGTGCCCACAGCAAACACTAAAATGTTATAGGGGTACATTGAAGGGCCGATTGCGTTAAGCACATGCCCCGCAATAATTGCAGCCGCCCCTGTCCACTGTAGTGCCTCGTCAATTTGTGTACGTGTCATTAAGCCGCCTGCATAAAAGTATTAATAAAACGCTCACCAACGTCACAGCTAACGTAAGTGTCTCCCTGCATGCCTTGTTCGCTGTAGCTTACATCGCCTGCGTCAAAGCCCTTAGCAGTTAACAGCTCTTTAAGCTCTGTCATAAACTGTTTGTCTGTGTATATAAGACCCAGCTTGTTTACATCCCAAGTTGCTGTGTTAAAGCGTACACGCAGTTCGCCAAAGTCCAACTCGTCGTTTATGTAGCTTAGTTGCAAATGTGTAATCTCTACAGCCGCTTTAGTGTTGCTCCAATAGCCGCCACCGCTTGTGTTTAGTGTTGCATTTACTTTGTACATGGTTCGCTCCTGTTTAAAAACTTATTATAACGCATTTTGAGCTGAGTGTCAACTGCGCTGTAATAAGCCCTTACGGGCTGTAGGGTTAATAATTGCTGTGTTTAGCAAGTTCTTCGTCTAAGTAATTAAACACAATTTGTTTTTTGTAAGTGTTAAAAATCTCTTCTTGTAGTGTCTCGCAAGCACACAACAAGTTAGTGTCGCTGTCGTCTTCTTCTAGTACGTACTGCAACACTTGCAACATTGTTTTGTTTGTGCGTACTGCTTCCGCAAAAACAATAGTTTCGCAGTTGCGAACGTCGTTGTTTTGGGCACTAAAGCCCCCGTCAAATTGTTTAATCTCTAACATGTGTTCCTTTGTTGTTAAGTGTTAATTATAACAGCTTTTGGGCTAGCTGTCAACGACCCTACTAGCTGTAGGGTTATTCCTCGATATCATCCTCTATGATGGCAATGCTCTTTTCTGCGGCTGGTCGGCCTGCCTTCTTTGGAGCGCCCCAGGGAGAATAGGGTTCACCTTCAACACGGCCGCTGACTCCGGTA